>Ga0194120_10000219_pt1 | contig 103599 bp, 96 predicted proteins | sample TA2MahCa65mmetaG_FD_148642 | JGI IMG/M metagenome (GOLD analysis project Ga0194120, IMG submission 148642) | Freshwater microbial communities from Lake Tanganyika, Tanzania - TA2015019 Mahale Deep Cast 65m | ecosystem: Environmental > Aquatic > Freshwater > Lake | place: Tanzania: Lake... | reverse complement strand
TCCGGCGGCGCGACCACCACACGCTGGCGGCGATGACCATGACCACAAACGGCGGCAGAATGCACCCCAGCAGAATAACGATGGCGATGTCGCGGTTGGTGTACACGTTCAGGGTGCGGGTGACGGTGTCGCGCGGGGTAAGGGTGATCAAGTCATCCTGGGCTGTGGCCCATTTGATGGCATTGAGCAGGATGGTGCCATTGGCAACGTTGCTCTGCCAGAAAAGGTTCGCGCCAAAATCGGAGTCGCCGAACACTACGACCCGCCCTTTCGTTGTGAAATTCTCGCCGGTGGCGGCGACGATCATTGCGCCTTTCGCGTCGGCGTCATCCGCCGCCCACTGCCCAGTGGAGAGCGACTCGAAATTCGTTTCGCCCCACGCATCCGGGCCGGTGGAAACCACGCTCACCGCGTTCACGTCGGCGGGGCCCGCTCCGGCGTCGGCCAGCGCAATGCTCCGCGCCGAAGGGAAGAACGAAATGATGTCCGTCAGATCGGTGGTGATGGAACTCGTGGAGTAATTGACGGTGGCCGGCACCGTTGGATCGAATTGGGCAATGTATTGCACCGGATCGACGACGATGTCATCGCGGAGAGTGATGCCCCAAGTTTGGCTCAAATAATCCACCAGCGGATCGCTCTGCCCGGCTTCGACGCCCGACAGCACCGACGGCTCGGCGAGGATAACGGCTTTGCCGCCGCCCGCAAGATACTGGCCGATGATGTCAACTTCGGCGGCGCTGTAGGGCTTGGTGGGCCCGGCGACGACGATGGCCGCCGCATCTTCCGGGACCGTGGTCGAGATCACGTCGAGCGTTTTTACTTCGTAGTTCACGCCCTGCAGCAGAGTCTTGATTTGCGACATGCCGCCGTTGCCTGTTTCATCGGGGCTCTTCTCGCCGTGCCCGCCGATGAAATAGATGGCGCGCATGGTTGGGTTGTTGAGGCGCACAATGGCGTTGGTAAGCGACGGTTCATCGGCGGTGGTCACCGACTCGCGCTGGTCGCCGCGCACCACCACCAGCGAGCCGTCGCGGGTGACGCTGTATTCCTGAGCCAGCGTGGGCTTGAGGAAAGGATCGACAAACTCGTAATCGAATTTGCCGCCGCTGGCATTGCGGTAGCTGTCGAGAAGTTCTTCCGCAGACTCGCGGCCAAAAGCCTGCCCGCTGTAAAAGCCCACCACTTTCACCGGCTCGGTCAATTCGCCCAGCACTTTGATCGTCTCGGCGGACAGTGTGTTTTGTTTCGTCTCGGTCAAATCCCAGCGTGTTTTCAATCGCTCGCGAGTGAAGATCACGTTGATGAGAACGATGACGGTGACGAACAGGAGGACGTAGGCCAACGACTCCGCCCCGTAGCGCACCTGCCGACTCTTGAGCAAACGAGTGAGCAGATCGATCTCCAGCCAGGCAAAGAGAGCAATGCCCAAGAGGCCGACGGCAAAGCCGACCTGCACCGTCGTGTCAATTTTTTGATTGATGAACCAAGCGATGAGGGCAAAAACGAGGGCCGCGCCGCCGACCGCTGCCGCCCCCAATCCATAAACGTGCTTGCCTTTGATTTCCATCAGCGCCACCTCCGCGCTTCCACCACCCGCGTGGCAATGAAAAGCGAGATCGCAATCACGCTCGCAAAGTAAATGATGTCCACCGTATCGATGATGCCGCGGTTGAACGTGCTCTGAAAATGGTTGGAGAAGTCAATGTGATTCACCACTTCGACAATAGCGTTACTGCGCCCGCCGAAGCCGCTGGCTAAACTTTGGATGAGATCGCTGGCGAAGCCGATGATCCAGATCATGAGGGTGAAGGCGTAACCGATGGCGACGGCCACAATGAGGTTGCCAGTGAGCGAGGAGGCCAGCACGCCCATCGCCAGTATCGCGCCGATCATCAGCGCCAGGCCAAGATAGCCGGAATAGATCGGGCCAATGTCTGGGTTGCCATAGGCAAACAGAATCAGCGCGTACACTGCGGTCGCGCCGATGAGGCAGAGGCCGAACATCCACGCGCCCAGCCATTTGCCGAACACCACTTCCCACTCGCGCACCGGCGCGGTGAGCAGGAGTTCGAGCGTGCCCTTGCTCTGCTCTTCGGCCATGAGTCGCATGGTGAGCACGGGGGCAAAGAACAGAATGAGGCTGGACAGGGGCCCGAACACAAACTGCATCGTCGGTTCGCCGCCGCCGCCGAAGCCGCTCTGCTGCGAAAGGAAATACACGTTTACCACAAACAGCAGGCCAAGAATGATGAGAAAAAGCAGAACCACCGCATAGGCGATGGGCGAAACAAAGTAGTGCGCGAACTCGCGCTTGGCAACCGTCCACACGTTACGCATCCGTCGCCTCCTCTTGTTGAGGCTGAACCGCCTCTTCCTCTTCCGATTCGGCCTGAACCAATTGCAGATAAATTTCTTCGAGGCTCATGCCCATTGATTTCATTTCCAACAACCCCCAGTTGCCATTGACGACAGCCTTCGCCACCTCGGGGCGGATGTTGCCTCCGGGCGCCGTCTCGATCTCGAACTCGCCGTCGCTCACCGACCGAACCGTCGTCACGCCCGGAACTTTGCTCAACGTGTCGGCCAGCCCCGCGCCGTCGCCGGTCACTTTCAATCCAATGCGGTCGCCGCCGCTGAGCCGGGTGCGGAGTCGGTCGGGCGAATCCTCGGCCACGATCTTTCCCTTATTAATGATCAGCACGCGGTTGCACAACGTTTGCGCTTCCGAAAGAATGTGAGTGGAAAGCATCACCGTGCGCTCTTTGCCCAGCTCGCGAATGAGATCGCGCACGTCTTTCACTTGCGCCGGGTCGAGACCGATGGTCGGCTCGTCGAGGATCAGAACTTCGGGCCGATGCAAAAGCGCCTGCGCCAAGCCGATGCGCTGGCGCATACCTTTCGACAGGTTGCCGATGAATGAGTCGGCGCGGTCGGTCATGTGCACCGATTCGAGCACTTCGTCCACGCGATCTTCCCGGCCCGGCAGCTGCCGCAATTCGGCCATGAAGTCGAGATACTGCCACACGGTCATGTCGGTGTACAGCGGCACGGATTCGGGCAGGTAGCCGGTGCGCTTGCGGGCTTCGAGCGAATGGGTGAACACATCGTAACCAGCCACAATGGCTTTGCCTTCGGAGGCAGGCATGTAGCCGGTGAGGATGCGCATGGTGGTGGTCTTGCCAGCGCCATTGGGCCCCAAAAAGCCCACGATGTCGCCGCGCTCAACGGTGAAGCTCACACCGTCAACCGCCGTGCGCTGGCCGTACCGCTTCGTCAATCCTTCAACTTGAATCATAACGATAGTCCTCGGGTCATCCGTTAAAGGGTGTAATCATGACAAGACACGAGCACACCGCGCCACCTCTCTGCTGTGTGCTCGTCGAATTCTCTCCGTCGCCAAAAGGCCGCCCATTCGGCGGCCCGTCGGTCATCACTATACAACTGGTATCGCGGCTAAGTCAAGCCATTCTAAGCCGCAATTAATCAAACCCTGCGCCCTGCTCGCCGGCGGGCGGGTTGTCGAGTCGGAAACCCATTCCCCGCACGGTGACGATGTATTGGTGATCGGGATCGGCTTCCTCCAGCCGGTCGCGAAGCCGCCTCACCAGCGCATCGATAGACTGCTCCGAAACCCCGTCTTCCTGCGCGTCGGGCCAGACGACGTTGATCACGTCGTCTCGCGTGCACACCTCCCCCGCCCGAACGTAGAGCAATTCCAAAAAGCGGTACTGCGACAGGGAGAGCGAGGGCTCGATTTCCACGCCATTCACCCACACCCGCCGCGAGGGCACTTCCAGTTTGAGGCGGCGCCCCTTCGGAATATCGAGCGCCAATGGCACGGTGGCTTCGGAGCCGACAAAAAGTAATTTCACCGCTGTCGCAATTGCGATTACGTCGCCATCTTTTAGTTCGTGCGCGCCGCTCACGCCCTGCCCGTTGACATGCGTGCCATTTTTGGAATCGTCGTGCAGCAGCCATTTCCCGGATTCGCGGGTGATACGCGCATGATGGCGTGAAACCGTTTTGTCGTTGATGAGCACATCGCATCCGCCGCCCCGCCCGATGGTCATGCTGTCTTTGTTCACCAGCCAACGCTGACCCGCCTGAGGCCCATCTTGAACAATCAGCACGGGGATGTCGGCCTTCTCTGCCATACCCTTCTCCTGCTTTCAGTTTGCGAGAGGGAACGCTCGCAAACGACTGACGTAGAAACGAGTATAATACTCGCCACAATTATCACACGAGAGTTGCTCTGGGGCTTTGGAAGGCGGCCCCTCGCCGGAGCGACCACTCTCGACCGCCTTCCCAACCCGCAGATCACAATCGATACGGAGCGCCCCGATGGCCCTGCAGCCGGGCGATCTCTTGAGAGATCGCTATCACATCAAGCAGGCAGTCGCTCAGGGTGGCATGGGCTCCATTTATCTCGCCGACGACGTGCGCCTCGCCGGGCGCGTGTGCGCCGTCAAAGAGGTCATCGGCGACCCCCATGCCACATCCTCTGTCCAGCAAGAAGCGCGCGAACAATTTTACCGCGAGGCTTCGGTGTTGGCGCGGCTGGATCATCCCTGCCTGCCAAAAGTCTCGGACTTCTTCTCCTTAGAAGATGGCCGCGACTATTTGATCATGGACTTCGTGCCCGGCCAAGACCTTTCGGATATTGTGGCCGCCGCCCGCGACGAAGGCCGCTTCCTTCCCGAAGCCGAAGTGCTGGGCTGGGCGCGGCAGTTGATCGATGCTCTGATCTATCTTCACTCACAAGAGCCGCCCGTTCTGCACCGCGACATCAAACCGGCCAACCTCAAACGCACCCCCAACGGCACGATCAAACTTGTAGACTTCGGCCTCGTCAAATTGCTCGACACCGACGAGCAAAGAACGATCACCGTTGTGCAGGGGCGCGGCACGGCCCACTACACGCCGCTCGAGCAATACGGCGGCGACACCGGCCACACCGACGCCCGCTCCGATATTTACTCGCTCGGCGCGACTCTCTATCATTTGCTCACCAACGAGCAGCCTGCCGAAGCCAAAGAGCGATTCCTCAAACCCGGCGCACTGCCTTCGGTGCGCGACATCAACTCCCTCGTCTCGGCTCGCACCGAACGCGCAATTCTGTGGGCGCTGGCTCTGCATCCCGATGCCCGCCCATCGAGCATTCAGAACTTCCGCGACGCGCTGTTCGAAGGCATCTTCCCCGACACGTCGGGCGAGCGCGTGTACGTTCCGGCATCGGCGCAAGAATGGGTCGAGCGCGCACTGTCCGATCCTCTGCAACGGCGGCTGGCGCTCGTGGCCGGACTGTTGGCCGTCGTGGCCGTCGTCGCCACCGTCGTTCCGCGCTAGCCCTTTGGCTTGCGCCGCAGCCACCACCACCCCAGCCCAATAGCGATCAGCCCCCCGCTCCAAACCACGAGCGGCACGGCCCAAAAACCCAATCCACTCAGCGCCGATGCGCCGGGCAGTCTGAGGGCGTAATAGTTGTACCCTCCAAACGCGCCAATGGCTATGATTAAAAACAGTTTGACTCCATCCGACACGGCATCCACTCGGCTGTTAGTGACCCGCCACGCCGCGCCGCCCATAATGATCAATGTTGCCAGAGTCATCAATAGATCCGTGCTCGTGGGGCGCGAGGGGTGGTCACGGGAGTCGGGAATCGGAGTCGGCGTGATTTCGGGAATGGCCGTGCTCTCGGAAGTTGCGGTAGGCAGAGGCGTGTGAGTGGGGCCGGGAGTGGGGGTGATGAATGTCGGGGCGCTCGGCGACTCGGAGACGTTGAACTGCAAACGGAACGAGGCGAGCGCCGGTTCGCTGGTCACGCTCACTTCCAGCGTGCCCACGCGATCCAATCGCAGGGAGGCGCTGGCGACTCCGTCAATCGTCGTTGACTCTTCCAGCAGGACGGTGAGGCCTTCATTAAAGTATGTGATGAAAAACTTCACCACCGTTCCATCGGGCACGGGGCGGCCATTGCGATCGACAATCACGCCGGTGCGCAGAGTGACCACATTGTTGAGAGCCACCGGAGGCGGCGCGGGCGTGGAGTCGGGGGGCGTGGGGGTCGCGCCTTCGATGGGCGGGAGTTCGTATGTCAGCTCGATGAGTTGATCGGGATCGGGCTGAGTGGCGTCGAGCAAATTGTATCCCACTGAGGCAATCGAAACCGGCGGCGCGCCGCCGGGTGTGATCTCTTGAAAGAGAATGCGCGCCGCCACTTCCACCGCCGCAGGCGTGCGGTTGTAGAGCGCATAGAACGTGGTGAGCTGGGCCACTTCGGTGGCGTCCAAATAATACGGCGCATCGAAGGCAAACACGATCACCCGCCGCCCTCGCAGAAGATCGGGGCGCTCGGCCAAAATTCGGCTCACGGCGTTCGATCCGGCAATGCTCGATTTGACATCGAGCATTCCGAGAACGATCCACTCGGCGTTGCGGATCGACTCTTCGATGCCCGGCGGAATGGGGGTGGACGTGGGGCCGGGGGTGGCCGTCTCTGCCGGAGTGGGCGCGGGCGTGGCGGTTGCCGGAGGCGGTTTGTTGTCGAGAAAGTTGATCAGATCGACGAAGGTGAAACTCGAAAGGTTGGAGAGCGAAGTTTCACCGGAGCCCTGCGGGCCGTAGAGTCTCAGCACGGCTTGTTGCAATGCGTCGGCGGCGAGCGCGGGTTTGGGCGCGCACGCGGCGCATTGGCGAGTGATGCGCGTGTCGGTGATGAAGACGATTTGTTGTGCAACGGTCGGCGGGGTGGGAAGCCGGTCGGCCACTTCGGCGGCGGTAGGGCTGATGAGGGTGACCGCGTCGCGAGTGGCGGCGAACGATTGCACTGCGCCCTGCCCCAGCACATCGAGTCCGGCAACGGGCATCACCGCATCGAGCGTGAGTTCGCCGTACATTTTCATTTTGAGGGCAATGATGCGAGTCACCGCTTCGTCAACGCGCAGAGCGAAGGCCGGGTCTTCCTCATATTTTTGCACGAACTGGCCCAGCACGCTTTTGATCGTCTCGGTTGGGTTGCCGCCCGAAGCGGCGAACTGCGAAACATACAGCACATCGTTGCCTGCGAGAAACGCATCGCGAGCAATGTTGAAGGCGGGAAACGATCGCTCGGACGGATCGTAAAAACGGCGCACGGCGCGCACGCCGAGCGCATCGCTCACGGTGACGCCGCCGCTCGCGCGCCAAGCCGCCAACTCAGGGAGGCTCAACAATACGCCCAGCGCCTGCTGGTCGAAACTGATCGGGCGCGTGGTGTCGCGGATGTTGCCCTGAAAGCCGCGATAGCGAATGTGGGAAACGAGCACGGCGTCGGTGGAGTCGGGGGCGCCGGGGTGAGTGGCGGCGAAAAACGGGGCGAGGTCAATGGCCTTCAACTCGTCGAGCAGTTTGTTCACGGTGGGAATCTGCTCGTCGAGGGCGCGGTCGCTCGCGCCGTATCCGGGAAAGTGTTGAGCGACGACGGCGATCCGATTCTCGCTTCCGGTGTGCACGCCGCGAATGAAAGCGCGGCCCAGCACGCCCACCCAATACGGGTCGCCGCCGAAAGCGCGCGCGCCGAGATCGGCGGGGCTGTCGGGCTGAGGCGATTCGATCACATCGAGCGTGGGGCCGAAGAGCATGTTCACGCCCAATGCCGAGAGTTCGCGACCGGTGATCTCGCCGATGGATTCGGCGCGCGACGGATTCCATGTTGCGCCCAGCGTCATCGGGCTGGGGAGCGGAGTGAGGCCGGAGAGGCCGGGCTGGAGAGTCTGGCCCGGAAAACCATCGTCGCCGTAAGGCATGGCGATGAACAACGGGATGAATTCGCGAGTGGGCGCGGCAGTTGAGTCTTCGGCGCCGGTTTGCCCGGCGGCCAGCGATTGTAGTGAGGCGGTGAGCAGTCTTGCGTTGGCGCTGAACGAGTCGGTGTCGGCAAAGTTGTCGTTGGAGGCCCACAGCGCCACGCCGCCGATGTGGTGGTTGACGATCAGATCATAGATCGGAGTCGTAGCGTCAACCGCTGTGCCGTTGAAGGTGACGAGAAATAATTGGCCGACACGCTCTTGTGGCGTGAGGCTGGTGAGGAGGCGAGCGGCTTGCGCGTCGGGCGGAGTGGCTGTTTGCGCGCGAGGGGAGGCCGACACCGGAACCGGGCCGAGCATCGAAACCACGATGGCAATGAGCGCGAGTGAGCGGAAGAAACGGCGCATCGAATGGAATTATAAAGGAGGAGGGAGGAAGGATGAAGGAGGAATCACGAATGTGCGAAGAACGATAGCACTTCATCAGCCAATCGTTCGGCATTCAATGATTCAACGTTGTGCCAACGAATGTTGGGATCGTCCGGCTTGAACCAATTGGCCTGCCGTCGAACGAAGCGGCGAGTCTCGCGTTTGATTCTCTGCACGGCTTCGGCCAGATCGCATTCGCCGCGCAAATACATGCCCACTTGCTTGTAGCCGATGGCCGAGAGCGCGGGCAGTGACCAATCGTATCCTTTGGCGGCGAGGGTTTGCCCTTCGGCGACGAGGCCGTTGGCAAACATGGCGTCGATCCGTTCGTCGATGCGTCTATAAAGTTTGGGGCGGGCAAGGCTGAGACCGATGATGAGCGAGCGATAGCGCGGGGGAGTCTTTTGCCGTTGCGCGCTGAAGGGTTGGCCGGTGCTCAACGTCACTTCGAGGGCGCGGATCACGCGGCGCACGTTGCGCGAATCGATGGAGGCGGCGGCGAGGGGATCGATCTCGCGCAGCCGCCGGTAGAGTTCATCCGCGCCGTCGCGCGCGGCAATGGCTTCGAGTTCGGCGCGGGCTTGCGGGTCGGCGGCGCGTTTGGGGATCGACCACCCTTCGAGGATGGCGTGAATATACTGCCCGGCGCCGCCGACGAGCATGGGCAACCGATCCCGCGCATTGATCTCGACGATGAGGGCCGCCGCCGCGTCTCGATACTGCGCCAGCGACCACGACTGATCGGGGTCGGCAACATCGATGAGGTGATGAGCGACTCGGGCGCGTTCGGCAAGCGTGGGCTTGGCGGTGCCGATGTCCATGCCGCGATAGAGGGTGCGCGAGTCGGCGGAGATGATCTCGCCGTTGATTCGCTCGGCGAGATCGATGGCAATGGCCGTTTTGCCAACCGCAGTGGGGCCGACGATGACGAGGAGGCGCGGGGCGTGGGGCGTGGGGTGTGAAGCGTGAGGCGTGGAGTGTGGGGCGTGAGGCGTGGAGTGTGGGGCGTGAGGCGTGGAGTGTGGGGCGTGAAGCGAGGAGGGAAGAGCGTGACTGCGCTTTCTGTTCATTGTCTCATTGTTCATTGATCGCGTTTTCGATTATCTCGAGGCGCAAAAGTTTTCCGGCGGGAGAGAATTCGACGGCCACGAGATCGATGCGCCAGTTGGCATCGGAGGCCTCGCGCAATTGGAGGAAAGTTTGCGCGGCGGCGATGAGGTGGGCCTTCTTTCGCGGAGTGATCGATTCTTCGGGCGTGCCGAATTTGCGCCCGCGCCTCGTTCGCACTTCGACGATGATCCACGCGCCATCACCATCTTTGGCGACAATGTCGAGCTCGCCCGCTGGGCAACGGAAGTTGCGAGCCATGATTTCGTAGCCGCGCTCCGTCAAATGATCGGCGGCCAATTGCTCGCCGCGTTGGCCGAGCGAGAGTCGTGTTTTGCTCATGCGGCGAGGATAGTAACCGGAGGCCTCCGGCGAGTCAAGCCGAGACAGGAAATTTCCACTTGACAACATCACTTCCTCGACTAAACTACCCCCACTCACGCCGAGGGTCTCATGCCGTTCGCCAACATACTTAAGCAGGCCGACATCTTCTACGAATTGACCCCCACACAATTGGAATTAGTCGCCTCGCTGTGCCGAGAGCGAAGGCTGAACACCGGCGATGTGGTGTTCGAGGAAAACACGCCCAGCGACGAACTGTATATCATCGCTCAGGGAGAGATCGAAATCCAAGTAGATCCATCGTTGGTGGGCGACGACACGACCCGCCCGATGGGGCCAGTGACCATTGCCACGCTCCGCCGCGGCCAATCCTTTGGCGAAGTGGCGCTGGTGGATCAAGGCCTGCGGTCGGCTTCGGCCAAGTGCGCCCAACACGGCACGCATCTGCTCGTCATCCCGCGCGACAAACTCATGAGCCTGTGCGACACCTATTCTCAGTTGGGCTACCGGCTTATGCGCAACTTGGCTGCCGACTTGGCGATGAAAATACGCAATACGGATATGCGCATCCGCGAAGAACTGCTGTACGGCCACCAACGGCGCTAGCCGACCCCCCTTCTGAGTCCGCACAAGCCGCTTGACCTATAACAAAAGTTCGTCTATTATCGCCGTTCAAGAGGCGGCAAGGCAGGAATATGGAGCGCCGGGTTCGTATCTGCATATGCTGCTTTCTTCATTCACGCACTCCGGTGCTGAAAGGGGGTGGTGTCTACACAGGATGTTGCAGGATGAGCCGCTGAACCCTGTGAGGCATTCCAACCTTCAGCACTGGGAGTGGTAGACCCCAGCTGTCCAACCAGCGGGACACAAATCAATCTCATACTTTCTTGGAGGAGACCAGATGACATCGAAACGCACCTATATTGTTGTTTCCCTTCTCGTGATGGTCAGCATCGTGCTGGCGGCCTGCGGCGGTGGCGGCGGCGCGGCTCAGACAGGCGGCACCATCAAAGTCGTGTCTGACCTGCCCATGACCGGCTCATCCCTCGGCCAGACTCAAACCATCGTCAACGCCATTACCCAAGCATTCGAAGAAAAAGGCAACAAAGTCTGCGGCGGCAAATACACCATCGAATATCAAGCCTTCGATGATGCTTCGGCTGCCCTCGGCAAATGGGATCCCGACGTGGTGACCCAGAACGCCAAGACCTACGCCGCCGATGCGAGCATCGTGGCCGTCATCGGCACGTTCAACTCCGGCGCGGCCAAACTCATGATCCCGATCCTCAATCCTGAGAATCTTGTCATGGTCTCCCCGGCCAACACCTACCCCGGCCTCACCAAACCGGGCAAGGGCGAAGCCAACGAGCCGGATGTGTATTACCCGAACGGCACGCGCAATTACAGCCGTGTCGTGCCGGCCGACGACCTGCAGGGTGCGGTGGCCGCTCAGTGGGCTAAAGACCTGGGCGCAACCTCGGTGTACATCCTCGACGATCAGGAACTCTACGGCAAAGGTGTTGCCGACGTGTTCGATAAGACGGCCAAGGAAATCGGCATTAACGTGCTCGGCCACGAAGGCATCGATGGCAAGGCCGCCGACTACAAGGCCCTCGCCACCAAGATCAAAGACCTCGTTCCCGACCTGATCTACTTCGGCGGCATCACTCAGAACAATGCCGGGCAGTTGGTCAAAGACATCCGCAATGTCGGCTACGAAGGGAACTTCATGGGGCCAGACGGCATCTTTGAGCAGGCCTTCATCGAAGCGGCCGGCGAAGCGGCAGAGAACGTGTACGTCACCTTCGGCGGCATTCCACCTTCGGAACTGCAAGGGGCCGCCGCCACCTGGCGCGAGTCCTACAAGTCCAAATTCGGCTCCGACCCCGAAGTGTACACGGTCTATGGTTATGTGGCCGCAGCGACGTTGATCAATGCCTTCGAGAGCATCTGCGCCGCGGGCGGCAACCCGACGGATCGCAAGGCGGTGCGCGATGCGGTGTTTGCCACCAAGGATTTCGACAGTATCCTCGGCAAATTCTCCATCGACGCCAACGGCGACACCACGATCACCGCAATGTCCGGATCGCAAGTTCAGGGCGGCGAATTCAAATTCGTCACCCTGCTGGGCGGCGGCTAGTTGTTATGCAATTTGGGAGCGAGGCTTCACCGCCTCGCTCCCTTGTTTTACCCGCCGGGCGCAACACAATTTCGCCCTCAAATCTTCGAATACTAGAGAAGACGATCAATGAGGCCTTGGCAGAAAGTTCTTATCGTCGCAGTCAACATCTACCTTCTACTGTTTTTTGGCCCCGTTGCCGGGTTTGATATTTTCCGCATCATTCCCGAAATTGCCAGCAAACCGTCCACCCTTCTGCAGCAATTGCTCATTGGCATCGCCAATGGCTCCATCATCGCCATTATCGCCCTCGGCTACACCCTCGTATACGGCATCATCGAATTGGTGAACTTCGCCCACGGCGACGTGTACATGTTGGGCGCATTCATGTCGCTCACCATCATCGGCGCGTTCGGCGTCACCGCAGAAAGCACGGGTGCGCAGAAGATCGTCGCCATCCTCGTCGCCTTCCTCGGGGCCGTTGCCTTCACGGCCACCGCCAATGTCACTATCGAGCGCGTGGCCTATCGGCGCTTGCGCAACGCCCCCCGCCTCGCCTCGCTCATCTCTGCCATCGGCGTTTCGTTTATTTTGCAGAACGTCGGCCTCTTCTGGGGCGGCCTCAAAGCCTTCTTCCCCATCATGGGTGTCAACGCCGCCGCGCCCAAAGCCTTCCCTGAACTGATCGGGCGCATCGACGTATTCAAAGACATACTCGGCTGGAACGTGCCGATCTCGTTTTCCACAAAGGATTTATTAGTCATCACGGTCGCCAGCAGTCTCATGATCGGACTGCGCCTCTTCGTTCAATACACTCGATTGGGCAAGGCCATGCGCGCCACCGCCGAAAATCGTGACGCGGCCAAGATCATGGGCATCGATGTCGATCGGGTGATCGCCTTCACCTTCCTGCTCGGCGGATCGCTGGCGGGAGCCGCCGGTTTGCTCGTGGGCCTGTACAACAACACAGCCGTATTCACCATGGGCTTCACCGCTGGCCTGCGCGCCTTCACCTCCGCCGTGCTGGGCGGCATCGGCAACATCACCGGCGCAATGCTGGGCGGCTTCCTCATCGGCATCCTCGCCGCCTTCAGCGATCAATACTTCTCCTCGCGCTGGACAAACGCCTGGGTCTTCGCCGTGCTCGTCCTCGTGCTAGTCTTCCGGCCCACCGGCCTGCTCGGCGAAAGCATCGGTCAGAAAGCCTGAGCCATGCAAAAACTGCGAACCGCTCTCATCATCGGCGCAACGAGCGCCGCCATCACCTTCCTGTTCGGCGGCTGGTCGGCGGTCGTCGTCGGCGTCATCGCCGGAGCCGTCATTGGCATGACCTACGGCCAACGCTCGGCCCTCCGCACCCCGAACGGCATCGGGCGCGAGGCCGTCGTGCCCGGACTCGTCGGCGGCCTCGTCGTCGTTCTCGGCGGCGTCATCCACCAATTCATCGTCCGCCCGGCCACCGGCCAGTCCCCCTTCTTCACACACACCCTTCGCTTCTTCGGCAGCAACGCGCAAATCGACAGCATCACCGTTCTGATCATCAGTTCCGTTGTGGCAATCCTCGCCGCCGCCGCCGCCGCCTTCCTCATCGGCTCGGCCCAAGGCCTCCCCCCCGACAAGCGCAATCGCCAGATCGCCTTCGCGCTCGGCGGGTTTCTCCTGCTCTTCCCCTTCTACGAGCAGATCACCAACCTGAACTGGATGGGGGCGCTCATCACCGTTCAGATTTATATCCTGCTCGCCCTCGGGCTGAACATTGTCGTCGGCTACGCCGGGCTGCTCGATCTCGGTTACGCCGCCTTCTTCGCCATCGGCGCATACACCACCGCCCTGCTCAACTCGCCGCGCATCGAAATCCAGTGGAACTTTTGGCTGGTGATTTGGATCGCCGCCGCCGTCGCCGCCATCGCCGGAATCGTGCTGGGGGCGCCGACTCTGCCCCTGCGCGGAGACTACCTTGCCATCGTCACCCTCGGCTTCGGCGAAATTGTGCCGGTGATCTTCCGCAACCTCATCGCCGTCACCATTCGAGAGCCCTTCACCCGCTTCTGCTTTGTGGGCTGCGACCCGGCGGTTGAAGTGCGAATAGCCTGCCTCTATTCCTGCGAAGGCCCGCTCAACCTCACCGGCGGCGAAGCCGGAGTGAACCCCATTGGCCGCCCGGTCATCCCCTTCACCCCCGACAGCCTCTTCGGGTCGTCGAGCTACCTCCCGTGGTATTTTCTCGTTCTGGCTCTCATTGTCTTTTCCATCTTCCTCATCAGCCGCCTGCGCGATTCTCGGATCGGTCGGGCATGGATGGCGATGCGCGAAGATGAATTGGCCGCCTCGCAAATGGGCATCGACCCGGTCAAAACCAAACTGCTGGCCTTCTCGATGGGCGCGACCTTTTCCGGATTCGCCGGAGCGTTTTATGGAGCATACATCGCCGCCATCTTCCCCGGCGTGTTCGACTTCAGCGTATCGGTCATCATTCTGTGCATGGTCATCCTCGGCGGCTTGGGCAACATGATCGGAGTGATCATCGGCGGCATCCTCATCATGGGCACCGACCGCCTCTTCCTGCCGCAGATCGCCACCCTGCTCAAGAAGTTCATGCAAGTGTCGGTGCTGCCCAATGTGAGCAACGAAGCGCTGCGCGATTTCCTCTCCACCAGCGTCGATCCCATCCAAATGCGGCTGGCTCTCTTCGGCATCGTGTTGGTGATCATGATGCTCGTGCGCCCCGAAGGCCTCGTGCCCAGCGCCGAGCGCCGAGCCGAACTGCATGCCGGTGAAGAACCGCGCGGCGCTCCCGTCACTGCCGATGAGCCGACTACCTGACCACTCGACCATTCGACTACCCCTATGCCACTCCTCGAAGCAACCAAAGTCACCCAAACATTCGGCGGCCTCACCGCCGTGAACCAAGTTGATTTCGTGATCGAACAGGGCATGATCGCCGGACTGATCGGCCCCAACGGCGCGGGCAAGACAACCTTCTTCAACGACATCACCGGCATTTATGAGCCAACCAGCGGCGCCCTCTTTTTCGATGGGCGAAGCGTCGTCGGCCTCAAGCCCCACGACATCACTTCATTGGGAATCGCCCGCACCTTCCAAAACATCCGCCTCTTCGCCAACATGACCGCCATCGAAAACGTGCTGGTGGGCCGCCAGGTGCGAATGAACACCGGCCTGCTCGCTTCCACGCCGCTCATGGGCTGGCCCCTCGCCGTCAAACTAGCCCTTTTCGCCGTCGGAGATTTATTGGTGATCGCCTCCATCCCATTCTTCTTGGCGACTCGCAATTTGGCGGCGGCCTATATCATGATCCTGCTTGGCCTGCTCGGCGCAGTTGTCGGGGCCATGTTGCTCTCATCGAAAGTTGACACCCTCTTCGGCGCAATCTTCCGCCATCCCACAGTGGTGGGCGAAGAAAAAGCCGCGCACACCAAAGCGCTCGAACTGCTTGATTACGTTGGCTTGGGGCGAAAATACGCCAACACCACCGCGGCCAACCTGCCCTACGGTTTGCAGAGGCGATTGGAGATCGCCCGCGCGCTGGCGACTGATCCCAAACTGCTTCTGCTCGATGAGCCGACGGCCGGAATGAACCCGGCTGAAACCGCCGACCTCACCACCTTCATCCGCCGCCTCCGCGACGAACTTGGCCTCACCATCCTCCTCATCGAGCACGACATGCGCGTGGTGATGGGCATTTCGGATCGGGTGACCGTGCTCGATCACGGCGAGAAGATCGCCGAGGGCACGCCCGCCGAAGTGCAAAAGAATCCGAAGGTGATTGAGGCGTATTTGGGCAAAGGCTCAACGGCGGCCGGAAAATAACCCCATGCTCGAACTCAAAGACGTTCACACCTATTACGGCAACATCCACGCCCTCAAAGGCATCTCGCTCAAAGTTGAGAAGGGAGAGATCGTCACCCTCATTGGCTCCAACGGCGCGGGCAAAACCACCACCCTGCGAACCATTCAGGGACTCCTCCGCCCGCGCTCCGGCTCCATCGTCCTCGAAGGCGAAGAACTCACCAAGATACCGCCGCATCTCATCACCGAGCGCGGCGTATCCCAATCGCCCGAAGGCCGCCTGATCTTCCCGCGCATGACCGTGCTTGAGAACCTCGAGATGGGCGCATTCTCACGCAAAGACAAGGATGGAATCAAACGCGACCTTGAGCGAGTCTGCATCGTCTTTCCGCGGCTGAAGGAGCGCGTCAAGCAAAAGGGCGGCACCCTGTCGGGCGGCGAGCAGCAAATGCTGGCCATGGGCCGCGCCCTCATGGCCAACCCTCGCGTGCTGCTCCTCGATGAGCCTTCTATGGGTCTCGCTCCCATCCTTGTCGAGCAAATCTTCCAAATCATTCAGGAACTCAACAAGCAAGGCACCACCATCCTTCTCGTCGAGCAAAACGCGCGGATGGCGCTGTCCATCGCTCACCGTGGATATGTGTTGCAGACCGGCCACATTCGCTTGCAGGGAGACGCCAAGAGGCTCCACGATGACGAAGAAGTCCGCAAAACCTATTTGGGCGAGGAATAAGTCCGAACGTTCACCTTCTTGTCCTGCAATCAACAGGGGCAACGTCTGTTGATGAATCGCGCTAATTGGCCGCTGAAAAGGCCTTTTCTGCCGAAAGCGGCGGGAGCGCCGAGACCGCCCAGCCAAAGAACAATGTTGACACGCGCCGAGATATTTTGTACCCTGTATCATGTGACGCACCACACTTGACTCTGCCAGTGCCCGATGAATACTGAAGGGATGTCACTCGCTGGCCCGATACAGCCTCGCCGCGGGAAAGGAGAGACGCTCGCCAAATTTTACGAACGACCCCTTGATCCACACCATCACACATTGATATTCACTTACCACTACTCGGAGGAGAAATGTCCAAAAGATTCCATTTGACACTCATCACACTTGTCATCGGCGCACTGGTTGTAGCCGCATGCGGTGGCACGCCGACTCCGGCTCCCTTTGCCTGCACCGATGCTATCGGCTGCGTTGACATCGCCCCCGATGCTCCCATTCACATCGCCTACGCCCTCACCGTCTCCGGCGCTACGGCAACCTTGGGTGAAGATAGCAAGGGCGCCATTGAAATCGCCATTGACGATAAAGGCGGCGAACTGCTCGGCCACAAGATCGAACTGACCGGTGAGGATACCCTCTGCAACGCCGAAGGCGGACAGGCCGCTGGCACCAAACTGGCCGCCGACCCCACCATTGTGGGCATCGTCGGCACGAACTGCTCGAGTGAAGCCCGCGCCGCCATGCCGCAGATTTCCGGAGCCGGCATGGTCATGATCTCCCCCTCCAACACTAATCCTGATCTGACCAACCCCGATCACCCCGATCATCATCCGGGCTATTTCCGCACCGCTCACAACGACCTGTTCCAGGGCCGCGTTGCGGCGGAGTTCGCCTACAATGAACTGGGAGTCAAGACAGCGGCGACCATCCACGACGGCAGCCCGTATGCCGAGAGCCTGCAGAAAGTCTTCGCCAATGTCTTTAGAGAACTGGGCGGCACCATCACCACGCAGGAAGCGGTGAACGTCGGCGACACCGACATGAAGCCAGTGCTCACCAAGATCGCCACCGGCGCGCCGGAGATCATCTACTTCCCGATCTTCGAGCCGGAAGGCGACCTCATCGCCGCTCAGATGGACGAAGTGGCCGGGCTTGAGAACACAATCAAGATGGGCGCCGACGGTCTGTTCGCCGACACCTTCCCCGAAGGCACCGGCGATGGCGCGGTGGGCATGTACCTCTCTGGCCCGTATGTTGCTGGCGGCCCCTATGATGAATTCCTGGCCAAGTGGAAAACCAAGTTCGGCGGCGTTCCGCCGAGCGGCTTCCACGCTCATGCCTACGACGCGACGAATATGCTCTTCGCCGCCATCGAGAAAGTGGCTGTCAAGGATGCCGACGGCACCCTGCACATTGGCCGCCAGGCATTGCGCGACGCGATGTACGCCACGAAAGATTACAACGGGCTGACCGGCAAACTGACTTGTGACGCCAACGGCGACTGCGCCACCGGCGAGGCCCTCGGCGTCTTCAAACTCACCGAGGCCGAAGTGGGCGGCGCCTGGCCGCCACCCGTGTTCTGGCAGCCTGGTCAATAAATATCTCTGGGGTCGTTGACCAGAGTCTCGTGAGTAAAGCGTGAAAGGATGAGCCGGAGCCTGTGGGTTGCCCGGCTCATCCTGCATCTCTACAGCGTCAAGCGCAGAATGTGAATCGAAGCCTGAGGCTTCTGCTCAGTTGGTGGGCGCTGTCGCTGTTGGCAGCTTCGGCGTGCCAATCGGCGCCATCAGAGTCGCCCCCACCCGTCACCTCTGCCACGAATGTTATCTCTGAAGTCGATGGCATGATCTTGGTGTATATCCCGGCTCAAGAGTTTCTGATGGGCAGTGACGATTCAGACCCGGAGGCGGAGAGCGACGAAAACCCCCAGCACATTGTTCACTTGAACGATTATTGGATAGATCAAACGGAAGTTACTAACCGGATGTATGAGCAGTGCGTCGGCCAAGGCGCGTGCACACCCCCGATGCACTCGCCGCGCTACAATGCGCCGGCATACATCGATCACCCTATCGTCGGGGTGACATGGTTTCAAGCTCAAGAGTATTGCGCTTGGGCCGGGCGGCGATTGCCGACGGAAGCCGAATGGGAGAAGGCAGCCCGGGGCGTCATCGGCCAACTCTACCCGTGTGGAACCCGCCCGAAGCGGACCTGTTAAACTTCAACCTGCAAGTTGGAGACACGGTGAAAGTTGGGAGCTACGCCCCCGGCGCAAGCATCTACGGCGCGCTGGATATGGCTGGAAATGTTTGGGAATGGACGGCAGACTGGTATGGGGCCGACTACTACTCGAACTCTCCATCCGAGAATCCACAAGGGCCGTCTGCCGGGAATGTTCGAGTTTTACGAGGCGGCGCTTGGAACGTTGAAGCCCGCGCGGTGCGGGCCGCGAACCGGTTCTGGGCCTTTCCGGGCCGGAACGATTTAGATGGATTCCGGTGCGCCCGTTCCCAATGAAACCGATTCGGCGTGATGATAAGAAACTAATCAAGGAGCAAGCGTAATGTTGCGACGAACGCTGGAACGCTTCACACTCACGGACTTGTTTATGTGGCTGGTCGGAGGTTCGATCATCCTCCTCGTGGTCGTCGGCTCCGTTGCCACCCTGCGGGCCGGCAATTACACAGCGCGGCACTGGTTTGACTTCGTCGTTTTTGGAATCGCTCAGGGGAGCGTCTATGCTCTTATTGCGCTGGGCTATACTCTTGTCTACGGCATTTTGCGCATGATCAATTTTGCCCACAGCGAAGTCTTCATGAGCGGCGCATTCACCGGCTACTTCATTGCCAACAGCATGAGCCGCTCCGGATTTCTGGATCGGAATCCTATCATCGGGCTGTTGGCTATCTTCGCGGTGGCGATAACCACCTCGGTCACCGTCGCCGTTTTGTTGGAGCGAATCGCCTATCGGCCTTTGCGACGCTCGCCGCGCCTCGTGCCGCTGATCACGGCTATCGGCGCTTCCTTCTTCCTGCAATACACCTTCCGCGGCTTGTACGGTTCGCAGAATCGAGCCTATCCCGAAGTGGACGCCCTCGACGGCGCATGGAGTCTGGGCGGAGAATTTGTCATTCAAAAGATACAGGTGCTGGTGATTGTGGCGGCGGCCCTATTCATGTTTGGCCTGTACATGTTCGTCCAACGCACCCGCACCGGCAAAGCCATGCGGGCTGTGTCTGAAGACAAAGATACGGCGGCCCTGATGGGGATTGACGTTGACGCAATCATCGTTCGGACTTTTATTCTTGGCGCGGCGCTGGCCGGAGCGGCCGGTGTGCTCTATGCGTTGATGTTCCGGCAGGTCAACTTCTTCATGGGTTTCATTCCCGGCATCAAAGCCTTCACCGCCGCCGTGCTGGGCGGCATCGGCAACATTCCGGGCGCCATGCTCGGCGGCCTCTTCCTTGGGCTGTTCGAATCGGTTGGGCCAACTCTCTTCCTCGACGGGCTGGGCATTCCCGCTCCCTATCAACTCAAAGACGTGATCGCTTTTACCATGCTGGTGCTAGTCTTGATTTATCGGCCCACCGGCATTTTGGGTGAACGGCTGGCCACCGCCAAGGCTTAGAGAGAGGCGGATATGAATAAAAAGACTTCGTTCAACTGGTTGGGGGCGATTCAAATTGGCCTGATCGGCGGCGTGGTGGCTTTGCTGGTGTCTTTGATCGGCATGGTCGAGGAGTTCAGCCAGCGCGACATCATCTCCGGTGTGATCACGATGGGCCAAACGCTGATCGTGATCGCCATCCTCATGGCTGGCTACTTCGCCGCCAGCCGCGCGGCTGGCGAGGCCGCGACGATGCGCGCGATCAGCGGCGCGCTGGCCGGGTTGGTCGCAAGCGCCTTGTTGACCGGGCTGGTTGTGATCATCCCGCCGCTCAACCTGCGCTCGATATTTCCCAACGCTTCCCCGGCCCTGATCAACATCCTGACCTTTAACCAAGAGACGGTTGTTGGCATCCTCTACCTGCTCATCACTGGGGCCGTCGTCGGCACGTTAGGAGGGCTGATCGATATTCTCCCGGCCCAAATACGTCGGAGCGTCGTTCTGGCTCTCTTCTGGGTGGGGCTGTTGGGCCTGCTTCAGGAATTGATCCGCGTGACCTTGACCAACATGCCTCAAGTCGGCGCGGCCCTCAAGTGGATGTTTGGGAGCCGGGGCCTTTCCATTCCGGGAGCGGTGGCAGTCTTCATTGTCGTCGCTGGCGGAAACTATCTTTGGGCGGCCCGGGGAGGCCAGGTTCAAGATCGCTTCCGCGCCCTGCCGCCCACCCAGCGCCGCGCCAGCCAGTGGGGAGGCGCCCTCGTCGTTATCGCTGTGTTGTTGTACCTGCCCAGAATTCTGGGGCCGTACCTCAGCGAGGTCGCCAACATTGTTGGGTTGTTTATTCTAGCCGGTCTGGGGTTGAACATTGTCGTCGGATTCGCCGGCCTGCTCGACTTGGGCTATGTGGCCTTCTATGCCATCGGCGCTTATGTGATGGGCGTGCTGACGACGAACGCCATCGGCCAGAATGCCGGCCAGATCGTCTTCGGTCCGGAGTTTTCGTTCTGGCAGGCTCTGCCCATTGCTGTCGGCGCGGCTGTCCTCTTCGGCGTCCTTCTGGGCATACCCGTGCTAAAGATGCGCGGCGACTATCTGGCGATTGTCACCCTCGGCTTCGGCGAGATCATCCGCATCTTGGCCCTATCCGACTTCTTGAAACCCTACATCGGCGGGTCGCAGGGCATCGTCGAGGTCGGCCAGGGAGAGATTGGCAATTTCGTTTTTGGCACACCCCAAACACTCTATTACATGATCTTTGCCGCATGTCTTCTGGCGGTCTTCATCTCTTGGCGATTGCGCGACTCGCGTCCGGGCCGGGCCTGGAAGGCCCTGCGCGAGGACGAAGATGTGGCTCAAGCGATGGGCATCAATCTGGTGGCGACGAAACTACTGGCCTTCGCCACTGGCGCCGCCTTCTCCGGCCTGAGCGGGGCCATCTTCGCCTCCAAAGTCGGCTCGATCTACCCGCACAGCTTCAACCTGCTGTTCTCGATCAACGTGCTGGCTCTGATCATCATCGGCGGCATGGGCAGTCTGCCGGGCGTGTTTGTCGGAGCGCTGATCCTCGCTGGCTTGCCCGAACTTCTGCGCGAGTTTGCCGAATATCGGCTGTTGATGTACGGCGCGTTGCTGATCGTGATGATGCTCACCCGGCCCGAGGGCTTCTGGCCGGAGGCTACCCACCGGCGTGAACTACACGAAGAGTTCGGGGCCGAGGGCGAGCCTCGCGCCGAGATCGTGAAGACTCCGGGCGGCGCTCGCTGATGCCGGGACTGCACTGATGAGGATCTATTGACAATGCCTTCTATTATCACCGCCCGCCAAGTCACCAAACGTTTCGGCGGCCTCACCGCCGTATCCAGCCTCGATCTGGACATCGCCGAAAAGTCCATTCACAGCGTCATCGGCCCCAACGGAGCCGGCAAAACGACTTTCTTTAATTGCGTCACCGGCTTCTATCAGCCCGAAATCGGCGAAATCATTTTCGATGGGCACCACCTCGAACGACTGACCTCCGACCGGATCACCGCACTGGGCATCGCCCGCACCTACCAAAACATCCGCCTGTTTAATAACCTCACCGCGCTGGAAAATATCCTCGTCGGCCAGCACCCCCGCCTCAAGGGCGGCATGTTGGGCGCGATCCTCCGAACGCCCGGCACGGTGCGAGAAGAAGCCGAGGCTCTCAACGAGGCGCGCCGCCTCTTGGCTTTCGTGAATCTGACCGGCAAGGGCGACCAATTGGCGAAGAACCTGCCTTATGGCGATCAACGGCGGCTGGAAATTGCCCGCGCGCTGGCAAGCCGGCCCAAGTTGTTGCTGCTTGACGAACCCACCGCCGGAATGAACCCGCACGAGACGGAAGAGATGACAGGTTTTATCCGCCGCCTGCGCGATGAACTGGGCATCACCATCATGCTCATCGAACACGACATGCGGGTGGTCATGGGCATCTCGGAGCGCATTTCCGTGCTCGACTACGGCGAGAAGATCGCCGAAGGAAGCCCGACCGATATTCAAAGCAACCCCAGAGTCATTGAAGCGTATCTGGGAAGAGGCAGCGCGGCCGAAGTGCCCGAATCCGTCTCGGCCTCCCCAGCAGGATGATGAGCAATGGCTATCTTAGAACTCGAAAACGTTCACTCATACTACGGACACATTCATGCCCTCAAGGGCGTCTCGCTCATCGTCGAAGAAGGTGAAATCGTCACCCTCATCGGCGCCAACGGCGCCGGGAAAAGCACCACCCTCAAAACCATCAGCGGCCTGCTTCGCCCGCGCGAGGGCCACATCCGCCTCAACGGCGAAGATTTGAGCGCCTACAAAGCGCACGACATCGTCAGCAAAGGCGTCGTTCAAGTCCCTGAGGGGCGGCGGGTATTTGGCCGTCTCACGGTGACGGAGAACCTTGAGATGGGGGCCTACACCCGATCCAACGCATCGGAAACTGCCCAAGCGGTTGAGCGAGTGTTCCATCTCTTCCCCCGGCTCAAAGAGCGGCACAATCAACTGGCCGGAACCCTCAGCGGCGGCGAGCAGCAAATGCTGGCCACGGGCCGGGCGCTCATGGCCTACCCCAAAGTTTTGCTGTTGGACGAGCCTTCGATGGGGCTGGCCCCAGTGCTGGTGGACAGCATCTTTGACACCATCAAACAACTTCATCGAGAGGGCACGACGATTCTGCTCGTCGAGCAAAACGCCCGCATGGCCCTGCAAATCGCCGATCGGGGCTACGTGCTTCAAACTGGCCAGGTTGTCCTGAACGACTCGGCGCAGAACTTGCGCCAAAACGAAACCGTGCAAAAAGCCTACCTCGGCATCAGCTAACATGCTCCTCCTCTCCGCCGCCGACGTGCGCCGCGCCCTCCCCATGCGGCAAGCCATCGAAACACAAAAACGCGCCTACGCCGCCCTCATCACCGGCGAAGCCGCCCTGCCCCTCCGCACCCCCGTCCACACCCCGGCGCAGAATGCCGTCACCCTCTTCATGCCCGCCCGCGTCGCCAACGATCTCGGCGCGAAGATCGTCTCCGTGTTTCCCGGCAACCCGCAAAAGAATCTGCCCATCATTCACGGCGTAATGATCATGATCGACGCCGAGACCGGACAGCCCGCCGCCGTGATGGACGCCACCTATCTCACCGCCCTGCGAACGGGCGCCGCCTCCGGCGCGGCCACCGACCTTCTCGCCCGCCCCGATTCATCCACCGCCGCTATCTTCGGCGCGGGCGCGCAGGCCCGCACCCAACTCGAAGCCGTGTGCAGTGTGCGCTCGATCAAACAAGCATGGATCTATGATCGCGATCCCTCGGCCACCGAGCGCATGATCGCCGAAGTGGCCGGGCGCGATCCCATCCCCGCCGATCTGCGGGCCGCCGCCTCCCCCCGCGAGGCCGTCTCCCAAGCCGACATCATCTGCACCGCCACCACCTCAACATCCCCCGTGTACAATAGCCGCGATGTAAAACCCGGCGCGCACGTCAACGGAATCGGATCGTACACACCGGAGATGCAGGAGAACGATCCCGAACTGATCAAACGCGCATTGGTGGTGATCGACTCCCACGAATCGGCGCTGGCCGAAGCAGGCGATCTCATCATCCCCCTCCGCGACGGGCTCTTCGGCACAGATCACATCCACGCGCAGTTGGGCGAGATCGTGCTGGGCCGCAAACCGGGCCGCGCCAACGCCGAGCAAATCACCTTCTTCAAATCGTGCGGCATCGCCGTGCAAGATGTGGTGGCCGCCGCCGAAGTTTTGCGCCGCGCCCGCGGAATGAAGCTGGGCGCAGAGTTCGCGCTGTGAGCCGCGCCTCGCATATGCGGGGCTATGCACTCGTGCTTGTGGCGACAGTGTTGTGGTCAACACTCGGCCCGCTCACGCGCACCCTGCTCCAGAATTTCAGCCTCCCCGCAATCTCCATCGCCTTCCTGCGCGCGGCGCTGGCCTCATCGCTCACGTTCGTCGCACTGGCGCTTACCCGCCGCGATCTGCTTCGGATGCCTGCGAATGCGGCGAGTCACGTGTTGGCGCTCGGCATCGTTGGCATCGGCGGCTTCTATGCCGCGCTGGCGAAAGGCATAGAGGTGGCCGGCATCGCCCTGCTGGCCGTGCTCACCTACATGGCTCCGGTGTGGGTCACTGTAGTGGGCGCAGTGGCGCTGAACGAGCCGCTCAACTCGCGCAAAGTTGTCGCGCTCGCGCTGTCGCTGACGGGATGCGCGCTGGCCTCGAAGGTGTACGACATCGACGCGATGATCGTCAGCCTGCCCGGCATCGCCATCGGGCTGGCCGCCAGTGTCGGCTACGCCGCCTTCGCCATCTTCAGCAAAACACTCAGCGGCAAATGCGATCCGCGCGCAATGTTGATGTATGCTTACGGCATCGGCGCCATCGTTCTTCTGCCCTTTCAATCCAGCGATCTCGCTCGCGCACTCCAACCCGCCGCGTGGCCCCTTCTCGCGGCCATCGCCATTGGGCCGACGCTCGGCGCGTGGGGCCTGTTCTCGCTCAGCCTGCGGTTTGTGCCAGTGAGCAATGCCGCCATCGTCACTTCGCTCGATGTCGTTTTCTCCAACCTCGCCGCCTTCCTTTTGTACCGCGAACTCCTCGACTTCCCGCAAATGATCGGCGGCGCATTGATACTGGCCGCTGTCGCCCTCCTCCAACTCGAACCACCTAACCACCCAACCACTTAGCCACCCACCATGACCCTCCCTTCCACTTCCCCCATCGTCATCATCGGCGGCGGCGTGATGGGCGCGAGCGCCCTCTATCACCTCGCCCGGCGCGGCGTGAATGGCGTGCTTCTCGAAAAAGAGTCGTTCTTCGGGCAAGGCGCAACCGGGCGCTGCGCCGGAGGCATCCGCTACCAATTCGCCACCGAGATCAACATCCGCCTTTCGATTCTCAGCCTGCCCATGCTGGATCGATTCGAAGAAGAGATCGGCCAGCCGATTGACCGCCGATACTGCGGCTACCTCTTCATGCTCACCAACGAACGGGACGCCGCCAACTTCCAGCGCAACGTCGCCCTACAGCGCTCGCTCGGCGCGAGCACCGAATGGCTCACCGGCGACGAAGTCCGCCGCCGCATCCCGCTCGTTCGCTGTGACGACGCCATCGCCGGAACATTCAACGAGCGGGATGGTTTGTGCGATCCCAACGGCGTGGTGATGGGCTACATCAACGCCGCGCGGCGGCTCGGCGCAAAGGCGCTCGAAGATGTGGAAGCGATCGGAATCCAAACGGCCAACGGCAAAGTGATCGGAGTAGAAACAAATCGGGGCTCGATCTCGACGGATGCCGTCGTCAACGCCGCCGGGCCGTGGAGCGCCCCCCTCAGCCGCACCGCCGGAATCGATCTCCCCATCCAACCCCTTCGCCGCCAATGGCTCACCACCACGCCTCTACCTCAACTGCCGCCCGACTTCCCTTTCGTGATCGACTTCGCTCAAAGCCTCTACTTTCATCGCGAGAGCGAGGGCCTTCTGCTCGGCATGTCGAACCCGAACGAACAGCCGGGCTTCGATCAAAGCGTGGATGAGGCTTTCGAGATCGTGAACCTCGAGGCCGCCGCCAAACGGATGCCGATTCTCGAACGGGCCGGTCTCGTCTCACAGGTCGCCGGACTGTACGAGGTGACGCCCGACGCTCACCCGATCATTGGCCGCGTGCCCACGCTCGGCGGCTATTTTGTGGTGGCCGGCTTCAGCGGGCACGGCTTCATGCACGGCCCCATCAGCGGCCTGCTCATCGCCGAAGAGATTCTCGACGACAAAGCGCACACGCTTGACATCACCTCGTTGAGATTCAGCCGCTTCGCGGAAGGCGATCTCGTGAAGGAATACAACGTTATCTAACGATGGGCAGAATAGAATCCGTGTTTATCCGTGTTCATCTGTGTACAACAATGGAGCCGCGTGCACTCTGAAATCATCGCCATCGGCGCCGAAATCCTTCTCGGCGAAATCGTTGACACCAACTCCGCGCTGATCTCGAAGAAACTGCAGAGCATTGGGATGCCTCTACATTACACTTCGACGGTGGGCGACGACCTCGGCCGCATCACCTCCGTCATCCGCCTCGCCCTCTCGCGCTCCGAGGTGGTAATCACCACCGGCGGGCTCGGCCCCACGGTGGACGACATGACTCGCGAGGCGATTGCCCGCGCCACAGGCCGCCCGCTCATCTTCGACGAGTCGCTCCTCAAACAAATCGAAGAGCGCTTTCGCCGCTGGGGGCGAGCCATGACCGAGAACAACAAACAGCAAGCCTATCGCCCGAAAGACTCCATCGCCATCGAAAACCCGGTGGGCACTGCGCCGTCGTTCATCGTCGATCTCGGCGGCGCGGTGGTGGTGAGCCTGCCCGGTGTGCCGCGCGAGATGGAATACTTGATGGACAAGGCCGTTCTGCCTTTCCTTCGCCGCCGCTTCAATCTCACCGGCGTGATCAAAAGCCGCGAGTTAAAAACTTCGGGCGTGGGCGAAAGCATGGTGGACGACAAGATCGGCGATCTCGAAAAACTGAGCAACCCCACCGTGGGCCTCAACGCCAAGTCGGGCACCATTGTCGTGCGCATCACGGCCAATGCGCCGAGCGAAGCCGAAGCCGACCGGATGATCGCCGAAGTGGAGCGCACGGCGCGCGAACGATTGGGCGATTGGGTGTTCGGGGCCGACGCCGATACGCTGGAAAGTGTGTGCCTTGCGGGGTTGGCCGCGCGCGGCGAAACGGTGGCAGTGATTGAGAGCGGCACGGGTGGCAGACTCGGCGGCAAGTTGGTCGAAGCCGATAACGGCACGGGAACATTTCGCGGCGCTCAGGTGAAAGCGATCACGGAAACCGACGACGTTTTGTTGTTGGCGCAATCGGCGGCGCGGGCGGCGGGCGCAACGTGGGGCATGGCCTGCGCGGTGCAGTCGTCGGGCGTCGAGATTCGTATTCGGGTTGGGGTGTGGAGCGAGCGAACGTCGCACCAATGGGAACGCGGTTTCGGCGGCCACGCCGGGCTCGCGCCCGAGTGGTCGTCGAATATGGCGCTCGATTCTCTTCGCCGGCAAATGGCGCGGGCGGCGAGGGAGGGGTGACGGAGCCCCCCGGCGCGGCGGATCGGGAGTGAGGCCGCGCCCCGACCGGACTCGGAATCAAAACGGGCGGACTGCGCAAGCCAGTCCGCCCGCTATTATTTCGGCAGGCTACTTCTTCATTTTGCTGTCAACGTAGTTAATCGCCTCGCCAACGGTGGTGATCTTCTGCGCGTCCTCGTCGGAAATCTCGCCGCCGAATTCTTCCTCAAAGGCCATGATGAGTTCGACGAGATCGAGCGAATCGGCTTCGAGGTCTTCGCGGAATCGCTTTTCGAGGGTCACATCTTCGGGCTTCGCGCCGAGCAGGTTGACAATGATTTTTGTGATGCGTTCCTGAGTATCTGACATGTAATCCTCCTGATGGTTGGGGTGAGTTTGCCCCATTGTAATGTGGCGGGGCGGGCTGTCAAGCATCGCATGTTTGACAACCCCTCTGCCCACTGGTAACATGGCCGCCGTTCAACTTAATGAAACCCCCCTCCATGCCCGAAGTTACGCCCGACGACCCGCGCACCGTTTCTCGCAAAGACGATCACATTCGTATCAATTTAGAGAAGGACGTGCAGTTTCGGGGATTGACCACCGGCCTCGAGCGTTACCGCTTCCAACACACCGCCCTGCCCGAACTGAACCTCGCCGACGTTTCCATTGCGACCCGGCTCTTCAACAAAACTTTGGCCGCGCCGATACTCATTTCGTCAATGACCGGCGGCACGCCGCGCGCGCACCAGATCAACCGCACGCTCGCGCTCGGCGCGCAAGCGGCTGGCGTGGCCATGGGTCTCGGCTCGATGCGCGCCGCCATCGAGCGCCCCGACACCGCCCATACCTTTCAAGTCCGCGCCGAAGCGCCCGACGTTTTGCTCTTTGCCAATCTCGGCGCGGTGCAGCTGAACTACGGCTACACCGCCGAGCAGTGCCGCCGCGCCGTCGCCGTCGCCGGAGCCGACGCGCTCATCCTTCACTTCAACGCCTTGCAAGAAGCGGTGCAACCCGAAGGCAACACCAACTTCGCCGGGCTGCTGAAAAAAGTTGAGGCCGTGTGCCAAAGCCTCGCCGCCGAGAACATTCTGGTGGTTGCCAAAGAAGTGGGTTGGGGATTCTCGAAAGACGATTGCCGCCGACTCGCCGAAGCGGGCATCAGCGCTATTGATGTGGCCGGCGCGGGAGGCACGTCGTGGAGTCAGGTGGAAATGCACCGCACCCAAAACGCCTCCAATGCGCGCGTGGCCGCCGCCTTCGTCTCGTGGGGCATCTCCACTGTGGAAGCGATCCTCAACGCGCGGGAGGCCGCCCCGCAGCTGCCGGTCATCGCCTCCGGCGGCTTGCGCGATGGAATCGACATTGCCAAATGCCTCGCGCTCGGCGCTGTGATGGGCGGCATGGCCGGCCCCTTCCTCAAAGCCGCCGATCAATCGGTGGAGGCCGTCGTCGAAACCGTTCACGAACTCTCGCGCGAGATCCGCATCGCCCTCTTCGCCGCCGCCTGCAAAGACATCGCCACCCTCCAATCCAAACCCGTTCTCGTAGTCTCGTAGTCTTGTGGTCTCATTGTCCATTCGTCATTCGTCATTTGCCATTCGTCATTCGCCATTTGCCATTCGTCATTGTTCATTGTTCATTTCATAATGCTCTCCTCTTTCCTCTCCGCCTTCGCCCCCGCCCTCGAAGCCGAACTGCGCGCCGCGCTCGACTTTCGCCTGCCCCCGCCCGACGATTACGCCCGCATGTTGTATTACCACCTCGGCTGGATCGACGAAGGCCAGCCGCGCGCAGTGGCCGGCAAGCGCACGCGCCCGGCCATCACCCTGCTGTGCGCGGCGGCCAGCGGCGGCGACTGGGAGCGAGCCCTGCCCTTTGCCGCCGCTGTCGAACTGATTCACAATTTCTCGCTCGTGCACGACGACATTCAAGACGACAGCCCGCTCCGGCGGGGACGCGCCACCGTTTGGAAACTGTGGGGCAAGCCCCAAGCCATCAACGCCGGTGATGCGTTGTTCACCTACGCCCACCTTGCCGCGCAGCGCGCCCGCCTGCGCGGCCTCGACTCCGCCGCCATCATCGAAGCCTTTCAACTGCTCGACACCACCGGCCTGCACCTCACGCAGGGCCAACATCACGATATGGCCTTCGAGACTCGCGACGAAGTGACCGCCGACGAATACTTGCAGATGATCGAAGGCAAGACGGCCTCGCTCATTGCCACCGCCGCCGAGTGTGGCGCATTGGCCGCCGGGCAGACGCCGGCCGTGCGCGGCCACTACCGCAAGTTTGGCCGGCACCTCGGCCTCGCTTTTCAGATCCGCGATGACATTTTGGGCATTTGGGGCGATGCCGCCCTCACCGGCAAATCGGCGGCGACGGACATCGTCACTCGCAAAAAGACTCTGCCAGTGCTTATCGGCCTCGACCGCGATCCCAACCTGCGCGCCGCGTATTGCCCCGAAGAGCAAGGCGGCGCGAGCGTGGAAATGATCGTGAGTTTGCTCGAAGCCAGCGGCGCGCGCGAGGCCGCCGAAGAGCGCGAGCGGCATCACACCGACTCAGCCTTAGCCAGCCTCGCCGCCGCGCAACCGGCAGGCAATGCCGGTGAAGCCCTTCATGATCTCACCCTGCAATTGTTGGGGAGGGCGCAGTAAGAGAGGTTAGAGGTTAGAGGTCGGAGGTCTGATTTCTGACATCTGACTTCTGGCTACTGAACTCACACAAACTTCTCGAAGGCCCAATTCGCCACCAGCCGCCCCTCTTTCTTCAGCCGCGCGCCATCTTCAGTCCACTCCACTAACCCGCGCGCGCTCAGTTCGCCCAATTCCTTCGCAAACACGTCGCCGAGCCCACTCCCATACCTTTGCCGAAACGACTCTTCGCTCACGCCCTCGCTCACCAAACGCAAGCCGGTGAGCATCGTCTCGCTCATCTCCGTTTCGCGGTTCACCGGAATGGATTGGGCCAACGCCGGAGAAAACGGAAACGGCCTCTCTACCCCTTCTTTCATCCGATTGACATATGCTTTCGGCGAGGCCGCGTTGGAATAACGAAAGCCGCCACACCATCCGTGCGCCCCCGCCCCCAACCCAAGATACGGCTCGTTGCGCCAATACTGCAAATTGTGGCGGCACTCGAATTTGGAATTTTGGAGTTTGGAGTTTGATGTTTGAAGTTCCTCCTTCTTCGCCCAACTCGAAATCTCATACTGCGTGAACCCCGCCCGCCCCAACTCCTCATCCGCCCATTCATACATTTCCGCCGCCAAATCAGAATCCGGTTCGGGCAACAATCCCCGGCTCACCCACGCGCGCAGAGGCGTGCCGAAGTCGAGCGAGAGGGCGTACAGCGAAAAGTGATCCACACCGAGCGCGAGGTGCCGCTTCATCGTGTCCTGCCAACTTTCCATCGTCTGCCCCGGCGCACCATAGATCAAATCGAGGCTGATGTTTTCGAACCCGGCCTCCCGCGCCAACTTCACCGCTCGCGCCACGTCGTCGAAGGTATGCGTCCGCCCAAACAGAGTCAACTCATTGGCCTGCGCCGATTGCGCGCCGAGGCTGAGTCGATTTACCCCGAGCTGCCGCAAGCCCTTGAGATAGGCGGCGTCCACCGTGTCGGGGTTGGCCTCCAATGAAATTTCGCAATCGTCGGTAAGCGCGAACGAATCGCGCAGGCTGGCGAATAGATCGCTCAGCAGTGGCAGAGGGATGAGCGAGGGTGTGCCGCCGCCAAAGTACACTGTGTGAACGGGGGCGTCGGCTCCCCGCCCGATAAGCCGCGTCTCCACGATCAGTGACTCAACATACGCCGGGATCAGATCATCCAATCCGGCATAGGCATTGAGATCGCAATACGAACACTTGTGGCGGCAAAATGGAAACGCAATGAAAACACTGATCACTTCACGACATAGGCCTCCGAGAGTAGTATATACGAACTGCCCTGTCATCGTTTGTAGAATTGCCGCCACGGCATCGGAGGATAGGGATGCTCTATCTCATTGGCTGAAGGGGCCAGGCCGGGTTCCCTCGCCCGGCCCGGCCAGACAGGCTGGGCGTAGGCGCGGCCTAGCGGGTGAAGACTCCGTAGACCAGCGCGACAACCAGCCCGTAGACGGCGTGCCCGATTAGCCCGCCCATCAAGCCCATGACCCCGACGTTCAGCATCAACACGCCAGGGGCCTGCACGGTTCCGGCTTTGATTCCGGCGTGCATCATAGGCATGCCGCCCATCGCTAGCCCAGCGGCAACGAAATGCGCCACGCCGAAGGCGATGCCGCCCAACGAAAGCGTCAGTGGCTGGCCGAAGCGTAGCGGAGGCCAGTCCACTGCACGCAGGGTTGGGCCACGCCTATAGTGCAATTGGCTTTTTGTGAGAACCGCAGATTTTGCATAAACAGCCCGACTTGGTAAAGTGCCTTACACCAACAGCAATTCCGTCCTTTCGGTCTGCTCTTTGGAAAACAAAATCAAAAAGTTCGTCTTCATTGTTTTCAAGGTATCTACGCAAAGCGTAAGCGCATACGTCCGCTATTTGCACCATGCTGGTCAGTTGGCTATCAACAAACAACGGAGTCTCTACAATACTTTTCACACCGGTCCATAAGGTTCCGGTTTGATGGAACTTCTTCATCAATGCGGTGTGTTTTTTGGCTACTGTTTCGTTGTTGTCATGAATCAACATCCCATACGATAAAGTGGAACTACCTTTTCCTATATTTTGAAGATATTGCTCGAAGCGAGATACGATCTGTTCAAACGATTGTTCGTCAACAGTTTTGTTTGCTCGGGCCGGGTCGAAATGAATTTTATCTACACATTCCGCAAAGAGTCTTGCAAATCTCCACTTTGATATACATTCAGCAATTTCCTTGATGAACTTTCGCCTTTCGTCTCTGGTCAAATGGATATAGCTTTCTGTGCTCCGATAGTTTTTGCGTGTTTGCTTGTACTGTTTGACATTCGTCCTTTGAAGGCGTAGCAATTCGGCTTTTCTCAAGCTTTCCACTTGAGAACGCCTTTGGATATAGTCGAGCGCATCGAAATTCTGTATTTGGCTTTGTTCAAGATATGGCCTTAATATCCAAGCAACATGGATTTCTGCTGATTCAAGAGCATATCTTCTCTTTATGAATTCAATTTCTTTGTCACAGTCCCTCCAATACCAAACAGGAACGGATAAACCAGAAAGAACGAAGTGAGATGTATTGCCAGGAATATCTGAAGTTCCAGATTCATCTATGTAGCAAAGGTACATAAGGCCCTCTCGTGGTTGGGGAAATAAAAAAGCGACTGGGGTTGAGGCTAAAAGCCCCACTACGAGACGCTTGGCGACTCATCCCAGACGCTGTAATCATTATACTTGGTAAACTGTTCATGTCAATAAAAAGGATGTTCTTTTTGCTTCAACAAGTGGCCCAACAGTGTGGCTGAGCCGATGCCGGCCGCCCACAGCGCGGCGTAGATGATGGCGAAGATCACGCCCATCATGAAGTGGATGATCCAGCCCAGCGAGACGTTGCCTTCCTTGCTGAACATGGTGCCGAGCATTTCCCAAATCGCCATTTTGGGCATGCCCATCAGGGGAGCCATCGCCATCAACATGCTGATAGCGACTGTTCCGACCAGTCCTGCTACGATTGCGCCGATAATGTTCATAGTCAACCTCCGTTGAGTGAATATATTGAGAGCGGATTGCCCTTCCACCCGTATAGACGAAGCAAAGGCCAAGAGTCTTACTTCGTGGAGGCGGCCAACAGACGCAAAAAAAGCGCAGAGTATCTCTGCGCCAGACTTGGCGCATTGCAAGAGGCGGGGCGTGTCAACCCGCCGCTTCCACCGCCAGGCGCTCAAGTTGTTTCGCCAACCCGCGTACATTCCCCAAACAGCACGAGCCTTGCGGGTTTCGCAGATCGCAGGCGCATTGGCCGGCGTTGATGCCGGTGTTGATGTCGTCCACGATGGCCAGGCGGGTTTCGGCTGAGGCGGCGCGAAGCTCGCCCACAGTGTGGCGGAAGCAGTAGCAGACGAACACATCGTCCGTGCCCGGCTCCTTTTGGTAAACACGTTCTCGCACCTGTTCCACCGTAAAGGTCTGCTCACCGTCGGCTGAAAAGTAAACGACCGGGCAAGTCTGCGTCCGGCAAAATAGATATTCCACGTCGTGTACTTCACGCAGCGTCACCGCGAGCAGGGCCTTGATCGTTTGCCCTTGCACGGGCTTGCCAGTCTTGGCGCACTCGGGGCAGGCATGGGCGATGCGGGACGGGCGTTGGAACCCCTGAGCCGGTAATTCGCAAACGGCGTTTCCGGCCTCGGGCGGGCAGCCGCAAGTATCAGCCATCGAAAAACTCTCCTCGCTGAATGCTCACGCGCCCGGTGTCGCGATACGTCCAGAGCGGACTCCAGACGGCATCACCAGCCCGCGAATCGAAGATGGCCGGCTGGAAGCCCATCACCCCGCTGCCGGGGATGCCGTTGGCGAACACCCAAATCTTGGCCGTGCCCACAGCCGCCTCGCTCTTCCACAGATTCTGCACCGGCCCGGCGGCGGCCACCGCCATCATCGGCGCCATCGGCACAGCCGAGGTGTCGGTGACGATGTAGCGACTGCCGGGGAAGCACTCGTGTAATTTGAAGGTCGCCGTCATGCTGGCCGTGTCCACCGGCTCTAAACATTGGCCGCCGCCCAGATATTCCTTCTTGTCGGCGTCCACCGACAATTCGCCGCCCGGCCACTTGACCACCGGATAGTTGACAACGACAGTCTGCGCCTCGATGGTCACCTCGCCGGATGACTCGGCAGCCTTCAGTTTTTCTTCCGAGTCGTAAAGGGTGGAATCTTTGGGGGTGACTTTGTGCAGTTGCCAGACGGGGCTGTAGTTTTCCTGTGAGGGGGCTGTGCCGAGAACGGGGAGTTGGTCGGGCGAGCCGCCTTCAAACAAGTAGAGCTTGGCGGCAACTCCCGGCACGGATTGGATCGCGCCGAGCAAGGGCACAAAGACCAGTTTGTTGGCGTCGGCAAATGTTTTGTCCGAAGCGTCGGTGCGGATGAAGTAGGCCTTGTCGCCGTTGAAGAAGCCGGCGTTCAGTTTGAACTTGACAAAGCCAAAGCGCCCCGGCCAATCGCCTTTGAGGGCGAAGTCCGTTACATCGCCCAACAGAACGCGAGACTGTTCGGCGGGGACAGCCGTGGGCTGGGGCAAAGCCGTGGGCGGCGCGACGGTGGGGGCAACTGTGGCTGGCGCGCCGCACGCGGCTAACGCCGCCGCGCCGAGGCCGAGGCCGCCTAACCGCAGAAATTCGCGTCGAGTGAGATAAGAGTGTGGCATGGTGTCCTCCTGGAAGATGGGAAAGTTGATAACTCTTCCTTCCAGACAACACAACACCACGGCTTCTTACGTCTCCAGCATTAATTGTTGGTGAGCATCAACAGACAGATGGCATACGCCGCCTTCGCCAGAGCAAGTATAATGCCGCCAATGGCCAAGCGGACGAACGAGCAATGGCTCTCCGATCTCCGCGCCGACGCCTCACGGCGCGAAACGGCGCTGGCTGACCTCCGCGCCGACATCATGTACGGCCTGCCTTACGCCCTCCGCGATTGGCTCTCGCCCAACGACCCGCGCTTCGCCGCTCTGGCCGAGGAAGTGACTCAGGAAACGTTGATGCGAGCATTGAATCACTTGGACTCGTTTGAGGGCCGCAGTCAGTTCACTACTTGGGTTCACAAAATCGCCGCGCGGGTGGCCCTCACCGAACTGCGCCGCCGTCACTGGAAGGATGTGTCGCTGGATAGTTTGCTAGAAAGCGGCGAAGGCGAACGCACCCCGCGCGCCACGGCTGACCACGAGCCGGAGCCGGAAGTTACGGCCGAACAGGCCGACCTGTTAGAGCATCTGCAACGCATGATGATGGAAGAACTGACCGCGAAGCAGTTGCGGGCGATGATGGCAGTGGGTGTCAAAGCGATGCCGCTGGAAGAAGCGGCCCGCCGGCTGGGCATGAAACGCAACGCGCTCTATAAACTGTTGCACGATGCGCGGTTACGGCTTAAGCGCCGCCTGGCCCGCGAGGGACTCTCCGCCGCCGAGTTACTGGCCGCTTTTGAGCGCAGGTAAGAAACGGGGCTCGATGGGTGTCTAGTCAACAAATGCGAGGGCGTATGCGGAATCTTTTGGAAAGGCTCAGGCGTTGGATTCGGCGAGATGGGCAGAGGCGTTCCCCCTTGCGGCCAGAATTCATCGGGAAGGTGGCCCGTCAGATTGAAGCGACTCACGAAATCGAGTATTCCTGCGATGACGTGCATCGCTTGCTCGATCAGTTCGCCGAAGCGGTACTGCGCGGCGAGAACGCCGCAAACCTCTGGCCCCTCGTCCAGCAGCACTTGGATATGTGCCCGGACTGCCGCGAAGAGTTTGAAGCGTTGATGCGAGTCTTGCGCGCCTCTGGCGCTGCCGCCTCGTAGATGGGCCGCACATCCATCCGTGACTCGGATGCTCGACATTTTGGTTAATTGTTCAACGACCAATCGTAAAGTTTGAACCGAACAGCGGGCTTTTCTCGCAACACAAACTCATGATCGGCCTCATCGGCCAGATAAGAAGCGGCAAATTCTAACAGCGGGCGCTTATCGCCGAACGCAAACGAACGGCCTCCAAAATCCGGCGCATACCACTGGAAAATCTGTGACAGCCAGACTTCGTTAGCAACGCGGTCTATTTCCACACCTCCGCTGTTGATAAACGTCCGCGCCGCCACATCCAATTGCTCGTCAATGTTTGCCGCGTCGTACACGGCAATGGGAGGGCAGGAGCGCGCGCCGCACACCAGCGCGAAGTGAATGCGCGAATCGAGTTGCTCAAGGCTGTATCGGCGGCGTGGGTCGCTTGTGCCGAAATGAGGGCCGGGGATAGCGGGGTGCGGGGCGTTCGCGCACAGAATGCCGTACTCGATGTCAAACGGACAATACCGTTGCCCGCCGATGTTGTACGCCGCCCGCCAGAAGAAGCCCGGCACTTCGTTGACTGAACGCTTCACGCCAAACTGAATGACGGCGTCCACAATGAGGGCGTTGTAAAGATTGATCCAAAAGGCGAGGCGCTCTTCGCAGTCGCCGAGCACTGTCGGATCGAAGGATTGGAGACGGCGGGCGCACTTGCAATAGTCGAAATAGGTTGGGCTGGCGCACAGGCGGGAATAGTCCACCCGGCCACGCTCTGCGTCGAAGGCTTCGGCCTTCAGTGTGTTGGCGATACGGCGAATCTCGGCCGCCGCCGGCCCTGAGGCCGCTACACCATCCGGCTCCGCGCCGGAGTTGAGAACAAAGTCGGCGGGAATGCCGTAGCGCAACAACAGCAGGCGGTGAATGAGGCGCACATACTATGGACGCGCCGGGCGGCGGAAATCTTACCGGGCGGGTGCGTAAGAAGCCAGCGAGTTGCCGCGTCTATGGAGTGGCGGCATGTTGAATTATTGATAGAGGCCACGATGAACACTGCCCGACGTTCCATTGTCGAATCAATCATCATCACCCTTCTGCTCTCGGCCTGCGCCAGAGTCGCCGTCGCGCCGACGGCCGATCCCCCTCAGTTCGTTCCGTCAGAATCCACTCAGGAGCCCTTGCCCAAAGCAACGCCAACCCTTTTGCCAGACGAGTCGTCGCCTCGTGGAGCAACCTCTGAGTTTAGGACCGACTTCAGCAAGCGCTCGGTTTCTTATAGCGAGATCCTGTCCGGCGGCTCACCCAAAGATGGCATTCCCGCCATTGACCGCCCGACATTCGTCACGGTGACTGAAGCCGACGAATGGTTGGAAGATGTCGAACCGATCCTCTTCTTCCAAATCGGCGACGATGCGCGGGCCTATCCCATCCAGATTTTCATGTGGCACGAGATTGTGAATGACACCGTGGATAGCGTGCCGATGATCATCACCTTCTGCCCGCTGTGCAACACCGCCATCGCCTTTGAACGCACCGTCAACGGGCAAATCTTCGACTTCGGCACGACGGGGCGCCTACGCTACAGCAACCTCATCATGTATGACCGCCAAACCGAAACCTGGTGGCAGCAAGCCACTGGCCAAGCCATCGTCGGCGAACTGACAGGCACTCAACTGGTCTTCCGCCCCGCCTCGATCATTGCGTGGGCAGACTTCAAAGCCAACTACCCCGAGGGCAAAGTGCTGTCTCGCGACACCGGCTTCAGCCGCCCCTATGGCGATAACCCCTACATTGGTTACGACAGCGTGAACAACCCGCCCTTTCTCTATCGTGGCCCGGATGCGCCTGGCGAACTGCCGCCCGTGTCGCGGGTGCTAACAGTTGACCTCAACGGAGACGCCGTTGCCTATCCGTACGATGTTTTGCAGCAGATGAACGTGATCAACGATACGGTAGGCGGGGCGAATGTCGTGGTGTTGTGGGCCGCAGGCGCCGCTTCGGCGCTGGACGCCGCCACCGTTGCCGGAGGCCGCGATGTGGGGGCCGCGCTGGCCCACCTGCGTGAACTCGACAACCAGACTCTCACTTTTGCACTCGACGGCACAAAGATTCTGGACAACGAAACTGGAAGCGAGTGGAACGCGCTGGGAGTAGCAGTGGGCGGCCCATTGGCCGGCAAACAGTTGACCCCCGTAGCCATCAACCATTTCTGGTTCTCGTGGGCCGCCTTCAGACCAGAGACGCGAGTGTATCAACCGTAGGCGCGACTTCCGGCTGAACACCCAAAACAAAACATGCCCGCTGTCTTCGGACAACGGGCATGTTCTCTCTCCGGCGTTCGATTGAAATCTGTTAGCTTCGCAACTTGAAGCGTTGAATCTTCCCCGTTGCCGTCTTCGGCAGTTCGGGCACAAACTCGATCCAACGCGGACGTTTGTATTCGGCCATCTTCTCTTTGCAGTGAGCCACCAGCGCATCCTTCATTTTCTCCGACGGCTCATTGCCTTCTTTCAGCACCACATAGGCCTTTGGCTTGATCAGATTCGACGAGTCGGCCACCCCCACCACCGCGCACTCCAGCACCGCCGGATGGCTGATCAGCGTGCTCTCCACTTCCACCGGCGACACCCAAATGCCGCCCACCTTCAACATATCATCCGAGCGGCCCGCGTGCCAATAATATCCGTCCTCGTCCACGTAATACTTGTCGCCCGTGAACAGCCACTCGCCAAGAAAGGTCTTGCGGCTCCGCGCATCTTGATGCAGATAAAACAGAGTCGCCGTCTCGCCCTTCACCAGCAAATTGCCCACCTCGCCGCGCGGCACTTCGGCCCCGTTTTCGTCCACCAGCTTCACGTCGTAACCGGGGAATGGCTTGCCGCTGCTTCCGGGCCGAATATCGCCGGGGCGATTGGAAATGAAAATGTGGAAGTTCTCGGTGGAGCCGATTCCGTCGATGATGTCCAGCCCGGTGCGATCTTTCCAACCCTGCCAAATCGGCGCGGGAAGCGACTCGCCTGCCGACACGCACAATCGCAGTGACGAAAGATCGTATTTCGTCGTCAGATCATCCATCGCCAGCATTGCCGCGTAGCCCGTGGGCGCGTTGTAAAGAATCGTCGGCTTGAAACGGACGATGGTATCGAGCATGTTGGTGGCGATGCGCGGCGGCGCGGCCATCAGCACCGTGCTCGCGCCCACATAAAACGGAAAGATCAGCACCCCCCCCGTGCCAAAGGTGAAAAACAGTCGCGGCGCACCGAACGCCCGGTCGCTCTCGCGCAGACCGAGCACATCCACTCCCCACAACTGCGAAGTGATGGGGTAATCCTTGTGCGCGTGCAGAATGCCTTTCGGCTCGCCGGTGGTGCCGCTGGAGTAATTGAGCGAACACCAGTCATCGCGGTGCGCGTTGGCCGCCGTGAACTCGGTGGATTCACCACCGACCCAATCGGCAAAAGTCAAATCGCCCTCGCGCCCTTTGCCGCCGATGACGATGACATGCTTGAGGAAATCCAGTTGATCGCGGATCGACTCGATGGCCGGGAGAAGCGCGGCATGAATGATGAGCGCGCGGGCTTGACTATCGCGCAAAATATACAGATGCTCGTGCGGCTTGAGCAGGGTGTTGATGCCAACAGAGATCGCGCCGCTTTTGACGATGCCAAAGAACGAGGTGACCCATTGCGAACAGTCGGGGCTGAGGATGCCCACCCGTTCGCCGGGCCGCACATCGAGCCGCCGCAGGGCATTCGCCACCTGATTGGCTTCGGCGGCAACCTGCCCAAAAGTCATCTCCCGTTCCGCCGAGAAGATGGCCGTCTTGTTTGCGCGCCCGGCCAGGTTGCGCTCCAAAATATCGATGGCGTTGTAATACAGTGGAAGATCCGTTGCTTTCATGTCCGCCTCCGGTTGGGAACCACAGATTTCACTGATTACACGGAATCTTTTTCCATCGGTGAAATCCGTGTAATCAGTGGTTGCATCGGGTTTAACTGCTTACTGGAATTCTATTCAGAAATCAATTGCCCGCCAATCACCGCCCAACCTTCAATTTCAATCATCGCCTCGTCGTCGAACAACCGCTTCACTTCCACCAGAGTCATCGCCGGGTAGTGGCGGCCAAAGAACGAACGATAGACTTCGCCGATGGGTTTGAGATTGGTTTTGTAGGCGTCGCGCTCCGTCACAAAAATATTCAACTTCACAATGTCGGTCATCGCCCCGCCCGCCTCGGCGATGACGGCCTGCAAGTTCGAGAGCGCTTGGCGAAACTGGGCCACGATGTCGCCGGGGCTGGCGATGCGGCCCGTCACGTCCATTCCGGTCTGCCCGGCCAGCACAAGCAATCGCCCGCCGTCGATCATGAAGCCGTTGGAGTAGCCGGAAGGTTTGGCAAGCGAAGATGGGTTGACAATCGTCTTGGGCATATACATTGACCTCAGCGGGGGTTCGTGATTCTTGGCTTCATTTCACCGCCGAGCGCGCAGAGTTCGCGGAGAAAACAAAAAGAATCTCAGCGTTCTCAGCGAACTCTGCGATAAAACATCTTATCTTGAACACACGTTACATTATCCAAACGGATTCCACACCGTCACGTGCTTCGGCTCGATCTTGTAGAGACAGCGCACTTCGCCGGGGAAGCGCATACTCGGCGGGTAACTATCCTTTTCGAGATACCTCTGCGCCAGTCTATCGAGATGCGCGTCCGCGCCCTCTTCGGTGATCGCCACCACCGGCCCGCGCACAGCCACAAACCGATCCGGGTTGTCGGGGTCGGTGATCTCGATGGCGACGTGCCGCCGCCGCTCCATATTCTTGTCTTTCAACCGCCCGCGCGCTGAATTGATGATGATGTGCTGGCCGTCGTAATCCACCCACACCGAAGTGACGTGCGGCGTGCCGTCGGGCATGAGCGTGGCGAGATGCGCAAACGTCTTTTTCTGAAACAGATCGAGAAACTCATCGGGAATGGGACCCGCCTGCGCTTGGGCTTTGCGCCATTCGTCGTATCGGGACGCGAACTCCGGGTCGGCCCGTTGGATCCGGTTGAAGCCGACTCGTTTGCTCCGCGTCATCAATTTGTAGGTGAAGGGAATCGGATCGAGATGCAAATGATCTTTCACGTCTTCGAGCCACGACAGACTGCGCACCGCCGCCGCCTGAAACCGATCCACCACCGGCTTGCGCGTCCGCTGGTAATTGGGCAAGGCGGCTTCCACCGTGCCGCGCCGCGAAAACGAATCGGCCAGCGCAATCGAATCTTCCATCGCCAGTTTGGTGCCCGATCCGATGGAAAAGTGCGCGGTGTGCAGGGCGTCGCCCATCAGCACAACGTTTTGGTGATGCCAACGGCGGTTGCGAATGAGGGGGAAGTTGACCCAGCGCACGAAGTTGTTGGCGAGCAGTGGCCGCCCGCCGAGATCGTCGCGAAACACATCAGCCAAGTATCTGCACGTTTCGTCGTCCGACATTTTCTCGAACCCGGCCTTCAGCCACGTTTCGGGCGGGCATTCGATGATGAACGTGCTGTGCGCCGGGCTGAACTTGTACGAATGCGAAATGAACAGCCCGGCCTCGGCTTGTTTGAAGATCATCGTTAGCCCGTCGAACGGCTGCTCGGCGCCGAGCCAAATGTATTTGTTCTGCCGCACTTCGATGGAGGGCATGAAAAACGACTCGTAGGTTTTGCGAACAAGGCTGTTCGCGCCGTCCGCGCCCACAAGCAGATCGCAGTCGCGGTAATCGGCGGGGTTGGTGATGTTGGTGTGAAAGCGAAGATTGACGCCGAGCTGCTCACAGCGGCGGTGAAGGATTTGCAGCCACTGGAGCCGGGCCACTCCGGCAATGGGGTTGCCGCCGATGTGAATGGTTTCGCCTTTGTGCCGCACCACAACATAGTTTCGCATCTGGCAAGCCTTGACGAACTCATCGTAAGTCTCGCGGTCGTATTGGGCAAAGTTGTCGAGGGTGGTTTCGGAAAAGACGACGCCCCAGCCGAAGGTGTCGTTAGGGCCGTCGCGCTCGATCACGGTGATTTCGTGAGACGGATCGAGCTTCTTCATGAGGATTGAAAAATAGAGTCCGGCGGGGCCGCCGCCAATGATGTTGATCTTCATCAAGTGATTCCTTCTCTTGAGCAATATCAGGATTTATTTTCACCGCAGAGACACAGAGCCCGCAGAGTTTTCAGAAGCGGCCTCTGCGCGCTCCGCGATCTCGGCGGCAAAAGCACATGCAATCTATCTCAAGTGACCTCGGGCCGATGGGCAGAGTATTTCTCGTAGAGTCGTTCTTCGATGACGCGGCGGATGCGCGCGACGGCTTCGTGGATGTCGGCGAAGGTGGTGTAGAGGGGCGCGACGCCGAGACGGATGTTGTCGGGGTAGCGGAAGTCGGGGATGACGTTCATCTCTTCGATGAGCGCGAGATCGATTCGCAAACCTTCGGGGTGGCCGAGCGACACGTGCGAGCCGCGCTGTGCCGGATCGCGCGGGGAGTGGAGGTCCACGCCCAGCGGTTCGAGCATCGCCTCCCACAAGGCAATGAGGTATTCGGTTTGCGCCACCGATTTGGCCCGCAGGCGATCCATGCCCGCTTCGAGAAGAAGTTCGACGCCCGGCTCGATGGCCGCCAGCGATAGCATCGTCGGCGTCCCGGCAAGAAAACGGTTGATGCCCGGCGCGGGGTTGTAGTCGAGTCCCATCTCGAATTGCGCCTTCTGCCCGAACCATCCCCAGATCGGACTCCGAAGCCCATCCTGCAAATCGCGGCGCACGAAAAGAAACGCGGGCGAGCCGGGGCCGCCGTTGAGATATTTGTAAGTGCAGCCCACAGCGAGATCGATGTTGCATTCGTTCATCGCCAGCGGCATCGCACCCGCCGAATGGCTCAAGTCCCACAGCACGAGCGCGCCCGCGCGGTGAGCGGATTCGGTGATAGCGGGCATGTCGTAAACGTATCCGCTTTTGAATGCGGTGTGAGTGAGGGTGACGAGCGCGGTGTCTGAGTCGATGGCTTCGGCCAATGCCTCATTGGCAACGGTGAGGCCGTCGGCGGAGTGAACGACTTCCACCCGACAGCCGCCGCCGGCCAACTTGGCCGCGCCCTGCAAAAGGTACAAGTCCGTTGGAAAGTTGAGATCATCGGTGACGATTTTGCGGCGGCCCGGCCGGGCTTCGAGCGCGGCCATCACCAATTTGAAAAAGTTGACCGACGTGGAATCCGTCACTGCCACTTCGTCGGGGCGCGCGCCGATGATCTGCGCGATTTTGCCGCCCACCCTTTGCGGCGCAGTGTACCAGCCTTCGCCCCAGCCGCGAATGAGTCGGCGGCCCCATTCATGATCGAGCGTTTCTTTCACGCGAGTGGCGGCGCGTTTGGGAAGCCTGCCCAGCGAGTTGCCGTCGAGGTAGATCAGAGTCGGATCGTCGATTACAAATTCGTCGCGGAAGCGGGCGAGCGGGTCTTGCGAATCGAGTTGACGGGCGTAATCGCTGTCGAGGCGCATGAGGGCATCCTTTGCCGAGCGAAGTGATGCCGGATTTTATCAGGGTTTGCCCATCGAAGGGTAAAGTTGATACAATCTGCTCACACCCCAACAGTGAGGACTCGACATGACTCAGCCACACGACTACGGCGCAAAGCTCGACTTCAGCAAAGCCATGAGCTACGGCGACTATCTGCATCTCGACGAAATTCTTTCGGCGCAACATCCGCTCTCGCCCGACCCCAATGAACTGCTGTTCATCGTCATCCATCACGTCAGCGAGCTGTGGCTCAAGCTGGCACTGCACGAGCTGGCGCAGGCGCGCGAGCACGTGAAGCAAGATCGCCTCGCGCCCGCATTCAAGATGACCGCGCGCGCCTCGCGAGTGATGGAGCAATTGATCAGCGGGTGGAACGTGCTCAGCACGCTCACGCCGAGCGAGTACAGTCTCATCCGCCCCTTTCTCGGCAACTCGTCGGGCTTTCAGTCATACCAGTATCGGGCGCTGGAATTTGTGCTGGGCAACAAAAGCGAAGTGATGATGAAACCCCACGAGCATCGCCCCGAGCTGTATTCGATGCTGGAGGCCGAACTGCGCGCGCCATCGCTGTACGATGAAACGCTCAAATTGCTGGCGCGGCGCGGCTTCGCCATCGCGCCCGAAGTTCTCGACCGCGATTGGGCGCGGCCTTACACACCGCACGACTCAGTGGAACAGGCTTGGCTGTCTGTTTACCGCGATACGGAGAAGTATTGGGATTTGTATGAGTTAGGGGAGGAGCTGCTCGACCTCGAAGACTTATCCCGGCAGTGGCGCTTCCGGCATGTTACCACTGTCGAGCGAGTCATTGGCTTTAAGCAGGGCACCGGCGGCACGGCGGGCGTTTCATACCTGCGCCGGATGCTCGATGTCGTTTTGTTCCCCGAATTGTGGAAGATGCGCACTCAGTTGTGATGCGCCGCCGGGCTCATTCCCGCACCGGAAGGAAGGGGCCGCCGCAGATGGGGCAAAGCAGTTCGGGCAGTTGCGGCCGAGGCTTGGGAGTATCGCCTGAGTCTTCTTCAGGCGCAATGTCGAACAGCGGCACCCGCTCCCGGTATTGACAGCGAGTGCACTCGTAAAGCCGCCCTGCCTGCGGCGGAGAGTCGGGCGCGCAGGAGTCATGGAAGTGCTCAATGAGGCGGCGAACAACAGAGTCGGTGCGCATTGCAGTCAGGATCACGGCCAACGTACTTATTGGCGACATCTTACTGCAAATGTCACGCGACATCAGTAAAAAATGTGTGTGTCTTCCGTTGCAAAACCGTGATTCTCGCGCAACGCTCTGATTTCGGGAGGCGCCGACACCCCGCGCGTAAAAGTTCCGTAAACCACGCCGATTCCGGGCAGCGGCGCCCCTTGCTCTTTGAGGCCGGGCAAGTATGATTGCGCTATCCAACGACTCGGGAGAGACCGCCATGAGACCGCATCTCAAAATCATCTCCGACGACATGATCCCCACCCTCCTGGCCGAAGCCAAACGCATCTTGGCCGAGATCGGCGTGGAAGTGCGCGGCCCCGCTCTGCGAGCGCGACTGCTGGATCACGGATTGAAATTGGATTCGGCTGGCGAACGCATCCTCCTCCCGCCCGACACGGTGGATGCCGCCGTTGCTTCTGCTCCACACGAGATCGTCCTCTTCGATCGGAACGGGAGGCCGCACGCCAATCTCGGCGGCGACCGCGTGCACTTCGTCCCCGGCTCCAGCGGCCTCAAAGTGCTCGACCATCGCACCGGCCACACTCGCCCGGCCACCACTCACGACTTTGTCGAATACGTCCGCCTCGCCGACGGCCTGCAAAACATTGCCTACCTCGCCACCGCCTTCTCCACCAACGACATCGAGCCGCAAATCTCCGACGCCTGGCGACTCTATCTCTGCCTCGCCAACTCGCTCAAGCCCGTCGTCTCCGGCGCATTCACCGAGCACGGCACCCCGCGCATGGCCGAGATGATGCAGTTGTTCCGCCGCGATAAAGCCGACCTCATCGCCCGGCCCATGTCCATCTTCACCGTCACCGCCACCGGCTTCTTCCGTTACGGCGAAGACTCGTGCCAGAATCTGCTCGACTGCATCGAGTTCGGCATCCCGGTCGAGATCGTGCCCGTCACCCTCATGGGCCTCATCGCCCCCGTCACCCTCGTCGGGGCCACCGTGTTCCACGTCGCCGATGTGCTCGCCGGACTCACGATGGCGCAGATCATCAAACCCGGCACGCCCGTGCTCTTCGGCGGAGCGCCCGCCGCCTTTCATATGAAAACATCGTCGTCGCCGATGGCCGCCATCGAAGCCCTGCATCTCGACACCGCCTACGTGCAAGTCGCCAAATATCTCGGCCTGCCCACGCAGGGATACATGGCTCTGAGTGAGGGAAAGTTTCTCGACGCGCAAGCCGGAGCCGAAATTTTCGGCAGCGCACTGCTCGCCGCGCTGGCCGGAGTGAATTCCGTCTCCGGGCCGGGAATGCTCGATTACGTTCTCGTGTTCAGCCTCGAGAAATTAATTTTCGCCGACGAGATGTGCGGGCAAGCCCTGCACTTCGTCCGCGAGTTCGCCCCGAAGGACGACGTGCCCACCGTTGATCTCGCCCGGCATCTGCTCGAAGAGAAGCACCTGCTCACCGCCGAGCACACGCTCAAACATTGGCCGCAGGAACTTTATCTGCCCGGCCACGTGATCGACCGCGACAATCGCGAGAACTGGCTGAAGGGCGGCGGTTCGACTCTTCAACAGCGGGCGAAAGAGGAAGTGGAGCGCCGACTCGATGCATACACACCCATCGAAACCGATCCGATTCTCGACTCCGAACTTCGCCGCATCATCCGATCGGGAATGGCCGCCGACGCCGAACTCCCCCACGCGCCGCCGCCCCCCGAACCGAAACCCGTTTCCGCGCCCAACCGTCGCGCACGCCGCAGATGAACTGGCACACGGATTCACACAGATGAGCACAGATAAAAATCCGTGTCTATCTGTGTTCATCTGTGCACAAAATGATGGCGCTCCTCTCAGTTGCCCCCGCAGTATAATCATCGCCCATGCCCAAAGCCCTCCTCTCCGTCCACGACAAAACCGGCCTCGTCCCATTCGCGCGCGCACTGCGCGAACTCGGCTGGACTCTGATCGCCTCCGGCGGCACGGCCAAACTTCTGCGCGAGAATGATATTCTCGTGATCGACGTGGCCGACTACACCGGCTCGCCCGAAATTCTCGGCGGGCGGGTGAAGACTCTGCACCCGGCCATTCACGGCGGCCTCCTCGCCCGCCCCACCGACTCCGACCGCGCCGATCTCTCGCGCATCAGTGCCGAGTTCATCGATCTCGCCGCCGTCAATCTCTATCCGTTCGAGCAAACCATTGCCAAGCCGAACGTCACGCTCGACGAGGCAATCGAGAATATCGACATCGGCGGCGTGGCGCTCATTCGCGCGGCGGCGAAGAATCATGATCGCGTGACGCTCGTGTGCGATCCGGCGGATTACGATGCCGTGCTGGCCGAAATCAAGGGCGGCGGCGTCACCCCCGAAACGCGCCGCCGACTGGCGGTGAAAGGCTTCGCCTCCACCGCACATTACGACACTGCAATCGCGGCCTACCTCGCCCCCCCCTTACCCCCCCCGTCTTTGACGGGGGGGGATATGACCCTCACCCTCTTCCCCATCCAAACCCTCCGCTACGGCGAGAACCCTCATCAATCGGCGGCGCTGTATTCGTTCGAACGCGGCGCGGGGCCGCTCGGCGGAAAAATTCTACAGGGCAAAGAACTTTCGTACAACAATTTGCTCGATCTCGATGCGGCATGGAAAGGCGCGGTGTCGTTCGCGCGCCCGACGATCTGCATCGTCAAGCATCTTTCGCCGTGCGGCATCGCCTCTGCCGATGAACTTGCGCGCGCCTATCGCGCCGCGTTCGAATGCGATAAAGTTTCGGCGTTCGGCGGAGTGATTGCCAGCAACTGCCCATTCGACGGCGCGACCGCCGAAACGTTGGGCGATCTGTTCGTCGAGTGCATCGCCGCGCCCGGCTTCACCGCCGAAGCAAAAACAATTCTCGCCGCGAAAAAGAATTGCCGCCTCATCGAAATGCCAAACACCGACATCGAGCCGCGATACGAACTGCGCTCGATCACGCGCGGAGTGTTGAGGCAGGATGTGGATTTTGGCGATCCCCCCCTGTCTTCGACGGAGGGGGATACAGGGGGGGGCTGGAGAATTGTGAGCCGCCGCCCGCCCACCGAATCCGAATGGATCGATCTCCGCTTCGCGTGGAAAGCGTGCCAGCACGTCAAATCGAATGCGATTGTGTTTGCGAAGGGAGAGGCAACGGTGGGCATCGGCGGCGGACAGCCGAACCGTGTTGATTGTGTGCGTCTCGCCGCCGAGCGAGCCGGAGAAAAAGCGCGGGGCGCGGTGATGGCCTCCGACGCCTTCTTCCCCTTCCCCGATTCCGTTGAACTCGCCGCGCGCTCCGGCATCACCACCGTCGTTCACCCCGGCGGCTCACTGCGCGACGCTGACTCCCTCGCCGTCGCCGACGCGGCGAACATGGCAATGGTGGTGACGGGCGTGAGGCACTTCCGGCATTGAGGGATACATCATGGATTGTAGGGGCGACCCTCGCGGTTGCCCCACAGGGGCGACCGCAAGGGTCGCCCCTGCACTAGCGCAACCTGCGCCCGCGAGCAGTATAATTAAATTCATCACCAAAGGAGCGCGCCATGGCCGAGCAACTGCTGACGATTGACTCGCCTCCGGCAGCCGAACCCGCCGGGCAAACCTCTTACGCCGATTATCTCGCCCTGCCGCAGGAAGAGCATCTCGTCGAATGGGTCGATGGGGAGGTCATTCACCACATGCCGCCGACAATCGTTCACCAACAAGTAGTTGCTTATCTGACAAAACTGTTGGGGCTGTTCGTCGAGTTCTTCAGATTAGGGGTGCTCGTCCCGGCCCCCATTGAAATGAAGTGTGGGTCGGATGGCCCCTCCCGCGAGCCGGATGTGGTGTTCATCGCCGAGACCAACCGCGCCCGCATCGCCGACGGCAAACGAATCAGCGGCCCAGCGGATCTGGTGATCGAAGTTGTGTCTGACGACAGTGTGGCGCGCGATTATGACGACAAACTGATCGAATATCAAGAATGCGGGGTGGCCGAATACTGGATCGTGGACCCGCGCCCGCGCCGCAAACGGGCGATGTTCTTTCAGCGCAATCAGAGCGGAACGCTGGAGATCGTCAAGCCCGACTCCGACGGCGTGTATCGCTCCGCCGTCCTCTCCGGTTTTTGGCTCAACGTGAGCTGGCTGTGGGAGACGCCCGACACGCTCTCGGCCTTCGCCCAGATCGCCGAACTGCCCCCGCAGGCCATTGCCGATTTGCAGGCACGCAAACTTCAATAGAGTCTATTGGAAATAGTTTTTATCCACGAAGACCACGAAGTCACACGAAGATTTGCCGACATTCTCCGTGCCCTGCGTGTGCTTCGTGGATAAAGGGTTTTAGAAGTTATGCGCCGTTGGCCTCCACCCCGGCCCCGCTTGCGCGCATCTGAAAATCACAGGTGGGGGAGGGAGAGCGCTTCTCCCCTCCCCAAAAGCGTTCGGTGGAACTGATAGGCACAACCCGTATCATCAAGAGAATCGGCGTTCATCCGCAAAATCCGCGTTCATCTGCGTTCTCCGGATCAACCTATCTTCTCGAGGCGATGGCTTCAGGAGACCCCACCTCGAACCCCGCCTGCCGCTCCAGCGCTTTGATGAGCGCGTGGTTGCCTTCACCGCCCAACCCTTCGGCCTGCAATGAGCGATACAAATTGAAGGCCATGCTCGTCAACGCCAGCGGCAGGCCGAGTTGATCGGCGGCCTGCAAGCACAGCCGCACATCTTTTTGCTGAAGGTCAATAGTGAAGCCGGGCCGCCAATCGCGGCGGATGATCTGCGGGCCGCGATTGCTCCACATCCAACTGCCGGCCGCCCCCGCGCCCAGCGCCTCCACCGTCTTCGCCAAATCCAGCCCGCCCGCCTGCGCGAAGAGCAGGGCCTCGCTCATCGCCAGCGCGTGGCCCACCACCAGAATCTGATTCACCAGTTTGGTCATCTGCCCCGCGCCAGTCGGCCCCATGTGGGTGATCTTTTTGCCCATCGCCTCGAAGGCGGGCATGGCGCGACTCACATCGTCGGCGTCGCCGCCAACCATAATCGTCAGCGTGCCTTTGGCCGCGCCCTCGCTCCCGCCGCTCATCGGCGCGTCGAGCATCTTCACGCCTTTCGCCGCCAACTTCGCCGCGATCTCTTTGGCGGCCTGCGGGCTGATGGTGCTCATGTCGATCACCAGCGAGCCGGGCCGCGCGCCGTGAATGATTCCGCGCGGGCCGAGCGTCACCGCCTCCACGTCAGGCGTGTCGCTCACGCAAGTGATGACGAAGTCGCTGTGGGAGGCGGCCTCCGCCGGGGAGCCGGTGGGGATTGCGCCATCGGCGGCCAGTTCGTCCATCCGGCTGGCGGTGCGATTCCACACCCGCACCGTGAACCCCGCCTTGAGCAAATTGCGAACCATCCCCCGCCCCATAATGCCCAAACCGATGAAACCGATTTGTTCTTTCATCTCTCCTCCGCCCAAAGTGATTCACCATAGAGAACACGGAGTCCACAGAGAATCTTTTTCAATTCATCTCCGTGTTCTCTGCGATCTCTGTGGTGAAAACGAGTCACTCTTCGCTCTCCGCTTTTCGCTTCACCGCTACCCTTGTCATATCGTCGAACGCTTCGGTGACTCCGACGTGCGCGTGCACTGCCGACACAATCGAATTCAGAATGCCGGTTGCCGTGCTGGGCAGTCGCCCGGTGTCGGGCTCCCACACGGCATAAAAGAAAGTGACGAAGAGATCAGTTTTGGCGTCGGCGAAGATCAGTTCATTGAGTCGAGCGAGGGTCGTCGCCGGAGCAATGCGGTTGATCGCCACCGTGCGCATCAGCGTTCGTGAGAGGGCCATGAACAGCGCGGCGGGCACGCCCTTGTCGGCCACGTCGGCCACCACGAGTCCCCAACGTTCACCGCCATCCTCGCGCGGTCTCAACGGGATGAAGTCGTAAAAGTCGCCACCCACTTGCCGCGCCGCCTGCCAATACGAGCACACTTCCCAACCGGCCACCACCGGGCAGGCTTCGGGCAGAAAACTGGCCTGAATGTCGCGCGCCACTTCCACATCGCGCTCCAACCGTTGTTGCAGCGCCACTTCGCGGGCCAGCCGCGCGTTCTCCATCGCCAGCGAAAGTTGATGAGCAATGCCGTCGAGGATGCTCAACCGCCGACCGAGCACGTTCAGCGGCACGTGCTCCACCACCAACGCGCCCAGCAGATCGCCGCGCGCGCGCGCAACGGCCACACCATCGCCTCACGGCAGCAGAAAATATCGGCCAGCGATTCGGGCATGATGAATTTGAGAATCGGTTGCTGAGCCGGGTCAGCCGGATCGACGCCGATCTCATCGGCTTGCAGCGGCATCTGTTTGAGAAAGTGCGTCTGCGATTTGTTGAGGCCGGCGATTTGGCTGGCATGAAAGACTCGCGCCGACTCATCCCATTGATAAATGGCGACTCGATCAATGCCGACGAGCATTGGCGTGAGACGGGCCACGGCCTCCAACCCCTCTTCCAGCGTTGCCTGCCGGGCCACCGCCTCGGCCACTTGCAGCAGCGCCGCGCTCACCCACGCCTCTTCCTGCTGAGATTGATAGAGCATGAGGCCGCCGTTTGATTGGCGATGCCGCTGAGCAAGCGCACGCGCTGTGTGTTGAAGGGCGACTCGCCCGCCTCCTGCCCCACTGCCAGCAGGCCCTGCACTTGGCCTTTGGCCAACAGAGGCAGAAGTATCACCACTTCGGAAAACAGGCGGCGAAGATCGGCGGGCATCGAGTCGTCGAGATCGGGGGCAGAGATCACCAACGGCTCGCACGTTTCGATCACCATTTGCAGTTGCGGCCAGTCGGCGGGCGCGAAGCGGAGCGGCGGCTCGGCGGCGGGCACAGCACCCTTGTCACTATAGAAGGCGTTGATCACAAACTCATCGCCTTCGGCCAACAGCACCGCGCACCGATCCACGCCCGCCAGCATGGGCGTGAGGCGAGCCACCGCCTGCGCCACCTCGCTCACTTCGGTGGCCTGCGTGGTGGCTTCGGCCACTTGCAACAGCGCCGTGCTCACCCACGCCTGCTCGATCTGCGAGTTGTACAGCCGCGCATTGGCAATGGCTATCGCGGCTTGCGAGGCGAAGGCCGCAATCAATTCCACTTCGCCGCGAGGAAAGTGCGGCTCGCCCGCGCGATCCACCACGAGGTAGCCGATGTGCTCCTCGTGCAAAGCCAGCACTGCGCCGAGGCAGGAGGCTCCGGCAGTGAGAGCAGATCGTGATACTCGCCCGCCGTATCCACTTCGCCAAAATTGATCACGGTGGGAAACGACTCCCCTTTCGGAAACAGCCGCGCGTTCAACACCTCGCCCACCGCCTCTTGCATTTCCGGCAAACCGCGCGTGGCTCTCAGCGTCAACTCGCCCACATCGTTGGTGAGCAGAATGGAAGCGACATCGTACACAACCACTCGCGCCAGCCCGCCCAGAATCAGATCGAGCACGTGATCAAGATCGAGGGTGGAGGTGAGCGCGGCAGACACATCGCGCAGAGTCTCAGCCAAAAGGCGGCGGCGGCGTTCGATCTCGAACAGCCGCGCATTGCGCACGGCAACAGCCAACGTGTCGGCCAGCGTTTGCAGTGTCGGCAGATCGTCGTCGGTGAAGGCATCGGGCTTTTCGGATTGCACGTCGAACACGCCCAGCAATTTGCCGCCCATCGCCATCGGCGCGGCCATTTCGATGCGCGTATCTTCCAATCCCGCGCCAACAACATAATCGGGATCGGCGGACACATCGGAGGCGAACACAACCTTCTGCGCGCGGCCCGCCCGCGCCACGAGTCCCGCGCCGTCGAGGTCGTGGGCGAGGCCTTCCACCGACCATCGCGCCGCGCCCTTGCCGATGCCGGCGCGGAACACCAGCCGCCGATCATCCTGCAAAAGAAAGATGTGCGCCCGCTTGTATCCAAAGTTTTCTTCGACGCGGTCGAGCACTTCGTCGAGCAGTTCTTCGAATTCGAGCGTCGAAACGATCGCGCGCGACACTTGGGCGATGGTCGCCAGTTGTTCGGCGCGGCGCTGGGCCTGTTCGTACACTCGCGCTTTTTCGAGCGCGGCGGCGGCGTGATTGGCGATGATGGACAACAGCCGCAAATGTTCTTCGGAGAACGCGGCCGGGCGCCGACTCTGAATGGCGATGGCGCCCAACACCGAGTGGGCGCCCCGCAAGGGGACGAAGACGGCGGAGCGCGGCGGGTCGGGCGAGATGTAGCGAGGCCGGGCGGGGAGCGAGTCGCGTTCGGCGTCGAAATCGCGCACGAGCAAACTACGCCGCGACTCGCGCATCCAGCCAACGATGCCGAGGGTATCGAGGGTGAGCCGGAATTCGGCGGTGGGTTGGCGGCTCCCATCCACAACCCAAATCAGCAATCGGTAGTGGTCGCCGTGAAAGAGTCCGAGTTGAAAAATGCTGGTGTCAACGATTTGGCTGGCCTGCTGATAGACCACGTCGGCGAGGCGGCTGAGGTCGAGCGGCGCGTCGGTGATGGCCCGCCCGATGTCGGCCAGTGTGGACAGATCGGCCACGCGATGTTCGAGGGCGCGCCGCGACTGCCAGCGGCGGTAGAGGATGGCTCCGGCGGCCAACAGCGCCGCCAGCAAAATTGCCAGATACGGCCACGCGGCTTCAATGGAGATCATCGCGCGAGGATTGTACTACGCTATTCCCTCGAGGCCTGAGATCAAAACACCCCAACGCAAAGTGCGCCGGGGTGTCGAGGTGCAGAACCGGGCGACGGACTCAGAATGCGCCCACCGCCGATTCGGTGTCGTCGTAAATGGGGAAGAGCGATTCGAGCGCGGCCAATTTGAGAACCTCGCGCACTTTGCTGGACGGATTCGACAACACGACCTTGCCGCCTTTGGGCTTTACCGCCTTCTGCGCCGCAATGAGCGCGCGCACCCCAGCGCTGCTGATGAAGTCCGTCTTGTCCATCTCCACGATGAATATGAACCCGATTGGCGTTGATGTATTCTTTGAGTTTCTGATCGAAGTTCGGGCTGGTGTTGGAATCCACCCGGCCAGTCACGCGGATGACGCTGGCTCGTTTGTGATCGCGAGTCGAAATTTCCATGAGTGTGCGCTCCTCCTCGAGGGATGTGATGGTTGGCTGGTGATTATTGTAGCACCGGAGTCAAATTCCGGTAGAATTGGGGCTATGCCATTCTCTCCTGCCCTCCGCGTTGCCGGCTTCGGCACATCCATCTTCACCGAAATCACACAACTGGCCGCTCTGCACAATGCCGTCGATCTTTCCACCGGCTTCCCCGACCACGACGGGCCGGAGTTGGTGAAAGACGCCGCCATTGACGCGATCCGCGCGGGCAAGAATCAATATGCGCTCTCGCACGGGACGATAGACCTGCGGCGCGCGATTGCCGATCACGCCCGCCGGTTCTATCGGCAAGAGGTGAACCTGGACACCGAAGTGACGGTGACCAACGGCGCGGCGGAGGCTCTTCATTCGGTGATGGATGGGCTGGTGAATCCGGGCGATGAGGTGATCGTCCTCGAGCCGTACTACGAGGTGTATGCGCCCAACGTGATCATGGCCGGGGGCGTGCCGCGTTTCGTCCCGCTGAGGCCGACGCGCCTTACGACTCAGGGCGCTTCAATCGAATGGACAATCGATCCCGATGAATTGACCGCCGCCTTCAACGACCGCACTCGCGCCATCATCGTCAACACCCCGCACAACCCCACGGGAAAAATCTTCACCGCCGGCGAGCTCGAAGCGATTGCCGCGCTGTGCCAAAAGTGGAACGTCATCGCCATCACCGACGAAGTGTACGAGCACATCACCTTCGACGGCGCGCGGCACACCCGGTTGGCCACTCTGCCCGGCATGACCGAGCGCGCCGTCACCATCAGCAGCATGAGCAAAACGTTCTCGTTCACCGGCTGGCGCATCGGTTGGATCATCGCCCCGCCCGACCTCACCGCCGCCGTGCGGCTGGCTCATCAATTCGTGCTCGATTGCTCGGCGACGCCGATGCAGCACGGCGCGGCCTCGGCGCTCTTTCTCGACGACGATTATTTTTCCGGGTTGGCCGCCGATTACCAATTGAAGCGCGATCATCTCGCCGCCTCACTGCGCGATGCCGGGTTCGCCGTCTCGCTTCCCTCAGCCGGGTTCTTCATCATGGCTGGCATCGAGCCGCTGGGCTGGAATGACGACGTGGCAATGTGCAAACACTTGGCCGCCGAGATCGGCGTGGCGGCCATCCCGCCCTCGGCGTTTTACTCGGAAGCGAACAAGAGATTGGGCAAAGCGTTCATCCGCTTCGCCTTCTGCAAAACGATGGAGACGTTGCAGGCAGCGCGGGCGAGGCTGGTGAAACTCCGCCGATGAGCGAGCTCACAGAGCGCTCGTATCATTTTGTCGAATTGTTGTAAAACCAGTTGTAACTGTAGTAGCCCACGTTGCTCTGCAACCGAATCGAGATTTGCGACGAGCCCTTGAGTGAGGCCGGGATGTTGTAGGTGGCAGTGAACGCGCCACTGCCCGAGTCGGTGACGGCGACGAATACGCCGTTCACTCCTTGGGTGTGCATCGCGCCCATGAGCACATCGAACTTCGTGTTGCGCGGAAAGTTGATGGCGCTGATCGTCACTGCTTGATCGCGCACCACGCCAGTAATGGTGAAGGTGAGAATGACGAATGACGCCGGGATGGGTGTCGAGGTTCGCGTTGGGGTGGCTGTCGGCGTCACGGCAGTGGTTGGCGGCTTAGTGGATGTGGCCGTGGCCGGAGTCGTTGTCGGCGTCGCCGACGTGGAGGGGGTGGAGGTCTTCGTCGGTGTTGCGGCGGTTGTCGCGGTGGCCGCCACCGGAATACACAGCACTTGCCCCGCGGCGATTCGGTTGGGATCGGAAATGTTGTTAGCGGCGGCAATGGCCGGCCAGCTCACTCCATACTTCAGCCCGATGCGATAGAGGTTTTCGCCCGTTTGCACGGTGTGCTTCACGGCGCAGGTGTCCCCGGCCAACGCGGTTAGAAAAGGGAAAGCCAATATGATGGTCAGCGCAACGATACAGGCGGCGAGTCGTTTCATTGGAGATTCTCCCTTCTTCAGACTCGCGCTTATCTTACCCCTTTTTGCCCGGCGTGCAACGAGGAATGGGCAAAGCGGCAACCGGCTTCAGCCCATAGGGTGAAGCCAAAGAGGCAGAGATCAGCCCACAGCATGGGGGCGATTTTATATCACAGCCCGCGTGCCGACGAAGTTTTGATTTGCGCAAAGACCGACTCACCTGTGACATTCCATAAAGAGGTTGCCCACAGATTGGTGCAGAAACGTCTCAGAGATGAAATGAAAGTTGCATTGGGTTACAAGATGCTCCCTATACTGATGAATTGCGAAGAAGATTTTCTCTGCCAAACAATGGCATCAAAGCATGCAAGTTTTGCGATATGATCATAGTGACTCTCTGGAGAGGGTGTGTCTGCAACCTCATACTTGACACATGTCGGCAAAGAGTATAAATTTACGATAGTTTGCTGTCCACCTGACTTCCATTCCCTTTCCATCCTTGTAAGGAGGTGATGCTATTCCTCGTCCACGCCACAATGCACGCGAGATACGTCCGCAATTTCATAAAATCGCTTAGTCAAGCAAGAAGGAGAAGGAGAGAAACCGATGAGTTCCAAATCCATCCGTATTCACCCTGCCGTGCTCAAAGCGCAGGAACAGCTTGCCGAAGGCCGCATCAGCCGCCGTGAGTTCTTGCGATTGGCGACCCTCCTCGGCGTGAGCGCTTCATCGGCTTATGTGTTGGCCGCCTGCGGCACCCAAACCACTCAAGCCCCCGCCGCCACTTCGGCCCCGGCAGCCACCTCCGCTCCCGCCGCCACCTCGGCCCCTGCCCCCACGGCCGCGCCCACCGGCGGCATCAAGCGCGGCGGCGTCCTCCGCGTCGCCATCCCCGTGCCCGCCGTCGATCACCCGGCTCGCTTCTCGTGGGTATTCGACTCCAACGAGTTCCGCATGGTGTACGAATACCTCACCGAGACCGGCCCCGACAACGTCACCACCCCACTCCTGCTCGAAAGCTGGGAAGCCAGCGATGACCTCACCGAGTGGCTGCTCCATCTGCGCAAGGGAATCAAGTGGAGCAACGGTGATGACTTTGTGGCCGAGGATGTGCTGTTCAACTTCGCCGAATGGCTCAATCCCGATACCGGTTCGTCCATCCTCGGTTTGTGGGAAGGCTTCCTCAAGATCGAGAACGCCACTGCGGTGGATGATTTCACCGTCAAACTGGCGCTCGACGGGGCGAAGCTCGACGTGCCCGAAAGCCTCTTCCATTACCCGGCGCAGATCATGCATCGCTCGTTCGACGGCGACATCACCAGCGGCAAGAACCCCGGTACCGGCCCGTACTCGTTGAAAGAATACAAAGTCGGCGAGCGCGTGATCGTGGAACGCCGCGAAGGCTACTGGCAGAATGGCCTCGACGGCCAACCGCTTCCGTACCTCGACCGCATCGAGTTCATCGACCTCGGCAACGACCAGACCGCCGCCGTCGCCGCCCTCCAAGCCGGTCAGGTGGATACGATCTACGATCTCACCGTCGATTCATTCCTCGCTCTGCGCGGTGACACGAAGTTTACGATGAACCCGGCCAACACTTCGCAGGTGCGGGTGATGCGCATGCGCGTTGACCTCGACCCGTGGACGGACAACCGAGTGCGCTCCGCCCTCAAGAAATGCCAAGACCGCCAGAAGATTCTGGACACCGCCTACTTCGGCGAAGGCTTGCTCGCTCACGACATGCACGTCTCCCCCGTGCACCCGGACTACTTCCCGATGGATGTGCCCGAATACGACCCCGAAGGCGCGAAGGCCCTCCTGGCCGAAGCCGGGTACCCCGACGGCGTGGACTTCAAGATTTCGGTGGGCACCGGCTGGACGGACGTGGTGGCCTACGCTGAAACATTGGCGCAGGATGCCAAAGCCGGCGGCTTCAACATCACCCTCGACACTATGCCCAACTCGGCTTATTGGGATCTGTGGACGGAAACGGCGGTCGGCGTCACCCCGTGGACTCACCGGCCATTGGCGGTGATGGTTCTGCCGCTGGCGTACATTGGCGACGCCGAAGGCAAACCGGTGCCGTGGAACGAGAGTCGCTGGATCGATGAAGAGTTCAGCACCTTGCTGAAACAAGCGCAGGGCGTCCTCGACATCGAAGCGCGGAAAGAGATCATGAAGGACGTGGAGCGCATCCAGATGGAGCGCGGCTCGATCTGCACCGCGTGGTGGCAGAACATTTGGCGGGTGGCCAACCCGGCCTTTCAGAACATCGGCTCGCACCCCACCGACTACTACCTTTGGCGCGAGGTGTGGTACGACGAGACACTGGATCCGTTCAAATAACCAATAGCGCAATTTGAGCTTTTGCCCTACACTATTCACCGCAGAGCGCGCCGGGGCGCGGCAAGATGGTTCGCCATCCTTCCGCCCTGCGCGTCCTCTGCGGTGAATCTTTTTCGGAGGCCGCACGATGTCAAAGTTCCTCGTCCGCCGCATCATCTTCCTCATCATCACTCTCTTCATCGTCTCCATCATCGTGTTCGCCATCTCCGAGATCGCGCCGGGCAACATCGCCATCAACACGCTCGGCAACACCATTACCCCTGAGCAAGAGGCCTCGTTCAATGCCCAAAACGGACTCGATCAGCCGCCAGTCGAGCGGTATCTCCGCTGGATGATTGGCAGTGATTGGCAAGCGGCCCGACTCATTGGGCGCCCAGTCGAGCGGGTGTACGACCCCGACAATCAGCGGTTGTCGTGGTGGATCGTGGGCGAAGACGGCGCGCGCTACCAAAACAGCACGCCCGACGGCGAGACGATGTACCGCCTCGTGCGTCAGCCCGATGGAACCACCAAAGAAGAGGTGATGGGCGGCGATGTGTGGAAGCCGAACGAAGACGGACTCATGGTGTATTGGGGGATCGATCCGGGCGGGCGCGCGGCCATGTGGGTGAGAGGTGATGATCTGATGGAATGGACTCTGACGAAGGCGACATGGACAAGCATCGCCGGAGCGCCGCGCAGTTACCTGCCCTTGCAGAAAGGACTCTTGCGCGGTGATCCCGGCGTGTCGTTCCAGAGTCGCCGCCCGGTGGCCGAAACACTCATTGTTCGTGTGAAGAACACGGCCTTTCTCGCCGGGCTGGCGTTCGTCATCGTCATGCCCATCTCGCTTGTGCTCGGACTCATCGCCGGATTGAATGAGGGCAAGTTCATCGATCGAGTGCTGTCGATCTCCAGTCTCATCTTCACCGCCACCCCCGAATTCACCAGCGGCGTGTTTCTTATCCTCATCTTCTCCACCTGGCTCGGCTGGTTCCCCGGCGCGGTCGTCGCCACCACCGACACGGCCATCTTCGAGGACCCGAAGATGCTCGTTCTGCCGGTGATGACCCTCACGCTGGTCGAACTCGGCTACGTGCTTCGCATCACTCGCGCCAGCATGGTGGAAGTGATGCGCACAAATTACATCCGCACCGCCGTGCTCAAGGGCCTGCCGCGCTTCCGCATCGTGTTCAAGCACGCGCTCCGCAACGCGCTCATGGCCCCCATCACCGTGATCATCCTGCACGTGAATTGGCTCGTCGGCGGCATTGTGATCGTCGAAGCGATCTTCGGCTTCCCCGGACTCGGGCGCTATGTAATGGAGGCCGCCCTCTTCAAGGACGTGTTCGCCGTCGAGGCGGCGGCCATGCTGCTCGTGCTCATCGCCGTCGGCACCCAAATGGCGGCAGACTTCATCTACACATTCATCAACCCGCGCATTCGTTACGCATAGCGAGGACTCGTTATGGCTGTTGCCACTCCCGCCGTTCGACCCGCACCCCGCCCTTCGCTCTGGACGCGACTTGCCGCCGGGTTGGCCATCCTCACCAAATCCAAAGTGGCGATGGTTGGACTCGTGCTGGTGCTATTCTGGGCGATCGTCGCCACCTTCGCCGACGACTGCATCATCAACACTGGCTGTTGGGCCGACACCGCCAAACAAGTCTCCAACGCCTTTCAATTCAAAGACATCACGGAAACCGAAGGAGCCGATAAGGTTTTCGAGGCCAATCCGTGGCTGGCTCGCTACTCGCCCTTCGAGCAGTTTCGCGGCGACAACCTCAAAGGCCCCTCGGCCAAGCACTGGCTGGGTACCGACCGATTCGGGCGCGACCTTTGGGCGCGGCTGGCTCACGGCGCGCGCATCATTCTCACCCTCGCGCCCATCGGCGTGATCATCGCCCTCATCGTCGGCGGCACGTTCGGACTCATCGCCGGGTATTACGGCGGCACGGTGGATGAGATCATCAGCCGCGTGCTCGATTCGATGATCGCTTTCCCGCAGATATTGTTGTACTTGGTGATCATCGCCGCGCTCGGCCCCTCGGCGGTGAACGTGGTGCTGGCCATCACCATTGCCGGAGCGCCGGGCATCGCCCGGCTCGTGCGCGGACTCACCCTCGACATCAAAACCCGCGATTACGTGGCCGCCGCTGAGACTCGCGGCGAAAGCCCGTGGTACATCATGTTCGTGGAAATCCTGCCCAACGCGCGCGGCCCGATCATCATCGACGCCATGCTCCGCGTGGGCTACGCCGTGTTCGCCATCGGCACGCTCGGCTTCCTCGGGCTCGGCCTCCCCCCGCCCTCGCCCGACTGGGGAAGCATTGTGAGCGTGGGGCGCAAATTCATTCAGGCCGGGCACATTTGGGATGCGATGTGGGGCTCGGCGGCAACGGCCATGCTCGTCGTCGGACTCAACTTAATGGCCGATGGATTGTCGGAGGAGATGCAGAGGTATCGATGAACAAACCCAACCCCAACTTCGCCGCCACGCACGAGAAACTGAGAGCCATCATGGAGAAGTACGACGGCAAGGGCAATCTCAAACTGAGCGAGGACAAAGCCGGCAACATCGTCCTCATCGGCCCGCCCACCAAAATGAGCCAAGGCAAAGAGGTGTGGTTTGGCGGCGTGCGCACCGGCAAAGCCTACGCTTCCTATCACCTCATGGCCGTGTATGCTTTCCCCGATCTACTCAATGACATTTCACCCGAACTCAAGAAGCGGATGCAGGGCAAGTCGTGCTTCAACTTCAGAGCAGTGGACGAGGCGTTATTCAAAGAACTGGCGCAGTTGACGAAGAAGGGATATGAGCGGTTCAAGAAGGAGAAGCTGATCGGATGAATCGCTCGCCCGCACCCCCAACCCCCTAGCCACCCAACCACCTAACCACCCACTCCCCCATGCCCCCACTCACTGCCAAGCCCTCCTCCCCCGTTGTCCGCGTCGAAAACCTGTCCATCGCCTACGAGACTCGTGGCGGCGATGTCAACGCTGTGCGCGACGTGTCGTTTGAAATCTATCGCGGCGAAACGCTCGGCGTCGTCGGCGAAAGCGGCTGCGGCAAAAGCACCCTCGCCTACGGCATGGTCAACTATCTCGGGCGCAACGGCAAGATTGCCAAAGGCGACATTTACTTTCAGGGCCAATCGCTCGTGGGTAAGGCAGAAGAAGAGCTGCGCCGACTGCGCGGCGATCAGATCAGCATGGTCTATCAAGACCCGATGACCTCGCTCAACCCCGTCCTGCGTATCGGCGAGCAGATGACCGAAGTGCTCACCGTGCATCGCGGCGTGAGCGAAGGCGAGGCGCGCAAGCGCTGTATCGACATGCTCAAGCGCGTGTACATGCCCGACCCCGAAAAAGTGATGGAACGTTACCCGCACCAGATCAGCGGCGGGCAACAACAGCGCGTGGTGATCGCCATGGCCCTGCTCAACGACCCGGCTTTGCTGGTGATGGACGAACCCACCACCGCCCTCGACGTGACGGTGGAAGCCGCCGCGCTCGACCTCGTCGCCGACCTGCGCCGCGACTTCGACACAGCCATCCTGTTCATCAGCCACAACCTCGGCGTCATCGCCCGCGTCGCCAATCGCGTCGCCGTCATGTATGCTGGCGAAGTCATCGAGCTCGCGCCCGTCGCCGAAATTTTCGCCAACCCGCGTCACCCCTACACACAGGGGCTCATCCGCTGCCTGCCCAAACTGGGCCGCAGCAAATCCTCCAGCGCCCTCTTTCCGATCCGCGGGCGCGTGCCGCCGCCGAATCATCTTCCGCCGGGGTGCGTGTTCGAGCCGCGATGCGATTACGCCCGCGAAGCCTGCCGCCGCGAGAGGCCCGGCCTCCGCAGCCTTGCCGACACTCATTTCACGCGCTGTCTCTTCTCCGAAGAGATCGACCCCGCCGTGTGGGCGCCGTCACCGGAACTGCAATCGGCGATCCGCTCTCAGCCGTCAACCGCCAGCGAAACATCCAACGACATCCTCAACGTCTCCGAATTGAAAACCTATTACCGCCATCCCGATTCGTCGCCGCTCAGCATGATCGGGTTGGGGAAGAAAGAGTTTGTCAAAGCCGTGGACGGAGTGGACTTCGTCGTGCCCAAAGGCAAAACGCTCGGCGTCGTCGGCGAAAGCGGCTGCGGCAAAAGCACGCTCATCAAAACCATCATCGGCCTCGAAGAGATGAGCGGCGGCAAAGCGCAGTTCATGGGCTTCGACATCAACCGCAAAGTCAACCAGCGCGATCTGTCGCTCATCCGCGAACTGCAAATGGTCTTTCAGAATCCCGATGCGACGATGAACCCCAGTTACACCGTGGGCCAGCAGCTCGAGCGCCCCCTGCGCCGCTTCCGCATCGTCCCCGCCGACAAAATACACGACGAGGCGGTGCGCATTCTGCAATCGGTGAAACTCGACGAGCACTATTACGATCGCTTCCCGCGCCAATTGAGCGGCGGCGAGAAACAGCGCGTGGGCATCGCCCGCGCCTTCGCCGGCCACCCCGACCTCGTGCTGTGCGATGAGCCGGTGTCGGCGCTCGACGTGTCGGTGCAGGCCGCCGTGCTCAATCTGCTGTTGGAGATTCAGCGCGAACACAACACGACGATGATTTTCATCTCGCACGATCTCAGCGTCGTGCGCTTCATCTCCGATTTTGTGGCCGTGATGTATTTGGGGCAAGTGGTGGAGATCGGCCCCGCCGAAGCGATCTACGCCCCGCCGTATCATCCATACACCGAATCGCTGTTGGCCGCCGTCCCCATTCCCGATCCCGACGCCGAGCAGAAACACATTCGCCTCGAAGGCTCGGTGCCCAGCCCCCTGCACCCGCCGAGCGGCTGCCGATTCCACACTCGTTGCCCGCGCCGGTCGCTGTTGCCCGATGGCGGCAAAGTGTGCGAGGCGGAGTCCCCCCCGTGGCAGGACGACGGCGGCGGCCACCGAATCTTTTGCCACATCCCATTGGCGCAGCTGCGCGCGCTCGAGCCGGTGGTCAACATCCCCGCTGCCAAAGGGTGAAGGATGAAGGCGGAAGGGTGAAAGTGCAGGCCATTCATCCTTCATAATTCATAATTCATCATTCGACGCCATGTTTGTCAAAGACTATATGACCCGCCATCCGATCATGACCGAAGCCACCATGCGAGTGATCGACGCGCAGAAGTTGATGGTGGAGAACAACATTCGCCACGTGCCAGTGGTGGGCAGCGGCAAACGGCTCATCGGGTTGGTCACACGCCAGCGCCTTGCCCTGCCGCCCGAAACGCTCGCCAGTTTGGATGTGTGGGAGATCGCCCGCCACCTCTCCGACATGACCGTGAGCAAAGTGATGATCACCGGCAAAGACCTGCACACCATCGGCCCCGAAGCCACGTTGGAAGAGGCCGCCGATGTGATGATCGAACACAAGATTGGCGGCCTGCCCGTCGTCGAAGAGGGCATCGTCGTCGGCATCATCACCGAAACCGATCTGCTGATTCAATTGCAGGAACTGCTGGGCGCGCAGGATCACGGATGGCGGGTGGTGATGCGCGTGCCCGACCGGCTGGGCGAATATCGCCGACTCATTCGCGCCATTTCGGATCGGGGCTGGGGCGTGATGGCCATGGGCAGTGTGCGAACACCCAAACGCACCGATGCGTGGGACATCATCCTCAAAGTGCGGCACTGCACTCAAGGCGAACTGCTGTTGGCCTTGAAAGAAATCGAAGAGCAGGAAGTGATCGATATTCGGGAGACGGGGCTACCGAAAGCGTAACGACACAGAGCGCATCAGAAAGATCATCCGCCCGTTGGGCGTCTCGCAGATCATCACACTCATCTGCCGCTCGATCACCGAGAGGTCGGTGAACGACTTTGCCAGCAGAACACAGCCGCCCTGGTCGCGCGCTTCTGTGCCGAGATTGAACCCGTTGGAATACCAATTGTAGATGCGGGGAAACTCGTCGCCAGAACGGTACGAGGTGTCGCGCCGCACCGAGAGGTGCGGGCTGAATTTGTAGATCGTGTGATCGGCCACCAGCATCGCTCCCGGATAATCGGCAGACTGGCGATACCACGAGACGAAAAGAACCAGCCCGAGCGCGGCAACGGTAACGACCCCCCACCCGATCAAGCCCAGAGCCAACCCCCACCGATTGCCCGTCATCCCTTTCACGCCAAAATTGTATCGCCCCGTTGTGCTTCAGGCATAAGCGCGGCAACGCGATCTTGTCCTCCAGCCTGTAGCCTTTGTTTGCGCACTTCGGGTATAGTTCGGTAATCCCTCATGCAGACTCATTACGACATCATCGTTCTCGGTTGCGGCGGCATCGGCAGCGCCGCGCTCTATTGGCTCTCGCGCCGGAGCCGGGGCGTGCTCGGCGTCGAGCAATTCGAGATCGGCCACAGCAAAGGCGGCTCGCAAGATCACTCGCGCATCATCCGCCTCACTTACGAAAGCGACGAGTACACGCGCCTCACCCCGCACTCATACACGGCTTGGGCAACCGTCGAGGCCGAGTCGGGACTCAAACTTGTGCACAAGACCGGCGGCCTCGCGATGGCTTTGCGCAACGGCCCACACCAACAGTACATTGAAGACTGCGCCGCCTCGATGACTCGTTGCCGAATCCCCTTCGAGCGCCTCACCGCCGACGAAACCATGAAACGCTATCCGCAGTGGCGCTTCGATGAAGAAGTGGACGTGTTGTATCAGGCCGACATGGGCTTGGTAGACGCGGCCAAAGGCAACGCCGCGCACATCGGGCTGGCCAGATCGCGCGGGGCGACGATTCTCGACCATTGCCCCGTCATCGCCATCCGTTCCTCCGGCTCCGGCGCGGAAGTCGTCACCGCGCAGGGAGCGTTTTCGTGCGGGCATCTCATTCTCACGGCGGGCGGGTGGACGGACAAAGTGCTCGCCAGCCTCGGCCTCAATCTTGGCATCGCTGTAACGCAAGAGCAAGTGACGTATTACGCTACGCCCAACCTCAAAGAGTTTTCAATGGAACGCTTCCCCACGTTCATGTGGGAGGGCGATCCGTACGCCTACGGCTTCCCGGTGTACGGCGAAGTGGCGACCAAGCTTGGCATGGACGCCGCCGGGCCAATCGTCGATCCCGATAGGCGCGACTATTTGCCCGATCCCAAACGCGAGTTGCGCTCCGGGCAATTTCTCCGCAGGTATTGCCCAGGCTTTCTCGGTCCAATCCTCTTCACCAAAACCTGCCAATACGACATGCCGCGTGACCGAAACTTCATCCTCGATGCCTTGCCGGGTCATCCACAAATTTCGGTCTTCGTCGGCGCGGGGCACGCCTACAAGTTTGCCTCGCTGGCCGGAAAGATTCTGAGCGAACTCGCGCTCGATGGCCGCGCGACTCACGACCTCTCCGCCTTCCGCATCAATCGCCCGGCCGTCACCGACCCGAACTATCCGCTCGCCTTCGCGAACACCATAACGAAGTGAGAAACGCCATGAGCAAAACATATCGCGTCGTCGTCATCGGTTCCGGAATTGTCGGGGCCGCCGCCGTGTACCACTTCGCCAAACTCGGCTGGAAAGATATTTTGCTGATCGACAAAGGCGAACTCTGGGAAAACGACGGCTCGACCTCGCACGCGCCCGGCGGCGTCGTCGCTCTCAGCCATTCCAAGCTGCTCACCCAAATGGCCGTGTACGGGGCCGATCTCATGGCCGGACTCAAGCCGTGGTCACCCGACCGCAGGCTGTACAATGGCGTGGGCGGCCTCGACGTGGCCACCAGCGAGCGACGGTGGAACGACCTCAAACGCCTGCACGGTGAATCAAAATCGTACGGCGTGGAGTCGCATTTGCTTTCGCCCAATGAAGTGAAAGCCAAGTCGCCGCTGATCAACCCCAAAGAAATCTTCGGCGGCATCTTCATCCCCAAAGGAGCCATCGTGGCCGGCTGGCATGTGTCGGCGGCGCTGGTGCGCGAGGCGCAAGCCATGAGCAGTGTCGAGGCGGTCGGCCACACCGCCGTCACCGATTTCGAGGTGAAAGAGGGCCGCATCGCCGCCCTCCTCACCAACAACTCTGCCCTGCCGCGCATCGAATGTGAAGCCGCCCTCGTGTGCGCCAACATTTGGTCGCCCGCGCTCTGCGAAAAACTCGGCATCCAAATTCCGCTGGTCGCCTTCGAGCATCAATACGCCATCACCGCCCCTCTGCCCGAACTCGCGCAGTACAGCGATCACCGCGTCGAAGACGAAGTGCATCACGTCGGTTTCCGCGACGTTGACCACACGATGTACTGCCGCTTCCATTGGGACAGTTTGGGCGTGGGCAGTTATTGGCATCGGCCTCACATGGTGTATTCGCGCGACGTGAAGAAGAGCGCCATGCGCCCGTTCACGCCCGAAGACTTCGCCGGGCCGTGGGAGCATTTCGGCAAACTCGCCCCCGCCGCCAAAGATGTGAGCACGTTCGCCAAATCGTTCAACGGCATGTTTGCCTTTTCGGTGGATGGGATGCCGATCATCGGCGAGTCGCACATCAAAGGATTGTGGGTGGCAACGGCCTCGTGGCTCACGCACGCGCCCGGCGTAGCCAAGACCGCCGTCGAGTGGATGACGCACGGCGAAACCGAGTGGGACGTGCGGCAAGCGCATCTGCATCGCTTCCAGACTCATGTGACCACAAAGAGTTTCATGGATCGCATCAGCCTGAAAAACTACCGCGAGATTTACGAGATCGTTCATCCACGCCAGCCGCTCAGCGAGCCGCGCAACATTCGCTTCACGCCGTTTCACCCGCGCCACAAAGACCTCAAGGCTAACTTCACCGCCTTCGCCGGAATCGAAGTGCCGAACTGGAATGAAGAGAACGCGCGGCTGTTGGAAAAATACGACGACCGCATCCCGGCGCGATCCGGCTGGGCCGCCGAATACTGGTCGGCCATTGCCGGGGCCGAACACCTCGCCACGCGCGAGAGCGCCGGGCTGTTCGATCTCACCGGCCTCTCGCTCATCGAAGTGAGCGGGCGCGGCGCACTCAAGTTCGTCAACTATCTCTGCACCAACGAAATAGATAAACCCGTCGGCTCGGTGGTGTACACGCTGTGGCTCGACAAAAAGGGCGGCGTGCGCCGCGACTTGGCCGTTGCCCGTCTGGCCGACGACAGATTCTGGCTCATGATCGGTGACGGCACCCGCCCGCAGGATTTGGTTTGGGTGCGGAGCCACGCCCCCACTGATGGATCGGTCGCCATCACTGACGTGTCCGAGTCGTGGTCGGCGCTCGGGTTGTGGGGCCCCAACGCGCGCAAGATTCTCGGCAAAGTCATCGAGACTGATCTCAGCAATGAAGCCTTTCCGTTTTACTCTTGCCAATGGATCGAAATCGGCGCGGCCCGAGTGTTGGCGGTTCGCATTTCGTACGCGGGCGAACTCGGCTGGGAACTGCACATGCCGTTCGATCAGGGTTTGCAAGTGTGGGATGCGATCTGGGAAGCGGGCAAAGAGTTCGATCTGATCTCGGCAGGCATGGCCGCCTTCGACACCTTGCGGCTCGAAAAGGGCTACCGCCTGTGGGGCGGCGACATGCACACCGAGCACAACGCCTACGAAGCCGGACTCGGTTGGGTGGTGAGGCTCGACAAGCCCCATGACTTCATTGGCAAAGAGGCGTCGAAGAAGATCAAAGAGAAAGGCGTCAAGAAAAAACTCTGCTGTCTCACGCTCGACAACCCGTGCGGCGCGGCTTTTGGTTACGAGCCGATCTTTTCCAACGGCTCATGCATCGGTTACGTGACCAGCGCCAATTACGGTTACAGCGTGGGCAAGTACATTCTCTACAGCTACCTTCCGCTCGAATACGCTAAAGTGGGAACGGCTCTTGAGATCGAATACTTTGGCGAACGCCGCGCCGCCACCGTTCAGCCCGAGCCGCTCTTCGATCCGAAGAGCGAGCGAATGAAGGCGTGAGAGTCGGTGCGCGGACACTTGCACCAGCACGCAAGCGCGGTGTACGCGGATTGAGCAGATTGACGCTGATCGATTTTGAAAAAGAATCAGCGTTCATCCGCATCATCAGCGTCACCCGCGTGCCCCCTTTCACCTTTCCTCACATGTCCCGCCGACGAAGAAACGAAACCTCCGACGCAACGACCGCGCCGTTCCGCCAACTGCGCTCGCCGTGGCCGCCGCTCGACGTGCTCACGCCCGACGACCTCGCCCGCATCCACAACGCCTCGATGCAGATTTTGGAGAACACGGGGATCGAATTGTTGGACGGCGAGGCGCTGGAAATCTTTCGCAAAGCCGGAGCGAAAGTGGATGTCGGGGCGCGTCGGGTTTGGCCCGACCGTGACTTTCTGATGGGCGCCGTCTCCAAGGCCCCCTCCTCGTTCACCCTTCACGCGCGGAACCCGGCCAAGTCCGTCGTCATCGGCGGCGATCACATCGTCTTCGGCCCGGTGGGCGGGCAGGCCTACAGCACCAACTACGAGCGCGGCCGCCGACCCGGAACGCTGGCCGATCTCGAAGAACTGCTCAAACTCGTTCACTGCTTCAACATTCTGCATCACGGATCGGACACACTGGTGGAGCCGACCGATCTTCCGGCCCACACCCGCCATCTCGATTCCACCTTCGCCGCCTTTCGCCTCACCGACAAAACGATCATGGGCCACTCGCGCGGACGGACGGTGGCAAACGATTGCATTGAGTTGGTTGCCACAGCCTTCGGTGGGTTGGAGGCGGCGCAGAACAAGCCCGTGCTGATCGGCATCATCAACGTCAATTCGCCTCTGCGATACGACGATTGGATGCTGGGCGGGCTCATCACTTATGCGCGAGCGGGCCAGCCGTGCGCCATCACGCCATTCATTGCCGCCGGAGCGATGGGGCCGATCACCATTGCCGGAGCGATTGCCCAGCAGAACGCCGAAGCGTTGGTGGGAATCGCGCTCACCCAATTGATCAATCCCGGCGCGCCAGTGCTGTACGGCAACTTCACGGTGGATGCGCACATGCGGAGCGGCAGCCCGAGTTTCGGCACGCCGGAGGGCGCGTGGGCAACATTGGCCGCCGGGCAGTTGGCCCGCCACTACAAACTACCCTTTCGCGGCAACGGCTCGTTATCATCATCGAACGTGCCCGACGCGCAGGCCGCCTACGAAACGATGATGTCGCTGTGGCCGGCGATTCTGGCGCGCACGAATTTTGTGTATCAGGGCGCGGGCTGGGCCGAGGGCGGGCTGACGACGAGTTACGAAAAGTTCATCATTGACGTGGAGTGTTTGGCGATGATGGAGGCGCTGCTGCACGGCTGTGAAGTGAGCGACGAATCGCTGGCTCTGCCTTTCATCAATCAAGTTGGGCCGGGCGGCCACCACTTCGATACCGAGCACACCCTCTCGCGCTACAGCACGGCGTTTTACAATCCAATCGTCAGCACTCGGTTACAATATGCCAACTGGGTCGAGGCCGGAAGTTTGGATGCGGCGAAGAGAGCGCACGCGAAATGGATAGAAGCCTTGCGAAATTATGAGGAACCGAAGTTGGATGAAGGAGTGTGCGAAGCGATGCGAGAGTTCGCGGCGAAGCGGAAGGCGGAGATTGGGGAGCGTGCATTGACGCCGTAAGCGCGGAGCGCAGATGACGCTGAAAAAGAAGATGAACGCTGATCATTTTCATCCAACTGATGGTTTTTAGACCGACGCGGTTTCGGAAACCGCGTCGGTCTTGCCCATCGCCCCAACTGCAATTCGCTATAATTCGAGAAATTCGCGCAATTCGTGGCTTACAATGATGTCTATCGAGATCACTTCCCCATGCTGTCTTCCTCTCGGCCTTGTGATGGCCGAGGGCAAACCGGCTCTGCTGGGCATCACGCTTCAGTATCCGCCCATTCAAATGAGTGTGAGGCCGCGCGACGAGTTGAGCGTGACCGGCGGGCGAGCCAACATTGCCCGCGAGCAGGCGCTCCGATGGTTCGAGCATCATGGCTTGGCGCCGCAGGGCGAGATCGAGATCGAGTTGGCGATCCCGGCGCACATGGGGTTGGGCGGTGAGGCGATGATGGGGTTGAGCGTGGCGAAGGGTTTGCGAGGCCTTGCGGGTCTTGAAGACCCGCACGGTCTCGGCGAGGAGATCGGGTTGGGATCGGAGTGGGCGCTCGAAGCGTGGAGTCACGGCAGAGGCGGCGTGCTTGTGGCTGGAACGGACGGGAGTTTGATCCGGCGTCACGAATTGAAGCACGATGACAAACATACATGGGTGTTCGTCATCCACACGCCGCACGCCCCAAAGGATACGCCGCAATTTTTAGAAAAGGATCGGCGGCTGGCTCTGGTGAACGCCGAAGCAACGCGCGACATCGAGCCGTTGTGGGCGGCGATAGTGAGCGACGATATTGGCGCGTTTGCGAATGAGCTAATGCAGTTGCAGGCTTCGGCTCGCGTATCGGATGAGGCGCAGGCGATGATGGCAGTGATGCGCGAGGCGGGCGCGTTGGCCTGCGGGCAGAGTATGGGCGGGCTGGCCGTGTGGGCGCTGGTGAAAGGCGGAAAGCCAAGTTATGACCTGCGCACGAAGATGCGCGCGCGAATGGGGCACGGCGCGGGCGCGGTGACGGCGGCGATCACCGACAACGAGGGCTCAAAGGTAAAGCGGGCATGACCCCATCGGCCGCCGTTGCGCCGACAACCTCCTCTCGCGTTCGCGTCGGCTGGATTGTTGCCTTTGTCTCCACGCTGTGCTTCAGTTTTGCCACGCCGCTGGTTCGCGCGGCGGTGCTCATCGGCCTCAACCCCAGCACGGTGTTGGTGCTGAGACTGTCGATCACGGCGGTCATGTTGTTCGTCACGCTGTTGATCGGCGAACCGGCGCAGCTGCGCATGGATCGCAAAGGCCTGCTGTGGTGTGCGCTGGCCGGGCTGGCAAACGGCGTGGGCATGTTGTCCTACTTCTGGTCGCTCACGTTCATCAACAGCTCCATCGCTTCGATGATCTGGTCGCTCAGCCCGTTGTTCACATTAGCGATGCTGGCTCTGCGCGGCGAGAGGTTCACGTATCGCCACGCGGCGCGGCTGGCGCTGGGGCTGGGCGGCGTGTATTTGCTCATCGGCCCCGGCGGGCAGGTGAATCTTATCGGCGCGGCGCTGGTGGCCGTGTCGCTCCTCGCCGTGCCCTTGCAGATTGTGATCACACAATGGCATTTGAATCACTACGACTCGCGCGCGGCCACGCTGTACATGGTGGTCACAATGGCTGTGGTGACGGCGGGCTATTGGTTTGCGACGGGGGCCGAGTGGCACGATCCCGGATTGAACGGCTGGGCGCTGATCATCGCGCTGGTTGTCGTCACCACGTATCTGGCCCGCCTGCTTTTGTTCACCGCCATTGCTCGCATCGGCGGGGCGCAGGTGAGTCTGCTTGCGCCGCTGGAAACATTGCTCACCGTGATCTGGTCAATGCTGTTTTTGAGCGAGCGGCTGACGCTCACACAGTGGGCGGGCGGTGCGCTCATCTTAATCAGCGCCGTGTTGGCCGTGAACCGGCTGGGGCGCGTGGGCTGGAGGAGGTTGATCACGAAGACTCAAAGGCGCGAAGACACAAAGTAAAGTAAACCTCTTTGTGTCCTTGTGTCTTGGCGTCTTGGTGTTGAATCATGGGAACGACACCCGATAGAACGAGCCGACACGCCGCGCGGCGCGAGCGGCGAGCGGAGATTCCGCTGGCTAAAATTCCGTTCAAGGAATTACGCAACCCATTCCCGCCGCTCGAAATCATCCCGCCGGAGGGGATCGAAAAGATACACGAGTCGTCTCTGCGATTGCTGGAGGAAGTGGGCCTGTGCGTGATGGATGCGGAGGCTCTGAGTCTGTACGAAAAGGCCGGAGCGAAAGTTGATCACGCCTCGCAGATGGTGTGGATTGATCGCGGTCTGCTGATGGAAACCGTCGCCCAAGCCCCCGCCGAATTCACCTGGCGGGCGCGCAACCCGGAGCGCAACGTGCGCATCGGAAGCAACCGCATCGCGCTGGCCCCCAACGTCGGCATGGCTTACGCTTCGGATCTGGATCGCGGGCGGCGGCGCGGCACAACACAAGATTACGAGAACTTCTGCAAGTTGGGGCAGATGTGCAACGTGATTCACATCAATGGCGGCGAGATGGTGGCGTTGCAAGACACGCCGTCATCCATCCGCCACTTGCGCCGACTGCGCGCCAATTTCCTCTACACCGACAAGCCGATCATGGAAGCCCTGCATGGCCGCATCATCCCGCAGGATTGCTTCGAGATGGCGAAGATGGTCTTCGGCGACATCGGCGGCGACCCCGTGCTGGGCGGCGTCATTAATTGCAGCAGCCCGCTCCGGTACGATGATCGCATGGCCGGCGGCCTCATCAGTTACGCCCGCGCCGGTCAAATCGTCATCGTCACGCCGTTCATCTCCGCCGGAGCGATGGGGCCGATCACCATTGCCGGAGCGCTAACCCAGCAAAACGCCGAAGCGCTGGCGGGCATCGCCCTCACCCAAATCGTCCGGCCCGGCGCTCCGGTGATGTACGGTAACTTCACCACCTCCACCGATATGAAGAGCGGCGCTCCGGCCTTCGGCACGCCCGAAGCGGCGTGGGCCACGCTCGTCGGCGCGCAGCTCGCCCGCCGCTACCGCATTCCGTTTCGCGGGAGCGGCAGTCTCAACACGGCCAAAGTTCCCGACGCGCAAGCGGCCTATGAATCTCTGTGGTCGGCGTGGCCGGTGATGCTGGCCGGCGCGCACATTGTTTTGCATTCGGTCGGCTGGCTCGAGGGCGGCCTCACCGCCTCGTTCGAGAAATGGATCATCGACGCCGAGAACATGGCCATGTTCATTCGCTTCTTCGGCGGCTTCGAGATCAACGACGACACGCTGGCCCTCGACATGATCAACGAAGTCGGCCCCGGCGGCCATCACTTCGGCACGCCGCACACGCAGGCCCGCTTCGCCACCGAATTCCATCAATCCGCGCTGGCCGACCGACTCGGATACGAAACGTGGGCCGCCGCCGGTGGGTGGGACGCGGCCAAACGCGCCAACCAAATTTGGAAGGACATGCTCGCCCATTACGAGCCGCCGCCGCTCGATGCGGCACTCCAACAAGCCCTCGCCGGCTTCGTCCAAAAGCGCGAGAAGGAATTGGAGGGGAAGAATCTTTACGATTGATCCGAACCATGCCCTACGACTTCGATCAACTCATCGACCGCCGCCCGAGCAACAGCTACAAATGGAATAAATACCCCCTCGACGCTCTGCCGATGTGGCTCGCCGACATGGACTTCGCCTCGCCCCGCGCGGTCCTCGAAGCCCTGCGCGCCAAAGTGGAGCACGGCATCTTCGGCTACGAACAGCCCTCCGCCGAACACCTCGAAGTGGTGTGCGAACGAATGTGGCGGCTGTATCGCTGGCGCGTCACGCCCGATCAGATCACCCCCCTGCCCGGCCTCGTCCGCGCCATGAACGCCGTGTGCCGCGCTATCGGCCAGCCCGGCGATGGCGTGCTCACCCACACGCCCATCTATCCGCCCTTCCTTTCCGCGCCCGTTCGCAACCAGCGGGCGCTACAAACCACCCCGCTCACCCTCGTCTCCGACGGCCCCACCTTTCACTACGAAATTGATTTCGACGCTTTCGAGAAGGCCATCGCGCCGAGCGCCAAACTCTATTTCCTCTGCAACCCGCACAACCCCGGCGGCTTCGTCTTCTCCCGCGATCAACTGACTCGCCTGGCCGAGATTTGCCTGCGGCGCAACGTCATCATCTGCGCCGACGAGATTCACTCCGAGTTGATCCTCGACGGATCGGCGCACATCCCGCTGGCCGCCATCGCGCCCGAAATCGCCAGCCAAACCATCACCCTCGTCGCGCCAAGCAAAACATTCAACACCGCCGGGCTGGCTTGCGGATTCGTCATCGCCCCCAATCCCAAAACGCGGGCGACGATCCTCGCCGCCACCGAAGACGACATCCCGTGGATCAACAGCCTGGGCCTCGCCGCCGCCCTCGCCGCCTTCCGCGATGATCCCGACACCGATGAATGGCTCGCATCGCTCCGTCAATACCTCAAAGAGAATCGCGACACCCTCGTTGAATGCTTAACCACCCAACTACCGGACATCCAAACCACCGTCCCCGAAGCCACCTTCCTCGCTTGGCTCGATTGCCGCCACGCCGGGATCGACGGCGACCCCCACACATTCTTTTTGGAGAAAGCAAAAGTCGCGTTCAACGATGGCAAAACTTTCGGGCCCGGCGGCGACGGTTTTGTGCGTCTCAACTTCGGCTGTCCGCGTTCGCGACTGCTGGAAGCATTGGAGCGCATGAAAGAGGCGCTGGCCTGATTCTCACACCAACGCCAGCGCTATCGTGAGCGTGACAATGCTGGCGACAGTGGAGAACAGCACGGCAGCGGTGACAAATTCGGGAATGAGATCATTCTCGAAAGCGATGATGGAGGTGAGCACCGCCGCGGGCATACTGGCCTGAATGATGCCGATGCTTCGCTCGACTCCGCCGAGGCCGAACGGGCCAGCAAGCGCCACCGCCAGCAACGGCCCGCCGAGGAGCCGGATGCCCGCCGAGAGAATCATGTCCGAGTTGAGTCGCGGCAGTCCGGCGCTGGCCAGCTGCACGCCGAGCGCCACGATCATCGTGGGGATCATCGCCGCCGCCAACAGAGAAACGGCGCGGCCCACCATCGGCGGGATGGACAAATCGAGAGCGTTGACGACGATGGCCGGAGGCAGGACGAGCAGGGCCGGGGTTTTGATCACCGCCAGCGCCGCCTTCACGCTCCCGCCCCGATGCCAATTGGCCGCCGCCACTCCTACCACAAACGACACAACCATGATGGCGAGGAAATACACGGTGGAGATTTCGAGCGCGCGCGGCTCGTCGGGGAATCGAAATTGCACGATGGGCAGGCCGAAGTTGCCCACATTGCCGAAGATGGCAATGAGCATGTAGGCCGCCGTCATCTGCGCCGTGCGCCTCAGCGCGCGCGCCGCGGCGAACCCCAGCGCCGCACAGCCGAGATGCACGGCTATTGTCGAGAGGGCCATGCGCGCCGTCAGCGCGAGATCGATCTGCGCCGCGCTCATCACGTCGAAGACGAAGGCCGGGATGAGAATGAAATAGGCAAAGCGCGAAAGGGTGCGCGCGTCGAGCTGCAATTTGGGCCCGGCGAAGTAGCCGAGCGCCGCCAGCGAAAACACGGGGGTGATGACGTTGAGAAAGATAGCGAAGAGTTGACTCATAGGCGGCAATGCTACCATAACGCGCGGGCGAGGGTGTGTCGTTTGACATTGCCCCTCTTTGGGCTAAACTACGTGCATGACCAAATACTTCGTCGCCATTGCCGGGAACATCGGCGTGGGCAAATCCACCTTCGCCGAATTGGCGGCGCGAAGACTGGGTTGGGATCCGTTCTTCGAGGCGTTCGAGGAGAATCCCTATCTCGCCGATTTTTATCATGACATGCCCCGCTGGAGTTTCCACTCACAGGCCTTCTTCCTCTCGCGGCGTCTGCGACAGCACCATGCCATGCTCGAACACGAAAAGTCGGTGATACAAGATCGCAGTGTGTACGAAGACGCCGAGATATTCGCCTGCAACCTCTTCAATCAGGGGCACATGACCGATCGCGATTGGCAAACCTATTGCGATCTGTATCGAACGCTGCGCATGTTGCTCACCCCGCCCAATCTCGTGGTGTATCTCAGGGCCTCAGTGCCGACTCTGTTGCGGCGCATTGCCCAGCGCGGCAGAGATTACGAACGATCCATCACCGCTGAATATCTCGACCGGCTCAACGCGCTGTATGATCGCTGGGCGGGCAACTTCACCCTCTGCCCGGTGCTCACGGTGGAAACCGACAGCATCGACTACGTGCTGTATGATGAGCACCTCGATCAGATCGTTCGGCGAATCGAAGACCGGCTGTACGGAAAAGAAACCATTGCGTTGAAAACTCCAAATCACAAACTCCAAACTCCCAATCTCTAATCTTTCATCTCGTTCTCTCCTCACGACCCCATGACACAGATTATCGAATGCGTCCCAAACTTTTCTGAGGCCCGCCGCCCCGAAGTGGTGCAGGCCATTGTCGAAGCCATCAGGTCGGCGCAGGGCGTGCGCGTGCTCAACGTCAGTTCCGATCACGATCACAACCGCACGGTGGTGACGTTTGTGGGCGACGCCGCCGCCATCGAGGCGGGCGCGTACGCGGGCATCGCCAAAGCCGCCGAGTTGATCGATCTGGATCAGCACACGGGCGAACACCCGCGCATCGGCGCGACCGATGTGGCGCCTTTCATTCCGATCCGCAACGCCTCGATGGACGACTGCGTGGCTATTGCGCGAAGGCTGGGCGAGCGAGTCGGGAGTGGGTTGGGGATTCCGGTGTACTTGTATGAGTCGGCGGCGACCCGACCCGATCGGGAAAATCTGGAAAACATTCGGCGGGGCCAGTACGAAGATCTGAAAACGGAGATTGCAAATAATCCAGATCGCAAACCCGACTTCGGCCCATCGAAGTTGGGCAAGGCCGGGGCGACCGTGATTGGCGCGAGGCCGTTTCTCATTGCTTACAACGTTTATCTCAACACGAGCGATGTGGGCATCGCCAAAAAGATCGCGCGCGCCATTCGCCAATCGTCGGGCGGGCTGAGGTATGTGAAGGCGCTGGGCCTGCTCGTGGATGGGCAGGCGCAAGTGAGCATGAACCTGACGAATTTCAGAATGACGCCGGTGCATCGCGTGGCGGAAATGATCCGCCGCGAGGCCGCGCGCTACGGCGCGAGCATCACACGCTCGGAGCTGGTGGGGATGATTCCGCAGGCGGCGCTGGTAGACTCGGCGCAGTGGTATTGGCAGCTCGACGGATTGCAGGATGATCAAATTTTCGAGAACAAACTGGCCGCCGCCGATTTGCCGGTGGGCGCGGGGGAGGCCGCCAACCAGTTTCTCGACTCGATTGCCGCCGGGACGGCGACTCCGGGCGGCGGCGCGGCGGGCGCATACGCGGGAGCCATGGCCGCCGCGCTCGTGGCCATGGTGGCGCGGGTGACGGTGGGCAAAAAGAAATATGCCGACGTGGAGCCGGAGATGCAGGAGTTGATCGTCGCCGCCGAAAAGTTGCGCGCCGATCTCACCGCGTCGGTCGCCGCCGACATCGCCGCTTTCGACGAAGTGATGAAGGCCTACAAACTGCCGAAGGATTCGGATGCGGAAGTTGAAGCGCGCGATGAGGCCATTGAGAAAGCAATGCACGCGGCGGCGGCGGCGCCCCTGCGGGTGGCGCGCGACGCCACCACCGTGCTGGGCCTCACGGCCATCGCCGCCGAAAAAGGGAATGTGAACGCGATCAGCGACGCCGGTTCGGCAGCGAGCCTTGCGTTGGCGGCGGCGCGAGCGGCGGTGCTCAACGTGCGCATCAATGCCGCCGAAGTGAAAGACCGTGAGGCGGCCAGATTGTGGTTGAATGAGATCGCTTCGCTCGAACACAGCGCGGCGGCCACGTTCGAGGCGGTGAGCAAAACCACTCGCGGCCGCATGAGGCCGGGGTAAAGGTGGTACGCGGAAATACGGAGCCGAACTATGGAAGTCCACGAAGCCATTCGCACCAAACGAGCCGTCCGAAAGTTTTCTGAGCAAGCCATTTCTGATGAGATCGTGCATCGCATTGTCAACGCCGGGCGCAGAGCGCAGAGCGCGAAGAACATGCAGCCGTGGCACTTCATCGCCCTCCGCGACAAAGCGCGATTGAAGGCGCTCTCCGAGTGCGGCACGTTTGCCGGGCATTTGGCCGGAGCGGCGCTGGGCATCGCCATCGTCACCGTGCACCCCGACGTGCGCTGGTCGATCATGTTCGACGCCGGGCAGGCCGCCGCTTACATGCAACTCGAAGCGTGGGAGATGGGCATCGGCTCGTGCATGGCAACCATTTACGAACCGGACAAAGCCCGCGAGTTGTTGGGCTTCCCCGATGATCTGCACATCCGCGCCGCGATCTCGTTCGGCTACCCGGCGGACTCTGCCGCGCTGGCCGCCGCGCAGAAGAAAGGCGGGAGGAGCGCGATGGATGAGATGTTGCATTGGGAGAGATGGAAGGGGGAAGGCGAGTAAGATAACTGCAATACGTGCAGGTGATATGGACTCGCATCTCAACTGGCGCGCATCATCATGGCTTTGGGTCAATTGGGCCTTGAGCCTGATCCTGGCCTCCATTGTGGCCGTCTCCATTCAAGCCGTGATGGGCTTCAGTTCTGGGATTTGGGATCCTGATGAGGTTGAGATGTATTTGAACACGCCGCCGCTGGCGCGGTTGTCGACATCGCTTATCGGCGGAACCATCGCGGGCTTTATTATTGCCGCCTTCGTTGGCCTGGTTCAGTGGAGCACACTCAAGCAAAAAGCGCGCACGGTGATTCTGTCCATGTTGGGCGTGACCGCCGGCGCTGCCCTCTGTTGCGCCGCCTCTGCGGCTGGCCCTTCACAAGTTGAAGGCGAGCTTTCCATCAACCTTCGGCTGGGCATTGTCAGCGGCGGAATTGCTGGAGCGCTCGCCGGCTTGTATCAATGGGCGCTGTTGCGTAAAAGATTGAACGGCGTGGGCGCTTGGATTCCGATCACTGTGGCTTGCTGGGCGGCGGGCAACGCGATCACGTACGGCCTGACCAGAACGCAAAACAGCGAAACGTTGGCAGAGTGGCTGCAATTTCTATTGGCTGCCACAGCGAGCGGCGCAGTTTTGGGCGCGGGTCAATGGCTCCTCCTGCGCCGAAACTTGAAGCGGGCGCTGTGGTGGATTCCGGGCTCGGCGCTGGCGTGGGCGCTGGCCGTGCCGTTGAGCAACCTCATGCCTCTCCTCAGTTTTCCGCCCGGCGCGATCGGCGGAGTGGTGATGGGAGGGGTGTTGGTGTGGATACTCAAAGATTGAAGTGAGATAACCGCCATGTCCCACCCAATCGAAATCCCGCAATCCTTCATAGCCTACCTCCAGCGCCGAACCGAGATCGTCGCTGCGTATCTGTTCGGCTCGGTGGCGGCGGGCAAGGCGCACAAGTTCAGCGATGTGGACGTGGCATTGCTGTTGGCCGAGAGGGTGGATTCAAATACGGCGTGGGATATTCGGCTGGAAGCGATGGGGGAGGCCGAGGCGGCGTTTGGGCGGCGAGCGGATGTTGTCACAATCAATGAGGTCGGCTTAGTCTTCGGTTTCCAGATACTCAAGACCGGCAGCGTAATCTACGCGCGGGACCAAGGGGCGCGGTGCCGTTTCGAGATGCGCCTGCGGAGCGAGTATTATGACTATCAGCCATACTTTGAATATCAGCAGTCGGAGTTTCTCCGGCGGCTCAAATCAGAAGGATTACTCTATGGATACCACCGGCGTCGTCGAGCGTCTGCGAAAACTGAAAGAGTATATTGAGGAACTTCAGCCCTACGTCAGTCTCACACTGGAAGAGTATTTGGGGGATAAAGAACGCCAGCGCGCGATTGAGCGGACTCTTCAGTTGGCGGCGCAGGTCTGCATTGACATCGGCAACTATCTCGTAGCGTACTACGGCTTGCAGACCCCCGATAAACCCGAAAACATCTTCTCTATCCTCGGGCGCGAGAATCTGATCTCCGAGCCATTGGCTCAAAGGCTGGTCGGCCTGGTGCGATTTCGCAATATTCTCGTTCACGGGTATCTCGTGATTGACCCCCTCAAGGTTCAGGCTGCATTGGCCAATGACTCCGACCTATTCTTTTCGTTCGCCACCGCCATAGAAGAATTGATAGAACGGGATCAGAGGGAGAACGGAGAAAACGCACAATGACGACTGCTCGCACCATCCGCGCCCCGCGCGGCGCAACCCTCACCTGCAAAGGCTGGCTGCAAGAAGCGGCCTATCGCATGATCCAAAACAACCTCGACCCCGACGTGGCCGAACGCCCGCAAGACCTCGTGGTGTACGGCGGGCGCGGGCAGGCGGCGAGGGATTGGGAGAGTTTTGAAACTATATTGAGAGAACTAAGAGAATTGGAGAATGACGAAACCCTGCTCGTGCAGTCGGGCAAGCCGGTCGCCGTCTTCAAATCGCATCCTGATGCGCCGCGCGTGCTCATCGCCAATTCGAATCTTGTGCCGCACTGGGCCACTCAACAACATTTCGACGAACTGGCGGCCAAAGGGTTGATCATGTTTGGGCAGATGACGGCCGGCTCGTGGATTTATATCGGCACTCAAGGAATTTTGCAGGGCACATACGAAACGTTCGGATCGCTGGCAACGCAAAAAGGCTGGAGCGATCTGCGCGGCAAGTTCGCGCTCACTGCCGGGCTGGGCGGCATGGGCGGCGCGCAGCCGCTGGCGGTGACGATGAACAACGGAGTCGCGCTGGTGGTCGAGATCGATCCGTGGCGGGCGCAGAGGCGGCTGGAGACGGGCTACGTGGATGTCGTCGTGGACACGCTCGAAGAGGCGATGACGATGGTCGAGGAGGCGAAAGCGGCCGGGGAGCCGAAGTCGGTTGCCCTGATCGCCAACGCCGCCGATGTGTTCCCCGAACTCGCCCTGCGCGGCATCCTGCCCGACGTGGTCACCGATCAGACTCCGGCGCACGAGGTGATGATGTACGTTCCGCACGGCATGTCGCTCGACGAAGCGAACATACTGCGAACCGAGAACCCGAACGAATACGAGCGGCGAAGCATGGTCTCAATGGCGCGGCACGTCGAGGCGATGCTCGAATTTCAGAAGCGCGGCGCGGAGGTGTTCGACTACGGCAACAACTTGCGCCAACGCGCGTTCGATGCGGGCGTGAAGGATGCTTTCAACTATCCCGGCTTCGTCCCGGCCTACATTCGCCCGTTATTCTGCGAAGGCAAAGGCCCGTTCCGCTGGGTGGCGCTCTCCGGCGATCCCGAAGACATCTATCGCACCGACGAAGCGGTGATGGAACTCTTCCCCGACGATGCGCATCTGCATCGTTGGCTGAAGATGGCGAAAGAGAAGATTCATTTTCAGGGTTTGCCCTCGCGCATTTGCTGGCTGGGTTACGGCGAGCGAGCGAAGGCCGGGCTGAAGTTCAACGAGATGGCAGCGAAGGGAATTGTGAAAGCGCCGATTGTGATCGGGCGCGATCATCTCGACTCGGGCTCGGTAGCCTCGCCCAATCGGGAGACCGAAGGCATGAGGGATGGCACCGACGCCGTGAGCGATTGGCCGATTCTCAACGCGCTGATCAACGCGGTGGGCGGCGCGACTTGGGTTTCGTTTCATCACGGCGGAGGCGTGGGCATCGGCTATTCACAACACGCCGGGCAAGTGATCGTGGCCGACGGCACGCCCGAAGCGGCGCGGCGAGTCGAGCGCGTGCTCACCACCGATCCGGGCATGGGCGTCGTCCGCCACGCCGACGCCGGTTACCCCGAAGCCATCGCCGCGGCGAAGCGGCACGGCATCAAGATTCCGATGCTAAAGTAGAAGATTCACCACGAAGACTCAAAGGCTCGAAGGAACACACCGTTTCTTTGTGGCGCTTTGTGTCTTCGCGCCTTTGTGGTGAAAATGATCATCGATCTCCTCATCCACTCCGCCGCGCAACTCCTCACCATCCCCAACGGCCCCCAACGGGGCGGCGCCCTCGGCGAACTCGGCCTCGTCGAAGATGGCGCAGTGGCGATACTCGATGGCAAGATCGTCGCCGTCGGCCCAACTTCCGATTTGCGGGCTCAGTTCACTCCACGCTCCACCCTCGACGCTTCTCGCTCTGTCGTCATGCCCGGCTTCGTCGATCCGCACACGCATTTGGTGTGGGTCGGAGATCGCGCCAACGAGTTCGAGATGCGCCTCGCCGGAGCGACGTACATGCAAATCATGAACGCCGGCGGCGGCATCATGTCCACCGTGCGCAAGACTCGCGCCGCCAGCGTCGATCAACTCGCGGAGGAAACTCGCCCGCGCTTGCGGCGAATGTTGGCGCACGGGGCGACGACGGTGGAAATCAAAACCGGATACGGGCTGGACACCGCCGCCGAACTCCGGCTATGGGAAGCCATTGCCCGATTGCAGGCCGAAGGCCCGTGGGACATCGTGCCCACCTTTCTCGGAGCGCACGCCGTGCCCGAAGAATACAAAGACCGCGAGGAGGCGTACGTTGATCTCGTCGTGAACGAAATGTTGCCAGCGGTCAGCAATCAGCAATCAGCAATCAGCAATACTGCGTATGCCGATGTGTTCTGCGAGGAAGGCGCGTTCACGGTTGAGCAATCGCGGCGGATTCTGGAACGGGCGCGGGTGTTGGGATTCGGAGTCAAGATTCACGCCGATGAATTCGTGGGGCTGGGCGGCACGAGGATGGGAGTCGAACTCGGCGCGGCGTCGGCGGATCACGTTGTGTTCACGCCGGATGAAGACATTGCCGCGCTGGGCAAGAGCAACACAGTGGCGGTGTCCCTGCCGCCCACACCGTTCGGGCTGGCGCAAAAGGAATACACACCGGCAAAGAAGTTTCTCGATGCGGGCGCGATCCTCGCCATCGCCACCGACTGCAACCCCGGCACGGGCTGGTGCGAATCGATGCAGTTTGTCGTCGCGCTGGCCTGCCGCTATCTCAAACTCACGCCCGCGCAGGCTCTGGCGGCGGCGACCGTCAATGCCGCCTTTGCGATTGGGCTGGCCGACCGAGTCGGGAGTCTCGAAGTCGGCAAGCAGGCCGATGTGTTGATCATAGATGCGCCCGACTACCGGCACATCGGCTATCGCTTCGGAACAAATCTAGTGAAGACCGTGATCAAACGCGGGCAGGTTGTGGCGGAGAGGGAGTAAGAGCGCAGGCTCGCGGAGGGCGCACCAGAATCCGTTTTGATAGTCGAAATACTTCGTGCGCCGGAATCTGAAATTGCGCCCGCGCAATCTGCCCACAACCGCGCCGCTGTGCAAACGCACCGAAGCGTAATACGAGGGAGCCAGTTCGGCCACTGCATATTGATGGCGCGCGCTTTCTCGCCAATGTTCGCGCGCACCATCGTGCGCCAGCAACACGAGATTGCCGTAGTTTCCATTCTCCAATTCGAGGGAGCAGTAACTCAATATTTCGGGATACGCCGCGAACTCGGCAACCAATGTTCGATCCACCTCGTCAATGGGCGCCGGATCGGCGTTGGCCCGTCGCTGGCCGAAGAAGCCGACGAACACCAAATCGCGATCCGTCGCCAGCATTTCGGGCCGGGACACGATGACGCGCAAACAGCGTCCGTTGGGGTCATGAGTTTCCACATGCAGGGGCTGCGGATCAGATCCACTCAGCATGTCGGCCAGCCGCGCCGCTATGCTTTGCAACGCTCGCAAGTCATCAGCGCTGTGGCTGGCATCGGCGAAGGGCCGCCCTCGCACATCTTCCCGCTCAGCCAACCTGACAAAATCATACGTGGTTGCCATCGCGCCTCCTCAAACGGAAAAGCCCTGCGGGGGCAGGGCTTTCAGAAGTTGAGATCGAACGACTCTATTTCTCGAACGTCGTCACCGCCGTCATGCCCCAACGCATCTTGGGGTCGGTGTCCAAAAGGGAAATCGTCACCGTGTAAGTGATGTCGCCGCGTTTCTCCTCGAACACGGGGCTGATCATTTTCACCGCGCCCTTCAGAGTCACATCCGGCAAAGCATCCAACACCACCGAAACGTTCTGCCCTTCGGAAACTTTCACCACTTCGATTTCGGTGAGATTGTCGGTCTCCACGATCCAGCTGGAGAAATCAGCCAGCACCAACGCCACCTGCCCTGCCGCGATCTGCTCGCCAACTTTGATCTTGAGATCGGACACCACACCGGCAATCGGCGCTTTCAGTTCGCTGTTCGCCAGCGCATCTTTGGCTGCCGCCAGCGCGGCCTCGGCCGAGGCCAATCGCGCTTCGGCGGCCGCCAGAGCATCGGGGTCGGGGCCGTTTTGCAGATCGGCCAGCCGCTTCTCGGCGTCGTTCAACTTGGCTTCGGCCAGCGCCACATTGGCTTCGGCAATCGCCACATCAATGGGCTTCGGCTCGGCTTGAGCCGAGTCCAAATCATCGAGCGCATCTTGCAGATCATCCTCCGCATCGCGAATGGCGGTGGTGTTGCCGCGCTCGGCCTGCGCCACTTTGATCTCAAGTTCACGGACGGTGTTGGCAATATCGTTGTACGAGTCTTGGGCATCGTCCAATGTCTGGGGAAAGCCGTCAATCGTCACCGATCGTTTCGGGTCGCACTCCGGGCACCCGGCGATGGCAACTTTGATCTTGCCCAGCCGCTCATCCGCCGTCTTCAGCGCATCGCGCGCCGCCTGCAATGACGCATCCAACGAGCCAATGTCGGTCACAACGACATTTTCTTGGGCCGTGGTCAATGCATTGCGGGCGTCGTCCACCCGATCCTGATACCATTCCAAATCCGGAAAGTTGAGATTCCGCAAGCGCCGTTGCGCATCGTCCAGTTGATCGCGGGCATTGGCGACATCCGACTGCGCCTGCGCTCGCAACAGATCAGCATTGTCATTGAGGTCGTCAATGGCTTGCTGGGCGTTCAGCTGTTCCGCTTCGGCGCGGGCGACTTCGGCCTGCAGCTGCTCACTGTTCTCAAGCCGGGCAATGACTTGATCCGCCGTCACCGCATCGCCTTCGGCTACCAAAATCTCGGCCACCTTGCCGCTGGCAGCAAATGATATGTTGGCATACTCAACCGGAAGCAACCGGCCTTCGGCCACCACCGAGAAATCGTCGGCCACCACCGGCACGTTGGATGTATCGGCGGTGGGCGTCGCGCCGCCGCCACAGGCAGCAATCACCATACTGCCAACAACAACGATAAACAACAGTTTGCTGATTTTCATTTTATGCTCCCTAGATATTGAAACGCCCCAAAGGACAACCATCATCAACTTTGCAAAGGCGCGAAGTGTTATTCGTATGCCAGACTCTCGCGCACGCTGATCTGAGTGGCGCGGCGCGCGGGCAACCAACTGGCTAACAGCGACAGCGCCACCACAATTGCCAGCCACACCCACACGCCCGTCGTCGAGTAGTGATAGACCGCCGGGAAGTCGATGACTTCGCCGAGCGTCTCGACAAAGTAACGGCTGGCCAACAAACTGATGGGCAGGGCTTGCACCCAGCTAAGCACGCCCAACAGTAGGCCTTCACCCATGAAGATCATCGCCACGTCAAATGATGAAGCGCCCACCGCCCGCATCACGCCAATTTCGCGGCGGCGCTCCAACACATTGATAGAGAGCGTGCCGGAGAGTCCCATGCTGCCAACGATGGCGATCAAAAAGGTCATCACCAACAACAGCGTGGTGAGAATGCTGAATTGGGCGTTGGCCTGTTCCGTGTTTCGGATCGCCGTGTCCGTCCAGCTCACGGTGACTCCCCGCGACTTGAAATAGTCGCGCATGTCTTTTTCAACGGCTTCCTGCGCGGCAAGAGTGGGCACCGACACTTTGATCTCGGCCACCGAGGCCCGCCCCACCTGATTCAACTCTTCGGCCAATGTGTCCCGGTGAAGATAGGCCGTGTTCTGATCTCGGCCTCCCAGATCGAAGATGAGGCCGACAATCGTCCAGTCCGTCTCGCCTGCATCGCCGAGATCGATCTCGATCCGATCGCCCACGCCGAGTCCCATCTTGCGAGCCAATTTCTGATTCAACAGCAGTGCATGTCCATCGTTGGCGACCAAGTTGCGGCCCCCGGTAAGTTCGGGGCTGAAGAGTTCGGAGTCTCGCGGGATGGCGCGGAGGAAAATTTCGTGATCGGCGCCGGGGCCTTCGGCGCCCGGAACTTTGGCTTTGGCAGTGCGCCACATCCACATCTCGGCATGTTCCACGCCCGGTCGTGATTCCATCAGCGGCGCCACTTCATCCACCCGCTGAGGCTGTTCGAATCCCACGAGGACATCAAAACCGAACCCGGCAAACAACTGCTCGATGGTTTTGTTGAACGAGTAGTGAGTGCTGACCACCATCATGAAGATCGCTCCAGCCACAATCAATGTGATCTCGGTGAGAGCCACACGGCCAATGCGGCGGAAGGTGTTGCGCAGAGCGAGCGCGGTCATGCGGGGCAAACCCTGAACCTGGCTCAGTATCCTGTCGATGCGCCCGCCTCCATAACGCCCCGTGCCCACGCCATAGGCGCTGATGGCCTGCCGCACCGAAACGGCAACGCCCTGCATCACCGGCCACAGCGCGGCCAGCAGAGGGATGAGCAGGCCGGTGGCGATTTGGGCGATGAGCGCAATCTGCAAAACCTCGAAAGGGGATGTGGGCACATTCAGCAATGCCAGCATCCAACGAGCCAGCGCATCGCCGCCGAGCGCCCCCACCGGCACGGCAAGAGCAAGGCTGAGAAAGCAATACACGCTCACCCCGGCGAGGTAGAGTTGGGCAATCTGCCGCGAGAGGCCGCCCACCGTTTTCATGATGCCGATCTGCGGGATCTGCTGGGCGACGAGCGCGTTCATCGTATTGATGACGAGGATGGCGCTGAGCAACAGCGAGAGAAAGGCCATCACGCCCAGCACCATCCCCACGCCGTCCATCATGTCTTGCAGGAAATGGCGGTTGGGGTCTTGCGTTTGGATGAAGCCCACCGAGACGCCTAATTTGTTCAGCCGCTTCTCGACCACATCCGCGGCGGTGTCGGCGTTCTGTTTGGTGTATTCGGGGATGGTGAATTTCAACTGCGAGTAGTCACGGTAACCACCGAGCAACACCATCATATCGCGTGTAGCATAGAACGCCGGTTGCTGGGCGAAGGGCGGAGGGAACTGTTGAGGGTCGCGCACCGTGCCGCCCAGGGTGACGGCTTTGGGCCGGTTGTTGACTTCGAAATAGATCGTGCCGCCGACGGCGGGCGCGTTGTACGGAGTCACGTGATTGAATTCAATCGCCACCGAGTCGGAGCCGGGCCATGCGCCCGACCGAAGTTCGACGAGGTCGAACTGCTGGTGCGTGTAATCGTCGAGGGCGATCAGGGTAGATTGTTTCCATTCGGCGTCGAGAGTCGGCTTCCAGCGAATGTCGTAGCTCACGACTCCCTGCGCGTCCACCACTTCGGGCAGGCGGGCAATCGAGGCCACCGTGTCATCGTCGATCAACCCGGCCAAATACATGATCACGTTCGACGGGCGGCTCGCCTTTTGCGATAGAGTCATCTGCCGGGAGATCAGGGCATTGCTGGCGATGATCATGCCCACCGCCAACACGCCGACTCCGATACTCAACACCACGAGGACAGTGCGGCCTTTGTTCTTCCACAGATCGCGCCACACCTTGCGGAATGCGACACCCACTACTGCAACACTTCCCCGCCTTCGTAAAGAATGCCATCGTACACCTCGATGACACGCGGGATGCGCTTGGCCAGCTCAACATCGTGAGTGACCATGATGAACGTCTTGCCCTGCTTGATCAAATCTTCGAACAGCGTGAATACTTTGTCGGCGGTCTTGCTGTCGAGGTTGCCTGTGGGTTCGTCGGCCATGAGCAGGGGCGGGTCGTTGGCCAGCGCGCGAGCAATGGCCGCGCGCTGCTGCTGCCCGCCGGAGAGAGTATTGGGCAGTTTGTGCGCCTGATCGGCCAGCCCCACCTGATCCAACAGCATCATCGCCCGTTCCGGGCGTTCCTTCGGCTTCCACACCCGGCAAAAGTCCATCGGGAGGATCACGTTTTCCAACACGGTGAGGGTGGGCAGAAGTTGAAAGAATTGAAAGATCACGCCGATGTGCTTGCCGCGAAAGCGCGCGAGTTGGTTCTCGCTCATCTTCTCAATGTGCTCTCCGGCCACGCGCACCGCGCCGCTGGTGGGGCGGTCGATGCCGGTGATCATGTTGATGAGGGTAGATTTGCCGGAGCCGCTTGGCCCGCGCACGCCCACGAACTCTCCTCCGTGCACCTTCAGGTTGACGCTTTTGAGCACGTGAATGGTGCCCGCCGGGCCCTGAAAATTCTTGATGACGTTGTGAACGTCCACCAGATAGTGGTTTTGAGAAACTTCACTCATTGCGATATTGCCTCATGCTATCAAACAGCCGAATTATATCCCTAAAGCGTTTTCGTAATCATGTGCCAATTGACAGTTCCGCCGTCATATGGCCGAGAAATGCTCCTCTATATTGGCGTCAATGTTCTCTGCGTGCTCGGCGGTGAAAACCATTTATCTCGAATCACGTTAGATTAGAAATCTCTGTAGAGATACGCCCCAAGCGAGGAAAGGTTGCGGAGAAGGGTCAAGGGGCTTCGAGGCCGTGCGCCTCGAGCAAAGCGGTGTCCGCCAGAATCTGGGGCGTGGGGCCGTCGGCCACCACCCGGCCCAAATCCATGATCACTGTGCGGGGGAAGAGTTCGGCTACCATGCGCATGTCGTGCGTGGAGACGAGCATCGTCTGCGGCAGACGGCGGAGGAGGTTGATCAGCCCGCGCCGGGCGCGGGGGTCGAGGCCGGCCGATGGCTCGTCGAGCACGAGGATTTCGGGCGACATCGAAAGCACGGTGGCAATGGCGATGCGTTTCTTCTGCCCCATGCTCAAGTGGTGCGACACCCGGTCAATGGCTTCAGCCATATCCACTGCGGCCAACGCTTCACGAACCCTCTGCCGCACATCGCTTTCGGGCATGCCCATGTGCAGTGGGCCGAAGGCCACGTCGTCGAACACGGTGGGCGAGAACAGTTGATCGTCCGGGTCTTGAAACACCAGCCCTACCGCCGCGCGCACCTTCCCCAGCGTCTCTTGTTTCACCAGCTGCCCGCACGAGCACACCTCGCCATGCTGTGTTTCCAGAATCCCGTTGAGATGCAGCATCAGCGTTGATTTGCCCGCGCCGTTCGGCCCCACCAGCGCCACCTTTTCGCCGGGGGCAATACTCAACGTCACGCCGCGCAGGGCTTCGTGCCCGTCGGGATATTTGAATCGCAAGTCGTTAACTTCAATCGTGTGATGCATCTCAAAACACAAAAGCGATCAACAGAGTCATGGCGATGAACGTGACCCAGCCGACGAGCGCGTTGCGATCCCGATCGATGATGATCGGGGGTGAAATTGAAAGGAGGTCGCCGCTGAATCCACGCGAGGCCATGGCGTCGTAGATGCGCTCGCTTCGCTCGAAGGCTCTCAGCATCAAATTGCCCACCATCCCCCCGGCTACGCGCCCGCGCCACAGCACACTGCCGCCGCTTTTGCCCGCGCCCTGCCCTGCCCGCGCGGCGCGCGCTCGCATCAGCCGAGTCGATTCGTCGGCCAGCACGAAGAGGTAGCGATACATGAAGCCGACAATGCTCACCAGCGGGCGCGGCACTCGCAGTTCACGCATCGCCCACAGCAAATCGTGAAAGGGAGTGACGGCGGTGAGCAGGATCGCCATTTGCACCGAGACCCACGATTTGACGATGATGCTGATGAACCGGATCGCGCCCTCGGCGCTGAGGGTGAGGCCGCCCCACTGCGCAATGGGCTGGCCGGGCACGGTGAAAGGCAAAGTGATGGCCGCCAGCGCAAACGGCAGAGCCACGAAGGATCGTTTGAATGCAAACAGTGTCCCCAATTGCGCGTAGCGTGCGACGGCAAGGGTGGCGATGAACAAGAGGGCGTACGACGGCCACGACCCGGAGGGCAAGATCGTCGAGGCGGCGATGAACAACACCGCCCCGATGATCTTGATTCGCGGATCGAGATTGTGGATGAGGCTGTGGCCGCGCCCCTGCTCGGCGAAATGGAAATGAAGCACTTACATTACGATACGGCCTTGCGCTGCGTCCGGGCAACGGCGAACGCCACTGCAAACACAACCAGCGTGCCAACGACGACAGCAATCGTGCCCGACAGTATTTCGTTGCCGATGAATGGAGTGGTGTAATCCGGCAACACGCGGAAGATCGGATCGAGCGCGGCAGTGATGAAGCCGTTGTCGGCGGCCACACGCTCCAATCCGTCGGGGTCGGGCGAGGCGGCAAACGAAAACACGGCGACGACTAGCGCAATGCCCAGCCCGGCGGCCACCCAACCTGCTCCGGCCTGCGCGGGCGCCGTCTCGCCAATGCTCAATAGATCGCGGCGAGCGGCCCACACGAACGCCAATGCGCCCACTGTAATCGCCGCTTCGCCGATTCCGATCAACGCATGAACTCCCATCATCGCCGGCAGGGCAATGCCGAGAGGCGTTGTCCCCGACGCCGCCAGTTCAACGGCGGTAGCCGCCGCTCCCACCATCACCGAGAGCCACGCGCCTACTGCGCCAGCAATCAACAAACTGTTACGACCTTCGCCCATCAGACGCTTGACGAATTTGTAAACGAGGTGTCCGGTGAACGCGGTGACAATGCCCATGTTCACAATGTTGAAGCCCAACGCCACGAGACCGCCGTCTTGAAACACCAACGCTTGAACGCCGATCACACTGGTCATGATGAGCGCCGCCGCCCATGGCCCCATGATAACGGCCGCCAGCGTGCCGCCGAGCAAATGCCCCGACGTGCCGCCGGCCACCGGGAAGTTGATGGCTTGCGCGGCGAAGATGAATGCGGCCAGCACGCCCATCAACGGGATTTGCCTGTCGCCCAATTGGCCGCGTGTTTGCCGTAGTGCATAGCCCACCACTGCGATAGCCAACGCCCATCCCACCAGCGCGACGCCGATGGAAAGAAAGCCATCGGGAATGTGCAAGTGCGGTGGAGAGAGAGGAAGGATGGGTTTCATAACGTCATCCAAAGAAAGAGTCACCCGCCCCGCTTGCGCCGGGTTCTGAGTTTGGGTTTGCTGACCGTATGGCGGCATTCGGCGCACAAACCAAACAACGCCAAGTGATCCATATCTACGACAAAGGACTGCTCGCGTTCGATCTTATCAAAGAGGGCTTTCACTGTCCGATGGCTGATCTCGCCAACCGAATCGCAGTGGCGGCACACGAGGTGATGATGCGGCTCCTCTCCGGCGATCTCGTAATACATTTTGCCGCCGATCTGCGCTGCCACCACCAGCCGCATCTCGCACAGAAAATCCAAATTGCGATACACCGTCGTCCGGTTGACGCTGGAAGCGGCCGCCGATACGTGGGTGAAAATTTCATTGGTCGTCACATGGCCGCCCGCCGCCCGAATGGCATCGAGGACGAGTTGGCGTTGGGGCGTCACCCGCTTGCCGTGCGCGCGAACGCGCGAACGCAGTTCATTGGCTCCCGACATGTTTGTCCATCTCGACCGGAAAACGTTTCACTGTTGAGCGCGGCGCTTTCTTGCCATGCGGCATTATTGCAACTATTTGCAACTGCCTAAAGCATACAACAAACCGCCTCTGGCCGTCAATGGCCGGAGGCGGTTTGTCTAACGTGCAGGCCATGCAACAGACACTTCGTGTCTGAGGTGTGAAGGATTACACCTCTTTGGTGATCGGGCGGCGGAGAGACCCACAGTTGCGCGGCGCGTCGATGCGGTTACAATAGCCGCGCTCCAACGTTGCGAACGGAGGATACCCATGAACAAACGAGATCGACTCCAAGCGGCAATCAACGGCGAGGCCGGTGACCGCGCCCCGGTGGCCCTGTGGCGGCACTTCCCCGTCGATGATCAGCGCCCGGCCGATCTGGCGGCGGCCACAATCGAGTTCCAATCCCTTTACGATTTCGACTTCGTCAAAGTCACTCCGGCCAGCTCATTCTGCATTCGCGGTTGGGGCGTGGAGGACGAATGGCGCGGCAACCCGGAAGGCACACGCGATTACACGCGCCGCGTCATCCGCCGCGCAGATGATTGGCTGGCTCTCAAACCGCTCGACCCGCGGCAGGGCGGACTCGGCGAACAACTGTGCGCGCTCGAACTCATCCGCGACGGCCTGCCCGACGGCACGCCGTTCATCCAAACGATCTTCAGCCCGATCTCGCAAGCCAAAAATTTGGTGGGCGGCGATCATTTGCTCACGCACCTTCGTCTGCACCCGGGCGAGCTCAAAGTCGCGCTGGCCGTCATCACCGAAACAACCCTCCGCTTCGTGGAAGCCGCCGCGCGCGCCGGCATCGCCGGAATCTTTTACGCCGTGCAGTTCGCCAGCACGCGCTTCCTCTCCGAAGTGGAATACCGCGAGTTCGGCGAACCTCACGACCGGCAGATCCTCGAAGCCGCGCGCGGCCTGTGGCTCAACGCGCTTCACCTGCACGGCGAGTCGGTGATGTTCGATCTCGTCGCCAAGTATCCGGCGCAAGTGATCAACTGGCACGACCGCGAAACGCCGCCGACGTTGGCCGAAGGGAAAAAGAAATTTGGCGGCGCAGTGTGCGGCGGTTGGCGTCAGTGGGAGACGATGGTTCGCGGAACTCCGGACTCGGTGGAAGCCGAAGCGCGCGAGGCGATGAATGCCACCGGGGGGCGCGGACTCATTTTGGGCACCGGCTGTGTCACCCCCACCACTGCCCCGCGGGCCAACCTGCGGGCGGCGAGAAACGTAGTCGGCTGATGCCCGGCATCCGCGTCATTGGCGGCGCGGCCAAAGGCCGCCGACTCAAAATGGTGCCCGGCGACTCCACCCGCCCAGTGATGGATCGGGTGAAAGAGTCTGCTTTCAACATCATCGGCGTGGGGATCCTGAACGCCGCGTTGTTGGATCTCTTCGGCGGCACGGGCAGTGTGGGCATCGAGGCCCTCAGTCGGGGCGCGGCGCGAGTCGTGTTCATCGACTCGGATCGATTGGCGATCAAAACGATTCAAACCAATCTTGAAATCACCGGTCTCGGCCAGCGGGCGCAGGTCGTTCGCGGCGACGCGCTGGCATATCTCAAAGCCAAGCCCGAGTCCGGCTTCGATTACATTTACATCGCCCCGCCGCAATATCAATCGTTGTGGGCGAAAAGCCTGACGTTGATCGACTCTCAGCCCGAATGGCTGAACCCCGATGGCTGGGCCATCGTCCAAATCGATCCGCGAGAACACGCCGAACTGCCGTTAACCCGCCTCACGCTGATCGATCAGCGCAAATACGGCAACACGCTTCTCTGTTTTTACGAGCGCCCCGGCGAATAGATCAGCATCGCATCGCCAAAAGAATAGAAGCGATACTTCTCCGCCTTCGCCGTTTCGTAGGCGGCGCGGATCGTTTCGCGCCCGGCGAAGGCCGACACGAGCATGAGCAGTGTCGAGCGCGGCAAATGAAAGTTGGTGATGAGCGCATCCACGATTCGGAATTGAAAGCCGGGCATGATGAAAAGATCGGTGTTGCAGATCATCGGTTGGATCGCGCCGCCGCCGGAGTCCCGCGCCGCCGTTTCCAGCACGCGCACCGATGTTGTGCCCACCGCGATCACCCTGCCGCCATCCGCTCGCGTTTCGTTGATCGCCTCCGCCGCCGCGCGCGGCAGTTGGCAATACTCGGTGTGTATTTTGTGCCGCTCGGCTTCCGTTTCGGTTACGGGCGCAAAGGTATCGAGGCCGACGTGCAGTGTGACGGTGGCCCAACGGATGCCTTTGGCAGTGAGCGATTGAATGAGTTCAGGCGTGAAGTGCAAACCTGCAGTGGGCGCCGCCGCCGAGCCGGGTGGTTGGGCGAACACGGTTTGATAGCGTTCGTGGTCGGCCAACGGCTCGTGGATGTACGGCGGCAGTGGCATTTCGCCGAGCATGTTCAACAACGGCGTGATCGGTTCGGAGAATTGCAGAACGCGGCGCGGCCCGTCGAGCTCGTCCATCACCACCGCCGACACATCGGCCCTGCCGTCGATGAGCAGTTTCGTGCCGAGAAAGATTCCTTTGCCGCCCACCATCACTTCCCACGTCAGCGGCCTCAACCGACGGAGCAATAGAATTTCGACTGCGCCGCCAGTGGACTTGCGCGCCTTCAACCGCGCCGGGAGCACGCGCGTATCGTTCGTCACCAGCAGATCGCCGGGGCGAAGGAATGAGCCAATGCCGTGAAAGCGGCTGTGAGTGATGTTGCCGGTGCCGCGATCCAACACGAGCAGTCGCGAGGCGTCACGCGGCTCGATGGGAGTCTGGGCGATGAACTCCGGCGGAAGGTCGTAATCAAAGTCGGACGTTTTCACTTCTTGAGCAGTCGTAAAACGAGATTGACGGCCAGCGTCAGCGCAATGCTGATCAAGATCGAAGTGGTGATCGGGAGGTAGAAAGAGAAGCCTTCGCGCTCGATGCGGATGTCGCCGGGCAAGCGCCCCAACGGGACTCCGGCCCGGCCCAGCGCCCAAAGCGCCCCGCCCACGACGGCCAGCCCCAGCCCGATCACGATCAACCACTTGCCGATGGTTTGCAGATCCATCAAATCAACTTTGGCTGTTCGTCGCCGGGATAGGCCAGGCCCAAATGCTCGTAAGCCAACTTTGTGGCCGCGCGCCCGCGCGGCGTGCGGTCGAGGAATCCGAGTTGAAGGAGGTACGGCTCATACACGTCCATGATCGTGTCGGCCTCTTCGCTGATCGAAGCGGCGATCGTTTCTAATCCCACCGGCCCGCCGCTAAACTTTTCGATGATGGCTTTCAACACGCGGCGATCGATGTCGTCCAATCCGAGATCGTCGATGTCCATCAGCTTGAGCGCATCGCGGGCGATGGCTTGGGTGATCGCGCCGTCGGCGCGGACTTGAGCGAAGTCGCGCACGCGGCGGAGGAGGCGCAGGGCCACGCGCGGGGTGCCGCGCGCGCGGCGGGCGATCTCGGCCACCCCGTCGGGGTCGATGGGCGCTTTCAGTTTTTCGGAGGCGCGGCGGACGATCATTTCCATCGCGGCTTGTTCGTAGAAATCGAGCCGGAACACTGCGCCGAAGCGGGCGCGCATGGGGGCGCTGATGAGGGCGAGGCGGGTCGTTGCGCCGACGAGGGTGAACTTGGGCAGTTTGAGGCGGATGCTCCGCGCGCTGGGGCCTTTGCCGATGACGATGTCCAACGCGTAATCTTCCATCGCCGGGTAGAGCACTTCTTCCACCGCCTTGCCGAGCCGGTGCACTTCGTCGATGAACAGGATATCGCCCGCGCGCAAGTTGGTGAGAATCGAGGCGAGGTCGCCGGGGCGCTCGATGGCCGGACCTGCGGTCACTTTGATGTTCACGCTCATCTCGTTCGCCAGAACGTGCGAGAGCGTTGTTTTGCCGAGTCCGGGCGGGCCGTAAAAGAGGCAGTGGTCGAGCGGCTCGCCGCGCTTCTTCGCCGCCATAATGAGGATGGCGAGATTCTCTTTCACTTTATCCTGCCCGATCAATTCGTCGAGTTTCTGCGGGCGGAGGGCGTAATCCACCCGATCGTCGGGGCGGCGTTTGGGGGAAACGACGCGGTCGGAGGACTCCTCGGGCATGGAGGGGATTATAGCAGGAAGGCGCTGGGCGCTGCGCGCATCTCTGTCTTGCATCTCCCCTCCGTTCAGACTAGAATTCAACAGCCCACTGAAACGGAGATGCCATGTCCAACGTTTTCCCCTCCCCTCACCCACTCGTCGCTCACAAACTCGCCAAACTTCGCAGTGTCAATACCGAACCCAAAAAATTCCGTGAACTGATTCGAGAAATCTCGACCCTGCTGGCGTACGAAGCCACCGCCGATCTGGCCGTCAACCCCATTACGGTGACGACGCCGATGGGCGAAGCCGCCGGGAAAGAGCTGGTCGAAAAGATCGGGCTGGTGCCCATTCTGCGCGCCGGGCTGGGAATGGTGGAAGGCATTTGGGAGATGATGCCCTCCGCCGAAGTGTGGCACATCGGCATTTACCGGGATGAGAAGACTCTCAAGCCGGTGCAGTATTACAACAAACTGCCCCTCTCGCCGCGCGTCGGCGCAGTGCTCATTCTCGACCCGATGCTGGCCACCGGCGGCTCGGCCACTGCCACCGCGCACATTCTCAAAAACTGGGGCGTGAAGCGGATCAAATACGTGGGGCTCATCGCCGCGCCCGAAGGCATTCAGCGAATGCAAACCGATCATCCCGACGTGCCGATTTACGTGGGCGCAGTGGACAGCCACCTCAACGAGATCGGCTACATCGTTCCCGGCCTCGGTGACGCGGGCGACAGACAGTTCGGCACCGGGTAACCGCACATTCCACTCTAACTCACCGCAGAGACGCCGAGCGCGGAGCATTTCATAAAGACTCTCAGCGATCTTCGCGTTCTCTGCGTCTCTGCGGTGCAATGAACTCCGATTGACCTCACTGCTCGTCCTTCTCACCTCCGCCCTCCTCTCCGCCCTCGGCACACTCATCGCCCTTCGACTCGGGCGGCGGCTCGGACTCGTGGACACGCCCGGCGGACGCCGCCAGCACACCGGCCCCGTTCCGCGCATCGGCGGACTCGGACTGTTCGCCGGATTCTTCGGCGTCGCCGTGTGGCTCTATCTTTTCGGCCCGCTCAAACCCGAACACCGTCTGCCCATCGCCGGACTGCTCATCGGCACGGTCTTCGTTTTCCTCTTCGGCCTCGCCGACGACAGATACGAATTCAAAGCCGCGCCGCAGTTCGCCGCACAGATCATCGCCGCCCTCATCGCCATCACCGCCACCGTATGGATCGAAGAAGTCACACTGCCCGTGTTCGGCTTCCAAAAATTTCCGTGGTTCGTCACCTATCCGCTCACCACACTTTGGATCGTGGGCATGATGAACACGGTGAACTTCCTCGACGGGCTGGACGGATTGGCGGCGGGCGTGGGCGGGATCGCCGCGCTCCTCTTCGGCGCGCACATGATGTTCAAAGTGGATCAACCGCAGATCGCGCTGTACGCGCTGGCCTTCGCCGGAGCATGTCTCGGCTTTCTGCCGTTCAACTTCAGCCCGGCGCGAATCTTTCTCGGCAGCGCCGGAGCGATGGTGGTGGGCTTCGGGCTGGCCGCGCTATCCATCCTCGCGCCCGCGCGCGTGGCCACCGCGCTCCTCGTTATGGCCGTGCCCATCGCCGACACCGCCTGGCAGATCGTCGATCGCTGGCGGCGCGGGCAGTCGCCGTTTCGCGGCGACCGCGGGCATCTGCATTTCCGCCTCGTCGATCTCGGCTGGCCGCCGGGCCGCACCGTGCTGATGTATTGGGCGTTCTGCGCGGCCTTCGGCGCCCTCTCACTGCTCACCGACTCACGGTTGTGGAAACTGATCTCCTTTCTCATTTTGATCGCCGCTGTCGGCGGATTGCTGGCCGCGCTCTCGGCGAAAAACACGACCCCCCCCAACGAACCGGATTCAAAATGACTCCAACGGCTCGCCTCAAACAACTCATTCCGATGTGCGCGCCGATTCTCGCGCTGGCTTTCGTCGCCGCGCTGTGGCTGAGTACCCTGCAAACGAGCATAGGCGCCTCGAACGATCCCATCCCCGACCCAACCGGAGTGACAGTGATGATGGACAACACAGGCGAGTTCATCGTGGCCTGGCACACATGGGGGATGGCGCACCCGCCGGGCTATCCACTGCTCAACTTCCTCGCTAACGTGTTCACCCATGTGCTCGTCGCCATCGGGGTCAAACACATCACGGCGGCCAGCCTCGTCTCCTTCATTTTCGGAATCGCCGCGCTGACGGTGCTTGCTTCTTCAATTTCACCGGACAGCTTTCGGCTCGGCCTCGGCGATATTGCTCGCGCCGTTCGGATTGCTCACGTGGCTATCCGCCAACATCGCTGAAGTGTACACGCTTGGCTTATTGCTTGGGTTTGGCTCGGTTTGGCTCGCGCTCGAAGTGGGGGCGCGCCCACAGAGGCGCACTGCCTCGCACTCGGCGTCATGCTGGGGTTGGCGTTGTGGCATCACCGCACGCTGGCTCTGCTTCTGCCCTCCCTTACATTCGCCGCGTGGCCGGCGCGTACGCTGGGCTGGAAAGTTTGGCTGGGGTCTGCCGCGCTGACGATCCTTTCGGTGATCGTGTACCTCTATCTTCCGTTCGCCGCGCTCATCGGCTCGCCGTGGGTGTATGGCCGCTCGCCGCTCACGCTCGAAGGCCTCACCGATGCGATCATCGCCCGCGAGTATTCGGGGCAGATTGTTCCGCCCACTGCTCCGGCCGAGATCGCCGCCGCGCTCATCGGTCGAGTGCAATTTTTGGCGGACGAGATGACGGCATGGGGATTGGGCGCGGCTGTGATCGGTTTGGGGATCGCTTTCACGCATCGGGGCACGCGCCGCCTCGCCGCTGTGTTCGGCCTCGCGGCGCTGGCTTATCTCCTCGCGCCCGTCGGCCAATATCTGCTCATTGGCACGCACATGCCGATCATGGTTGCCACGCTGGCAATGGCCGGGGGATACGGAGTCGGGGTCGCGGCGATGTCGAGTCGGCGACCCGTGAGTGGATGGGCCGGGCTGGGGATCGCCGCAGTGGTCGCGGTCGGCGCGATCGCCAATCATCGTGAAACGATTCTGCTTTTCACGCGCGATCCTCTCGGCGAACGCCTGATCACCGAAATCAAAAACTTGGATGACGAGCGCCCGACTGTGGTGGAATTGTGGGGGCCGCGTTTTTTTGCGCTGGCCTACGGCAAGTGGGTGACGGGTGAGATCGCCCGAATCAATTTGGTGGACGGGCGCGGCAACCTGAGCAATTTGCCGATTGCGCCGACCGTGCTGTACACGACGAAAGACCTTTTTTCGTTGTTCGGGCCGGAGATGTGGAGTGAGCGACTCGGCGGCGCGGTGGCGTTGGAGTCGACGGGCGATGGGATTGTGGCCGTGCGCCCTGCGCCGCGGCTCGCCGACTCACCCGCAAGCGACTCGCCAGCGGACATCACGCTCGACACGGCACAGGCATGGCTCACTGCCGAGGGCGATGTTCGGCTCACAGTGGAGTGGCGCGCACTGCGCCCGCCGTCGGTGGATTATCACATCGCCGTTTTGCTCACCGATCAATCGCAGATCGATTCGCAGGACGACATCATCGCGCAGGGCGACCGCCCCGCTCTGGTGTATGGGTTGTATCCCACGTCGGGTTGGCGAGAGAATGAATTGGTGCGCGACGATTACCGCGTGCCCCTCCCCGATGACCGCGCGCCGACTCGGATCGTCGTCGGGCTGTACACCATCGCCGCCGATGGGTCGTTCACCACTCACGCAAATTGAGATGTTCTCATCGGCGGGGCGCAAGCGCCGTAAATGGTTGGGGGATGAGGGTGCGGAAGGTGAGTTATTTCTCTGCGTACTCCGCGACTCTGCGTTGAAATCGCTCTTCAATAATTCACTTTCAAGCCGGTGGCGCGGGCGATAAGTTTTTCGGCCAACCAGATGAAGGGGATGATGAGCAAATTGACTCCGATGGTGATAGTGAAGGCCGAAGCGATCACTCGCACCCCGGCGGCCAGCGGCTCGCCCAAGCTATTCACCAACAACGGCGCCGCGCCGAAGTAATACAGCGCCACTCCGATCAGCGTGAGCATGATCGCCACCGGCAGCCACGCCCGGCGGTCGGAGGCCGAAGGCATCATCGAATTGCTGATGGTGAACAGCGCATAGAGTCCGATCAGCGAATCGGCGGAGTAAAGGCTGGCGATGAATCCTTTGGCCATCGCCGACAGATCACCGGCGGCAATGGCCGCGCCCAACGGGCCCACCGCCAACCACCGATACCCGATCAGCACCACCGCCGCGGAACCGGCGGCCAGCGGCGCAATTCCGATCAACGCTTCGCGGATGAAATCCACTTTGGCCGTTTCGACGTAGCCCAAACGCAGTGTGCCATCGGGCTGGCGGCTGGGCCACACCGAAAAGCGTGCGGTCTCCACGCCGAGCGCCTTTGCCATGATCAAGTGGCTCAGTTCGTGCAGAAGCACGCCGGGAATGAACAACGCCGAGTATAGAATTGTCGCCAGACTGGGATCACGGGTAAGCAGCAGGCCGATGCCCTGCATGTGGCGGTGTATCCATCGCTCCAGCGCCAACAACGGAGCCAGAGTGACGAACAGCCACAGCCAAGCGATGAGGAAGGTCATCCATTATGCTTTGGCTTGCGCCGCCGCTTTCACTATCGCTTCGAAGTCGGGGGCTTTGAGGCTGGCCCCGCCCACAAGGCCGCCGTCAATGTCGGGCTGAGCCATGAACTCGACGATGTTGGCGGGAGTGACACTGCCGCCGTACAGCACACGCAAACCGTCGGCTGTCGCCGAGCCAAAAAGGTCGGCGATGATGCCGCGAATGTTCAGGCCGATGACGGCGTTTGCTCCCACGCCGGTGGCGGCTTTGCCCGTGCCGATGGCCCACACCGGCTCGTAGGCAATGAGGGTGCGCTCCGCCTCATCACGATTGAGATCGGCGTAGGCCTGCCACACTTGCCGCGTCACCACTTCGCTCGTCTCGCCCGCCTCGTATTCGGAAAGGGTTTCACCGACGCAAATGATCGGAGTGAGTTTGTGAGCCAGCGCGGCTTTTGCTTTTTTGTTCACCGTTTGATCAGTTTCGCCAAAGTATTGCCGACGCTCGGAGTGCCCCACGATCACATGCGCGCACCACCCGGCCAGCATGGGCGCCGACACTTCGCCGGTGAACGCGCCCGATTTTTCCCAATGGAGGTTTTGCGCGCCGAGTCCGATGCGCGTGCCTTTGACGATTTCGCCGACAACGTGCAGTGAGACGAACGGCGGGCAGAGCACCACTTCCACTCCGAGCAGGCCGCCAACGGCAGAGACCAATGCCCGGGCCAACTCAGCGGCCTCCGCCGGAGTCTTATTCATCTTCCAGTTTCCAGCGACGACGGGGATTCGATTCAAGGTTGAGGCGTTCCTTTCAATTCGTTGATCCGGCTCTGGACAAGTTTGCGCATCGAGTCTGGCACGCGAGGATCCGCGACGACGATTTCCATTTCGTGAATCGCGCCAGCGATGTCGCCCGTGGCGGCGAGATAATCGCCGTACACGAAATGAGTGAGCGGGTTGTCGGGGAAGCGGGCGCGGAGATCATCCACGTAGGGCTTGGCTTGTTCGGGGTGGCCGGTGATGAGGTAATGACGGGCCAGCGCCGCAATGGCAATGGCGCGGTCGGGAAAGTCGGCGGCGTACATTTGCAGAACCGGCTCGGCGCCCGGCATCCCGGCGGCTCGCTCCAGCGGCGGCGAGGCCAGTTCCCACATTTCGTTGGTGTTGTTGTGCCGAATGCCGTCGGCTATCACGATCAGCGCGGTGAGTGGATCGTCGCGGAGCGGCAGGGCAACGCGCCGCCGATAGAACTCGATGGTGTATCCGTCGAGCTGCGCGGCAAGCATCCACTCTTGCGCCGCCTCAGCGTGCATTCCTGCGTCTTGATAAGCCTTCGCCAATTCGAGGTGCGCGTCGGTGCTGTCCGGGTTGGCGGCAACAGCGGCCTGTGCGCGAGCAATGGCATCGGTAGCGCCGGGGGGAGATGAGGGTTGTTGCGGCGGGGGCGTGGGTGGCAACGGCTTTGTGGGAAGGGACGTGGGTTGAACAGCAACGGCGGTGGCCGTTTGAGTGGCGCGAGCGGCGCGCGCGAGTCGGTTGACGACGAACAGCCCGCCCACTGCCAACAGCGCAAGCACGACCATGATCCCACCGATGATCAGCCAATTCACGCCGCCCGGTTTTTTCGGCTCGGCGGCGGGCGCGGTCGTTTTTTTGACTTGCACGGTGGGAGCGGCAGGTGGGGCCTTCACAGTGGGAGCGGCGGCGAGGCGCGGGGCGATCTGAGTCGGTTCGGGAACGGGCGCGGGCATGGAAGCGGTGTCCGCTGTGGAAGAGCCCATCTGCGCGTGATGGGTTGCCGCGCCGGGCAGTTGCTCGCCGACGGCTTGATGGAAGGCGGCCACCATGGCCGAGGCGTCGGCGAATCGATCGTCGCGCTCCTTGGCCATCGCCTTCAACAAAAACTTTTCCAACGATTCGGGCACGTTGGGATTGAGCGCGGTGGGCGGCGGCATGGGCGTGTAGATGTGATCGTGGATGACGGAGAAGGGTGTGTCGCCGCTGAAGGGCACGCGGCCAACGATCATTTCATACAGCACCACGCCGAAGGAATAGATGTCGGTGCGCCCGTCGAGGTCTTTCACGCCTTTGGCCTGCTCCGGCGAAATGTAGTTGGGCGTGCCGAGCATCGTGTCTTGCGAAAGGGTGCTTTCTCCGGCGGAAGCGATGCGGGCCAGGCCGAAGTCGGAGAGGTAGTAGTGGCCGTCGGCGGTGATGATGACATTGGAGGGTTTGACGTCGCGGTGGAGGATGCCCTGCTTATGGGCGTAGGCCAGCGCGGAACCGACGGCATCCACCACTTTGAGTGTTTCGGCCAGCGAGGCCGGCCCTTGCCCGAGGCGGCCTTTGAGTGTTTCGCCCTCCACGTATTTCATCACCAGATAGGGCTGGCCGTTGTGATCGGAAAAATCGTAAATGGGCACGATGTTGGGATGCTCAAGTTTGGCCAGCACTCGCGCCTCGCGCTGGAAACGGACCAGGAACGATTTGTCTTCCTTGAAAGCCGGGTGCATCACTTTGATCGCCACGTAGCGATCCAAGTTGGCGTGATAGGCTTTGTACACCGTAGCCATTCCGCCCTGCCCCAATTGAGCGATGATGCGGTATGCGCCGACGTTTTCACCGATTGGAAGAGTCATAGGGTTAGCGATTGGCGATTAGCGATTAGTGGCGGGCAGAATTATAGCCCAAAGTTTTTTGGCCGCCGCCGATGAACGAAAAGGCCGACACGGTTGGCTTGCGCGAAACCACGTCGGCCTCAGCCCAACAACTTGTGCGCGCCCTTTCTACGGAATTACTTCGATTCCCAGTTGCGGCAGTTGGCCTATTTCGATGTTCACGGAGGGGATGGTGAAAAGGATGGCGTAATTTCCGGCCTGCGGAATGGTGAGGCGAAACTCATAGACTCCGCCGCCGACCGACTCTGCCAACACACGCTGGCTCCAATTCCCACCCACTTGCGAGGCGACGACCACCACATCGGCGAGATCGGCCTTTGGCTCCTTCGTATCCGACTCGCTCAATGAGAACTGGAAACGAATCTCCTTCCTCTCCGGCTTGGAACTGCCGCGCTTCGGTGATGAATTGCAGTTCAGGCACGGCGGCGGTTGGTTTGGCCTCCGGCTCTGCGCCCGGCTTGGCGGTGAAATGGAAGCAATGCACGATGCGCGGCTCATCGAGCAACATCGCCACCACAAACTCGCCGCCATCGGGCACACGGAAGCGGGCGCTGTAAATGCCGTCGGCCTCTTCCCGAAATCCGCGATCCACAGCCTGCACGGCGCGGGGGATGCGGCCATATCCTTGAAAACTGCCCGCCGGACTCGTCGCCCCTTCGGTGTAGTAATAAATCTGGCCGTCGCCGGGACTGGTGATCAGCATGGCTCTTTCGGCTCATTGGGAATTGGCGTGGTAGCCCCCATATCTGGGGGTGTAAACTGGCAGGAAAAACGGAATAAAACCAACCATGAGCAAAGCCCAAGTAAGCATTCCATTGGAAATACCCGATGTTCGCATCCTGAAGACCGAGATCAACCAACGCGGCGACTTGATAATCACAGTAGAAAGCACAAGAACGGAAACTCATTGTCGGAAGTGCGGACAGCCAATCAGCAAGTTTCATGGTCACGATAGTTGGGTCACAGCGCGCTATTTGCCTGTGTTTGGACGAGCGACTTATTTGCGCTATCGTCCCAGACGGT
>Ga0194120_10000216_pt1 | contig 104311 bp, 78 predicted proteins | sample TA2MahCa65mmetaG_FD_148642 | JGI IMG/M metagenome (GOLD analysis project Ga0194120, IMG submission 148642) | Freshwater microbial communities from Lake Tanganyika, Tanzania - TA2015019 Mahale Deep Cast 65m | ecosystem: Environmental > Aquatic > Freshwater > Lake | place: Tanzania: Lake... | reverse complement strand
GCCGTCCAACAAACAAGTCTTCCAGACGAGATGCTCGCGGGGGATCGCTTCCATCGCGAACAGGAAGTTGTCGCGATCCTCGAACAGCAGCTTGGGGACAAGGCCCGCGGGTGTGACTCGCGACAGCGCTTCGAGAACCTGCCGTTCGCGCCAGATTCGTTCCAGTTGGCTGAACCAAGCTGTTTGCGTGCGGAGTTGTGCCCGCGACTGTTTGACAACGAAGTCCTCCTCACCGGGTACAGTGACGCGCATCACGACATTCGAGACTCCGCCGCTGAGCACCTCGGCGCTCGAGCGCGCGGCAACGGCAGCAGTCAGCCTGCCCGTGTCGCGCAGATAGTCGATCAAATTGTCGGGACCGAGTTCGAGCATGTGTGCTCCGAGCATGTCAAAGTCTGTTCTCAGAGTAGCCGTTCTTTCGGAGAAGACGAGCCGATCGGCATCAAGCCATCTTGACGGTCGCACGCTTGACTTCTAGCATCCTCCTTCCAGTCTTGGGTTTCGAGGGGCCTTTTCTTCACGATGCCGTCTGAGCATCAAGCTTGCTGCCAACTGTCCGCAACCGGAACACAGCACATTCGGCAGAGGCTGTTCTCCCCTCCCGCTCGGGATCGACTCGATCACGATCACTTAGGCTCACGGGATGTGACGCCGATGCTTGTCCAGCAACAAGACTCAGCGCTCGTCGTTCACACCCCTGCCAAGCTCAATTTGTTTCTGGAGATTCTGGGGAAACGGCCCGACGGTTTCCACGAGCTGGAAACGCTCATGGTCACCATTGGCCTGTACGACACATTGCGGTTCACGGAGGACGACTCTTCTGCTTCGCCGTCGCGATCTGCGTCGGCAACGTCTGCGGCGGATCTGCCGTCCGATATTCACCTGTCATGCCAGTGGACTGGGTCTCCGGAGTTTTCTCCTGCACCAATCCCAACGGGCCGAGACAATTTGGTGGTTCGGGCAGCGGAGTTGTTGCGGGAGGTCACAGGGACTCGGCGCGGAGCGTCGATCGAATTGACCAAACGCATTCCGATGGCCGCGGGGTTGGCAGGAGGATCGAGCGACTGTGCCGCGACGCTGTTTGCCTTGAACCGATTGTGGAAGTTGGGTCTGCCCGACCAGCGATTGCTGGAGCTGGCAGCTCGGCTGGGGAGTGACATTGCATTTTTTCTGACGCGGACTTCGGCCGCCGTTTGTCGCGGCCGGGGCGAAATCATCGAACCAGTGGCCGCACCCATGAGATTGCACTTCGTGATCGCCAAACCCACTAGCGGTCTTTCGACCGCCGCCGTGTTCCGGCAGTGTCGTCCCGCCGCGTCACCTCGCTCGGCTCAACCGCTGGTCGATTCGCTGTGTGCCGGACGATTTTCGATCGCCGCTCGGCAACTGCACAACGCTCTGCAACCGCCGGCCGAGCAACTCAACGCCGACGTCGTTCGTCTACGTCGCACGTTCTCCCGACTGCCGTTTCTGGGACACCAGATGAGCGGCAGCGGCACTTCGTATTTCGGACTTTGTTCGCAGCTGGATCAGGCGAGGGCACTGGCGGCCCAAGTCCGCTCGGCCGGTTGCGATGATGTGTTTGTGGCCTCGACTCAACCCTGATTTGTGAGCATGGTTTTCATCAGTGAAGGAGTGCTGCCGTGGAAATCACCGAAGTGCGCGTCAAATTGATGAGTGACCCCAACGACCGCCTGATGGGCTTCTGCTCGATCACGCTCGACAGCAGCTTTGTCATCCGGGATCTGAAGATCATCCAAGGAGGCAAAGGCTGTTTCGTGGCGATGCCCAGCCGCCGCCTGATGGACCGCTGCTCGCGCTGTCACACCAAGAACCACCTCCGCTCACGCTTCTGCAACCACTGCGGCGGTCCACTCCGCGAAGACCGCTCCGCCAAAGACCTGGACGGCCGAGCCAAGCTCTACGCCGACATCGCGCACCCGATTAACTGCGACTGCCGCGAAAAGATCCAAATCAAAGTCATGGAAGCCTTCGAGCAAGAGAAAATCCTGGCTCAACAAGAGGGCTACATTTGCCGCTACGACGACTACGGCGAAGACGACTACGACGACGAACCAATCGCCGCGACGTTCGCTCGCCGCGAAGCTCCCAGCCGTGAGGGGACAATCCGTTTCGACCAACCGCAGCACAGCGTCGGTCCCACGGAACCTCACGTCTTGAAGATGCCGCAGTCCGAACCGGCGAAAGCATCAGTTCGCCTGAGCCAGGACAACGACGGCGATTCGTTCGGGTCGGGCATCGATTGATGTCATGCCCGCGCGGTCAGCACTATTGCAGCGGCAAAAGGGAACCGAAGTCGTGAGACTTCAGGCCGGAGCTCTCACGAGTTCCGCTGTAATTGGTTCGAATCTGCTCTAATCGTCCGCTTCTGACGAGTCCTTGATCACGAACCGAGCTTTCAGTTTGGCGACTGTACGAGCCAGGCCGGCCTGCTCGACGGATCGCAAGACCTCGCCGAAGTTCTTGTACGCTGCGGGAGCTTCGTCTTTCGGATACAGGCGGCAGTTGCTGAGGATGTCGTGCGTGGCGAGTTCGTGGTCGATCTCGCGCTGGTCGAGTTCGCGAATCGCCCGCTTGCGTCCGAGTGCTCGGCCAGCACCGTGGTTGACGCTGTAGCAGCTCTTGGCGGCTCCTGGTTCAGCGACCATCACCACACTGCCATCGCGCGGGTTGCCCGGAAGCAGAATCGGGTGCCCGGTCGCTTCGTATTTTGTTCCTTTCAGACCGTGATGCCCCGCCGGGAATGCTCGCGTTGCCCCTTTGCGATGCACCCAAGCGACTTCGTCATTCACGATCTCACGCCGTGCGATGTTGTGGCTGATGAAGTACACCAGCTCTCCCTTCACGCTGCCGAACACCTCCTGAAAGGCATCCAGAACGAGCGCGTTGATCAGCAGATGATTGACCGTCGCAAAGTTCGCGCCCAAGGCCATGTCATCCAAGTACGCATCGGCCTCGGCGGTTCCCAGCGGAGCATACACCAGCTCACGATCGCCTCCCGGCAGCGGGATGTCCCACTGCTTGAATTTCTCTTGAATGGCCTTGAACTGCGCCGTCGCCAACCGATGTCCCCAGCCGCGCGAACCGCAGTGCGATAAGAATGCCACGCAGCCGTGCTTGAGACCGAAGACGTCTGCGACCGACGACGGGCTCTCCTGCCGCCCCTCCACCAGTTCCACCGCTTCACACTCGCCGAAGTGGTTCCCACCCCCGTACGAGCCAAGCTGTTCGACGTTCTTGACGAACCGCAGACCCTCGTCGCTGGCGAGATCGCCCACCAACCGATCGACTCGTTTCTCCAGCGAGCCGTTCGATCCATCGTGGCCGAGATGAAACGAGTCTTCGCAGCACTCGACCCAATGCGGAGGAATGCCCAGCGCCTCGCACACCGCGCGCGACGCCCCTTCGATCACGATCTTTCGGCCCAGCGAACCGCTGACTCGCCGAGATTTCTTCACCGACCGTTGGCCGCGACCTGCTCCCGTCGGAATCCGCTCGACAATCGCGTCGATGAGTGCCCTCCGCACACGCTGTTCGGCAACCTGCTCGATCGGCAAGTCCATCTGCAACAAGCTCATCGAGCACTTGATGTCGACTCCAACTGGTCCCGGATAAATGTGCGTCGGCGAAACCATCACGCAGCCCACCGGAGCACCGTAACCCCGATGCGCATCCGGGTTCAGAACCAGTTCAGTGACCCCCGGTGCCCCGCGCGAATTCAACGCCTGCTCGATGCACCCCGCATCAAACCCATTTCGAATCGTTTCGGTCCCAATGACCGTGATCGGCTTCGTGGTCGAATTTCGAGCCGGCAAGATCGCCGTTGCGCTGCCGGTCGCGATCATGTTGTGAGCTGCCTTCAATTCGTCCATCACGATTTCTTTCTTTGAACTGCGGACCATGCGGTAAAGGCTTATTTCGCGGCACCGGGTTTGGCGGAATTCTCCTGAATGAACTCCCGCGTTCGAGCAATGACTTCGTCGTTGATACCCACGTGGCCCATTTCTGGGTAACGGTGACATTTGTGCTGTGCCTCTGCTTTTTGCAGCACCTCGATCATCGTCAGAGCGTTCCCGATCGGCACCGACTTGTCGTTGCCGGAACGCAGAATCTGTAATGGCTTCGACGTCTTGGCGACATGCTTCGTCGGTGAAGCATACGCTCGAGCTTCGGCCATATCGACTCCCGGCGGAGTCCACAGTGCTCCCCAATCAAGAGCCACCAAATCGTAACCTGCTGCCACACCGATCGCGGCACGAAAGTCGTTGCTCTCCTTCTCCCATCCACTTCGCGAACGACAACCTTCGGTACGGCCTTCTCGTCCCCCAAGCCGACTTCACATTCGCTGAATTTGTTCGTGACGAATCCGGCCACCAACAATCCACAAGCCACCCACGCCATTCGAAATCGTAGCGTCGTCTGCTGCACCTGCCTTGTCGCGAGCGGAACGTGGAATTGGCCTCAGACTCAGGAGCCATCATCGGCAACCGCCATGACCGGAACAACCTCGTGAGCACACTCACCCGAAGTGTCTGTGACGTGACACCACCGAGTTCATCTGGATAGCGACAAAGATCGCAGCCTCGTCCCGCTAATGATCAGGCGGCGTTTCCTGAATGACGGAAATCGTGCAGTCGATCACCAGCCACGACAGTGCACACAGCGCGTACGTCACGCCGACGATGACGAACACCGGCCGCCAGCCATAGTGTTCGGAGACGGGGCCGAAGACCAACGGAGCGGCGACCAGTGCGATGCCGGCGATCGAATTGCTGAACGCGTAGACGGACGCTGTTGCTTTGCCGCCGATGTCGGTGATGACTCCCAAGTTGGTGGTCAGACTCCAATCGCCGAACAGCTTCACGAAGAACAAGATCGAGCAGAACGCATACGGCCGGTCGAAAAAAATCAGCGCGACGAACATCAGCACGGCAGCCAGTCCTTTGCCGACGAACGCCACGCTGGCCCGCGACCAGCGGCGATTCCCCGTGCGAACAATCAGAAAATCGTTCAGCATCCCGCCGGTCACTCCGGCGACCGCCCCCCCCAGCAGCGGCAAGGCCGAGTAAATCCCCATCTCTTTGAACTTCAGCCCATGCACTTGCGAAAGGAACAACGGAATCCAATTCGAGTAAATGTTGTCGGCAAACGTGCTGAGCACATTCTGCAGGCTCAGCCAGATCAGATTCATCAGCGAGCGGGGAGTCATCGAACGCAGCGTCGCTCGAAAGCCCAAAGCTGGAGTTGCGCTACTCACGACCACATTGCCGTCGATCAGCTGAGCTTCCGCTTCGTTGACGCTCGGATGTTCGCGCGGCGAGTTGCGGAACACAACCACGAACAGCAGCGCATTCACAGCGCCAACCGCCACGAGAATCCAAACCGCGCTACGCCAATCGAGTCCCCACACTCCCAGCAGTAACGTCGTGAAGACGACCGAGGAACTCAGTGCCCCCAGCCGTCCGGCCAGCACGCCGACACTTCCTTGCAACGTCGTGCGGACGGCTGGCGGATACCACGTCCGAGCGACTCGGCTCAGGCAGGCATACACCGCCGACTGGCCGGTCCCCAATGCCGCTCGCGAAAACCACAGCCAGCTCACCGACGGCGCCCAGGCCATCAATCCCATCGCGGCGCACCACAACACCATCAAGCCGGTCAGCACCAGATGGACGCCCCAGACATCCGCCGCGATCCCCAGCGGAAACTGAAAGCCCGCGTAACAGAAGGAGAACGCCGAATCGAGCTGACCAAGCTGCGTGTTGGTCAGCTTCCACTCATTCGCCAGCGTCGGCTTGATGAATGCGAAGACGTAGCGGTGCAAATACAGCAACGCCGAGATCGCGAACGCCAACGAAAACACACTCCAACGAACGTTGGTTGCGTCGGTCTCAGGTTCGGATTCTGCGACAGACATGTGATGACATCCCAACACCCAAGCACCAATGTCCAAAGAAATCCCAAGCTCCAATTTCCAAAGACCATCGACCCCTGATTTCCGGCCTCTCAGGATTGGTCATTTGGATTTGGACATTCTTTGGACATTGGGGTTTTGGTCTGGGAGATTCAAGATTCCATGCGGTACTTCCGCAATTTGTCGAGATCGACCTCAATGCCAAGTCCCGGTTTGGTCGGCACGGCGATCGTTCCCGCTTGGATTTGAAACGGCTCAGTGATGATGTCTTCGACGAGACCGTAGTAGGTCGTGTCATTCGCCAACGAGTACGCCGGTCCCGAGGCCGCGACGTGCAGCATCGCCGCCGTCTTCGGGCCGAGATCATGTCCGCAGTGCATGATGCACGGTACTCCCGCCGCCTCGCAGACGTGGCCGATCTTTACGCAGGGAAAGATGCCGCCCGCGATGTGTGTGTCGGGCAGAATGAACTCGGCGGCGTCTTCGCGCAGGATCGCCATCACGCTGGCCGGGTCGGTGACGCTTTCATTGAGCGCGATCGGCACGTTCGTCCCGCGCCGCAATTTCGTCGCGTCGGAAAGAGGCTCTGCCGGGATCGGTTGTTCGAGGTACTGCAAGTTGTACTGCTCGAGAAGCTGGCAGAGTTCGGCCGCTTGCTCCGGCGAGTACGCCCGGTTCGGATCAATCCGCAGCTTGAGCCGATCGCCGACGGCGTCGCGAATGCCGCGCACCATTTCGAGGTCTTCGCGCATGTCGGAACCGGCCTTCGTCTTCAACGTGCCGAAACCCATCTCGACGTACCAGCGGGCGAACTCGCCGGACCGTTCGTAGGACTGAATCCCCATGCACGCGGCCACTTCGACGCGAGGACGGATCACCCCTCCTAAGAGCTGCGCGACCGGCAGATCGGCCGCCTTGCCGCAGATGTCCCACAGCGCGAGCTCGATCCCCGACTTCAACCGCGTTTCGAGCGGACAGTCTCGATGAAACGCCGCGATGTTCTGTGGATCACGACCGATCAACCACTCGCGCGCCTGTTGCTCGGCGCGCCGTCCGCTGAGGTCCGGCAGGAAGTTGACATTGTGCTCACCCCAGCCGATCAGCCCCTCATCGGTTTCAACCCGCACGATGCCGCTTTGCGTCGTCGAGCTGCTCCGAATGTGCGACCGATACGGAGCCAACGGTGCCGTCTGCGGCACCTCAACAATCGTTACGGAAACGTCGGTCACTCGCATCTGTCTCTTCCTTCGCCGCAGGGCGGGACCAACTCCGTCACTTTTTTGCCGGCAATTGATATCCCTCGCGGTTGAGACGAATGCGATACAGGCTCTTGCCAGCAGTGATGTAAAGCAGATTCGCGTCTTTGCCTCGGCCGAAGCCGACGTTGGTCGGGATCTCGGTCTTGATGAAGGCCAGCTCTTTCCCTTCGGGCGAATAGACGCAGATGCCCGGACGATCTTCGGCGCGGACGGCAACGTAGAGATTCCCCTCTTTGTCGCAAACTAGGCCGTCCGGGCCATCGAACGGCGCGTAATCGACGAGCACCTTGCGGAACTTGGCCGTTCCGTCGGCCGCGAGATCGTAGGCCAGCAGTGCCATCAGCCCTTTGCGCAGCGGCGCAGAGACACTCGCCGGATTGTCGGAGCCTCCCGGTTTGCTGAGCCGATCAATCGCGGTTCCGCCGTTGTCGTTGCTGACGACGTACAGCGACTTCTGATCGGGCGAGACGCACACGCCGTTGGCTTTGCCCGCGTCGGTGATGATGCGATGAATCGAGCCGTTCGGATCAATGCGGTACACGCCGACGACCGGCTGATCGATCGGTTCGTGGCCGAGATACCGCGGGTCGCTGAAATAGATGCGGCCCTTCTCGTCGATCGTGATGTCGTTGGGGGAGTTGAACGGCCGCCCCTCGAACAACCCGGCGATGATGTGCGTCTTGCCGGTCTTCAGATCGGTGCGAGTGACTCGCCGCCCGCCGAAGTCCGCCCCTTCCGCAACGATCAAGTTTCCGGCCGCGTCGAACTTGATGCCGTTCGACATGCCGCTGGGCGAGCGAAAGATCGCCGTCTTGCCGGTCGTCGGATCAAACCGCCAGATATGCCCCGCCTCAATCGCCCCATTCTCGTCACGAGCGATATGCGAAAACGTGATCTCGCTGAAATAGACCGACCCATCCGGCGCGACCGCCGCCCCTTCCGTCAGCACACGCGACTCGAACAACTTTTCGAGCTTCGCATCCGCCGGCACGATCGGGGTTTGAGCGTGCAGCGCATCAAGCCCCATCAAGGTCACCGCCAAAGCCAAAAAGAATCGCCACCATCGAGCGCCGCAGATCGTCAACATCGCTGTCTCCTTGTGAATTGCAATTCGTAGGGTGGTGTATGAGTTCCGAGACAATGTAGCTACAGTCGCTCCGCGTGATGAGCCTGCCGAGTCATCGCTACGAAGGCTTTCGAAAACTCCCGGTCAAACTTCGAGGGCTCATTTCGCAGAGCGACGACGGCTACGTTCGCCGCAGACGATCCCACTTCGCTCGGAAGCCCGAACGCTCGAAGACTTCCGGATTCACGACGCCACGCGGGCGACGTCCGGACGCCAAGTCGAGCATCCCCTGGCAGGCCGCTCGGCCGATGTCGCGGAACAGCTCGTCGGTCCACGCGATCGAATGCGGCGCGAGTAGCACATTGTCCAACTCGGCCCAGCGCGGCGGCGACACGATCGGTTCATCCACAAAACAATCGAGCGCGGCTCCGGCGATACGGTGTTCGGACAACGCCGCGAACAGCGCGTCTTCCTCGGCAATGCCGCCGCGAGCCGTGTTGAGCAGGTACGCAGTCGGTTTCATCAGCGACAGCTCGCGAGCCGACAACAAGTTCCGCGTGTGCTCGTTAAGCGGACAGTGCAGCGACACGAAATCGGATTGTGTCAGCAGTTCGTCGAGCGACACCGCTTTCGCACCGGACTCACTCACGACGGCCGGCGGCACGAACGGATCGAAAACTAGCGGCGTGTTCATGCCAAAGCTCGACAGCAGCTTCACGACGCTCCGCCCGATGCCACCGAAGCCGATGATCCCCAGCGTCCGATTGCGAAGTTCGCTCCCCATGTACCGGCTGCGAGCATCCCACTGCCCCTCGCGCACCAGCCGATCTTTGACGCGCACATGATGCGTCAACGCCATCATCCAGCCGACAGTCGCCTCGGCGACTGAGTAATCGACCGCTCCCGCCGTGATGAACAACACCACATCCGCCGCCGTGCAGGCCGCGACGTCCACACTGTCGTAGCCGACGCCAAAGCGACCAATCGCCAACAAGTCATCGCTTTGGGAAAGACTCGCTGCTGTCACACGCGACGAGAGCACGATCGCGCCGTTGGCGGCGGCAAGTTGCCCCGGCGAGATCTCGGCGCGATGTTCGGCGAAGCGACTGACTTCGATGCCGGCCGTCGACTCCAGCAAGTTGAGGCCGATATCACGGTACTTCAGCCGGCCTTCGGCGTCGTAGAAGTCGTTTGTCAAAACCACACTAAATCGCCCGGCGTCGCTTATTTCCACGGATTCCCCTCCTCGGTCGCGCAACGCTCTTCGACGACGATCCGTTCAGGTTTCGGGCCGGCGTAGACCCACAGCATTTCCATGGTGCCTTGAGTTTCGTTGATGAAGTAATGCACTCGGCCGCGCGGTTGCAACGCGGTGGCACTGTCGCGCATCGAGTAGCGGCGGCCTTCGACGACGCAGGTGGCTTGGCCGGCGATGATGCAGATCGACTCGTCGAAATCATGCACGTGCGCGGGCAGGCGACCGGTCGGGTGAAACAGTCCGTAGCCGCCGCTCATTTCGAGGCCGGGGATCAGTTCGGAATTGAAGAAGTCGATGAACTCGGTATTCGGCCCGGCGGCGAAGCGTTTCACGGTCGCGAAGCGGTTGACGCGTTCGGCCCCGGGGAAGCCGGCCGAGTCGTCGGGCATCGCGCGACGTGGGAAGAACTTTTCGACCAGCGTCCGAGTCGGCGTATCAGACGCAAGAGCGATGTGGAAGACTGCCGGTTCCGTCGTTGAAGCATTTCGCGCCGCGTGCACTCGGCCAGTCGGCACGACGACGTTGTCCAACTTTTTCAGCGAGTAGCTGCGACCTTCGACTTCCACGACCGCCGAGCCGCTGAGCAGCGTGATCGACTCGGAGAACGTGTGACTGTGATAGGGCAAGGTTGCTCCGGGAGCGAACGTGACGATGCCGGTCGTCAATCGCCGAGCTTGATTGTGACTCCCAACCAGACATTCAAAGATCACGCCGCGAGCCAGTTCGACCTTCAGCCCTGCGCCGATCGGGTTCATCACTTCGGGCCGATCCGGACGCATCGACTCCGGCGGCTTGGCCAGCGGTGCAACTTTCGTCGCCGACTCCGGCGTTAACGAGGCCTGAATCTGTTGATCCCGCCCGACAACATTGAGCGCACCTCGCAGCGAACGGAGCAGAAGACCGGAGTCGATTCCGACGCCGATCATCCGAAAGCCTTGCTGTCGGCGTTCAAGCAAATTGTCGTGGCTGATCGCGATGACTCCGCAGTTTTTGCCCGCCCGGCGGATGGTGTCCTTCATTTGCAGGATCGACTCGGCGACCCCCGGACCTTCCCACTGTCCACGAGCACCGGCCGTCGAGGAAAAATCAGCCGGTCCAAAGAAGAACAACTCGGACCCTTCGACTTGGCACATCAGCGGGACATGCTTCACGGTTCGCACGGTTTCGAGGATCGGCACGACGAGCACATGTTCGTTTGCCTCGGAGGTGTGTTCGACGAAGCATTGTCCCCAACAGGTCGCTCGTTCGGCTCCGATGCCGCGCGAGCCTTCGAGCGGATACCGCGAGTACGCGATCGCCTGCTTGAGCTGCTCGACCGTTTCGATCCAGGGGATGACGATGCCATCCGCCCCGATGTCGAGCGCCCGCTTGATCAACCCGCTGTTGAGTTCCGCGATGCGCACGAGGGCAACGGTCTCGCTGCGCACGGTCGCTCGCAAGTGCTCGACGATGTCCTTCCAGTCGAGATGCCCATGCTCAGCGTCAATCACAACCCAATCGAGCCCGAGCGCGACAGCCATCTCCGTGATGCTGGGAGATTCGAGCGTGACCCACAAACCAAACGTCGGCTGATCAGCGGCCAGCTTGCGACGCAGGGCACGAATCGCGTTTGTCTTCATGAAATCCCCTTGCCGAATCCTTCGGCGTCGTCCGGAGTAAGTTACGGTCAGTCCGCTGGGCAGGGAAGCATATCGGGCAACGACACTCGCGGGGATGTTGTTTCACTTGAGGACACCCGTCGTCCTTAGCCACGCCTGGCACGGTTTCGGCCAGTCGGTGACTGGCTGACCATCGACGTGTCGCAGGCCGTAGCCATGACCGCCGGTCGCGTAGACATGCACTTCCGTCGGCACGCCGACTTTCTTCAGTTCCGTCGCGAGCAGCAGCGTGTTGAGGACAGTCACGCCGTCGTCATAGGCATGCACGAAAAACATCGGCGGCGATTGCTTTGTGACCTGGACTTCGTCACGCAGCTTTGATTGACCTTGAACCTCAAAGCCTCCTGGGTAGATCAGGGCAGCGAAGTCGGGCCGACAGGGAACCTTGTCGACGTCGTCGAGCGGTTCGTACTGACGCTTGTCGTCGAAGATCGAGGTCAGCCCGGCGACTTGTCCGCCGGCCGAGAATCCCAAGATGCCAATTCGTTTCGGATCGAGTTTCCATTCTGACGCTTTGCTGCGCACGAAGCTCATCGCCCGCTGCGCGTCCTGAACGGCGGCGAGCCAACGCTTCTCCGGATCTCGGAATGGCACTCGATACTTCAGCACGATCCCAGTGACTCCAATCTCGTTGAGCCATTCAGCGACCTCGGTCCCTTCCAGGTCATAAGCCAGGATGTGATGCCCACCGCCGGGGCAGATCACAACGGCGGCCCCGGTGTCCTTCTCCTTCTCGGGTCGATAGACCGCCAGTTGCGGCGTCGAAACGTTTCCGAGCTTGATGATCCGGCGACCAGCGATGAGCCTGTCTTGCGGCTTGGTTTGGTCTGCTTCGGGAGGCAGTTCTTTCGTCTCACCGGGGGGCTTGCCCGGCCAGACGTTGAACGTGAGCGGCTCCGCCCCAAAGACGATCAATCCTTCGAGTGCAATCAACAGCGTGAACAGTGGCAGGGGCTTCATCGTGCTCTCCAACGAGTGGCGTTCGTGGACCGGTTTGCTCCAGAATAAGCCCGATCGCGCCCATCGTCACGGCGCGGAGCACCGTCGAAAGAACCAGAAAGGACCTGACCATGAAATCCCGATTGGTCACGCGACGCGAGTTTCTGGCAAAGAATGTTGTCGCTGGAATAACGCTGGTCGCCACGTCCGCACGAGCGGCCGGCATTTCAGAGTTGTACTCCGGCTTGAAGTCTGACGACTTCTTCGACGGACCGCTCAAGGAAGAGGTCAAAGTCGTCGATCAAAAAGTCTTCACCGAAGGTCCGGCCGTCGCGCCTGATGGTCGAGTCTTCTTCACGAACGCGACTGCCGCGAAGATCCTGATTTGGAACCCGAAGGCTGGCGAACTCTCAACCTTTCGCGAAAACAGTGGCGAGGCGAATGGGCTGTTGTTCGATCACTCCGGCCGGCTGCTGGCCTGCGAAGGGAAGTCCGGCCGAGTAACTCGCACCAACTTGAAGTCCGGTGAGATCACAGTCCTCGTCGATCAGTTCAATAAGCAACCGCTCGGAGCACCGAACGATCTGACGATCGACTCGAAGGGACGGATTTACTTCACCTCACGACTGCCGAACGATGACCCGAAGAAGAACAACGTCAACTCGGTCTATCGCATCGACCCCGACGGCAAAGTCGCACGAGTCCTGCATGAACCGGACATCCATATGCCCAACGGCGTCGAAATCTCCCCCGACGGTCGCACGCTGTACTTGATCGAATCCGATGGCCGCGAGAATCGCAACCGCTGCCTCTTCGCCTACGACTTGAAGGAGGAGGGCGCAGTCACGAACACACGGCGAATCATCGACTTCTACCCCGGCCGAGGTGGTGACGGTTTGTGCGTGGACGTGGACGGGACCTTGTACGTCGCGGCCGGCTTGCACAAGACGCGCGGCACTCACGAGACGCTCGACACCAAGCCAGGCATTCATGTGATCTCGCCGCAAGGCAAGCTGCTGGCTTTTCTCGGGACTCCGACTGACACGCTGACGAATTGCACGTTTGGCGGCAACGATCGGCGGACGCTATTGATCACCTGCGGCGATCGGCTGCTGAGCGTTCGCACGAAACGCCCCGGCCCAGCCCCTTGATGCCTCGCGTTCAGGCCCCAAACTGGTGATTTTTCGGGCTGAAGTCGGTTGAGTCGGCGGGGCGATCCCGTCACACTACATCCCTTTCTGGCCGGCCGGCCCGTGTAAGCCGAGTGATGTCGCTGAACTCGCCTGAGTTCAGGATCTGGATCGTTTGTCGATTCAGCATCCTTGGTAGCACGGCTGGAGTTTGCCATCACTGTTTTCGAGACGTGACACTGCGTCACGCTTCTCCTCTTGCTAACCAAGGAGAATCTTGTGTCGGTTCGCATTCGAATGACGAGAATTGGTCGCAAGCATCGGCCGTTCTACCGGATCGTGGTCATCGATCGTCAGAAGGCTCGCGAGGGCAAGGCCATCGAAGAGGTCGGCACCTACGACCCGATGGTCAAAGACAAAGCCGCTCGCGTGAAGTTGAAAATGGAGCGGATTGAGTATTGGCAATCGGTCGGCGCGCTGCCGTCGGATCGAGTCGCCACGCTCATCAAGAAGGTAAAGACTAATCGCTGGACGGACCAAGTGGCCGCTCCGGCGCTGACTCCCCAGAAGCCTCCTCCCGCTCCGGCTCCCGCGGAAGCCCCGGCTGAGGAAGCACCGGCTGAAAGTGGCGAGGCCAGCTAAGCCGAGCAACTCATGCGGTTCGACGTCCTCACGCTCTTCCCGGATTTGTTCGAGAGCTACCTCTCGCAGAGCCTGCTCAAGTTGGCAATCCAACGCGGGCTGGTGAGCGTCAAGCTCTGGAACTTCCGAGACTGGGCGACCGGCAAACGAAAGTCAGTGGACGACAAACCGTATGGGGGCGGACCGGGCATGTTGATCATGTGCCCGCCCGTGTTCGATGCAATCGAAGCGATCCAACCCGATGCGGAACAACCGGGTCAGTTGGTGATGCTCACCCCGCAAGGGCGCAAACTCGATCAGAAGTTGGTGGAAGAACTCGCTCAGCACAAACGGCTGTTGTTGCTGTGCGGCAGATACGAAGGGTTCGACGATCGAATCCGACAAGGGTTGCAGCCATTGGAGGTCTCGGTCGGCGATTTCATCTGCAACGGCGGCGAAGTGCCGGCGATGCTGATGATCGACGCGATCATCCGGTTGATTCCCGGAGTGCTCGGTGACGAGACCTCACACAAGTACGAATCGTTTTCCGAAAGTGGTCTTCTGGAATACCCGCAGTTCACGCGCCCCCGCGAGTTCCGCGGCATGACGGTTCCCGAAGTTCTGCTCAACGGAAATCACGCCGAAATCCAACGTTGGCAAGACCAACAAAGTTTGCAACGAACCCAAGAGCGTCGCGGCGACCTGGTCCCGCCAGTCGTCGACGACAAAGACAAGAAACCGAAACGCCAGCGACGATCGAAAATGCGTCGCGATCCAGGGAGTCCTGAATCATGATTAACAAGTTGATCCAAGAAGTCGAAACCAAGTTCCTGCGACCTGACCCGCTGAAGTTCGAAGTCGGCGACACCGTCGATGTCCACTGCCGAATCCTGGAGGGGACTAAAGAGCGCATCCAGGTTTTTACGGGTATCGTCCTCGCTCGCCGTGGAGCCGGCACTCGCGAGACGTTTACCGTCCGCCGCATTGTTGGCGGTGAAGGGGTCGAGCGAATCTTCCCGGTCAACTCGCCGAAGATCGCCAAGCTGGAAGTCGTCCGCCACGGCAAGACGCGACGGGCCAAGCTGTACTACCTCCGCAAGCGAGTCGGCAAAGCCACCAAGCTGGTCCAACGCCGAGCCCGGGAAGACAAGGTCGAGGTTCCTTCCTCCGAGTAATCACAATTTGGAATGCGGAGTCCGGCGTCTCTGCCGCTCAAGACACGTTGATTGACAGACGAACTGACCTCTCATTGTCGATCGCGTTTTGAAAGGTGACGACTCTGGTCGTCGCACTCCAAAGGTTTTCGGGACCAGCGCGATGCCGGGCCTGTGGAACAAGCTGTTTGGTAATCGCGGTGAGCGGGCAGCCGCCAGATTTCTCCGACGGCAAGGCCTCCGGATCGTCGAGCGGAACTACTCGACACCACTGGGCGAGATTGACATTGTGGCTCTCGATGGCACGACGATCGTTTTCGTTGAAGTCAAAACTCGCTCATCGCTCGTGGCGGGTCGGCCTGAAGAAGCGGTCACGCCCGACAAACAAAAGAAGCTGACGAAGATGGCTTTGGTCTATTTGAAAAAACACAAACTGCTGGAGCACTCGGCCCGCTTTGACGTCGTCGCCATCGTTTGGTCGGACGGTGCTCGTGAACCAGACGAAATCCGCCATCTCCGCAACGCCTTTGAGCCGACCGGCAAGTGGCAGATGTTTTCGTAACGGGATTCGCCAGAATTCACACGGTTTCGCCAATTGACTGAACTCTGGCGAGTTCAGCAAGGTTCATTGGAAGTGCGCCATGAAAATCGGACTGGTCGGATACCAAGGCAGCGGCAAGAGCACACTGTTTGAGTTGCTCACCGGGCACAAGCCCGATGTCTCGAAATCGCATCTCGGCCAGGTCGGAATGACGACCGTGCCGGACGAGCGATTTGACAAGCTGGTTGCATTCCACAAGCCGAAGAAAATCTCACCTGCGAAGATCGACCTCTTCGACACGCCCGGCTTGATGAAAGGGGACAACGTCCACAATGCCCAGCGGCTGGGAATCATCCGCGAGTCGTCCGCACTGGTCCAAGTGATCGGAGTCTTCAACGGAATCGATTCGCTGTCCGAAGCGCGAGCTTTTGAAGACGACATGATTCTGGCCGACCTGCAAGTCGTCGGCAATCGCATCGAAAAGCTGAAAAAAGATCTGCTCAAGCCCCGTCCCGCCACCGAAAAAGACGAGCTGACCGCCGAACTTGGGGCGCTCGAATTTGTCAGCGCGAAGCTCAGCGATGGCCAGACGCTCCGCGGAATCCCGTTCACCGACGTCCAAGACAAGGCGACGAAATCGTTCGCGCTGTTGACTCGCAAACCGAAGATGGTGGTACTCAACACGGCCGACTCGTCCGTCGATGCCAAGCCACTCGCCGATCTGCACGCCATCGGCATCACCGCAATTGCGGGACCTGTCGGACTCGAACTGGAAGTCGCATCGCTGCCCGAAGAAGACCGTGAGCTTTTCGCCTCTGAAATGGGGCTGACCGAATCCTGCCGCAGCAAACTGCTGCGCGCGATCTTCGAGATCACCGAGCACATCACCTTCTACACCTGCGATGAAAAAGAGGTGCACGCCTGGTTGCTGAAGCGCGGCAGCAGCGCCCTCGAAGCCGCCGGCACGATCCACACCGATCTCGCTCGCGGATTCATCCGCGCCGAGGTCATGTCCACCGATGACCTCTTGCGGCTCGGTTCGGAGAAAGAAGTCAAAGCCCACGGCCTGTTCCGTACCGAAGGCAAGGAAGCTGTCATCCGCGACGGCGACGAAATCGTGATCCGATTTAGTGTGTGAGCCATCTGCACCGTGCCCAATGTTCCCACGGTCCCAGCCAATCCCACCTTCGGATAGCCCCGGTATTCCACCCAAGAAAAACCAAGCTTGGCGAACTCGAGGCCCGGAACGAATTCAATCGTCGGTACTACTCACGATGGCTCGGCCGAAAGTATCCCGCAGCGTGACGACGTCCCCCTCGGCTCGCAGCTTCGCCAGGTAGCGACGATCGATGCGGCATTTCAGCCGCACGCAGTTCGATTCGTCGTAAACGCGTTCGGTCACCTCGGCACATTGCGACAGGAACGCAAACAGCTTGCCGTTGGACACGCTGGTCTCGACTTCCGCGACGACGATCCCATCACCCAACCGGGCAACGATGGCTGACTCCAACTTCTCGAGCCCCAATCGATCGCGAGCCGAAACGCTGACGCAGTCGAGATGTTTCACTCGCAATACATCAACAATGCTGCGATCCGTGACCGCATCGACTTTGTTGAGCACCAGCAGCATGTTAGTCCGATCCACGCCGATCTCTTCCAGCACCTCATCGACCGTGTTGATTTGCCGTTCGGCTTCCGGATGGCTGGCATCAACGACATGCAACAGCAGATCCGCTTGTCGAGCCTCTTCGAGCGTGGATTTAAATGACGCGACCAGATGGTGCGGCAGATCGCGAACAAACCCGACAGTGTCGCTGAGCAACACTTCGCCCCAGTGCGGCACATGCCAGCGTTTCGTGCGTGTATCGAGCGTTGCAAACAACTGATCGGCGACATACACGTCCGCGCCGGTCAACGTCCGTAGCAGCGTGCTTTTGCCAGCGTTCGTGTATCCGACCAGCGAGACGGTCGGTTGATCGCGGCGTGTAGCAACGATCCGCTCGCGGCGTTTGGAAACATCTTTGAGTTTCGCCTTCAATTCATCGACGCGCTGGTCGATCAATCGGCGGTCGGTTTCAATCTGCTTCTCACCAGGCCCGCGCCCAGCACCGACGCCTCCTTCAATGCGCTCCAAGTGCGTCCACATCCGCTTCAGCCGCGGGCGGTAGTACAACAGTTGAGCCAACTCGACTTGCAACCGCGCTTCGTAGGTCTGCGCCCGTCGCGCAAAAATGTCGAGAATCACTTCGCTGCGATCGACAATGACACAGTTCAATTCCGCCTCAAGGTTCCGTCCCTGCGAAGGCGAGAGATTGTTGTCGAAGATGACGACCTCGGCTCCGGTCGCCGCGATCAGTTGCTTCACTTCTTCGACTTTGCCTTTGCCGAGCAGCGTCGCCCCGCTGGGCTGATTGGTCTTCTGTACCAACTCGCCGACCACTTCCGCACGAGCCGACTTGACCAATCCGTGAAGCTCATCGAGCGCGGAGTCCTTGTCGATGCGACTGCCGGTTTCGAGCACGGCGACAAGAATCGCCTTCTGCTCCTGGACTTTCAGTTGTTCGCGTTTCGCGTCGGCCAAGCGAGTCTCCCGTGTGCTCAATGCCAGATTGTGGGGCAACGAGATTTTAAGTTGGCGGGACACAAGACAGTTTGCAATGGGTGTGACTTTCGGAACCGACGGCTCGAGACGAGAAACCGCCCACCGTCACAGCGAAACGCTGACGAACATCGTCGCTGGATCGGGTGAAACCACGTTCCTACATTATGGAACCAGAGGGTTCCGCGCGTGATAAGTCACCGAAACAATTGATTTTGGCAACCTCCGCAGCCAAGTTGCTTGACCTCTGCCGCTGAGACAGTCCAATTCGTAAATCCGGAACAGTGGTTATCTTCGAATCTGTCTTCGTGAGTTTCCCACGTTGCGCAGAGTGGGCCTTTGGCGGGAAACCATCGGCAGCCGATGATCTGACCGTGAAAAACTCTGCGTATCTTGCCTGTTCGGTCTGGAATGACAGGTAACACCCACTGTGCCCCCGTGAGGGTGCAGCCCGCCTACGTTTTTTGAAAAGCTTTGAAAGGTTCCGCCATGAAGAATTACGCGATTGTTTTTGGCTTGCTGATTGTGACGAGTTTTTCGGCGAATACGTTCGCCAAAGACAAGTTCTGCTGCGTCGATCCCAACCTGCAACAGATTCAGACGCAATGCTGCCAGGGAACGCTGCTGCCATACCACGTCGCCCTGAAGCGAGCCGATGACGCGACCAAAGCGGAAACCGCACTGGCTCACATGACGCAGCAGAACCAAGACCTCCAAGCTCAGCTCGCCAAACTGCAATCAGACCTCAAGGCCGCCGTGGCCGATCGCGACAAAGCTCGCACCGAGCAAACAGCTGCCGTTGCTGAACGCGACAAGGCTCGTGCTGACGCAGCAGCGTCTGCCAAGAATGCGAAGCAGTCACAGGACAAAGCCGCGGCCGCCGAAAAGGCTAAACAAGTTGCCGAAGCTGCGGCAAAGACGGCGAAGGACGAACAAGCCAAGGCCAATGCGGAACTCGCCAAGGTGAAAGACGATGCCGCAAAGCAAGTGGCCGCCGCTCAAGACGCCGCGAAGAAAGCCCTCACGGACAAAGAAACCGCTATCGCCGCCGCCAAGAAGTCGGCCGATGAGCTCGTCGAAGCACAGAAGAAACTGACAGCAGCGCTCGACTCCGAAGACAAGAAAAAGAAGGCCGAGGAAGAGAAGAAGAAAGAGGACGACGCCAAGAAAGAAGAGGCCAAACAGGAAGAGAAGTCGGAAGGGTCCGCCGCCGACGCATCGACCGAGAGCTAACTCAGCAAGAACCAAATTTGAAATCGCCACAGAAGCCCGGCTTTTCCGAAAGCCGGGCTTCTCGCGTTTGGATCAGCCGTACTTCTCACGCAAGCGACGAGCGGCGGCGACTTCGTTTTTGAGTTTCGTGTAGACCTCGTCGAGGCTCACATTGGCTGCCGAACCAGGAGCGAAGCCGCAGTCGGGATTGAGCGTGATCCGCTCCGGCTTGAGATACTTCAGCGCCATCTCAACACGCTCGACGATGGTGTCGGCGGAGTCGATCTGACCGGGCTGACAACTGACGCATCCGAGGCCAATCTCGATGTGTTCGGGTAGTCGCTGAAACACCGACATGTCCCCGGCTCCGGGGGAGGTGAACTCCATCGTGATGTGGCCCACCTTCAGGCGGCCGAGCTGTTTCAAGATCGGATCGTAGCCACCGCGATGATCGGCCTCGCCGCGTGCTCGTGCGCCAGCTCGGCGGCAGAGATGGACGGCCAGCTTGAGACCGTCGATGCCATCGACGACCTGGTTGTCCATGTCCGCCGCGAAGTCAGCGGCTCGATCAGGGTCGGTGTACTGTTGGCGAACGTCGGGATCAACGAACAGGCACAAGTGCGGATCGTCGACTTGCAGAATCGACACTCCCTCGTCGCGCAGCAGTTCGGCTTCTCGTCGGAGAATCGGCACGCAGTCCCGCACGAAGGCGTCGCGAGTCGGATAGGCCTTCGACGACTTGACCGGATCCCACATGCGTTCGCCGAGCAGCGCAGGAGCTGGCAGCGTGGCTTTGATTCGCTTGTTGGTCAGTTGGTTCAGGAACTTGATCTCTTGCGCAATGAAGCCCGGTTGCTTCGGGCTGAGCTTATCCACAACGACCGTCCACGGCCGGCCGTCCGCCGGATTGCGGCTGAGTTCAAAGCCGTGCGCGAGCTCCGCGATCACGCCGATGTACGACTTTCGCCACCATTCGCCGTCGGTGACAACATCCAGGCCGGCCGTCTCCTGCAACGCAACGGCAGTGCGAATCGCCGCACCCATCAGGCGGCGGTACTCATCGCCAACAATCAGACAATCGTCGGCGATCAGGTCTTTGACAAATTGCGGGCGCGGCAAGGAGCCGATGACCGACGTGGGAAAAAGAAGTGACTTGCTCATGCTCGTTTGCCCAAATGCTTGCTGGTCCAGTTTCGTCGCGCGTACTCGAAGTCTTGCTGCGTATCGACCTCGATGTAACCGCCTGGCGTATCGACGTGCGTGAAGCGTTCGCCCGCTTCGATCATCTCTTGGAACAGCAAAATCTTGTAAGCCTTCTCGAAGACGGCGGCTTCACGCCACGGGTGGCCGGCGAATTGTTCTCGGCAACGATGGAAGTGTTGCTTTAATCTCGCGGCTCCTGCAGCTGAGAATTTGGCAACGCCGATGTACTCGCCATGAGCTGCGGCGGGATCAATCGCACGATGGACTCGCGTGACGCAGCCGTTGGCGACGGTCACTTTCTCGGCGTCATCGGGAGGATGTTCGGTGCGGTGTTCGTAGCGCGTCAGCCATTCGGTATCGACACCCAACGCCATGTCTCCGCACGCGGCAGCCAGTCGAGCGATGATGTCGGCGTTGAACAGCACATCGCTGTAGCAGCAGAGAAACGGCTGGTCCATCAGGTCTTCGGCGTGAAACAAAGAGAGCAGTATGTTGTTGTGCTCCCAATCGGCGTTGTGGCGAAACGTGAACTGAGGATAGTCCGCTCGCACCTTGTCGATTTGATATCCGCCGATAAAGCAAATGTCGTTCAGACCGTTCGCGCGAAATGCGTCCAGTGCCCAATCCAGCAGGCGTTGGCCCTCAACTTCGGCGAAGCATTTGGGTGCGTCGGCCGTCGTGGGCATCAAGCGTCGGCCCCGTCCGGCGGCGATGACAATGACTCGCATGGATGGCCCTTCGGTGCGATCAGCACCATCAGTGCGGCCACAATGGTCAGCCCGAAGGCGACCATCGCCGCAGTTTGATCCCAAGTGATTCCCGACTTCCGCAGATAGCCAACGAAGACCGTCACCACGCCGGCACCAGAGACGATGATCCCCAGTACGGCGAACCAACGGTTGCCGAACGTCGCGGCCAGTGCGACCAAACCGAAATACGTTGCCCACTGTAACTCAGCAGGTTGTTGACCTCGATGAATAGCGATACACGCGATGCCCAGCGCCACCAGTGAGGCAAGCTTTGGGGCAAAGCTGGGCATCACGACTTCTCTCGCCTTTTGAGCCGACGTGTTCCAGAGAAAGCCGGTGATGAAGGCTCCAAGAAATGCCCAGCCCGCCCAAATGCAAATGACACTCCGCCAGCCTCCCTGTGCGGCAGAGGAGTAATGTCCGGTGACAACATCTCCCGTGGCAGCCCCCATGTAGCCGAGAAAATTCACGAATCCGGCCGCTGCCGCCGAAGTGCCGCGATGAGCCAAATCCGACGGGGCAGTACCAACGAGCAGCACTTGCGGACCAAATATGCAAAAGCCGATCACCACCAACACGACCATCGTGCCGATCTCGCTGTGCCCGGCGAGGAATCCGTAGACCGGTGACAGAACACCCAGCAGCACCATCAACAGACAGACCACGGGAGCTCGCCGGCTTCCGAAAAAACGATCGGTCGCCCAGCCGGCCAGGTAAGACCCAGCCGTCGCCCCGATCGCAATCACGAAGAATTGAAGTGTCGCTTTGCCAACACCGATCTTTTGCGTATCCACGAGATGCTTGACTCCCCAATCGGTGAATCCGTAGCGGCAGGCGTTGAGTAATCCCAACGCCAACCCCAACAGCCACAGCGACGGGTTGTAGAGTGTCCAGTAGAGACTCTCCGCCAGCGGCATTCTTGGTCGCGACACCGGAGCAACCACGACCGGGTCACCCGGTGAAGTCCCCTGGTCTTCAGGAGGAGCGTCGCGCAGAAAGACCAACATGAACACGCCTGTCAGCGTCAACAAAATAGCAGGAACGTACAACGCACCTCGCCAGCCGAAATGCTCGGCGGCCTGTCCGGCAATCAGGTAGGTCAGGCCTTGCGTGATTTGATACCCGGTGCCGATCAAACCAACCGCATGACCGCGTCGCGGTACCGGAACCCAATTCGCCATCACGCGCACGCAAGGTGTCCAGCCCAGCGACTGACAGAAGCCGTTCGTCGCCCAGACAAACACCAGAAAGAAAAATCCTTCACTGAGCCCAAACAGCACGTTCAAGCCCGCCGAGCAGAACATCCCGACGGCCAACAACACGCGCGGCGAAATCCGCTCGGACAACTGCCCATTGAGCAACTGACCCAAGCCGTAGGCGATCTTCAAAGATGCCAGAATCCAACCTGTTTCTTCGCCGCTGAGTCCCAATCCTCGCTCGCTCACAGGCGAGTTCATTCCAGGCACGGCCGCTGAGAGATTTGTGCGACAAAAGTAGAACGCTCCATAAGTCAGCCAAAGCGTCCACAGCACACCGCTCTCCGCCGGAGTCGGTCGACAGAACTGCGGACCTCGTGCGACGTCGCCGGAGTCATCAGAGTTCGGTTGAGGCGTCGTCTCGGTGCTCACGGAGGTGTCCCAGGTGGAGGTCACCAGATCTAGTCGTCGTTGTCGAGCGATTCCAAAAACCAACCAGTTTTTGAGATGACCATCGGTTTGGCATTGGGCAAGAGCTCACCGGTGATTTCGTTGATCGCCCAGCGAATCGCGAGTGATGTCACGACCGGCGAGACCGCTGGTCCCAGAAACTCGCGCATCCTGGGAACTTGGGAGGTTGCTCGCAATCGGCCGAGCGATACGGCACTCGCCCAGCGCACACGTGTGAACTCGAACGGGATCGCCGCCGGGGATTCTGTCAGGCGCTCGACCATCAACACTGCCAACGGTTCATCAGCCCGGCCGGCGTGCATGTGTCCCAGACCCCAAATCGCCGCGCTGCGAGAGAACTCGCCGAGCCTGGAATCTTTCGGCAAGTACCTGCGAAGCAATACATCGGCAGGAAGGTGCTGCATCAAACCCAGGGCCTCGAACAAATGGGCCACCTGCAGTTCGATCTCTGTGGAATTAGCATTCTTTAGCAGAGCTTCCGTTTGTTGTGTGGCCTTGCTGAAGATCGCCGGCAGAGTTTCGCGGACAGCGAGTTTCCGCAGCCCCCAAGCAGCCGCGATCATCACTTCGCCGCGATCGGATTCGAGAAGGTTTACGAAACGGGGAGCCGCCGGCTTGTGATTAAGCGCTCCGAGCAACAACGTGGCTTGTTCCTGGCCACGCCATTGCTCCCCGGCCAGCGTCAAGGTCGCCGACTCTCGCACTGCCGATTCCAAATCGGGTTTCTTCGCCAAATCAAACAACGCATCGCGCACGCGACCTCGCAGTTTGGGATGCGGATCGTCAAGCAGCCTGGCGAGGACCGCGACTCGTTCTGGCGTCGGGCGAGCCGCAAAAGCTTCGACTCCCTGCTGCCGGACCGGCGCGTCGTCATTCTGCATCGCTTTCTCAGCAAGCGGCACTACCAAATCATGATCGATGGCATTGAGTCGTGTCAGAGCGGCGGCCGCCACACTCGGTTCAAGATCACGTGCCAATCGCAGCAACACCCGCTGCGCCGGTTCAGTCGTGTGCCGATCCAAAAGAGCCACAGCGCAGAGTCGATCCACAATCGTTGCGGATTTTGTTTGCGACAATCGCTCGGCGTCCGCTTCCAGCTCCGCAGCCCGAATTCTTCCCACCGACCGAGCTGCCGCTAATCGAGTCGCGGACGTTTGCTGAACATCCTGCGTGAGCGACAACAACAACGGTACGGCGGAGTCATCCGCAGTTGCTCCCAATCCATGTATTGCCAAGAGCAGCTCACGATGCCGCGTCTCTTTGGCGTTGAGCCGTCGCTGCCATACGCTGCGAATCGGCTTGAAATCCCACTTTGCGAGTGTCGGTTCAATCAGTTGCCGTAAGTCGGCCCCGTGCTGTTGAGAAACATCGAACAGGTCGGACGCGGCCTCCTTCGCATCCAGGACGATTAACGCTCGCGCAGCCGCAAAACGAGCAACGGGCTGCGTCGAATCGGCAGTGACGATCTTTTTCAGGAGCGGAGCGGCCTCGATCAATTCCGGAACTCCGAAAGAGTGCGCCTGAGCAATCGTGTCCGCAGACAGACGTTGCAAGTCCGCTTCAGGACGAGCCAGCGCGCTGAGCCACAACGGTTTCAATTTCTTGCTGAATCCGACCACCGGCTCGGGAATTTTCAAAACGGGATCGGATTCCATCGCGAAGTCGGGACGAATTTCATCTGCTGCGAGCATCGTCAGCGAGGTGCTCAACACCAGCAGTAAACAAACCAGGAAACGCATACGTCACTCCGGTTTTGGATATGCGGCGGTCTTGCCATGTAGATCTAGCGTCAATACCTCAATCTGCCAGAAGCTCCGCTTCTCTTCCAGCTTCAAGTCGGCATCCGTCAGTTCGGGTCGGTCCGAGTCGCCGCCGGAGACACGCAACAGCAATCCCCCGTCCGCTGACACGTTCAAAAATCCGGGGTCAGTGATGTCCAGCTCCAACGTGCCAACCGGATCAATCCACGTTTTCAAAGTCACGACGTCCGGCTCACGATAGGCGGCGATCTCCAGCTTACCGACTGGACCAGCCACTTGGATCGTCAGCCGCGCCCGCTGAACTTGCAGCGGCAGTAACACTGACGGAATTTGAAATCGCAGCCACGTGGCAGAGGGAGCGGCCTTTTCCTGCCAAGTGTGTTGCTTGGCATCCCACAGCGCAGAAGGGATTTCGCCGTCGGGTCCTTTTGTGGCTCGATACGGCAGCAACGGGGCGGAGATTGCCACCTCGGTTCCCAAAGGTGGACGTTCCCATTGCACCGGCACTGCAACCAAAGTCGCTCCGAATGATTGGGAGCTTTCACTAAATCGAAATCCAAGGTCCCATGGATCGGACCAGAAGAGCAACTGAGCCGAGCCGGGGTAGTCGCGACGCTGCGGATTTGTCAGCAACTGCAGTAGCGTCCGTCGTCGTCGAATTTGCTCGTCCGTCAACAGCCCGGCAGATAAGTACTGTTCCGCAGTGAAAACGCTGTCCGTAGGCGCGACAAACGTCAGATCGTTGTGAATATTGACGCCAATCCGACCGTCACGCGTTGCCAGCACCACGTCAGAAGGTGCATGTCCCGCTGCACCGTGCAGGCGACCGACGACTCCTGTGGGCCCAAAAGTCGCGCGGGCCTCAATCCGTTCGGATGTCGTTCCGGATTGTTGCAACGTCGCGCTGCGCAAACCGGCTGTTTCCAGCAGATTCTCCCAATGCCATGTTCCGAGGTCCGTCCAGACCATCCGCCGAGTCGTTCCTTTCAGACCAGTCATTTCAGGCATCAGCCAGCCACCGCGCTCTCCGGCCAAGTTGGCGGTCCCGGCCTCTGGAGCAAATAACCCAACGACTCCTTGGGCGCGGATGTCATCCGTCCCCGGGACTGCCTGCACAAACTGCAGACTTGTCACCGAGGCCGGGACCGCACTTCGCTGATGCTGGCCGGCCAGCACCAGCGCAAGGCTCACAGACAGGCCAAGCCCCGGACCAATCATGCCCATCAGTTCCAAACGGTGCGCCCGCCACAGACAAAATCCAAAGACCGCCAAAAGAACACACAGACCGATCAACAGGCTGCCAACCAACCAGCGCGACGGAATTGAATAGCCCACATATTCGCGCATTTGTGGTTCCAGCATTTCTTCCGACAGCAACGGCCCGGGACGCGGCATAAAGAGGGCTGGGATCAAATCCTGCAACGGAGCCAAAAGCGCGTACTTCCCCTGATCCGGAGCACTCGTTTCCGACGCCGCTCGCCGACGCATCCAACCCTGCGGTCCCAACGTGGTCACCAGCAAACGACCCTCGCCGCAGTTCTTCCAAAATGCAGCAGGCCAGCCATCAATGGAGTACGCCACATCCACTTCCGAGATGACCATGCGTACGAAGTCCACAGGTTGTTCGTACTCCTGGCTCCATCGCTCACCACCCGACGCTGAAGAGGATTCCATCCGAACGGTTGTCAGACCAGTGCGGTCGACGACCTCTCCAGAAAACTCGTCCCCCAGCAAACGCTCCAGCACAAGCGGGTCGACGCGATTGAGCATGACCCACACTCGCCCACCCCCATACAGCCAACGGCGAATGGCCGAAAGACCCGCTCCATCATCCACGATTCGGCTATCAGCAATGACCAGTTGATCGATCGCTTGCAAGCTCTCTTCACCCGTGGGAAGCATCCGATCGGAAAGTAATTTGACCTGCTGATTTAAATTGGACTGCAAACGCGAAGCGACAACCAACTCATAGGCAGCCTCAGACTCTGCCGTTGGCGACTCTTCCAGCGAGTCGATCAACGCGGTCACCGGCAGAGCCTCAGCGCGCCGCAAAACGGCATCGAGTTGCAAATACCCGGAATCACTTCGGATAAGCACTTCGCGAGCTTTTTGGGCATCCATCACCAGCGACCGCAGGTTGAACCGCTTTGCATCTGCGGCAATGTTGGGCATCAAAATCGGATGCCACGTTTCCATTCGCGACCGCGCAGGAATCCAAACACGGCGACCGAACTGCAACGTTGGTTCTTCTTCAAAATACGTTGTCGATAATAACTCCAACGGTTCGCGGGTCGGGTTGACCAATTGGACGTTCAAGCTGCCCCATTTGTTCGGCACATAGGCATCCACGCCATACGGCGACACCATCGCAATCGAATAGCCGACCCGCCCTTTGATCTCTTCGGACTCAACGTGGCCTGCCAAAAGCAGCCACCCACAAATGGCGTAGATGGCGACACGCGGCCAGAACCAATTCCGTCGAACGAACTGCCTGCGAAAACTCATGGATCAACCAAAACTTGAAGGCGGAAGGAGTCCCCATAGTCACATCGCTATGACAAACCGATACCACGGTATCGTCAGTCTGCTTGCGAGGCCACTCGCCGGCGAGTAGTTCTCGTCGCTGACATTTCAGCCGGGAGTCTTGGCTACAATGTGCGGCGAGGAAAGTTGGCGCTGCATGCAAACTCAACGCCGCTTGCTCGCGTTTGTTTCTTTTTTGTCGGCATCTATTTTCGCTGCAGATTTGTCCTCAGTTGGGATGCTCCGGATCAGCCATCGTGGGCGAGCGACTCTTCACGATCGGCGGCCGCAACGATGACAAATTTCTGATCTTGCTCAACTTGAATGAGGTCAAAGACCAGAGCGTGGCTTAAGCCTGGGCGACGCGTTTTGGTCCAACATTTGATTTCAAGGGGAACTCCTGGAATGCAGGCCTGAATTCCGCGCCGATGGTTGACGGCGACTTGGTCTTCGCGCTGGGGAGCAACGGCAACCTGATTTGCTCCGAGACTATCTCCGGCAAAGAAATCTGGCGCAAGGATCTGCCGACGGAATTGGAGGCTGAAGTGAATCCGATGCGGGGTGGTCCGAAAAAACTGGGCTGGGGCTTCACCTGATCGCCGCTCGTGGATGGCGAGCAGTTGGTCTGTGTCCCCGGCAGACCGCGGGGTACGCTCGCGGCGCTCAACAAGAAAACCGGCGATGTCGTCTGGCACAGCAGCGAGATCACGGATCAGGCCACACACACATCGCCAATGGCCGCGTAGATTTACGCCGTCCGGAAATATGTCGTGCTCACTAACCGCAGCATCGTCGGAGTCGCTGCAACCGATCACGGGATCGAGGTCGTCAACTCGCCGATCATTCATGGCTTGCGGATGTACGTCATCGTCGGGGCCAGTCACGGTTGCGAGTTGATTCACCTCAGGACGAGGGGCGAGTCGTTCAAAGCCGAGCGGGTCTACGTCAGCAAAAACTTATCAAACCATCACGGCAAAGTCGTGCGGTTTGGTGAGCATCACTTCGGCTTCGGGGAGAATCACGGTCGGCTCTGCCAAAACTTTTCGTCGGGGGAGCTCGTTTGGTCGGAGTGACAGAAACCGCAGGCCGGTTCCGTCACTTGCACTGACGGTCGCCTGTACTGCTGCGACGAAAGCGACGGCACGACGGTCCTCATCGAGACCAGCACCAAGGGTTGGAAAGAGTCGGGCCGCTTCCGTATCCCGCAACAAACCAAACAATGACGACCGTGAGGCGGCATCTGGACACCACCAATCGTCTTCGGCGGCCGACTGTTTCTTCGCGATCAGGAGCTGCTGTCCTGCCTCGAGTGCAGGCCAAGGGCTGATCGACCAACTCACGAATACAGAGCCGCGATCGGTTGGCCGCTGCTGATCGGGTAGGGACGGTTGGAACTGTCGTAGAAGTGACTGGCCGGATCGATCCCCAGTGCATGGAAGATCGTGGCGGTGACATCCCACGGGCCGTATTTCGTGCTGATCGGATACGCAGCTTGGCGGTCGGTCACCCCAACGGTTGTTCCGCCGCGCACTCCGGCTCCGGCCACAACGATCGAGTACGCCGCCGCCCAGTGCTTGCGGCCGGGGGAGGCTCCCTGGAATTTCGATTCGAGCGCGACCAGCGGTGCGCGGCCAAACTCGCCGAGACACACGACGAGCGTTGTCTCCAGAAGCCCGCGCTGATCGAGATCTTCCAACAGCGCCGAAAAACTCTGATCGAAGCGCGGCAGCAGGCTGCGGCCCATCACATCGAAGATGTCGTTGTGCGTGTCCCAACCGAATTGTTCCTCTTCGTCGGGGTACTTGTCTTGGCCGCGGTTCGAGTGATTCCAAACAACCGTGACCAGTGGCACTTCGGCCTCGATCAGCCGTCGCGCGAGCAGGCACGCCTGCCCCGGACGATGCCGACCGTAACGGTCACGGAGCGCGGCGGGTTCCGCGTCCAGGTCCAGCGCCTGTCGTGCAGTCGGACGGTCAAGCATCTCGTAGGCTTGCTGGTAGAGAGTCTGCATGTCGATCGTCGGCTGAGTGGATTGCGGTCTGATCGGCTCTAATTGCTCGAGCAATCGGCGTCGAACCGCTTGTCGCTCAGAGTTCACTTCTTCCAGACGTTCCAATCCCGGTATCGCTGGCTGGTCGGTCGTCAAATCACCAATGACGAGCGAATCGAATCGCCTGCCGAGCAGTCCCGCAAATTGACCCGGCCCCGGCTCAAACGGCACCAGCGCCGGACCATTCACCATCACCGACGTCCGCAGGAACTTCGATCTCGGCCGCACCTGCTCGAGCACCGAACCGAAGAACGGATGATCCGTCTCGCGCGGCGGCGGATTCGAGCTGATCCGCTGGTGATACTGCCCGGTCAATGTCAGATACAGCGCCGAGCCATGATCGAGGTCGTCGTGCGACATCGACTTTACGATCGCGTACCGATGCGCGAGCCGCGCCATTCGAGGTAGATGCTCGCACAGAAACGTGCCAAACACAGACGACTCGATCGCACCGAACTGACCGCGCACTTCCAGCGGCGCATCGGGGCGCGGGTCGAATGTTTCGAGCTGACTCTGCCCACCGCTGGCAAGGACCAACAAAACCGACTTCGCACGACCGAACCCGACTCCTCGCGATCCTTCATCCGCACCAGCAGACCGCTGCCGCAGCACCTCACCTAAAAAGGCGAGGCCGGAACCGCTCGTTAAGCTCAACCACTCGCGACGACGCATCGAAGTTCTCCCGTCGCGACTACCTTAATCGGCGGTGAACACTTCGCAAGCCGCAGGATGGGACCAGCGGAGTGCCGGCACTGCGCTGGCCTCACCCTAACGTGAATGGCGCGGCGACACCCTCATCACTCGGCCCTGAGCCCAAAGCATCAGAGATTTCAGCCGCCGCTGGCCTTCGATCAAATAACTCGGCGGCAGCGATTGAAGATGCTGGTCGTAAACTCGCTGTCGTTCGGCGCCCCACTCGTGTTGCAGGTGAACGATCCCTTGCCGTTCGAGTTCCTCGGCAAACTCGTCGGCGATTTGCTGATAGCCCGCGATCGTCGGATGCACATGATCGGCGAACCAATCGTTGCCAGGAATCCCGTTGCGGCTGAGCCGATCGAACAACGCTCGAACGTCGACCACCGGTGTGCCCGAATCGAGCCCGACTTGAGTTACGAGTTCGTTCATCGGTTCGAGAATTCGCAGCGGACAGACATCCAATTCTTTGGCCCGAACGTACTCGGCCCGCGCGGCGTCGAATTGGCTGAGTGAGTCGTAGACCTTAGCCAAGTCGTACCGAATTCCCGCATGTTGATTGTCAATTGCCAGAGCCTCACGCAACAAACGCAAGGCCTCGACGGGTTGATCAGCGTAGTGTTGACGAGCCTGTTCCCGCAGATCGTCCCACTGCTGTCGTTCGTAGTCGGCCAGACCCGCGCGATGCTCGGCCTTGAATGGTGGCGAGTCACGCAAGTTGCACGCGGGGTTCATCAAGATCAATGGGAGGCCGGCTTGCCGAGCAATTGAGGTCATTCGCCGCAGATTGAATTCGTAGTGCGCGATGACGCCGCGGTGCCACTCCTCGTCCCGGTGATAGAACTCCAACCCGCCACGGTAGTCGAGCAACGCTTCGACCTCCGGCGAAAGAGTTTCCTCCTCGAGGGCGAGGCTCCCACCTAGTTGCTGCCCTTGTGAGTCATCCGTCGAGGCAACGGCTCGGCGGGAGTCTCGTCCTCCCGACTGCAGCGCCGATCGCAGCACGTTGTAAATCCGTAGCTGCAAGGTCTGCTCGTGCAGTCGCCAGAGCCAGCAAGGCGTTCGTTTGAGTTCGCTGTAGGTGCGGTCTTCCAGGAACTCGTTGTGGCTGCAATGGACGATGACCAAGTCGGGGTGATACCGCAGCACCTCTTCGAGAATCGGGACCATGCGATAGCTGGCGTACGACACGCCGCCACAGTTGATGACGTTCCACTCGCGCGACGGATCGGCCGTGTTGAGGCAGATCTCCAACCAAGTCGTGAACGATGTCTCAGTCGTCCACGGGTTCCCCTGCACCGTCGAGTCGCCGATGCAAAAAATGCGAAACTCGCGCGGCGTTTTTCGGACGGCAAACGATTCCGGATAAAAATAGACTCGCTTCGACCGAGCGATCTCGTAGCGCTCTCCCGCCTCGTTCAGGTCAAACAACGGCCGCACCGCGCTAAAGCCGACGAACGGGTCGTCGTGCCAACTTGGATGTCCGAAACCAAATGCTCGCAGCGTCAATTCCGCCAGGACAAACGGCAGCAAACCCAGCAATATGGCGGCTGCTCGGAACAGAATCGCTCGCCGCCAACGTGTTGGACGCGTTGCAGAGAGCATTGCAAAACTCCTTGGATCGGTCGTTCAACACCCTCAATTTGGGCAACCTGCTGAACTCACGGCGGATGCGAAATAACGATCGTGACGCGTCCGCCTGTCAAACTAATTTTTATTCTTCGTGGATGATCATGAACGCAGCGTATGTCTGACACACGCTCAACCCAATTTAATTTATCCGGAATTCGCGTACGCGTCTCGCGATTTGAAGTCTGACAACGGCCATTGCCGCTGCATCGCTTGCAAACAGTCCCCTGTCAGCTGAGGAGACGAGCGGGGAGCGAACTTTCGTCAACTTGATCCCAGCCGACTCATTCTCGTTCGCTGAGGATCCCAATCCATAAGACCGCGAGCCGAGCCGGCGGACTGACAATAACGATCGCAATGACCGGCGCGACAACGCGGATCCGAATTCGGATCGAGGATCGAGTTCCCAGTCCCGCCGATCGGATGATCGACGATGGGACTCACAACCGCTGACAGGTGGACGTGGTGGGTTCGGTCCGCCTCCCGGTGATCCGCGCGGTGGCTTTGGTTCGCAGCAGCGAGGCTCGAGTCGTGATCGTGGTGATTTTGTTCCGCCGCACGGTCGCAACGGCGATCGAGGACGCAGCAACTTCCGTCCGCCATTCAGTGAACCAAGTCACGATCGCGGCCACACGGTGCCGTGGTAAGACTGGAGCCGCACGGACCCGACGGACGAGTTCAGCGAATCACGCAGAACTTGCCAAGACGATCGCTGGCCGTTCGTTGAAAATTCTGCCGGAACCTGACTGCGTGGATATTCGTCGAATGACCGGGAATAATCCGCCAGGAACTAACCGAGACGCTCGGGCAATTCTTCGATCCGCTCGACAGACCTCTCTGATCCAACAACTGGGGAATGCATCCATGTCTCAGCCCGCGGCAACGACCGTTTCGGAAAAGCTGTCAGAAACCGATGTCCAGGCGATTGACCACCTTCGCGAAGTTTACGCGAAGCTGCAAAAAGAACTCGCCCGAGTCATCGTCGGCCAGAATGACACGATCGAGCGGTTGGCGATTTGCCTGTTTGCTCGTGGGCACGCGCTGTTGATGGGGGTGCCGGGGCTGGCCAAGACGCTGCTGGTCAGCAAGCTGGCCGAGACCATGTCGCTGAAGTTCAGCCGCATCCAGTTCACTCCCGACTTGATGCCGATGGACATCACTGGCACCGACATCCTGCAAGACACAGCAGGTGGCAAACGTGATTTCGAGTTCGTTCACGGGCCGATCTTCGCGAACATCGTGCTGGCAGATGAAATCAACCGTGCGCCCCCAAAGACGCAGGCAGCGATGCTCGAAGCGATGCAGGAGCGGAAGGTCACCGTCGTCGGCAAGGCGTTCAAGCTCGAAGCTCCGTTTCTGGTGTTGGCCACGCAAAACCCGGTCGAGCAGGAAGGGACGTACCCGCTTCCGGAAGCACAGCTTGACCGGTTCATGTTCTTGATCGAGCTGGACTATCCCAACGAAGACGAAGAGGTACGAATCGCTCGTACGACGACGGGAGATGATCTTCCGGAGTTGAGTCATCTACTGCACGCCGAAGACATCATTCGCCATCAGCATCTGGTCCGTCGCGTGCCCGTGCCGGATCACATCTATCAATTTGCGGCGCGGTTAGTCCGGAAGACTCGCCCGAACGGCGAGACGGCTCCCGGCTGGCTCAAGCCACTCGTCGCCTGGGGAGCCGGTCCGCGAGCAGTGCAGAATTTGATCCTCGGCGCGAAAGCCCGCGCGGCGTTGATGGGGAGTTACATGGTCCGGCTGGAAGACATCCAAGTGGTCGCCGTCCCCGTGCTGACGCATCGCATCATTACCACCTTCGCCGCGCAGGCTGAAGGTATCGACGCCAAGAAGATCGTGCGGCGCCTGCTCGAAGAAACGAACGCGGAGGCGTGATGTGGCGCACGCGGCTCGCGTGCACAGGCTTTTCCGTCCAACAAAGACAATCACAACTTCGGCACGCGAGCCGCGTGCCCCACAATTCGATTCCCGAAAGCCCACGGATGTTTGCTGATCGTCAGCCTCGCAGCTTTTTGGATACCGGCGCGCTGTCGCGACTGGCGGCCGTGCCCTTGAATTCGCGGCGACCGATGCTGGGAAGCGTGTCGGGGCGGCATACCAGTCCGCATCGTGGAGCCAGCGTCGAATTCGCCGAGTATCGCAAATACGTTCCCGGCGATGATCTGCGGCGGCTTGATTGGCGAGCCTACGGACGCTCCGATCGCTTCTACGTCAAAGAGTTCGAGGCGGATACCAACCTGCGGCTGTGCGCGGTACTCGACACAAGCGGGTCGATGGACTTTGGTTCGACCGGCATCACGAAGATCGAATATGCCCGCAAGTTGGCCGGATCTTTGGCCTATTTGGCGAGTCAACAAGGGGACGCGGTCGGGCTGTCGTGCGTGGCGAATACGATCGTCCGCAACATCCCGCCGAAGCGCGGACCCGCGCATCTGATGAACGTGTTCGACATCCTCGAACAAGCTCAGCCGAGCGGCGAGACGCAGCTGATTGGGGTACTGCATGAACTGGCTGAGACAATTCGGCAGCGAGCCTTGATCGTGATTCTGTCCGACTTCTTCGTCGAACCGGACTTGCTGCGCGGCTGCTTGCAGCATCTGCGGTTTCGCAAACACGACGTTTCGATGTTTCAGTTGCTCGACCCGCTGGAAATCAACTTCAATTTTCGGCGGCCGATGCGTTTTATCGACATGGAAGGTGGTCCGTCGATCTTCGCGGAACCGAACGAGATCGCCGACCGCTACCAAAAAGCGTTACAGAAATATGCCGACGAATTGCTGGCGGTCGTGCTGGAGTCGGCGGTCGACTTTCATCCGGTCACGCTCGACGAAAACTTCGAGCAAGTGCTGATGCGATTCCTCGTCGGCCGTACTCGGACGAAGGGGGTGCGATGAGCTTCCTTCAACCGCTTCTTCTCGCCGGTCTGCCGCTCATCTCGCTGCCGATTCTGATTCACCTCATCAACCAGCGTCGGTTTCAGACGATTCGCTGGGGAGCGATGATGTTTCTGCTCGCGGCGAATCGGATGTCGCGCGGGTATGCCAAGCTGCGACAATGGCTGATCCTGGTTTTTCGCACCTTGGCGATTGCAGGGTTGATCTTCGGCGTTGCTCGGCCGCTGGCGAGCGGTTGGCTGGGGCTGACAGCCGGAGGTCGGCCCGATACGACAATTATTTTGCTCGACCGGTCGCCGAGCATGAGACAGCAAGGCGAAGGGCAAGTCGGAACAAAACTCGATACGGGGCGGTATCAGTTGGCCCGATCGCTGGGCCTGCTCGGCTCGGCTAAATGGGTGTTAATCGAGAGCACGACGAATACGCCGCGCGAGATCGAATCACCCGAAGTTTTACTGAATCTGCCCGCGACTGAACCGTCCAGCGCGTCGGCCGACCTGCCGGTAATGCTGCAAGCGGCTCACGATTATGTGAAGGCGAATAAGTCGGGGCGCACGGAGATTTGGATCTGCTCAGACATCCGCGCGAACGATTGGAACTCGGAAAGCGGCCGCTGGGCGACGCTGCGTGATGCGTTTCTCGAACTGACGCAGGGGGTGCGATTTCACTTGCTGGCTTACGCGCAGTCAGCGACAGGCAACGTGTCACTGCGCGTCACAAATGTCCGACGACAACAGAGCAGCGACGGGGCCGAGTTACTTGTGTCGCTCAAACTGAGCCGCGAAGGGGTCGCGGATGATGCCGAGAAAGTTTCGGTGCCGGTCTCGTTCGAGATCGAAGGGGCACGCTCAGAAGCGACCTTTGAAATAAGCGGCTCAACGTTCGAGATGAAGGATCATCGCATTCCGATTGAACGCTCGAAAGATCGAGGATGGGGAAAAGTCTCGATCCCGGCGGATGCGAACTCGGCGGACAACGATTTCTATTTCGTGTTCGATCGACCGGCGGTGCGGCAGACGATTATCGTGGCCGATGACGCGAATGCCGCTCGACCACTGCAACTGTCGGCGGGAATTTCACCCGATCCGGCCATGAAACTCGCGGCGGAAGTGCTCACGGTCGATCAACTGCCGACCGTCGAGTGGGATCAAGTCTCGCTGGTGCTGTGGCAAGCGGCGCTGCCCGATGGTCCAACGGCCGATGCGATTCAAATGCTCGTCGATCGCGGCGGACAAGTCATCTTCTTTCCGACGCAGGGTGTGACGAGTACCTCGTTCGCTGGCATGTCCTGGCAATCGTGGAATGAATCTCCGGACGGCATCGCGATCGAGACGTGGCGCGTCGATCAAGACTTGCTGGCGAATACTCAAAGCGGAGCCGCGTTGCCCGTCGGACAATTGCAGGTCCGCAAGCACTGCGGTTTATCGGGAGAACACACTCCGCTGGCGACGCTCAAAGGGGGTGCGCCGTTGCTGGCTCGAGTGACGACGAATCGTGGCGGCGTGTATTTCTGCGCGACGACTCCGGCTGCGGCTGACTCGTCGCTGGCCGAGAACGGCGTCGTCTTGTACGTGCTCGTACAACGAGCGCTTGGGCTAGGCGCGGCAGTACTGGGGAATACTCGGCAACTGGTGGCAGGGGATGTCTCTGGCGAGCAACCGACTGCGTGGCAACAACTCGCTGGGCCGCCAGACGCGCTCTCCACCGAATTCGCGTTTCATGGCGGAGTCTATTCGGGAGGCGAACGCTTGCTGGCGCTCAACCGCGCGAGTGCCGAAGATCAAGCGGCAGTGCTGGCCGATGGGCGAATCGCCGAGTTGTTTCAAGGGCTGGACTTCGCTCGTGTCGATGACAAAGCCGGCAACCTCGCCGCGCTGATTCAAGAGATTTGGCGTCTGTTCCTCGTCGCCATGATCATCGCCCTGATCGTCGAGGCGGCGTTATGTTTGCCAAAGAAAGTGACTCAGGTTGTGTCCGCTTAAAAACGCATAATGGCAATCGGCTGACAGCATTCGGCCGAACTCCGAATGCCGATCGCCTTTATCTCCTTTTTGGTTGCTATGAACTCCACCCGTTCACTCACGTTCTTATGGACCCCTGGATCGCTGGCTGTGTCAGTGATTGCGGTGTTGGTCGCGACCGGCTTCTGTTGGGCGGCTTGGCGACGATCGGGGTATCGGCCGTCGTTGGGGATGCTCGAAGTCCTTCGGCTGGTGATCGTCGTGCTGGCGGCGGTGATGTTCAATCAGCCGGAATGGGTCGAGGAATTTCGCCCCGACGAAAAGCCGTCGATCGCAGTGCTGTGGGATGACTCAACCAGCATGGGGACGAAGGACATCTCACCGAGTAATTCGCCGGGGACGCCGAATTCGTCGTTGATGACTCGAAAGGAAGCGATTGCCGGGATGACCGAGGCGGCGGTATGGGTGAAGCTCAATGAGAAGATGAATGTCGTGATTCAGCCATTCGCGTCACCTCAGCCGGGACGCGGGACCGATCTGCATGAGCCGCTCGCGGAAGCTCCGGAGAAGTTCAAGAACTTGCTGGGCGTCGTGCTGATCTCTGACGGCGATTGGAACGAAGGTCTGCCGCCGGTGCAGGCGGCATCGCGGTTGAGATTGAAGGGGGTACCGGTCTTCACCGTACCGGTGGGGAGTCCGATTCGGTTGCCGGATTTGGAATTGCTCAGCCTCGACGCGCCGACGTTCGGCATCGCGGGGAAGTCGGTGCGGATTCCGTTCGCGATCGAAAGCTCTTTGCCGCGCGAGACGACGACGACCGTGACGCTCAAGACGTCGGACGGCGACGAGGTCACGAAGGAAGTTCGCATCGCCGCGATGGGTCGTACGAGCGAATCGATCACCTGGAAACCAAAGACGACCGGCGACTTTACGCTGACGCTCGACGTCCCCAAGCACAGCGACGAGACACTGATCGACAACAACAAACTGACCGCTCCGATCGTGATTCGCGAAGAGAAACTCAAAGTGCTGGTTGTCGAATCCTATCCGCGGTGGGAGTACCGCTATCTCCGCAACGCGCTGTCGCGCGATCCGGGAGTCGAGGTTTCGTGCCTGCTGTTTCATCCGGGGCTGAGCAAAGTTGGCGGCGGCAACAAGGACTACATCAAACAGTTTCCGAGCGGGCTTGATGAGCTGTCGAAGTTTGACGTTGTGTTCTTGGGCGATGTCGGTATCGACGACGGGCAACTCACACAAGAGCAATGCCGGTTGCTCAAAGGTTTGGTGGAGCATCAAGCGAGCGGTCTCGTCTTCATGCCGGGAATGCAAGGTCGTCAGTTCAGTTTGCTCGACACGGAATTAGACGACCTCAACCCGGTGGTGCTCGATGAGGGCCAGCCGAGCGGTTGGGGTTCGCGCACGCCGGGACATTTTGAGCTGATGGAACTTGGACGCCGCAGCTTGCTCACCAAGCTGGCTGACACGACCGACGACAACATGGAAGTCTGGGAAGACCTCCCCGGCTTCCAGTGGTACGCGCCGGTCGTCAAAGCGAAGGCCGGCAGCGAAGTGCTCGCGGTCCACAAGGACATCACCAACGAGTACGGTCGATTGCCGTTGCTGGTGACTCGCACGTTCGGAGCGGGCAAGGTCTTGTTCATGGGGACCGACGGTGCATGGCGTTGGCGAAAGGGAGTCGAAGACAAATACCACTATCGCTTCTGGGGCCAGGTCGTCCGCTGGATGGCCTACCAACGCAACATGGCCAAAGGGGAAACCATGCGACTGTATTACTCCCCCGATCAGCCGCAGATGCGACAGACGTTGGCCCTGCACGCGAACGTGATGGAACGAAGCGGCGAGCCGCTCGCGAAGGGAGACGTCACCGCCCGCATCGTGGCTCCGTCTGGAAAAGCCGAGACAGTTCGGTTTATCTCCGCCGGTGACGAATGGGGCGTCTTCCACAGCCGCTTCGCCGCCGAAGAACCGGGCAAGCACGAAGTCACGCTGCTCTGCAAGCAAACGAACTCCACACTGGAAACCTCGTTCTTCGTGCAAGGAGTCGCTGCCGAAAGAGTCGGCAAACCGGCTCGGCCAGAGGTGCTTGAGGAAATCGCTCGCGTCACGCGGGGCAAAGTGCTGGAACCGTCGAAAGTCCAAGAAATCGTGCAATCATTAGCCAATCTTCCGGAACCTTTACCGTCCATCCGCCGCGTCCAACTCTGGAGCCACCCGGTTTATGCCGGACTTTTGGTGCTGTTGCTGGGCGTATTTTGGGTGGGTCGAAAGGTGATTGGGTTGATATGATCCGCATGCGTCTGACGGGTGCTCGTGTCCATGAAGGAGATCGGAGCCATGAGTCTTGCTCACCATCGATTGACGTTGCCGGAGTCGTTGCAGACGCAATTGCTCGACTTTCGTCGGCGCGTGTGGACGGTCAAGTTAGTCGAGGCCGTTTGTGGCTCGGTCGTCGGCATCTTGGTCGCGTTTTTGGCGACCTTCTTGCTGGACCGAGTGTTCGACACGCCATGGGAGGTGCGGTTGGGCATCTTTGTGGCGGCGATGGTTGGCTGCGGATTGATTCCGCTGGCGCTGCATCGCTGGATTTGGCAGCAGCGGAAGTTGGAACAACTCGCGCGGTTGCTGGCCCGGAAGCATCCCAGCGTGGGGGATCAGTTGCTGGGCATCATCGAACTGGTGCATAGCGAGAGCGAGCAGGCTCGGTCGCTGGCCTTGTGCGAAGCGGCCGTGAAACAAGTGGCCGAGGTTGCGACGAAGCGGGACTTCAGCGATTCGGTGCCGAACCCGAAGCATCGCAGTCGGGGAGTCATGGCGGGCATCGCGTTGACCATCGCCGTCGCGCTGCTGGCGATTGTCCCCGCTGCCGCGACGAATGCATGGGCGCGGTTCCTCATGCCGTGGGGCGACACGCCGCGGTACACGTTTGCGTCCATTGAACCCGTCTCGAATCGTCTGGTGGTTGCTCACGGCGAGCCGTTCACCGTTGCCGTCACGTTGGCGAAGGAATCGGTCTGGCAGCCGGACCAGGGTGAAGTGCAACTCGGTGGACAGCGGCCAATCGCGGCCAAGCTGCGCGAGGGGCGGTACGAGTTTGAAGTTCCAGGCCAGATCGACGATGGCTGGTTGATTGTTCGCATTGGCGATCTTTCGCAGCGAGTTCGCGTGCAGCCGATGATGCGGCCCGAACTGGCCTCGATCGGAGCGGATGTGGCTTTGCCGGAGTACCTCGGCCGCACTCAGTCGCAACATAAAGATGTGCGTGGTGGAACGATCTCGCTCGTGCAAGGGAGCAGTGCGACCTTCACCGCGACAGCCAGCCGGGCGTTGACTTCGGCAGAGTTGGACGGAAAGCCGCTGGCACCGGGTGGCAAGCAGGTGACAAGTCCCAGCATCAGTGTCTCGGAGACTCGCAAGGTGGAATTCACCTGGTGCGACGAGCACAAGCTCTCCGGCAAAGAACCGTTCGTACTGACGATTAATAGCCGCGAGGACGAAGCTCCGTCCCTTTCGGCCGAGGATTTGCCAAGACAAAAAGTGGTCCTCGATTCGGAGGCGCTGAACTTCAAGATTCGTGCTCAGGACGATTTCGGAGTCAAACAAGTCGGCATCGACTGGCGGGGAATCGACACGACGAATTTCAAGAATCCGGCCAAGGGGGAGCGCATCCTCGCGGCAGGCGGAGCGGACAAGGAACAACTCGAACTCGCCGGTACGTTCTCGGCCACCTCGCTGGGGATCGAACCGCAGCCGATCCAAGTGCGGCTGTTCGCCGAAGATTACTTCCCCGGTCGCGAGCGAATTTATTCGCCGACTTACACGTTCTATGTACTCAACGCGGAACAGCACGCGATCTGGGTGACGGAGATGCTCAGCAAGTGGCATCGCCAGTCGCTGGAAGTCCGCGACAAAGAGATGGCGCTGCACGAAACGAATAAGGCTCTGCGCGAAATGTCCCCCAGCGATTTGGATCAACCCGAGAATCGCAAAAAGATCGAAGGGCAAGCCGCCGCCGAACGGGCTAACGGACGACGCCTGTCGAACCTCGCGCTCAACGGTGAAGACTTGGTCAAGCAGGCGATGCGCAATCCCGAGATCGGCGTGGGCCATCTCGAAAAATGGGCCGAGATGCTCAACATCCTGAAGGACATCTCCGGCAATCGGATGCCATCCGTTGCTGATCTGCTCAAGCAGGCGTCGCAGGCTCCCAAGACCGCGTCGAATTCTGAGTCACCAAGCAACAAGTCTCCAAAGGCGGGCGAGACGCGAGCGTCCGCCGCCGGCCAGCCGACGGAACCAGATCCAAACGCCAAAAAGCAACCGCCGACCAAAGTCCCGTCGGTCAACGATGTCGAATCGACTCACGGCTTCGCGAAGAAGGACGACAAGAACGGATCGGCGGAAGCACCCAGCAAATCCGGAAAGCCCAGTTTGGGACTGGCCACCACAACGCTGATTGGCCCGCCGAAGAAAGGGGACGACAAGTGCCCCGCCGATCAGAAGGTCGAGGAAGCGGTGAAAGAGCAACAAGACTTGCTCGCCGAGTTTGAGAAGCTCACCGATGAACTCAACAAGGTGTTGGCGAATCTTGAAGGAAGCACGCTGGTCAAGCGGCTCAAGGCGGAGTCTCGCCTGCAGTACAAAATCGGAGGCCGCATCGGCGATCAGGTCAGCGATGCGTTTGGCCTGCCTCCGAATGCGGCCAAGGAATCGGCGACGAAGCTCTTCACGGAACTGGTGGCTCAGGAAGCGAAGAGCAGCCAATCGATCTCCAACATCATGGACGACCTGCAGGCGTACTTCGAGCGGCGTCGGATGATGTCCTTCAAAGCGGTGCTCGACGACATGCGAGCACAGGATGTCATCGGCGGACTGCGAGCGCTCGGCGATGACCTCAAGAAGGAGAACGGCCTGTCAATAGCCCAATGCGAGTACTGGTCGGACGCGATGGACCGGTGGGCGGAGGATTTGGTCGATCCGACCAAAGGAGGCACCTGACCCGGCGGCAAATCGCGCGGCAGTTTGCCGCCATCCATCGTGCTGGAAGTTCTGCAAATCCTCGAAGGCGAAGTGAATCTGCGTGAAGAAACTCGCGTCGCCGAACAAGCCAAACCGGCCATCAAAGTTGAAGAGCACGCCAGGCAGGCCGAGCAACTCGCTGAAGTGCAGCACAAGCTCGGCGAGCGGACGGAGATCGTCGTCGATCGCATTCGTGCGCTCGAAAACGGTGAGGAAGAATTTGGCAAGGAAATCGCTTTGTTGAGACAAGTCGCCTCGGTCATGTTCGATGCCAAGACGATTCTGAGCAAAGCAGACACCGGCAAGCCGGCGGTCGCGGCCGAGACGGAAGCGATCGAATTGCTGCTGCAATCCAAACGGATCAATCCCAAAGGAGGCGGCGGTGGCGGTGCGAATCCCGGCGGCGGGGGTAGCGGCACGACCAACGACTCGGCCCTGACGCTCATCGGCACCGGCGTCAACGAAAAGGAAAACCGCGAGGATCACGGTGTCTCGCAAGCCACAGGAGATTCGGGACCGAAGCTACCCGAAGAATTCCGCACCGGCTTGGATGAGTACTTCAACCGACTCGAAAAGAACGCCAACAAATAACCCCGTCTGTCCTCTATTTTTTGCCTTTCATTTTCTGCCAGCTTCTTTTGAGCTCCTGCGGCTGGTGGAAAATGAAAGGCAGACAATTGGAACTACTCTGAGATGTGCCTATGAAGCCGCTGTTGTTCGGGATGTTATTGCTGACCACCGTCGCCTTCGCGGACGATGATAAGCCGGCCGTTGAGCAGAAGGCGGAACCTGAGGCCGCCGCCGATCCGAAGGCGAAAGCCAAGCAGGCGATGAAGACAATCGAAGCGCTGGGCAAAGTGTTCGAGGTTTTCGGAGCCGCATTGGGTGGTCGTGCGATCGTAGCTGAAGAGGCCATCGCAATTGAGGCCGTGGTCGCTGGAGAAATGGCGGTCGACGTCCCCGTAGATGGCGATGCTGCGGCGGCCGGCGGTGATCCGCTCGAGCAGCAATTCCGTCAGCAGTTTCGCCAGCTCAAAAAAGGGGAATTGAACTTCATCGACGCGGTCTGCCAGCCGAACGCCGAGCAATCCAAGAAGCTCAAAGAGGCCGGCAACGTCGGTTTGAAAACGGCCGTCAAGAAGTTTTCCGAAATTCAAAAAAAGATGCAGCAAGGAGTCCGCCCCGGACAGGAGCCGCAGTGGCCCGACCCACGGAAGATCATCTCCGACGAACTGCTCGAGTCGGCTAAGGCGACGCTCTCAGCCGATCAGGCGAAACGCTACGAAGTCGAGTTGGAGAAACGCTCGGCCGCCCGCAAGCGAGTCGCACTGCTCAATTTGATCGCAAAGCTCGACAAGGATTTGGTGCTGTCCGCCGAACAACGTGGCAAACTGACCGAGACTCTAAACACGAATTGGAACGACGCCTGGGGCCAACAACTCGAAACCTTCATGTATGGCGACACCTACATGCCGGTCATCCCCGATGCTCAAGTCCTGCCCGCGCTGACCGAGAGGCAGAAGCAAATCTGGAGCAGCATTCCGAAACAACACAACCAAATCTGGGGCTGGGCCGGCTTTGGTTTCGTGCAGGTGATGGAAGCCGAGGATGCAGTGGCCGAGCCAGCCGCCCAAGCGGACGCAGAGATCAAAGTTGAAGCCCAAGAGAAGGCGGCCCCAGAAAAGAAGGACGAATCGCCGTGACCGATCGCCGCGATTCCATTCTCGCGAGCCAATCCCCAGATGTCGCCGCGCCGAGCGGTGGACGGATGCCGGCCTTGTTGCGAAGGGTGTTGGTGCTGCTGGTGCTGTGCGGGTCCGGCAATGCGGTCGCTGGCTTGCTGGTTTTGCAGGAGGACGAAGAAGACGCTGCGCCGGCTGTCGGCGGCCGCACTTATATGATCAGCGAACAGCAGTTCGACCAGATGGTATTTGGTGGACAGCAACCGCAAGTGGTGCAGAGAGTCCAAGGGGTTGCGAGGGCACAGGTGGTCCGACAAGTGAACGGCGTGCAGGTCATTGAGTTGGTGCCAGCCGCGGAACTTGTGCGTAACGTTGTCCCACAATCTGCGATCGCGGACTTTCGGAAACGGATGGAGGCCAATGCGAACGTGGAGATTGAATCGGTCGCTCGGCATGTGTTGCTGACCGAAGCCCAGAAGAAGAAGCTGACGCTGGCTGCACGCGGGGACGTCGAACAGGTCATCACCCGCGCGGCGGAATTACGTCCGAAGCTGACCTCGAAGCCGATCGATCAACAGCAGTACGTTGTACTCATGCGGGAATTACAGCCGCTGCGAATGACCCAGCAGTTTGGCCTCATTGGCGAGAACTCGCTGTTTCGGAAAACGCTGCGACACACACTGACCGACGAACAGCGAGTTCGGTGGCAGTCGCTGGAACGCGAACGGCAACGGATGGCAGTCGAGTCCGCGCTCCTGAAGTGTCAACGGATGGCTGATGGATTCATACTGACGGGCGAGAACCGGCGGCAGTTCGTAGAAGTGGTTGTTGAACACGGCGACCTTCCGGAGACACGGAACAGCTACATCCACTACGTCGTGCTGGTGGAGGCAGGTAAGCTGGAGGACCGCTTGAAGCCGCTCGTATCTGAAGAAGTTTGGGAACTCCTTCAGAAACAAATCATTCAGGCGAAGCAAATCGAAGCGACGCTCCATAGATCCGGTCAATGGCCGGTGCGTGCAGCGGATGAGGACGACGATCAGGGATTGGCCAACTCGACGAAAGAATAATTAGGCGATGCTTCAGACAGATCAAATCATGATGCCTTCCTGCCCCCCTATGATCCGATGGTGGCAAGCGATTCCGCCGGTGATCCTCATGCTGGCAGGGATGCTTCTCTGGGACACGATCGCGTTGGCTCAAAACGATGACGACGATCCGCCTGCAGAAGCTCAGCCAGGGCAGGTCCAATTCCAAAACTTCGAGATTCAAGAGGATCAATTCGACTCGTGGATCTTTCAGAACTTCCCAACGGCTGCGGCGGCGAGAAAGAAGTTGGATCAGATGCTGTCGCTGCAAATGGACGATGTGGATCGAGCGTGTCAGCTCACGGAGTCTCAAAAGAAGAAGCTGCTCCTGGCTGGACGAGGTGACATGGTGCTTTTCTACGAGAAGGTCGAAGTCGTCCGCAAGAAATTCCTCTTAGTGCGCAAGGACCAGCAGAAGTTCAACGAGATTTGGGTGGACATCTCGCCACTGCAGGTGAAGTTTCAGGCCGGGCTATTTGGCGATGACTCGTTGTACCACAAGACGCTGCGGAACATGCTCAAGGGGGAGCAACTCTCGAAGTACTCGCAGGTTGATGGCGAGCGGAGGAAGTTTCAGTACCGTGCCAAGGTCGAGCTAGTTGTGGCGATGCTCGAAAATGCAATGCCGCTGCGCGACGAGCAGCGCCAGAAGCTGATCACTCTGATCGTCGATGAAACCAAACCGCCTCGAAGCTTCGTCCAGCAGCAGGACTATTACATCGTGATGTGGAACATCTCGAAGATCCCGGAGAAAACCCTCCGGCCGCTGTTCAGAGACGCGGAATGGAAAGTTTTAAATCAGCAATTCGCTCAAGTACGTGGCTTGGAGCAGTGGCTCAAGCAGAGCGGAGCGCTGACGAAAGAGGAGGAGGGGGATCAATGACCAACGCCCAAAACACATTGTCCCAGAAATGTCCAATCTCCAAGTCCCAAAGAAATGGCTATTGGCTATTGGCTGTTGGCCATTGGTTATTGGGGCTTGGAAATTCCCTGGTTATGGGGTTTTGGACTTTGGGATTTGCCACGTCGGTCTTGGGATTTGTTGCCTCGGCTTCTGCACAGCCCCCGAACGCCCGCATGGGCGAAGTTGTCCCGCGCGATGTGCGTGAAATGTACGAGCGCGGTTTGCAGTATCTCGCGACGACGCAGTCGGAGAATGGTGACTGGACCGGCGGCGGTGGCGAGCAAGGGCCGGGAGTCACCGGCTTGGGCTTGATGGTGTTTCTCGCCTCGGGAGAAGACCCCAACTTTGGGTTGTACAGCAATAATGTCCGGCGGGCGTGCCGCAACATTATCACGCAACAGAATGGAAGCACGGGATACTTTGGCGGCAGCATGTATCACCATGGCTTCGGCATGTTAGGACTGGCGGAGGCCTACGGCGCGGTTGATGACCGAAGTCTGTGGCCGGAAGGAAAAGCGAAGGATCAGCGTTCGATCGGAGCCGCATTGGAGTTGGCGGTTCGTGCAGCGATCACATCCCAGAAGAAGAATCCGTTAGGAGCGTGGCGGTATTCTCCTGATGCGACCGATGGTGACACCTCGGTCAGCGGAGCGGTTCTGGTCGGCTTGCTGGCGTCACGGAATGCCGGTATCGAAGTTCCCGATGAGGTCATCGACAAAGCGATCTCGTACTACACGAAGATGACCGCCACATCTGGCCAGGTCGCGTACTCCGGAGGCATCGGGGGGTTCGATGAATCGCTGGCCCGCATCTCAATCGCAACACTTGTCTACGCAATTGCCCGGCGAAAAGATCTTCCGCAGTTCAAATCGACACTCGGCTATCTTGTCAATAAATGGGAATTCACCGGTCCCTCCGGTTTCGGTTGGATGGAGTATCAGCACTACTACCAGGCACAAGCGCTATTTCAAGGGGACGTCGATACCTGGGAGAAATGGAACAAACTTTTGATTCGTCAATTCAAGACGCAGCAACTACCCGACGGCAGTTTCAAAGGCCAATTTGGCCCAGCAACTTCCACGTCACTTTCGTTGCTGGCCGTCGCGCTGAATTTCCGCTTTTTGCCAATTTACGAACGCTAGAACTCCGACATGAAATCAATCTCGCTGTTGATCGCAATTCTACTGGCATGCGTTCCCGCCGTCGGTGCGGACGATGCAGTCCTGTATTTGACCAACGGCGGCTTCGTGCCTGGCGAGCTGATGAGTTCGAAAGAGCCAACCGTCATGCGCTGGCAATCGAAGAGTTTTACCCAGCCATTCGAGTTCTCGCTGGGTGGCGTCGCGGCCGTGCAGTTTGCCATCCCCTCCACGCTACCAAAACCGATTGGTGAGTATTGCCTGGAACTTGCTGCCGGTGATGTGCTCTTTGGGGAACTGCTGGGCCTGACCGCAGACGTGGCCGAGGTGGATGTCGCCCGATTCGGACGAGTGCACGTCAAACGCGATCAAATTCGCCGACTGTATCGATGGAACAGCGGTGCTGATTTGATCTATCTCGGCCCGAACGGATTGACGGAGTGGAAAGAAATCTCGGCCACGAAGCACTGGCGAGAAGAAGGGGGGCAACCGCTGACGGATCAAGAAGGAGCAAACATTCGAGGCGACTTTGGCATTCCCCCGCAGGCGATCATCGAGTTTGAACTTGCCTGGAAGAACAGACCGGACTTTGTGTTCGCGCTGGGAGTCAGCGACTCCGATGACGAGTCCATCTTCAAACGAGCATTTCGCTTTGAAGTCTGGGATAACGAATTGGTCATCCGTTGTGAGTTGGGACGAGAGGCCGACGTGGACTCCGTTCAAGAAACCTCCGTTGGCGCTGGTCGTGCCCACTTTCTGGCGTACCTAGACCAGGAGAAGGGCCGATTATTGGTCTATTCACCCAACGGGACTCCGCATGGGCAGATCAACGTCACGCCGCGAAAGCCGCAGGTCCATTCAGGACTGCGGCTGACAAACAAACGTGGCGACGTGCGGTTGGAGCGTTTGCGGATCAGCCGTTGGAACGGAATCCCACCACGCGAAGTGCAGGCGAACAAGTCGCGGTTGCACCGCACGGACGGCTCAATTGCCTATGGCACGCTCGCCTCATTCGACCCCGACTTGAAACAGTTCACCGTGCGCGACGGCAAGGAAGAAATCAAAGTTGCGGCCGATCAAATCTCCAGTGTTTTTCTCTCGCCTCCCAACGACGAAGTCGCGCGAGGGTTTCGAGCCGTTTACCTTGACGGTACACGGCTGAGCGGCGACTTGACCACAATCGCTGACGATCACCTGCGGCTGACGAATCCCGCAATCCAAGAACCGCTGCGTTTGCCGCTGTCAGCCCTCCGCTCGTTCGCGATTCTTAAGCACGACGACTCGGCAGCGAACTCATCCGTTGAAGGCCGAATAGGGCGACTGGAACTGGATGGCTTACGCCTGCACGGCCGGCTGACAAACGGTCGCGAACAACCCGGCGCGAGTTGTCTCGTGTGGCATCCCGACTTCAGTACAAACGGGAGCCCCCTGCGCGCCGGAGCGGCCGGTCGAGTTGTCTATCGCGATCCTCCGCCCCCACAGCCAAAAGTCACACAGCCGCAAAATCAGCCACAGCCAGTCGGTTTCGTAGATGCTTTTTTGAAAGCTCTTTCCGGCGGCCCAACCGCTGCTGCATCAGCCACGGCCGGCAAGCGAACGATGCACCTGCGCAGCGGCGATACGATCCCGTGCGAAGTGACCAAGATCTCCGCGGAAGGAATCAACTTCAAAACAACTCTGTCCGACGCGACGTTTGTGCCGCACGACAAGGTCAAGGCGGTGGAACTGACGATCGTGGACGGCCCACCCAAACTCAACAAGACAAAGCGCGAGCGACTCCTGACGCTGCCGCGTCTGCAACGGGATTCGCCGCCGACACAATTGATCCGCTCTAAGAATGGGGACTTTCTGCGTGGCCGAGTGATCGACATGGACGACCAGGAACTCCGCCTCGAAGTCCGCATCGAGACAAAGAAGATCCCGCGCGACCGCATCTCGCAAATCATTTGGTTTCATCCTGACGAGCTGGTTTCGACGAACACATCGGCAACTGCTGCCCCCAAGTCAGTCGCGACTTCGGACACGACCCGCGTCCAAGCGATGCGCAGCGACGGCATTCGGCTGACGTTTTTCCCCGAGGAATTCGCTAAGAATGCTCTGTCTGGAAAAAGCGAAGTGCTCGGTAATTGCCGAGCCGAAGTCGATCAAGTGGATCAATTCTTGATCGGTGCCGCGATTGAACAATCGGCGGCCGACCTGGCTTATCATCGCTGGAAGCTGCACCACGCCGTCGAACCGAAGATCGCGCAGGATGTAGACGGCCCGAATCCTGATGGACGCGCGCCGGGCATTGATTCTCCGCTGGTCGGCAAGGCAGCCCCCGATTTTCAATTGGAATTGCTCGGCAGTGGCGGCAAGAAATTTCATCTGGCCGATCAGAAAGGCAAAGTCGTGGTCCTCGACTTTTGGGCGACGTGGTGCGGCCCATGTCTGCAAACGATGCCGCTGGTTGACAAAGTGGTTCACGAATTCGACGGACAAGACGTGAGACTGATCGCCGTCAATTTGGAAGAGCCGCCTAAGACTATCACCGCGACTCTGGAACGGCACAAGTTGAACGTCACGGTAGCCCTCGACCAGGACGGTGTCGCCGCGACGAAGTATCAAGCGACCGCGATACCGCAAACCGTCATCATCGACCGCGAAGGGAACGTCGCGCGTCTCTTCGTCGGTGGTGGCCCAAAACTCGCCGATCAATTACGTGATGCGCTTCAAAGTATCGTGACGGGCGGCGATACCACAAAGCCGATGCCGAAGTAATACGCACGCCAGGCGGACGTTTTGAAAGCGGATCGGCCTGAGATACGACACGGACAGGCTCGATAATATCGATCGTGGCTCCGCGTAAGACCGGCAGAAACTCCAAGCAGCGCTCGTACATCTCGCGAATGGGCTCATAGTTGTGCAGACCGATTGGCAAGTCCCGTTCGTCGGGTTCGGCGAGCCCCCCCCCAGATGCAGGATGTCTTCACCGCGCGGAACGCTGAAGATGAATCCCCGACCCTCCCCCGACCCGTCGCGGAAAACGCAATGCGTCTGAGTCACTCTGGGTATGGTCTTCCCGTCATTTCGCAGGCGAATGAGCACGCCTCAAAGCGGTAAACAAAATAGCCTGTCACTTTCGTGGCCCCCATGCCCGTGCAATTGATGATGGCCATACACTGCAGGCGGCTATTCTTACAACGCGGCGGCGACAACGGACGTCCCTTGCGGAGCGAACTGGTCCGCGATCACTGTGACCCCGAATTCCTTTTGAGCTAAGCAAAGCGCACTCGCGAGGCCGCTGACTCTTGCGCCGATGACTAGGACGCCCCGCCTGCAGCACGGCCAGTTCCGTCACCAGAAAGACTCGCCATCTCAGCTCCTGCTTCGGATATTCAACCAACTTCCATATATCTCAATTTGCAGTCGCACCGAAAGATTCCCACATATCGGCAATTTCGCCAATCGAGAACTGGCCTTCGTCTTACGGCTTTGCACTGGCACAGAATTGTTCGCCGTCACGGAACTGATCACATCCGGATGGTGTTCCTTTTCAATGACAATAGCCTCACTCGCCAGCGAGTGACCTTTCCCGAATAGCCACTCGCTTGCGCGTCGTGCTCGATTGTCAATGCACTTTCTCAAGTTGAATCATTGGTCGGCTATCTTACTGCTTAGGTGGGTTCGCCTCCTTCACGATCGCTCCATGCTCGTCGCTCATCACGAGCACTGAGAATTTCGCCACGGCGTCGAGGTCGTTGGTATTGAGGCTCGAATAGTCGAAGCGGCCGCGCAGGTCGGTATAGCCGTCTTTGTAGAACCGCGATGAGCCATCCGGACGTTGGGCGTAGACCTTCACGTAAGCTTTCGCGATCGGCTTGTTGGTCGTCGCGTGCGTGACCTTCAGTTGGCCGTAGTTCTCGATGAACTGCACGGTCAACGAGTTCGAGTAATACGCCTGCGTCTTGGTCTGGCCACCGCCAGTGATTTCGACGAGGACATTCTTGTTGTGCAGATCCCTGGGCAATTCGACCTTTTTTGACCCCTGAGTCACTTCGGTCTTTTTGGTCGCTTCAGTCACTTCAGGTCCGCCGCCCAATCCGCCGTTCGCCGCGACTTGTCTTTCTCGCAGCCCTACCGTGTCCACGCGGTTGGGTTGGATCAAACTGAACTGGCCCTTGAACTGTTGGACGAACGGGTTGCGGCTGAAGAGGAGTTCGACATCCATCAGGTAGTAGCTGACTTTGACCTCGTCGAGGTTCTGGTGGTTGATCGTCAGTTGCTTGGCTTCGACGGTGAAGTCGAAGTTTGGATCGGTGGCAGCGAGCTGCAACTGTTCTTGGTTGCGATCGTCGGAGTCGATCCTCTTCGGTCCGGCTCCGTCGATTTCATCGAGCTGAGCCTTGATCGACGCGAAGGCGTTTCGCCAGCGATCGACGGGGTACTCGGTGTACTTGGCAGCGATGGCTTGCGCGAGTTTCGGGTTATCGGTGAAGAAGTCGAGGTACGCCTGGAAGTAATCGTATTGCAGTCGCGTTGGCAGCCGCTCTGGGTTCACGCGAGCGAACGTCGCCAGCGATTCCTCGATGCGGTCCTGCAACAGCAGGTCGTAGGTGACGACCATCAGGTCATCGTCGGTGAGGCTGCGTTGGTACGACAGTTCTCGCAAAGTTCGGTGATAATGCTCGCTGAACTTCGCGTTGACGATCTGCCGCTGCTGGCCGAGCCGATGCGTGCGGGCGTTGACCAGCGGCTTGTAGTCGAGGTGCTCGTAGGTGCGACGCTCGACCGAATTGATCGTCAGCAGCGGGCTGCTCAATCGGCCGCCGCATTCGTTGGCGAGGCCGTCGCTGTGCCGCAGAAACTCGTTGATCGCGGCGACGTGATTGTGCTTCAGGCCGTAAGACCACAGCGTCATGTTGAACGCATGCCGCGCACTCAACAGCGAGACAGCCGCGTCGAAAAACTTCGCGTCTTGCATTCGCCACGCCATGCGGTCGAGGTTCAGACCATGCACGTTGTGGCCGTTCAAGAACTTCAGGCAATCGTCGGCCGAGGCGTATTGCGAGACGTAGTCCCAGCTCTCGGTATCGATCTTGGTCGGCTTGTCCACGACGTTGAAGGTGCTCGGCGACGCGAACGCGATCAGCTCGCCGTTCTTTGCGACATGCACCGGGAAATGCGGGTACTGGCCGGCCGCCGGGAAGTAGAAGAAGTAGTCCAGCGTTTGCGTGTGGTACGGTTGCAGATCGACGTGGACGCTCTTCGTCGGCTGGCCGTTGGCGACGGCGATCGCTCCTTGCGGCACTTGCAGCAGCAGCGTCAGCTTCTGCCGAGCGGACGTCGGATTCGTGACGACCACCTGGCAACCATAGACCGTGTGAATGACAAACTCGTCGGCAACGTACTTGTCGATCTGCTCGCCGTTTTCCTGACGATGGCGGTCGCCGTGCCGGAAGAAATTCTGGCTGACGAGGATCGGCACCTTGTCCGCACGCGGCTCGGCCGCTTTGACCTCTTCGTGGAAGACGATCATCGGGCTGCCGGCCGCGAGCGTCATCTGCGGGCCATCGAATTTCGTTTCATGCTTCGCCGGCTCGAACGGCAGATCGAGCACCGCCAGCGCAAGCAGCATCTCCGTGAAGTTCCGGCTCGCGTCCGCGACGTTCGTGCTGAGGAACGGCTTTCCCCCCGCCGGATCGTGCTGAGCGTAATCGCGCCAGAACGAGTTGACCGTGACCAGATCGCCATGCTGCTCGGCAATAGGCAGGTTGTAGTAGTTGTTCTCCGCCCATTCCTTGGTCGGATCCATCTTGCGGTAGAGCTGCCGCATCTGCTCGCCACTAAGGGCGATCCCAAAATACCCGGCCTCTTTGTCCGCCTTCGCTTCGTCCGCATCGAACTCCACGAGGCCATTCGCGTCCTTTGCACCCAAGCCTTTCATGCGCAACGCGTCCTGCGACTTGCCATCCCGCGCAACCCCGCGCCGGCCGCGATCCGCTGACGCATCTTTTCTGAAATTCTCCTGTTGCTCGGTGAGTTTTCGCATTTCCCTCTTCGTCTCGAGCGCTTTCTCAGCAGACATTTTTGCTCCGGGGCCTCCCAGCTCGCCCAATTTTTTGTTCAACTCATTCGCGTTGCCGCCGGCCCCAGCCGCGCCTGCTACCATCGGTGCCGACGCCGGCATGTCGGCTGGTCTCGCGGGCTCGAACATCACTTCGCGTTCGTTGAGCCGTTCTTTCAAATTCGATTTCAAACCGAGCACATCATCCGTTTCCAGCGCGCTCCCCTTCGCCGCTGTGTCGAATAGGACCAGGAACCGGTCGATATTCGGCGGCTGCAGCTTGAACAGTTCGTCGATGTGCCGAGCCGTCTTCGGCCGCTCGCCGTTGATGTGCTGAGCGAGGAACACCCGCTCGGCCACGTTGAGCTGCCCGTGCGACCACGGTTGCAGGAACGGATCAACCTTGTCGTCCAGCAGCCAGCGATCAAGGAATGTCTTGTCCTTCTTATTTGTCAGATACGGCTTCACGACCGCGTTGAAGAATTTTGGATCCTTCTTCGCCAGGAAAACGTTGAGTTCATGGCACGCGAACTTGGAATACTTTTCCTTCTGCTCCTCCGGCTTGAGCTTCGGCCAGTTCAGGATGAACGAGAACTCCGCCAGCTTCGGATCGTGCGTCAGCGTCGTGAACAGCAGATAGACCCGCGCCAGACTGTCATACGCCTCGAACTTCGACGTGGCGATGTCCGCCAAATGGAACGGCTGCCCGGCCGATACGAGGCTGATCTGCTTCTGCTGCGTGAAATGTTTCTTGCTGTCCAACCCGTTCGCCAACCGCAGATCAACAAACCGCGACTTCGGCTCGTCGAGCACCACGCTCCGCCAAGTCGTGCTTAGAGGATCGCACGCAACGACGTGCAGATGCTGATGCGCTCCGAGTAACTCACGCTTCAACACGATCTTCCCGTCCTTGTCCGGCACGAGGTTCACGAACAATGCCGATGCTTCGGACAGGAAATCCAGATTCGCGAAGTCCCCGCCCCTCGCAATTCCGCCGGGCCCCTGCCCTTCGCCGCGCGCCATCGCGCTGGCCGGAGGCGGACCCTTCGGAGCGAAATCGTCGCCCCCCGCGGCGATCTGCTCGCCAGTCTCGGTCGAACGGAGCACCCAAGGATTCAGCAGCAGCGACGGCCGTTCGAGCATGTTGCCCGGAAACTTCTTCGCGTACTTTCGGTCGATGATGTACCGGTACTCGTCCCCAATGTTCCGCCCCGACAGAAACACCGACTCGGCCGGCGACGTCCGAATCGAATACGGCTCCACCTGCGGAATCTTTCCGAGATGATTCCCCGCCGGAAACGCCGGCGCATACCGCGTCGCAAAAAGATGCACGCGAGCAAACTTGTTCGCGTTCGCAAGCTGCACGACAACCTCTTTGTCGTCCGCCCTGATGCTCTCCACCTGCAACGCCGCCAGCGGCCGAGTCTCCAATTGCCGCACGCTCCCGAGCACATATCCATGCTTCGCCTCACCCGGAGCGATCCGAATGCGGACATGCCGAGTGAGCGACTTCAACAATAGGTCGTAATCCCCTTCCTTCAACCCGCTGATCGTGATGAGCCCGTTTTTGATCGTCAGGTTTTCAAACCGATCCGCCAGGAACGAATCGCCTCGCAGTTCGAGCAGCGAGAGATCGTTTCGTACGTCAGCCTTGCCAGGCTGACCTACGTACGGCAGCGTCAGCACATCGCCGACCCGCCCATGCAACGACTGCGAATATGTGTGCTCATCCGGCCGAATCGGCCAAGCGTGCTGAGTTCCCTCCGGTCCCGCCGCCGTGATCGCCACGATGTCCTCAAGCTGTCCGAGCGTCACGCGGCCGGACTTATCCGACTTGAGCACGACATGTACCGGATCGCGGAAGTCGCGATGCTTCAAAATCACCTGTACCGGCCGAGACGCTTTCGGCTCCCCCGTCTTGCCGAGCAGTTCGACGAAGTATCCGTCACTCGATCGCAGCAAGTGCAAGTCTTCGATCTTGTCCGTCCGGTCGATCTCGTTGAACGCGAACGATTCGCTCGCGGCCAAATTGACCGTCGCGTTCGTGCTGAGCACCTTGACCTGCCCGATCAATTGGAAGCTGAGCGACTGCGTACGTGGCGGGACTTGGAACTCGTGCGTTGATTCCCGGTCCTCGAACAGTTTGAAATTCGGAATCTCCGTCGAGGAGGCGACCCCGTCGTGATCGGTCGAAACGATTTGCAGTTTGACCTGATTGAGCAACTTGGTGCTGACCGGCGTCCCATTGAGCGTGAGCTGCGGCCGAACGACAACTGTCGCCTTCTTGCGGCTGAGCAACGATTCGCGATCCACGAAGATGCCCGCGGACAGCGCGAATGCTTCCCCCTCATGCTGAAAGTGTTCGAGACACGCGAACGGGCCGCTCATTAATACGATCGGCTGCCGACTCGGTTGATGCGTGAACGGCACAGTGATCTCGCCTGACTTGTCCGCGACGTACTCGTGCCCGCCCAACAGAATCTTCGCGGCATCGACCTTCTGATTCTTCTCATCGAGCACCGTGAAGACCTGCCCTGCCGGAGCCGTGCGAACAAGGATTTTCAGTTTCCCTTTGCGGATCAACGCTCGGCTGCTGCGGCCGTTGCCGATGAAATCGACGACGTACACGCCCGGCTTCTTCAGCTCCGGGAACTCGAAGCGGCGTCCGACTCGGCGGAACGGCGTGTCGTTGTAGGTGTGCGTGGCCTCTTTGTTGGCGACCAAACCGTCGAGATTCACATCCGTGTCCACCTCGCGAAGCTGCTGCGAGTAGTAATTCCGCGTGTTGATCTCGAACACTTTCACGATCAGCGTGCCGACGTTCTTGACGTGCAGATCCAGTGCCACCGCTTCGTCTGCCGCGAACGTCGTGCGGTTCGTCGGATCGAACTCGATCTCGACCCGCTGCTTGAGCTGCTGAAATTGCTCGGCGGGAAGCAACGCCGCCCACTGCTCTGGCTCACCCAGCCCGTTGAGGATTTTCGTTTCGGCAAAGAGATGCTTCAGATAGATGTCGTTGACGAACGGCTCAAACTCCTTCGCGTTCGCCGCGTCGAGCAAGAAGTGTTGCAAGTAACTCCGCACGAGCAGCTCGTCATTGCCAACCGGCGGCAGCAACGTGCCTGGCCGCAAATCGGCATTCAGGTCCGCCGGAAACTGCTTGCGAGCCTGCGACTCGGCCAGCGCCTTCGACAAGTACCCGACCGGCCGAGGTAATTGCAGGTACGCGAAGAACCGCTCCTTGTCGAATTTCCCCTGCGATCGATCGAGCCACAACCTGTGATACAGCGCCTGCGCCTTGAGCGGATTCTGCACCGGCGGCAGTTTTTGGCTGAACGCGATCAGCCGATCCAGATACGCCGTCATCGCCTTCGAGTCATGCTGCCAATCCTCATCCGGCCCCGGTTGCAACTTGATGAGCGATGCGACGACCCAGTGATGATTGTTGACGAGATCCGGCTTCGCCTTGAGCAACTCGTCGAGCTGCGTCTGAGTCAGCAATCGATGAATGTTGAACTGCCCAAAGCCTCCCGAATTCGGATACCCGAAGTCATCAAGAATCAACTTCGTCAGTGGCGCGTAATCCGGCCGAGCCAACCGCGAAATCAAATGCCGCCGCCGATCGCCATCCAGCTTTTCATTCATCAACCATCCGAGCGCCGTGTCCTCGAACCCATCCGTATTGGGATGCTGAAACGCTCGCGGCATGAGCGTGGCCCGCGCGATCTGCGCGGGATCGAGCTTCGTCGGCAAGTTCGGCTCGACGCCAAGCTCTTCCCTCTGATGCCCGAAGTTCACGCCGAGCTTGTTCCGCAAGAACTCCAACGTCTTCTGCGGATTCTTGTCATACGTCAGCAACGCCTGCCGCGCGAGGATCTCGTTGACGCGTTGCGTGTGCCCGACCCGCTGAATCCACTGCGTGACCAGCGGTTCAACCTTGTCGAACTGCTCCTGCTGCTGCGCGTGCAGGCAATGGAAGTAATAGAAATCCTCGGTCCCCGGCACGAGCGACTTAAGCGGCACCGCTCGATCCGGGGCCAACGCGAAGTCCTCTATGAAGTTGATCTCTCCGGCGCGAGCCGCCGCGGCCCCGACCGTTCCGATTCCGACCACCAACGCCACGCTGACCGCTCGAAGCCAATGAGACCAACACATGGGAACCTCCGCTGATTGAGCCGACAACCATTGTGGAAAAGAAAGTGCCAGAGGTGGCCACCTTAAGTTTAGTTCCCGCAGATTTTATCGATCTCACGACCGGCGTCGCTGGAAATCGTCATTTTCTGGCCGGAAACGAGGAGCAAAGCGTCCGATTCACATGCGCAAAATTGGGATTACAGCGACCGGCTTTAGGCTGACAGCTTTCGGAATCGGACCAAAAAAAAGCCCAGCGGGTTGCCTGCCGGGCCTCCGTCAGTTTTGAATTTCAGACCGTTTCGACTTACTTGAACAATCCCGCCGCGCGCATCTTGCTGGCGTTGCCGGCTTGGCCGAAGGCGACCATGCGGGCAATGCAGACTTTCTTCATCGCCTCGCGAGCCGGCTTCAGGAAGTCGCGTGGGTCGAACTTGTCGGGAGTCGTCATCATCACTTGGCGAACGGCGGCGGCCATGGCGATCCGGTTGTCGGTATCGACGTTGATCTTGCGGACGCCGTGCTTGATGCCGCGCTGAATTTCCTCGACCGGCACGCCCCACGATTGCTTCATGTCGCCGCCGTATTTGCGGAGCAGATCGGTCAGTTCTTGCGGCACCGACGAGCTGCCGTGCATGACGATGTGCGTGTTCGGCAGACGGCGATGAATCTCTTCGATCAAATCCATCTTGAGCACTTCGCCATCCGGCTTCTTGTCAAACTTGAACGCGCCGTGGCTGGTTCCGATCGCGACGGCCAAGGCGTCCACGTTGGTCTCGGCAACGAAACGCTCGGCTTCGTCCGGGTCGGTCAGGTGCGCCATCTCCGGTTCCGGTTCTTGTTCCAGGTCTTTGTCGTGAATGGCGGCGGCGACCGACTTCGGCGGCTCCTTGTTTTGACCGACGGTGCCGAGACATCCGACTTCACCTTCGACCGAAACATTCAACGCGTGCGCGACAAGGCAAACTTCCTTGGTGACTTTCGCGTTGTAGTCGTAGGACGCGGGAGTCTTTGCATCCGGCATCAGCGAGCCGTCCATCATCACCGACGTGAAGCCGTTGCGGATCGCGCTGTAGCAAGTCGCCGGTTCGTTGCCGTGGTCCTGGTGCATGACGACCGGGATTTCGGGATACAGTTCAGCGGCTGCGAGCATCAGGTGTCGCAGATAGTTGTCCTGTGAGTACGATCTCGCTCCGCGGGACGCCTGCACGATCACAGGGGAGTCGGTTTCCTTGGCTGCTTCCATGATCGCTTGGATCTGCTCCATGTTGTTCACATTCAACGCGGCCACGCCGTAGTTGTTTTCGGCGGCATGATCCAGCACCACTCGCATCGGAACCAAAGGCATTTCAAACTCCAAAAAGTACTAGTAATTGAGCGCGGCACGAATTATCAGAACGTGCCGCACCGCTGGCAACCGAGTCATTTTCCTGGAGAACACAGCTCGACGACAAATCCATCAGGGTCGTTCAAAAAGACTTGCACGAAGCCATCCGGACGCGACTTTGGCGGTGAAACGATGTTCATCTCCAGTTCTTGTGCCCGAACGTAGGCGGCTTCGACGTCATCCACCAAAAACGCGAAGTGATTCGAGCGGGTCGTGCGAAATTCTTCGGCAAGCGGATTTCCGGCCGGAGAACCGCCAGGATGTTCGCCGATCAAGTGAATCAGCGTCGGTCCGGCTTGAAACCACGCCCCCGGAAACGAGAACGCTGGTCGAGCGACTTCACGCATTCCCAGCCCATCGACGTAAAACCGGCGCGAGCTGTCGAGATCCTTCACCACAAGCGTGACGTGATCGAGCGACTGCACTTGAATGTGACTGGCCATCTTAGTCCCACAATCTCAAAACTGGCTGAGGAACCGCACGTCGTTTTCGTAGAAGCGGCGGATGTCGGTGATGTTGTGCCGGCGCATGCAGAATCGCTCGATGCCGAAACCAAACGCGAAGCCGCTGACTTTCTCTGGATCGAAACCGACCGCGCGAAGCACGTTCGGATCGACCATGCCCGCGCCGCCAATTTCCATCCAGCCTTGGCCCCAACTCATGTCGACCTCGACAGAGGGTTCCGTGAACGGGAAGAAGCTGGGGCGAAAACGGATCGTAACCCCTCGGCCGAGATACGTTGTCGCGAACAGCCGCAGGGTCGTCTTGAGCTGGGCCATCGTGACGTCTTCACCGACCATCAAGCCTTCCATTTGATGAAACATGCAGCAGTGCGTCGCGTCGATGGTGTCCGGCCGGTAAACGCGGCCGAGCGACACGATCCGAATCGGCGGCTTGGACTTTTCCATCACCCGAATCTGCACCGTCGAGGTTTGGCTGCGGAGCAGAACCGGCCCGCCAGCGACGGTCTTCGCGGCGGCGAGATAAAAATTGTCCAGTGGATCGCGAGCCGGATGATCCAGCGGGATGTTGAGTGCCTCGAAGTTGTGCCATTCGTCTTCGAGTTCCGGGCCGTACGCAACCGTGAAGCCCATGCGACCGATGATGTCACGGAACTCGTCCATCGTTTGCGTGAGCGGATGCCGTCGTCCCAAACGAATCGGTTCGCCGGGAAGCGAAATGTCGATGGCAGTCAGCGAGGCTTTCGGCTTGGCGAGTTCCAGTTGCCGAGCTTCCAGAGCGGCGGTGACTCGCTGCCGGACTTCGTTGAACTTGGCACCGAATACTGGCCGTTGTTCCGGAGTCGCCTTGCCAAGCAATTCCTGTAGCGTCTTGATCCGGCCACTCTTCTTGCCGAGAAACTCGACGCGAGCGGCTTCGACGGCGGCAGCATCTTGCGCCGCTGCAAGCGCGGCCAGCGCGGTGTTTGCAAAGTCTTCGTACTGCTGCAGCAAGTCCATGGGACATCCAACGATTAAGGGCGAAACTGGCGTTGAGCAATTCGGCTCAGCGCTGGTTTCGCCCTTGAGTGTTCTCGATCCGTGATCCGGCCGAGGTTCAGGCCGCTTTCGCGAGCGCTCCCTTCACCAGGGCGATGATCTCATCAAAAATCTGCGGTTCGCGGATCGCTAACTCGCTAAGCGTGCGGCGGTTCAACCCGACATTCGCCAGCTTCAGGCCATGAATGAACTTCGAGTACGACAAGCCGCGCATCATGCAGGCTGCGTTCAAACGGGTAATCCACAGGGCGCGAACGTCACGCTTCTTGAGCTTACGGCCTTTGTAGGCGTAGACGCGGCCCTTGATGACTCCATCGATTACCGTTCGCCACAAACGGCGACGGCCACCGACTCGGCCTTCGGCTTCCTTGAAGATGCGTTTCTTTTTGCGGTGTCGAATCGAACCTGACTTGATACGCATAGCGAACTTTCAGATGGCAATCAGCGATTTGAAACCGGGAATTTCAAACGAAGAATCAATTACAGAATCGGCCTCAACGCCTCGACGATGCGGTCAGCCTGGTAGTTGTCCAGCACGCCATCCTGGCGGTTTTGACGCTTGCTCTTGCCTGACTTTCCGCTGAGCAAGTGGCCGCGATTGGCGTTGCGGTGCTTGGCTTTGCCTTTCGCCGTCACCGTGAAACGCTTCTTGATTCCCTTGTGGGTTTTTTGCTTCGGCATGATGAACTCGATGGTCGCGAGATCTGCAAATTTTGACAGACAAAGTCAGCTTCCGAGGCCGCAGAGGGGTCGAAAGAGCGGGGCACTCTAGCGACCCTCCCCATTCGTTTCCACTGATCCCGTCGTGGATTTCGTCGTGAAGGTCGCTTCGGCCGCTGGAGGCCAGTTCGGCGAAGTTATTTGGGGGCCAGGACAACTGACATGTTCTTGGCCCCGTCCATTTTAGCGAACTGTTCGACTTTAGCGATGTCTTCCAAGCCAGAGACAAAATGGTCCAGCACTTCGCGGCCTTTTTCGTGGTGAGCGTTCTCTCGCCCCTTGAATTGGACGTTGACCTTCACCTTGTCCTTGTGCTCCAGGAACGTGCGAGCCTGCTTAATTTTGAACTCAATGTCGTGTTCGCCGGTCTTGGGCCTCAGGCGAATCTCCTTGATTTGCGTCTGGTGTGTCTTGGTGTTGTTGGCGTGCTTCTTTTTCTGCTCGTATTTGAACTTGCCGAAGTCCATGATGCGGCAGACGGGAGGCCGCTCGTTCGGGCTGACTTCGACCAAATCCAGGCCCGCCTCACGAGCCAAATTCAGCGCATCAAGGGTGGGGATCACGCCGTGCATGTGACCGTTCTGATCCACGACTCGGATGGGCGTGATCCGAATCTGCTCGTTGAGCCTCTGGGACTTGTTTTCGATTGCTGCGTTCCTCGGCAAATGAGTCCATCAACCGAACTGGCGAACCACTCGCCCGCTCAGACTGAAGTGCGGGAAACTTGTAGTAGCGGTCGGCAGGTCCGTCAAGAATCGCGAGATTCTTCGGAGATTCTCACGCTTCGAGCGGCAATCGCTGGAGTCAAGAGACTCTCGCCGAACGCGTCGCCGTCACTCGAATGGCTTTGTGCCCATCAATTGTCCCGGCGATTCCGTCGAATCTTGGTAGGCCATCGACCAGTACTTGCACTGATTGATCCGCGCTGGTCGGCATCAACACGACATCTCCGACGGCGAGAGATTGCAGTTCGCTTCGCGGCAGCGATGTCTGGCTGAGTTGAGCGACAACCAGCGATCGTCGTGACAAACCGTTCGAGGCTTCCGAAGTCTTCTGACTCGGCGACGTTTGAATTGAATCAGCAACCTCCGGCGGGTCCGCGAGCGACTCGGCAAGTTCGATTGGCAGCACGAGGCCGAGTGTCCCGCCACCTTGTACGAAGCGCAGATCAAACGACAGTTGCAGCAAGGAACAATCGGGAAGCCACGCCTCGCCCAGTGAGTCCGCATGGCGCGATAATTCGGTCAACTCGACTTGCTCGCTCACCGACGAGCGGACGGCATCGCTCAGGCGAAAAGCGAACCGCTGATCGACTTCGGTCAGCGGGCGATGCAGGTCAGCTTCGTCGCAGATTGGAGCCGAGCGGCCACCCAGCAGTCGATCGACGAACGTCGCGACTAATGGAACTGATAGCCTCACCGCCAGCGGTTCAATCGAGCGGGCGGATTGCCAGAGGCTCACAACTTCGCGGGTCTCCGACGACGTTGTCAGAACTTCAGCGGTGAGGGCGTAGCTGCCGCTGAAAGTCACTCGAACGGCAGCTCGAATGAGCGGCCGTAACCGGACCGTCAAGGAGCGTGCGAATTCGTCGGCGAACGAAGTCCAGCGGGAGGTTGATGCTTCAGGCACAACCGGCACTTGCTCGACAACATGCGCGGCACAAGGGCCGAGCAGCGCGGCCAGTTCCGACGGAGTCAGAACGGCGTGATGAAGTTGAGGTTCGGGCTTCGGGTTTCGGGTTTCGGATTTCATCCTCGCACTTGTCCTTGTCCGTGGACGACCCACTTGTAGCTGGTCAATTCGCGCAACCCGCACGGGCCGCGCGCATGAAACTTGTCGGTGCTGATGCCGATTTCGGCTCCGAGTCCGTACTCGCCACCGTCGTTGAAACGGGTGCTGCAATTCACATGTGTCGCGGCGGAATCGACTTCGCGGCAGAACTGCTCGGCAGCGGCTGAGTCTTTGGTCACGATCGCGTCGGTGTGGTGCGAGCCGTAATCGTTGATGTGCCGGATCGCGTCGCCGAGCGAATCAACCGTTTTCACCGACAGCTTCAGATCGAGATACTCGGTGCGAAAATCCTGATCGCTGGCAGGCACGCCCTGTTTGACGAATGGCAACGAGCGGCTGTCGCAACGCAGTTCCACTCCTCGCTGACCGAGAGCCTCGGCGGCTCTTGGCAAAAACGTCTTGGCGACGTCCGCATGGACAAGCAGCGTCTCTGCCGCGTTGCAGACTCCGGGTCGCTGGCACTTGCTGTTGATCAGGATGTTCTCGGCCATCGTAAGGTCGGCAGTGCGATCGACGAAGACGTGGCAGACCCCGTCGAAATGTTTCATCACCGGCATCGTGGCCTCAGCCGCGACCCGCTCGATCAGTGATTTTCCGCCGCGCGGAATCGTCAGGTCGATCAGCTCACGCAACTTCAGGAAATGGCCGACAACTTCGCGATTCGTCGTCGAGACTAGCTGCACGGCATCAGTCGGCAAGCCAGTCTCTCGCAAGGCATCGGACAGCACGCGATGCAACGCGGTGTTGCTGTGAAATGCCTCTTTGCCACCGCGGAGGATGACCGCATTGCCGCTCTTCACACACAGCGCTGCTGCATCAACCGTGACATTCGGCCGAGATTCGTAAATGAAAAAGACCACTCCTAGCGGCACCCGCACGCGAGTAACCAACAGCCCGTTCGGTCGCTTGGTGCTGTCGATCAGTTCGCCAACCGGATCGGGCAGAGCGACGACATCCCGCAGCGCGTTGGCGATTGCGCCGATTCGAGACTCGTTCAATCGCAGCCGATCGATTGCAGCGTCCGAGAGGCCGAACTCCGGAGCCTTGTCGAGATCTTGCTGATTCGCCGCGATCAACTCCGCCGAGCGGGCACGCAGCAACTCGGCCGAGCGGCTCAGCCAAGCGTTCTTCTGTTGAGTTGAAACGCTGACGAGTGCCCGTGAAGCAGCGCGAGCTTCTTGTGCGGTCGTTAATGCGTAGTGCAGGAGGTCAGACATTGTATTGGTAGAGACGTGTCGGTTTTGTGAACGCAGCCGCCTCGCTCCTGCGAGGCGGAGCCAACACCGGCGGGCTACCTATTTACGGCACATTCGAGGCATCATTGCTATCAACGATTCATTGCTCTGCCTCGCGGGCAGCGAGTCAGCTACGTTGGCGCGATCCACGCCGACTGTCAACGCCGTTCGATAACTCGCGAATCGTTGCTACTGGCGGTAAGTGGAGGAAGTGTGTGGCTGTTTTCCGCAAGAAAGCGAGCCACCGTTGTGGCGTACAATTTGTGTCCGGCAGCCGAAATTCGAGGGGCGTTGTTCAGGAACAACTGGTCGGAATTGGCTGCCTCTCGAAATGCGGGTGCTGAATCGCAGATGACCAGCCCACGTTCCTTCACGAACTCAGCCAGCGCGCGAAACGGCAGTTCGCTTTGATAAACGGTGTCGTGGGGAATACCGCACGCTTCTCGTACACCTCGACCGGAACTGGCTCGCGCCGAAACTTGCCACGGGGCCGGACAAGTCGTGATCAGCAAACGGCTGGATGAATTCGATGCCGCTTTGTGAACGTCAGACAAAGCGGAGAACGCCTGTTGGATGTGCTGCGCCCAATCCGGCGGGTCGTCCATCACCCAGGCGTACCTGCCGAGCGGACTGTCGATGCCGTCAGTGAATTGCTCGGGGCGCTTGGTCCGCCAAAAATCGGCGAGCTTGCGTTGAGCGAATCTCGCCGACAAGAAGTGATCGCCGATCTTCTCACCGACACCACGCACCGGCTTTTCGAGCAGCGGATGCGGACACGCCAATGGTTCACCGCCTCGGCCGAGCACTGTCAATCGACGCAGCGAGTAGTCGTCGGCCACGTCCGACATGTCAAAGTGGCAAATCACCAAGTCGGGTTGCAGATTGGCCAGTTCGCGACGCAACCGCAAGGCTGCAATCAACGGACAATCGCCGGGCACAGCCGCGTTAATGACCTCGACCGGTCGACGCCACGCTGCGGTCAACATTTCTTGCAGTTGAACCGCAAAGGTCTCTTCGTCGGCGACTTCCAGGCCAAGCACCGTTTCATCACCCAACACGACGACACGAATCGTGTCGTACGGTTTCGGGATCGCCGGTTCCGATCCGCGCAGGCCAAAGCTGTTGGTTTGCGTCTCGAAGACGTTGCCGGTATCGGGATTCTTGATCGCGATCCGGCGCGATGGTTTGAGCTGATGATGCGTCAGCCACGACGGCGCGATGAATTCCTCTTTCGTGTCACCGCAAAGAATGGGGTGGCCGATGCGGAACTCTTGCCAGCGCAGCCAAAATTCAACGACGCAGGGCAACACCGCGAGCGTCAGCACCGCGAGCAACAACGGCTTCAAAAATCGACCCAGCCGCCGAATCATCCCTGATTCCTGGCAAGATTTTCCCAGTGGACCAACACTGGCGGATACTAGGTCGCCTCAACAAAAAGCCACAAGACGAGTTGTTTCAACGCGTAAGACTCTGACAGACACGATCCGAACCACGGCAATACGGACGGCCCCACTTCGTTTTTTTTGTTCGCTTCTTTTCAAAATGCTTTCCAAGGAATTCGAACCGAAGGGAACAAAGGAAACGAAGTGGGGAAGATGGGCAAATCGCATTTTTGTAACTCGGAGTGGACGGTGTGAAAGTTTTTCAATTTCGAGAAGCTGAACTTGGTCTGGCGCAGCTAGGACACATCGATCACGAATCGTTGCAAGTCTTGGTGAGATTGGGGATCGGTTGTCCGCGGTGTGTCCGCAGAAAAAGGTTTGCGACCACTGGAGCGCTGTTTGCTCTGAGTGGCCGGTCTCCGCTTGAGGGGGATACTCAAGGACGAGGAATCACTCGGAATGGTCAGCAAGGATGCGGTGCTGTGTCGGTGGTCGTGTGTTCTGTTTTTGTTTTGCGGACTCGGCGCGAACGCTGCGACGCCGAACTTTGAGGTCGAAGCTCCGACCGCCGCGATCGCCGAAAAGGTCGCACTGACCGCCGAGCGCTGCCGCGAAGAGTTGGCTCTCGAATGGCTGGGTCACACGCTTCCCAACTGGTACAAGCCTTGTAAAGTCCGTGTCCGAGTCGGCCAAATTGGCGCCGGTGGTGCCACGACCTTCTCCTTCGCTGGCGGAGAAGTCTTTGGCTGGGACATGACCGTCCAAGGCTCGCTGGAGCGGATTCTGGATTCCGTCATTCCGCACGAAGTCAGCCACACGATCTTCGCCTGTCACTTCCGCCGCCCGCTGCCACGCTGGGCCGATGAAGGGGCCGCGACCATCGCTGAAGAGGACTCCGAACGCCGTCGGCAACAGAAGCTCGCCGAAGAGGTCATTACTTCGAAACGCCGCATCCCACTCCGCGAACTTCTGAGCATCACCGAGTACCCCAAAAATATGCAGCACGTCCTGACGCTGTATGCCGAGGGCTACCTGCTCGCCGATTTTCTGGTCCAAAAGGGAGGCAAGAGCCGCTTCCTGGCCTTCATGCAGGACGCTCACGAATCCGGCTGGGACGCCTCGCTCCGCAAGCACTACGAAGAAGAGAGCGTCGACTCGCTCGAATCCAAATGGAGCCAATGGGTCATCGCCGGCAGTCCGTCGCTGCGACGTAAGAATGGTGAGTTGCTCGCCGACGCCAAGTCGCCGTCGATCGTCCGCTCGCAGAATCCGGAGTTGAAACCGACGCCGCATCGGAAATCCGGCGAACTGGAGTTCGCTGCGGCGAACATCCCGGGCCATTCCGTGGTCCCACGTAGCGAGTCGGTGACTGCTCCTGATCCTCGACGCCGAAACGATACCGCAGGGCACGATTCCAGCGGGGCCAAATCCGAGAAGTCCCTCGAAGTCGCCTCGATCGAAAAAACGACGAATTCTTCTGTTGAATCGCGACTTCCACGCGGCTCACACCTCAGCCACCCGGAACTGCGTCGCGGCCACGAGTCCTCAATCGCAGACGAAGACGACGGTTTGGAGTTGTCTCGAAGCCCGTTCAAGCCGGTCGAAACCGCCAATACACTTCTCCCCAAGAGTTCCGGGACGAAAGTGAATCCGGCCTTCGTCCAACCGGCGTCATTACGCCGCAAATAGCGATCAAATCGGCCTGCATCGAAACCAAACGGCGAGGCAAATAGAATCTGCCGGCCATGAGCCAGCCACTGACTAACTCGATCGCCGCTGCACCGATCCTCGGCGCGAGTCGGTGCCGGTTTGAAACTCTGGTGGTGGTCGGAGTCGGCTTGCTCGGCGGCTCCGTCGCACGGGCAGTTCGACAGCGCGGGATCGTCCGCCGAGTGATCGGTGTTGGGCGAACCGCTCCGCGACTGGAAAAAGCTCGCGAGGCGGGACTGCTCGATGAGATCAGCACCGACCTGGTCGCTACCGCCGCACAGGCCGACTTGCTGATCTTCGCAACTCCGGTCAACCTGATTGTGGTCGGCGTTCGCGAAGCGGCCTCCATTTGCCGACCGGGAACGCTCTTCACTGATGTCGGCAGCACAAAGGCACATCTCTGCCACGAGCTGTCGGACGGCCTGCCCAACGCCGCGACGTTCATCGGCTCACACCCGCTAGCCGGGTCCGAGAAGCAAGGCTGGGAACATTCCCGCGCGGACCTGTTCGACGGCCGAGTCTGCGTTGTCACTCCGACCGAAACGTCTCGTCGTGACGACGTCGCTCGACTGACCTCCTTCTGGCAAGCGATCGGCATGACCGTCATCGAGATGTCGCCGGAAGCTCACGACCGCGCGTTGGCTCAGACCAGTCATGTGCCTCACGTCGTTGCGTCTGCGTTGGCTCGAACATTGGCCGACGAAAATCGATCGCTGGCAGCGACTGGCTTCGCTGACACGACGCGCATCGCGGCGGGCGACCCCAACGTTTGGGTGCCAATTCTGCTCGACAACCGCGACGCCGTGCTGGCCAGCTTGGATGAATTCTCATCCCAAGTCACCGCACTCCGTGAGGCGTTGATGCGCGGCAATGCCAACGAGATCCGTCGACTGTGGGAACAGGGCAAAGCCATTCGCGAGCAACTGAAAATCCGCCGCGTCCCCGAGTGACTGTCCTGATTAAGCTCACACCAATTCCGGCAGCGGCTTCTTGCCATCGACGACGTACTGCGGACGGCCAGCGAGATCGTTGAGCTTCGTTTCGAGATCAATGCCGAGATGCTGATAGAGTGTTGCGATGACCTCAGCAAAGTGGATCGGTCGTTCGGTGATTTCGGCTCCGAGTCGGTCGGTCGCTCCGATGACTTGGCCCGCGCGGATGCCGCCGCCAGCGAGGACTCCGCCGCCGACTTGTGGCCAGTGGTCACGGCCGGCTTCGGGGTTGATGCGCGGCGTGCGGCCGAACTCGCCCCACGCGCAGACCATCACGTCGTTGGCCAGGCCGCGAGCGTGCAGGTCTTCAATCAATGCGGACAAGCCTTGGTCGAACGGTGGCAGGTGCGTGTTCTTCATACCGTTGAAGTTGTCGCTGTGAAAATCCCAGCGCCCGAAGTTCAGAGTTACCACACGAGCACCCGCCTCGATCAGTCGGCGAGCCATCAAGAAATGTTCGAGATTCCGCGGTGCTCCGTCGCCAAAGTTCTTCGGATCACCTTTGCCGTAGCGTTCTCGCGTCGCGGCATCTTCTTTCGACAGATCGAGCGCCTCGACCAGCTTGCTCGATGTCAAAATCTCAAACGCCTGTCGAGCGAGCGAGTCCATGCCGCTCATCTTGCCCGTGGCGTCGGCCTCGCGGCGGATTTGATCGACCGACGCCAGCAACGCCTTCCGGTCATCGAGACGGGTCGCATCAATGCCATTGAGCACCATGTCCGCTCGCCCCGGACCCGACGGACGGAATGCCGAGTGAGGAACTCCCAAGTAACCTGGCAATCCCGGTGAGCCATACGGCGGATGCCCCGTATCTGGCGACAAGCCGACAAACGGCGGCACTGCTTTGTTCCGCGAACCGAGCACCTTCGACACCGTCGAACCCACTGACGGCCAACCTCCCGGAGGCTGCTGCCGCTTCGAGCGGCCCGTATAGCAAATGAACGAATCGTGATCCCCGTCTGGCGACCCATACACCGACCGCAACGGCACAAGCTTGTCCATGATCGCCGCCATGCGCGGCATGTGCTCGCAAATCTCGATGCCGGGCACGTTCGTGGGGACCGGCCGGAACTCGCCCCGAATCTCCGCCGGGGCATTCATTTTCAAGTCGTACATGTCCTGATGCCCCGGAGCACCACACATGTAAACCATAATGACCGACTTCGCCGATTTCCCGTTGCTCCCCGCCACCTGTTCCGCTCGCAGCAGGTCAGTCAGCGTCAACCCGCCAACACCCAAAGCTCCCACCTTGAGCATGTCGCGACGAGTCATCCCATCGCACAACGTCTTCATCGATCCAAGAAAATTCAGCATGGCATGCACTCGGAAGGCGGGGGGGGAACATCGGTGGGAATCATCGGGACCGCATCAGGCCGTCCTGATGCTCAGACATGGTAATATCGGGTGTCAGCAGCTGACAACGCGAGACAATCAATCTCGACGTTCAAGTACGTTGGCGACGCTGCTGGAAGTATTTCCAACCGGGAACAAAAAAACTCAATCCAGAAACCACTCCAAACAATGCGACCCTCAAATCAAGACTCGGCCACAACCGCGGCATTACCGCCATCACGATGCCTGTCAGGAACATGGCGACCGCTTGAATATAGAACCGGCCGGAAAGAATGGCGGCTTTCACCAGGAAGACCATGCCACTGATGAGGCCCAGTACGGGCGACAGCGACAGCACGTCGAGGCGCAACGCCCACTCGACGACGTACAGACCGGTGGTGGCGATCATGCTGCCGGCCCAGGTGTGAGCGATTTGACGTTCAACGAAGGTGATCGGGCCGGCTCGGCGACGCAGGCTCCAGAAGCATGCGGCCCAGATGCCCAGCAGCACGACCCACAGGCCGGGATACACCCATCGCGACTTCACGCCGGAGAGCAGCAGCACGTTGGTCAGCACGCTCATCGCGAACACGACGGCGGCGTGCCACATCCAGAGCAAACCCCAGTTCTGCAACACGACCGCGTGATGCGTCTCACGAAACGCTCGGCTGAGGATTTGCGAGAAGTGGCCCGACCGCGCGGAGATCGGCTCGTGATTCAAAAACGATTGCAGATCGTCAGCCAGCGCATCGGCGATCGCGTATCGCAAGTCGCTCGGCTTCTGCAGGCACTTCATCGCGATCAGTTCGAGGTCGGGATCGGCTTGCGGATTGAGCACTCGCGGAGGGATCGGATCCTGTTCGAGCACCTGCAAGACCGTGTCCACCGGCGACGCCGCTTGAAACGGCGGACGCCCGGTGAGCATCGAGTACAAGATGGCTCCGAGGCTGTAGACGTCGCTGGCGGGCCCGACCTCGCCGCGCTGTCCCGCGGCTTGTTCGGGAGCCATGTAGCTTGGCGTACCGAGCACCGCGCCCGTGCCGGTAATTTGTGTGATGGGATCCGAAGCACCACGATGCGTTCGCGAGCGGTCGGCACGAGTTGACCTCTGACCACTCGCTGACACGTCGTGCTGGTTCTCGGACAGTCGTTTCGCGAGGCCGAAATCGGTGACGTATGGCCGACCTTCGGTGTCGATCAGAATGTTCGAGGGCTTGAGGTCGCGATGCAGGATGCCGTGCCGATGCGCGGCGGCGACGGCTCGGCAAATCGGGATCAACAATTCCGCCGACTCGCGCGAGGACAGAGGACCGTCAGACAGTCGCCTGGCGAGTGTTGTGCCTTCGATCAGCGGCATGCTGAAGTACGGCTGACCATCCAGTTCGCCAACCTCATGCACCGAGACAACATGCGGATGTTTGAGCTTCGCAGCAGCTTCCGCTTCGACTCGGAAGCGGAACACGTCCGTTGCCGAAGCCAATCGGCCGGGCAGGATCATCTTCAGCGCGACGGTGCGGTTGAGGCTGAGTTGCGTCGCGCGGTACACGACCCCCATTCCACCGCGACCGATTTCTTCTAGCAATTCGAAATCGCCGACGCGACGTGGCGTGGCATACGTGGATCGCGTGTGCGTTTCTTCTTCGGCACTGCGATCGGACGCAGGCAAGTCTCCAGAGATGCGCGTAAAGCTGCCGAAGTTCTCGGCAATCATCGCCGTCGCCCAGAGTTCGCGAAGCTCGGATTCCAGATCGGGATGCTCTCGCGTGACTTCAGAAAAATCCGGCATCCGACCGTCGCGCGACGAGGCAACCAATCGTTCGAGCAGGGCAAACAGCAATTCGTCGCGGTCGTCGTCCATGTTGTCAGCATGGTTGACCAAGACTCATTGAACCGCAAGTAATATGACCAACTCCGGACGTCCTGTGCGGGATTTTCGTTTCGAAAACGCGGACGGCCAAGTGCGGCCCTCTTACGAGACGATTACAGTAACTCGTGAATCGGCTTGACGCCGGCATCCACGAGGTAATGTGGGCGGCCCTGAAGATCTTGGATCGTGGTATTCGCACCATCGATGCCGAGGTGCTGATACAGCGTCGCAAAGACTTCCTGGAACGTCACTGGGCGATCGACCGCTTCGCCGGCGATCTTGTCGGAGGCTCCGATGACTTGCCCCGCCCGGATGCCTCCACCCGCGAGCAACGCGCAGGCGAGTCGTGGCCAGTGGTCGCGACCGACAATCTTGCTGATGACCGGCGTTCGGCCGAATTCGCCCCAGACGAGGATCAGCGTGTCATCGAGCATTCCGCGGACTTGCAGGTCATCGACCAGCGTCGTCATCGCATTATCGAAGATCGGGAAGTCTTCCTGCTCGCGGAGGAAGATCGAGTTGTTGGCTCGGCCCTCGGCGTTGAGTCCGCCGTGCCAATCCCACTTGCTGTAATTGAGCGTGACGACTCGCACACCCGCTTCGATCAGTCGGCGAGCCATCAGCATGCTCTGTGGGACACGCGGTGCGCCGTTTCCATCCATCATGATCTTCGGATCGCCGATGCCATATCGAGCAACGATGCGCGGGTCTTCCTTCGAGAGATCGAGGGCTTCAGCCAAGCGAGACGAAGTCAGCAAGTCCATCGCTTGTCGCGTGAATGTGTCGACGCCGTCCATCATCCCCTTCGCATCGACGTTGCGGCGGAAGCGATCGACGCTCGACAGCAGCGTCTTGCGGTCTCCGAGTCGTTCCGGGGTCACACCGTTGAGCACCATGTCGTCACGCGTTGAACCGAGCGGACGGAAGCCTGACTGACCGACGCCCAGAAAACCCGGTCCCGGTTCGTTGTACGGTCCGTGAGTGGTTGTATAGCAGAGGCTGACATATGGCGGCGTCGCAGGATCAACCGGACCTTTGACCTTCGAGACGGTCGATCCGAATTGCGGCCAGCCTGCTGTCGGGATCCCCGCGCCGCGCGGTGGTCGGCCAGTGAAACACTGCGTCGCATCGTGTTCGGCCTGAGCGCCGACCAATGAGCGGATCGGGACGAAACGATCCATCATCGTGGCCATCTTCGGGAGCAACTCGCCGATCTCGACGCCGGGAACATTTGTCGCGATAGGCTTCCACGGGCCGGCGATTTCGGACGGCGCGAAGGGCTTCAGATCGAACAGGTCTTGGTGCGGAGGACCACCGACCAAATAGATCATGATGACCGACTTCGGCCGCTTGGTCGTCGATCCCGCACGCGCGTCGGCCGCCAATAGTTGCGACAGCGTCAATCCACCCCAGCCCAGCCCCCCGATTCGCAGAAAGTTGCGGCGCGACATTCCGTCGCAAAACATTTGGTCATCGGACTGTCCGAGAAGCGTCAGCATTTTGCGGCACCTTCCTGCGGTGAACTGAGCGAGCTGTTTCATCCAGAAGATCGGCCGGAGATCGTATCAGGCATGACTGATGTTACCAAGTTCGATGCGATCGACATCGGCTGGTTTCCATGATTCTGCCCTGATCATTCTGCTAAGTGCGATTTTGCTGGACGATGAAGTCAGAGACTTGAAATGGAACCTTCGATGCCAAGCACGGCTCGCAGACGTCGCAAGGCTCGCAGGTAACGCATGCCGGCAGCGGGTTGCGAGAGACTGAGCAACTCAGCGACTTCGTTGTTGCCGAGTTGTTCGCAATGCCGCATCAGCAGGATTTCGCGGTCGAGTTCGTCGAGTTGTTCCAGAGCGTTCAGAAAGCGGGCTTCAATTTCTTTGCGAATTGAGGCGGCAGCCGGCGTCAGTTCTTGAGCACTAATTTGCGCGAACAAGTCTAAAACTGAAGAGACATCGGCTCTCTGCTGAGATGTCTGTTCGCGATCGACATTGCGACGGTGAGCGTGATGCTGGCGATGCACGTCGATCATCCGGTCTTTGGCCAGATGCCGCAGCCACATCTGGAATGGCATCGAGCCGTTCTGGATGAAATCGTTCAGCCGTCCATGAGCTTCCAGCAGGACGTCCTGTACAACGTCACTGGCATCGACCCGCCGAGCCACCGCGCAATCCAGCCGAGATTGCACCATTCGCCGCAGCAAGTCTCGATGTCGCTCCAACAATTCGTTAACTGCAGCACGATCTCCGTCCCGTGCGGCCTGCAACAACTGCTGAGTGGATTCCGGATCAGGAAGCATTTCGGCACGCCAACTCTTCCAAGCCGATAATTAGCTAATCGCCGCTACGGCTTCGGCTTCGTTGGGAAGCGTCAGCCACAATTTATCGAGGTGCGTGATTTCCAAGACCTCGCGGCAATACGAGGTCAGGCCCGCCAACGCGAACTTCCCACCGGCACTATTCACTCGATTCCACACGCGAAAGAGCACCTCGATAAACGATGAACCGAAGAACTTGGTGTGGCTGAGGTCGATCACGACATTCGGTGGATCCGCCGCTTTTGCGGCATCCAACACAAAGTCTCGGACTTGATCCAACGCAAACTCATCCAACGATTCAAACTGCGGGCCAAACAAAATTACCGTCACACTGCCGCACTTGTGAATTTCGGGAACCAAAGGGGAGACCATGATAGGCTGTCCGTTTCGCGAGTAAGTCCAAACCAAGCGCAATTCCAGTGCGACAAAATACACCTTCAATCGCTAACGATCGTCGCAGAGAGCATGATAATTTGTGCGAGACCTTGTCAACAAGCGATCGTCGCTCACAGATGGTCGCATTCACAGAGCACCCTTGCCCGTCAACACAACGCCGACCGTCCGAAGCAGGATCCTCAGATCATTCGCCACGCAACAATTCTGCTGGTACAAGTGGTCGGGCGCGACCTTTCGGCGGAATCCGGCGACGTCGTTGTCGTACCCGTTCAGTACCTGGGCCAGCCTTGTCAATCCTGGGTTGATTCCCACCCGTTGACGCAGCGTTGCCTCGTCGGTCTCAAGACGTGCGGAGATTCAAGCCGGTCCGAATCTGCTGAAACATGATCAGACCGTGTGACGTGAGCCCGGTTGCCATCGCAACCAGCAACATCACTGGCGCGAGCAGCACGACCATGACCACTGTACAAAACATATGCATCGTCCGCTTCGCTCCTCGAGTCCACATCTCGATGCTGTGGAAGTTCGTTTGCGGACGTTTCAAACCCCGCCGAGTCAACCATTCCGCCTTCGGCAGGTCTGCCGAGTTCGCGTAGTTGGCGACAATCACTGCGAGATCGAATTCCGAGTCGAAGTCCGATTCCGAGGTGAGAGGTGTTGCGGGCATGGCACGCGATTTCTTTCGGAAGTGAGCGGTTCTGCGAATTGCGAATACCATACACGCTCGGACACCTTCGGTGAGCAGACAACTCGACCGACTCGCGAGAATCGCAAAGACCAGGCCCCTTCGTGTGCAAAGCGCGGGTACCTCTTGTAGAACCAGTCACGTCGATCAATCTGGCATGCTGCCAAACGGCAACACAAACTCCGTGGAGCAAGTCTCGGCTAGAAGAGTGCAAGTCATGGAGCCTCACATGTCCGCCATCGACAATCTCGACTTTTACCCAAAGCTGCCACGCGACACCGCCACGCGCATAGGCTGCATCGGAGCCGGCTTCATCATGGCCGATTGTCATTTGGTGGCGTACCGCCAAGCCGGCTTCAACCCGGTCGCGATTTGTTCCGGCTCGCGCAGCCGAGCCGAAGAAGTCGCGCAGCGACATGGACTCGCAACGGTGCATGACAGCTATCAATCGTTGCTCGCCGACAAGAGCATCGAAGTCATCGACATCGCCGTGCCGCCCGATGTGCAGATCGACGTCGTGCGCGAAGCGGTGAAGCACGCTGATCACATTCGCGGGATCCTCGCGCAAAAGCCGCTCGGGATGAACTTCGCCGAAGCGGCCGAGGTCGTGCGGTTATGTCGCGACGCCGGCATCACGCTCGCCGTGAATCAAAACATGCGCTACGACCAATCGGTGCGAGCGGCTCGGCGGTTGATCGAACGAGGTGATCTCGGCGAGCCGGTATTCGCGTCGATCGACATGCGGGCGATCCCGCATTGGATGCCGTGGCAGCAGCGGCTCGGCTGGGTCACGCTGCGGATCATGAGCATTCATCATCTCGACACGTTCCGCTTCTGGTTCGGCGATCCCGAACGAGTCTTCGCCAGCGTCCGCACTGATCCGCGCACGTCGAAGAAGTTCGAGCACACCGACGGCATCTGCCTCTACATCCTCGAATACGCGAACGGCTTTCGAGCCTCCTCGTGGGACGATGTCTGGGCCGGCCCCGCTCTGGAAGGAGCCGCGTCCGATATCGGCATCCGCTGGCGCATCGAGGGGACAACCGGTCTCGCGCGAGGCACGATCGGTTGGCCGACTTATCCGCAGCGCACGCCGAGCACGCTCGACTACACGACCACCTCTTCCGCCGGGCAATGGCAGCAACCACGCTGGGACGAAGTCTGGTTCCCCGACGCCTTCGTCGGTCCGATGGCGCAGTTGCTGTGTGCGATCGAAGACAACACACCACCGGAGATCAGTGGAGACGACAACCTTAAAACGATGGCTCTCGTTGAAGCCTGTTATCGCTCGGTCGAAGAACACCGAGCGGTTGCACTCAGCGAATTCGTCTGATCAGGCGACTGCAGTCCCAGCATTTTTTGCCGCGTTTTTCAAATGATCTTGAGGCAAGCGGGCGGAACATCCGGTCCGACTACACCAGCTTGGAGATTGGCTTGCCGTTGTTGCCGATCTTGAAGGGGCGACCGTCAGGGGAATGAATTTCCTTGTCGTAGGGGATGCCCATTGCCACGGCGATTGTGGCGTTGAGTTCTTCGGGAGTGACTCCGTCGGATGCCACGCGGAAGGCGTTCTCGTCGCTCTGGCCGTAGACTTGGCCTGCTTTGATCGGGCCGCCGGCCAGAACGCAGGAGAATGCGGCGGGGTGATGATCTCGGCCGCTGTTCTGATTGATCTCTGGCTTGCGGCCGAACTCGGTGCCGATCACGACCAGTGTATCTTTCAGCAAGCCTTTGCTGCTGAGGTCCGCGATTAAGTGCGAGGCGGCTTTGTCGAGCTCGCTGCCGATGGTGTCCATCTTCGTCCACAGATCGGCATGATGGTCCCAACTGCCGAGCGACACTTCGATGTATCGCACGCCGTGCTCCACCAGTCGCCGAGCCAGCAGGCATCCCTTGCCGAAGCGTGAGTCGCCATACGCCTTCTTCGCGTCATCGGATTCCTTGCTGATGTCGAACGCCTTCAAGTCTTCGCTGCGCAGTAGATGAATCGCGTCCTTGTAGAGATCGTCATAGCCACTGACCTTGCGGTTCTTGCCAGCCAGCTTGCGGAAGTCGCTGTCGAAAGCGTGCGACAGGTCCATCCGTTTGTCGAATGCAGAGTCGGTCAAGTACGACGGCGACTTGATGTTTTGCAGGCCCAGCGACGGATCGCCGACCGGCACCGGCGCAAACTCGGCACCGAGATATCCCGGCCCGATGCCCCCGCCGACTTGCACCGTGACCGGCAACTCCTTGTGAATGCGACCGAGCGACTTATGAACCCACGAGCCTAGTCCCGGATGCCGTGTGGTCGCGATCGGCTTGTAGCTGGTGCTCAACAGATACCGAGCTTGTTCGTGTGCGGCGGTGCTCGTGTTCATCGAGCGAATGACCGCCAGCTTGTCGGCGATCTTGGCCAGCTCCGGCAATTTGTCGCCGAACTGTACGCCCGAAATCTTCGTTTGAATCGGCTTCGTCTCGCCCTGAACTTTGCTCTTCGGTTTTGGATCGAACGTGTCGAGCTGTGACATCGCTCCTTGCATGTAGAGGTAAATGAGATGCTTGGCTTTGCCGCCGTTGCTGCTCGACGCCGCGGACTTGGCCGGAGCTGCTTTCTTCTTGTCATCGGCCGCTTGCAGCGCCGCCGCGAAGCCCGCCGGCAACACGGTCACACCGAGGCAATACTTCGCCATGTCGGACATCAACTGCCGACGGGAGAGGTCATCAAGACGATTTGGGGCGGATGAAAACATGATTGGTCCTTTTGGAGTGCGGTGTGTCAGCACCACATTGGATCGCGGCAAAGTCTCTTTCTTCGATGCGAATGCGATCACCGACGAACCAAAGCGGCTTCGCCGCTAAAGGAAAGCGGTGCTGACACATCGCACTCCGAATTACTGAACGAACAAAAACTCTCGCGTGTTGAGCAGAGCCCAAATCACATTACCGATGCCGGCGGGGCCGGCCAATTTGATCTCTCTCTGCGCGACCGCTTTCTCGGCGGTCGTTGGGTGTCGATTGAGGAGGATCACGAAGATCTTGTTGATCTGCCCGTCTGTCGTCGTAGCTTGCGTAACCTCGTTGTAGATCACCGAACCTTGCTCCAGCATCATGTGCGTCACTGGGCCGTTGAACATCGTCAGTAACTGCGGGACGGTGCCGTCGGTGTGGCTGTCGGCGATCGTCTGGCGGTCGCTCTGACCGAACTGGCGCAGGAAGTGACCATCTGGCAGCGGCTGTGGCAACTCAGAGGCGCGGACCAATTCCTGACCTTTGTAAAGCCGCTTGTTCTTCTCTTTGCTCTCTTCTTTGCGAACCTCCGCAAGTTGCTCGACTTTCTTGAGCAGTTCGGTGGCGGTTGTCTTGGCCGTTAACGAGACGGTCGCGACGTATTCGGAGTCATCCGGTCGAACGACCATTTCCGGGTTCGGCATCGTCAGCGTCAGCAGCGAGTCCCACACCTGCTCGGACGTCATGCGCCGCAGCAACGGGCCGGGGAACAAATAGGGTTTCTCTGGATCGAGTTCTGCGTACGTCGCCGCGTGCTGATAGGTCTTCGAGTAATAAATGATCCGCTGAAACTCCTTCATATTGAATTTCAGTCGGACCAGTTCCTTGGCAAGGAACTCCATCAGTTCCGGATTCGTGGCTTTGGTTTCGTCCTTCATGTCGTCGGCCGGTTCGATCAGGCCGATGCCCATCGCCTTCTGCCAGAGGCGATTCGCCATCGTCAGCGCGAAGCGCGGGTTATCGGCGGACGCGACCCAATCGGCGAAGGTCTTACGACGGTCGTGATTGTCGATTTTGGACGGAGCCGTTCCCCATAACACGGCCGGCGACGCAATCTGTTCCGGCTTGGCGTTGCTGTATTGATAATCGTGCGGGAATTTCAGCTGCTTCTTGTCGTTGTGTGAGACGCCGCCGCGGTTCAGTCGCATCAGTTGCTTGGCTTGCCGTGCCTGATTCGATTCCTTGCCACCCTTGCTCGACGCCTTGTCGATGTCCTTGTTGTTGATGTTGATCTTCTCCGGCGACAGGTATTCGATCCCCGCGGTGAACGCCGCCAGCGAATAGAACTCTTTCTGAGTCCACTTATCGAACGGATGATCGTGGCACTGAGCACAGCCGATGCGCGTGCCCAGAAAAATTCGCACGGCGTTGTTGAGGTTGTCGAGCGGCATCCCCGGATCGCGCATTACGAAGCCCGCCGCCGGCTCGTCCCAGACGCGGCCTTCGGCCGTGAGCATGTCATGCACCATCGAATCCCACGGCTCGTTGTCTTGCAGACATTCCTTGACCCAGTCGGAGTACGGTCGCAAATAATTGTTGTTCCCCACGCGATCAACCAACCGCAGAATGTCCGCCATCCAGTTATACATCTGACTGGCATAGCCTGGCCGGCTGAGCAAACTGTCGATGAGGACGATCCGATTGCTCTCCGACTTATTGGTTAAATACGCTTCGGTCTGCTTGAAGTTGGGAATCGTGCCGGTGATGTCGAGATACGCTCGGCGAACGAAGTGCTCCGGCGACGACATCTCGTTCGGCTTCTGCCCGGCCTTCTTCAATCCGGCTTCAACCAGCTCATCGATTTTCGCGGCGGACTTCAACGCGGCATCACGCAACTCCGGCTTGACGGGCTCGATCTCGACCTTGGTCTTCTCGGCCCCTGTCGGCAGGTTGGTTTTCGGAGCCGCCGGCTTTTGACCGCGCTTCATGCTCGCCTTGGTCTTGCCACGAGACTGCGAACTCTGAGCCGACGCCGTTTGATCCTCGCACAATTCGGACATCCCAACCAAGACGGCAACCACCGCAGCGGCCAACAAAATGAGCTTGCGATTCATCATTCAATCTCCTGGGCCGATTCGAATGTCAGGTCGACCCGTGGTGAGCATCATGCCGCTCGTTGCCCGCTAAAACAATTCCGATCCATCGAAATTGCGACCCCGTGAGGGGTATCCTGTTCGGCCCCCTCTCTTCAATTGTTCCACGGAAAGTGAACGTCTTCATTCAGGAACGAACGATGTTGTCACGCAGCATTCTAATCGGTGTCGGACGAACCGCTCTCGCCGCAGGACTGTTGATTCTCGGCCACCAGACCAACTCTGAGGCCGCCAACACATCAAAACTCAACGTCTTGTTCGTGATGGCGGACGACCTGCGTCCGGAGTTGGCCAGCTTCGGCTCCCCTGCCCTCACGCCGAATTTCGACCGGCTGGCGAAACGGAGCGTGCAGTTCGATCGAGCTTACTGTCAGCAGGCTTTGTGCAACCCGTCGCGGTCGTCGATGCTGACCGGCCGCCGACCGGACTCGTTGAGGCAGTGGAACAACGGGCTGCATTTCCGCGAGCGAAATCCTGATGTCACGACGCTGCCGCTGTGGTTCAAAGAGCACGGTTACACAAGCCGCTGCGTCGGCAAGATTTTTCACAACTGGCACACAAAGGAGAAGGGAGACCCGCGCTCATGGAGCGCACCGGAGTTTCTGCACTACGCCAATCACGGTGACGACGCCGCAGAAGTCTCCGGTGAGCTGCCCCCGAACCTCGCCTCGCCTTCCCCGCGAAGGTACACGAACGTGCCGCTCTACGAATGCCGGGACGTCCCCGATGAGGCGTACTACGACGGCCGCGTCGCCCATGAAGCGATCCGCGTGATGCGCGAAGTACGCGAGCAGCCGTTCTTCCTCGCCGTTGGATTCTGGAAGCCACACGCGCCCTTCAACGCGCCGAAGAAGTATTGGGACATGTACGATCGAGCCAAACTGCCGAAGCTCAATCCCGCGCGTCCGACCGGCGCACCGGACATCGCCTTTCACGACGGTCGCGAGTTGCGCGGCATCCCGCCCAATCAAGTCACGTTCACCGACGCACAAGTCGCTGAGATCCGGCACGGCTACTTCGCGAACATCAGCTATCTTGACGCACAACTCGGCAAGGTGCTGGATGAACTTGATCGTCTGAAGCTGACCGATCGCACGGTCATCGTCTTCGCGGGCGATCACGGCTATCACCTCGGCGAGCACACCCAATGGGCGAAGACCTCGAACTTTGAATACGACGCTCGCGTACCGCTGTTTCTTGCAACTCCGAAGCTCGCGACGGCAGGCAAACGTACGTCATCGCTCGTTGAACTAGTCGATTTGTTCCCGACGCTGGTTGATCTGTGTGGTCTGCCTCGACCGAATGGCCTCGAAGGAGCCAGTTTGGTTCCCGTGCTCAACGATGTGTCAAAATCGGTGAAGCCCGCCGCGTTCACTCAGCATCCGCGACCCTCGTACTTCGATCGCGAACCAAGCGGCGAACCGGCGGCGATGGGAGTCAGCGTCCGCACCGCTCGCGTGCGCTACACGGAATGGCGCGACTGGAAAACAAAACGAATCGTCGCTCGCGAACTTTACAACGCTGAGCAAGACCCGGAGGAACTCCGCAACGCCGTCGATGAACCCGCGTGGGCCGACGCTCAGCGCGAGGCCGAACACCTGATTTCCACGTTCGGCCCAACGCCGAACGCTGAACGCCGATAGCCGTTGTCCTTTTCCACTCAGTGAAAAGCGCTGAATGATGGGTGCAAAGTGAAGAGTCTTTCCAAGGGTCATTTTGCACTTTGCGGTCTGCACTCCTCACTTTGCACTGGGCGGCCTCATCTCCAGTCTCACAATTTTGCTAACGCCTCGATCACGGCGAAGTCTCGCTTGTCATCGCGGCGCAGCTTCGCCGCCGCGTGATCGGGATCGTGATCGCATAAGGCCCACCAGCCACGATCGACGCACGTTCCCAGAACTTCCGGCTTGATGCGTCGCAGCTTCAGCAATTCGAGGTCGTAGGCGATGCACCACAGCGACGGCAGATGTCGAAATGTCGGGCAGATGTCCCCCAGATAGATTGCTCCCTCGCCACCACTCTTGATGACGATCGCTTGATGAGCCTCCGTGTGACCGCCAGTGACCCAGGCTCGCAGGCCGGGGACGATCTCGACGTTGCCGTCGATCAACCGCAACTGCCCGCAGTCCTTGAGTGGTAGGAAGTTCGGCTGATGGTACGCGGCACGGAGTTCCGGGTATTCGGCCGTCGCCGTCACCCATTCGTGACGCTGCACGACGTAGCTCGCATTCGGAAACGTCGGCACCGCTCGGCCCGACTCATCGAACCGAGTCGCCCCCCCCGCGTGATCGAAATGCAGATGCGACAGCACGACGACATCAATGTCACTCACGGTCAGGCCAACTGCGGTGAGACTCTCGACCAGCGGTTCCCCCGGCTCGGCGGAAAAATTTCCGCGCTCTTTTTCGGTCAGCTTTGAGCCGTAGCCGGTGTCGATAAGCACGTTCTCGCGGCCAGTTTGCACCAGCACGCAGCTGGTTCGCTGCAAGATGCGGCTCTTGTCGTCAACCGAGATGCACCGCGTCCAGACGGTTCGCGGCACGACGCCGAACATCGATCCGCCGTCGATCCAATAATTGCCGCCGGAGATCGTCCGCAATTCAAAATCACCGAGCTTCATCGCTGAATCCTTGGAACATTTCCACGCAAAGTCGCAAAGACGCCAAGCCACGCAAGACCCAGGAAGCACTTGGCGAGTCTTTGCCTCTTTGCGGCTTTGCGTCAGACTGCAGTCAGACTTTAGCGGTCACGGTTCTCAAAGTCCTCAACTCCACTGGCCAGAATTCCAAATCAATGGCGACGTATTTCAAGTATAAAACTCCCACCGATGTCGTCGCTGATGCCGAGCGGCTTGGCCTGTCGCACATTGCGATGTCGGATGACTTGTCGGTGATGTTCCAGCCGATCGAAGTTGGTGGCCGGACGGTCGGCAATCGCTGGGCGATTCAGCCGATGGAAGGCTGCGACGGAACGCTCGACGGTTTGCCCGATGAATTGACATTTCGCCGCTACGTCCGTTTCGGTTGCGGTGGAGCAAAACTGATCTGGGGCGAGGCGACCGCGATCGCCGACGATGCGCGGATGAACCCACGACAGTTGTGGCTGCACGCCGGCTCGGCGGCGGCGATCGAAAAGATGCTGGCCGATTGCCGAGCCGCTCATCGCGAGGCATTCGGTCATGACCGCGACCTGCTGCTCGGCCTGCAACTGACGCACTCCGGCCGGTTCAGTTTTCGCCGACCGCAGTTGGCAACGCACGATCCGATTCTCGATCCGTTGACCCGCGACAAAGCGACCGGGTCGTTCGTCGATGCTTCGTACCCGCTGCTGACGGACGATGACCTGAAGCGGATCGAAGACCAATACCTCGACACCGCGAAGCTTGCCGAGCAGATCGGCTGCGACTTCGTGGACATCAAGCAGTGTCACCGGTATCTGCTGTCGGAACTGCTCGCCGCGAAGAACCGTCCCGGGCAGTATGGCGGTTCGCTTGAAAATCGAACCCGGCTGGTCCGCAACATCATCACTCGGCTTCGAGCCGAATTGCCGACGCTGCTGATCGCTTCGCGTTTCAACGCCTACGACGGCATCCCGTATCGCGGAGCCGGCGAAGATTTCATCGGCGAACCATGCCCGCACGAATTGCCGCTGGCGACCGCCTTCGGCACCGACCCGCAGGATCACCTGCGAGACGATTTGACCGAATCGCTGCAACTGGCTCGCTGGTTGCGCGACTGGGGCGTCGGTCTGCTCAACGTGTCGCTTGGCAATCCGTACGCAAACCCGCATCTCGTCCGCCCGGCCGAGTATCCACCAGTGGATGGCTACAAGCCCCCCGAACATCCGCTGATCGGTGTCGATCGGCACTTTCGGATTGCTGCTCGCGTTCAGAACGAATTGGCCGACTCAAGTAGCCCCGTCGCTCCGCGACAGGATCCGCCGATGGCAGCATCGAAATCTGACTGTTCTGCCACGTCAACTGCGCATACGGTCTTCCCGTCGTGGATTGACAGGGCGACGGTGCCGGTTGTCGGCAGTGGCTATAGTTGGCTCCAAGACTTCGTCCCACAAGCCGCCGCCGCCAACGTGTCGCTCGGCCGGGCCGCATTTGCCGGCCTCGGTCGAGGCACCCTCTCGCAACCAGACTTCGTCAAGCAACTGGCGGACACTGGCCGCCTCGACCGCAAGCGAGTCTGCCGCACGTTTTCGTACTGCACGAACCTGATGCGGACCAAAAATCACCCGCTTGGCCAATACGCCACAGGCTGCCCCCCCTTCGACAAAGAAGTCTACGGCCCGCTCTGGAAAGAGGCGGAAGCTAAGCGCTCGAAATAACCTGGCACTCGCAGACTGATTCGACTCAAGCCGCGTTCGAGCGGACAAGTTTCTCGGTCGGCGCGACTCGCTGACAAATCAGTTCGGCAGCGTGTCGGGTGGCTCCGGTTTGGGCGAAGCTGGTGCGGAGGTCGCACATTTCTTTGCGTGCGGCATCGAGGCGGTCGTTGACGCTCAGCCAGCCGTGCAGGACTTCGGTGAGCGGGGTGAGCAGTTTCTTTTGGCCTCCGACAAAGATGAACTCCGGCATGATCTCACGATCGACGAACAGATTCGGCAATGAGGCGTACTTCACATTCACGATCATGCGGCCAATGAGGTATGTCGGCCACGGACACCAATAGATCACGGCGGCGGGCTTGCCCCGAGCGAGGACTTCCAGGCTGATCGAGCCACTGACCATCAGACAGAACTCGCCCGCTTGGATCACTTCCGGAGTTTTGCCAACGAAGAGATGTACCGGCAAACGACTGCCGTGAGTCATCAGGTGCGTCGCACAAAAGCGGCGATGCGACTCCTTGTAGCACGCGACCAGAAACCGAGCTTGTGGATGCCGCTCGTTGAGGCGGCGGATCGTTTCGACCATCAGCGGGAAGTTGTGCCGCACCTCGCTGTCGCGTGATCCGGGCAGGAGCGCGACGTTGCGATATTTCTTGGAGGACCAGTCCTCGAGGAACGCTTCGTCGAGCTGATGCTCAGCGACTTCGTCGAAGAACGGATGCCCGACGTAGTCGACTTTCATACCGCGCTCGGCATACCACTCCGGCTCAAAGGGGAGCACGCAAAGGACATCATCGACCCAGCGCCGAATGCGTTCGACTCGTTTTTCCTTCCAGGCCCAAACCTGCGGTGGCACAAAAAAGATGGTACGCACTCCCGCCCGTTTGGCGTACTTGGCGATGAACCAGTTGAACCCGGAAAAGTCGATCATCACGACGGCATCGGGGCGCTCCTGCTCGAAGTAGCGTTTCGCTTGCCGCACCAGCTTGAAGACTTTCCACAGCAAGGGAATGACGACGAAGATACCCATCACGGCCATGTCAGTCAGTCGAAAATGAATCTCGCAACCGGCTGCTCGCATCGCTTCGCCGCCGAAGCCGACGCAGCGGATGTCGGGACGACGGCGACGCAACTCACGAATCAGAAACGCAGCGTGTTGATCGCCGCTCGGTTCACCGACGGAAAAGAAAATGTGCATCAGCGAGTCCCTTCGCGCCATCTGACCATCCTTAGTCAGCAGGTCCGGCCTTCCGGCCTGACCCGAATTGGCAAACCACGTCAGTTGTTGATCGGCTCAACCTGGAAAGGCTGACCTACGGATGCGGGACACTATTTCCGCGTCGGAAGAGGGTCAAGACGGCTCATCAACAGAGCCCTCTCTTAGCAAAGAATTCACGAGACGACTACTTCATTGCCGTCAGCGATGACTCTGCCTGCTCGAGGATCTCGCGCAGGCGGCGTGTTCGTGTCGGTTCGTCGCGCAATTCGGTCGATCGAAACGCAGAGGTCCAGACGACTTTCTTCTCGCGGTAGGCGACAAGCGTGATGCTCGCGGCGGGGTCGATGCTCAAGCTGTCCCGCTCGCCGAGAGCTTCCGGGCCGACTCCTAGCGGCAGGCTGAGCTGATGATCGAATGAAACCGTTTGCAGATGCGGCGAAACTTTGCTCGGCTCATCGCTGAGCATCACGCCAAAGGCACGCAGCCCATCGGCTCGGCGACGGTCCACAAACTCGTCCACGGCTTTGAGGACCGCCGAGGTGCCGGCTTCCAACCGTCGCAACAGCAACATTACAACTGGCCGATCCCCGTTCCGACAGACGAAACAGACCGAGCGATTCATTTGCTGCCCGGTGATCGCTCGCACAAAAAACGATGGCACCTCTTTGCCGGTGGCCGGACCGGAAGTCAGCGGTTTTTGTCCTACCGCCGGGTCCATAGCCAAGGCAAACCCTCGAAGCATCGGGCAGAGTCCGAAAGCGGCGATGAACTGGCGGCGGTTCATGGTTGGGCCTGACTTTGGAGTACGGCGAGTCATCGCCGCTTTCAATGGCGGCTGTGCCGCTTTCTTTCATTCGACAAATTGATTCTCAAGATTCAACTCAAAGAAAGCGGCTTCGCCGCAAATCCAAAGCGGCGATGACTCGCCGCACTCCATAAGTCACAAAACCGACACAATGGCATCGCACAGGCGATCCATCGAGGCGGCGTTCATTCCGGCAACGTTGATGCGGCCGTCTCGCACGAAATAAATCCCGTGCTTTTCGCGGAGAGCATCAACGGGCTCGGGCTTCAGGCCAGAGAACGAAAACATTCCGGTTTGTTGAGTGATGAAAGACCAATCCCGACCGGTGTTCCGGCTGGACATCGTCTTCTGAAACAGCAATCTCATGCCATTGATTCGGTCGCGCATCGCGGCCAGTTCGGCATCCCATTGCTGCCGCAGCGCGGGATCAGCGAGCACCGTCGCGACGATTGCTCCGCCATGCGAAGGCGGGTTCGAGTAATTCGTACGGATGCAGGTCTTGATCTGACTGAGTGCCGTTTCGGCTGCCGCAGCATCCTTCGCGACGAGCGTCAGTGCACCGACTCGCTCATTGTACAAACCAAAGTTTTTCGAGAACGAACTGGCAACGAGCAACTCTGCGTTCAGTCGAGCGAGGGCAAGCAATCCAGCCGCGTCTTCCTTCAGGCCTCGGCCAAAGCCTTGGTACGCGAAGTCGAGCAGCGGCAGAGCACCACGCTCAGCCAGCACGTCGGCGACCTGAGCCCACTGCGCCGGAGTCGGGTCGACGCCACTGGGATTGTGGCAGCAGCCGTGCAGGCAGACGACATCGCCGGTCGCGACGGTTTTCAACGTTGACAGCAGGCCCTCGAAGTCGAGGCCGTTCTTCGCCGCATCGAAGTACGGATAGCTGGCAACATTCAGTCCCGCCGACTTGAAGATCCCTTGGTGGTTCGGCCAAGTTGGTGTGCTGAACCAGACGGTCGCGGTTGGGAAAAGCTTCTTGATGAAGTCGGCGGCGACTCGCAGCGCACCGGTTCCGCCGGGGCATTGAGCGGTACAGGCTCGGCCCGACTTCACGATTTCGTGATCGACCCCGAACATCAACTCGCGCACCGCGCGGCCGTATTCGGGAGAGCCTTCGATGCTGAGGTACGTCTTCGTCGCTTCACCTTCGAGCAGCCGGCGTTCCGCTTCCTTCACGCATTTCAAAACCGGTGTGCGGCCTTGGTCGTCTTTGAAAACACCGACGCTGAGATTCACCTTGTCGGGTCGCGGATCCTTCTTAAATGCTTCGGTCAAGCCGAGGATCGCATCAGGCGGGGCAGCAGTCACTTTCTCGAACATCAAACAACCTTCTGTGAGAGGTAGCAACACGCAGTTCGCGTGTTTCGGAAAACATCGGCACAGGCCAGCCACCTGTGCCCATCAATCGTAGGCGGAGGATTCTCGCGCAGAGTCGTGGCGACGGGAAGCATCGAATGTCGATCGTTCAACAGAATGTTCGACGTGATAGAGTCGGTCACTTGAGTGTCTCGCCGGCGCTTTGCGTTGGGCCGAGATGAGACACGAATTGAGACGTACAAAAAATCGCAACTGCCGGAACAGTTCTCATGGCCGTAAGCGCTTTACGTCGACAACTTATGGCCGTCCAAAACAGGTCTGCGTTTATAACGCGTTCCTTAAAAACTTATCCAGAAAGACGATAGGATTTACGATGTTTTCTCAGAGACGTACAAGTCGCAAGCAGATTGACGAACCCAAGTGCTCGACCGACTTCCGACTTGTCACCAAAGTTAAGTCATCAGTCGGGATCGACGGATCAACCGAGTGATTCCTGAATGTCGCCCCTCAAATCCGGGTGCCAGAGGGCCGACGAACGACCTCGGCACCCGTCTCAAAGGAGTATGTGACTATGGCTGCTGCAAAGAAGACCGCGAAGAAGAGCAAGTAACGAATGACCTTGGTCATTCAAAAGCCAAACAGGCCGAGCAAGTTTTGCTCGGCCTGTTGCTTTGGGTATGTGAAGAACTGAAGTCAAAGCCCTTCAATCACACAGCCCGTAGCGGACAATGCAGTAGAGCGCTTTGAATCCGTCTCGCCAACCGATCTTTTTTCCCTGATCGTAGGTCCGGCCGGAGTAGCTGATCGACATTTCGAAGACTCGGAAGCGATGTCGAGCGACCTTCGCAGTGATTTCCGGCTCGATACCGAATCGCTCCTGCTGCAACGTCGGCCCGATCTTCTCAATGACTTCGCGCGTGAAGACCTTGTAGCAAGTCTCCATATCGGTCAGATTCAAATTGGTGAAGCAGTTTGACAGAGTCGTCAGAAATTTATTGCCGAGGTAATGCCAGTAGTACAACACTCGGTGCGGTTGGTCTCCGAGAAACCGGCTGCCGAAGACCACGTCCGCTTTTCCGTCGACGATCGGTCCCAGCAGGCGCGGATACTCCGACGGATCGTATTCTAGATCCGCGTCTTGAATGATGAGTACATCGCCGCTTGCTGCTTGCAGTCCGGTGCGAACGGCCGCTCCTTTGCCGCGATTCTTTTCGTGAAAGACGAATTGGAACTTGTTCCATGGATCGACGGGGGCGGATTGCTGCTCGGTTTGAAACTGCTGCAACTGGTCACGAGTTCCATCTCGGCTGCAATCATCGACCATGACGATCTCTTTGCGCAGCGGCACGGCCCGCACGCGGTCGACCAAATCTCGCCAGTGATCCTTCTCGTTGTAGATCGGGATCACGACCGACAGCACCCATTCCGGCGGGATGACAAACAATCCCAACTGCCGGCACGCGGCCTCTCCCAGCGTCTCTTTCAGCCGAGCGAACCATTGAGGAGTATGTGGGATCAGCGACAGCGATTCGGACATGCGAACTCCTGAAAAATGCAGTCGGAGTCTAGCAGTTCGTGGTGAATGCGTCTCGCATTCGTCGGTCGCGCTTACCGCATATTGATCGGTTCAACGTCGATCTGAAATTCAACGTCGGACACACGGGTGACCTGCGGCAAGGCGGCTCGCCAAAGTTGGTGGATCGCGCCCAGCGACTCTGCCGAGAGTTGCAGGTGAAACCGCCAAAAGTCGCGGAGCCGCGAGATCGGACAGGGGGCGGGGCCGAGAATTCGCACCGGCAACTCGAGTTTCCCGGCAGTCGTTCGCAGCAACGTAGCCATCACTTGGGCCTCGGCTCTGACACGGTTTTCGACGGCACCACGCAGGATGATGCGGGTCAGCGCGCGGAACGGCGGAGCATCTCCCTCGCGGCGGTGCTTCAGCTCGTGAGCGGCGAAGGCGAGGTAGTCGTGCTTCGCCGCCAGCGCGATTGCCGGCTCGGTCGGGCAAGCGGATTGGACGAGGACTCGGCCCCCTTTATCCGAGCGACCAGTGCGCCCGGCGACTTGGGCGATCAATTGAAACGTCCGCTCGGAGGCCCGCATGTCCGGCGAGTGCAGCAGCGTGTCGGCGTTGATAACTCCGACCAGCGTCACGTTCGGGAAGTCCAGCCCCTTCGCGATCATCTGTGTGCCCAGCAAAATCTTCGCCTCACCCAGCCGAAAGCGTTCGAGAGCCTCGTCGTGACTGCCGTGCTTCTTCATCGTGTCACTGTCCATGCGGATGCAGGTCGCCTTGCCGAACTTCGATTTGACTTCCTGCTCCAGCCGCTGTGTTCCAATGCCAAGGTAGTACACGCCGGGATGAGCACAGCTGGGGCATTTCGTCAGCGGCGCGGACTCGTAATCGCACGAGTGACATAGCACTCGGTTCTTGTCCTTGTGAAACGTGAGCGTGATGTCGCAATGCGGACAGCGGACGCTCTCGCCGCAGGCTTTGCACCACACGACCGGCGAGAAGCCTCTCAGATTCAGAAACAGAATCACCTGCCCGCCGTCTCGGAGAGCAACCTGAATTTGCGAACTGAGCGCTCGCCCGATCGCCTCCCCTCGCTTGATGTACGGGTCGTTGCGAGTGTCCACGATCGTCACCGGTGGCAGCGGAAGTTTCGCGACACGGTTGGCGAGAGACAGGAGGAGGTCAGGTATCGTTGCAGCGGTCCGCTCTCCTTCTGGAAGAGGGGAATTCGTTGTCGGTTTTTGGGCCGTCGCTCGCCACCAGCTTTCCAGCGTTGGCGTCGCCGTCCCCAGCAGGAGCGGAATCCCCTCCAACCGTGCTCGTTCGCGGGCGACCTCACGGGCGTGATAGCGAGGCGTCTCTTCCTGTTTGAACGAGGTCTCGTGTTCCTCGTCGATCACGATCAGGCCGAGATGCGGTGTCGGCGCGAAGACTGCGCTGCGTGCTCCGACGATGACCTGGACCTCGCCCGACGCGATCCGTTGCCAGTGCCAGTGACGTTCCGAGTCGCTCAGGTGACTATGCAGAACGGCAACGCTGTCGAAGCGGCTGCGAAAGCGGCGGATCGTTTGCGGCGTGAGGCTGATTTCCGGGACGAGCACGATCGCTTGCCGGCCGTAGCTGACGGCCTCGCGAATCGCCTGGATGTAGACCTCCGTCTTGCCGCTGCCGGTGACGCCGCGCAGCAGAATCGTGCGATGCCGAGCGGCTCGCAGTTCGGCGAGGATCGCCTCGAGCGCGGCCTGTTGCTCGGCATTCAGTCGGAGATCCGGCTGTCGCTTCATCGGCGTGAAGTCGATGTCGAAGGCATCAGTCCGCTGCGTGATTGCTTCGACGAGTTTCTTGTCACGCAGCGCGCTGATGACACCGACGCCGCAGTCGGCTGACTCGGCGAGTTCGTCGATACGCAGCGGCCGGTCCGCCGCGCAGAGCACTTCCAAGGCGGTTTTTTGTTTCGCTCCGAGTTTCCGTTCGCCGAGCGATTCCGCCACTCCGGCGGCCGGCACGAGGAACAGAATCTCGCGTGTGCCTGACAGCTTCTTGACCCCCGCCGGAACGACGCTGTCGAGCACTTGTCCCCAGCCGCACAGATACCGCTCGGCGATCCCGCGTGTCAGTTCCAACATGCGTGGCGAGAGCAGCGGCTCGCGATCGAGCACCGCTTCGATGGCCTTGAGCATCGGCGGCTGACCGTTCTTGAATCGTTCCGGCCCGATCAAGTCGCTGAACGGCCCGGCCTCGACGCAATAGCCGACCAATCGTTGATGACCGTTGCCAAACGGGACACGCACACGCATTCCCGGTTTGAGTCTTTCTCGCAACGCATCCGAGACAAGGTAGTCGAAAGGCGTTTCCAGCGGCCGATTGAAGACGACACGTGCGACCCACAGGTCGGCAGCGGCCGCGCGGTCCCAGGGCTTCAACTCCGGCTCCAGCGGTTCAGAGGCGAACAGATTGCGTTGCTGGGAGGCGGGCATCAGTTCCACCGCGCGAGTTGTCGTTTGGCTTCGTCGAGGTGTTGTTGCAGTGTTGTGGTCTGGCTTTCAGGGCACTCGGCGAGGCAGTCTTCGATCAGGTCGATGGCCTCTTGCGTGCGTTCAGATTTCAACGCGATCAAGGCGAGATCACGGCGTTCCTCGTAACTGGTCGGCTTGAGCGCAACGAGCCGTTCTTGCACGAGCCACGCGGCGGGCCAATCCTCGTGTTTGGCGTGGAGCACCTTCAGGTTGTTGAGCATCCGAATCACAATCGTCCTCGAGTCCGCCGGCTTGAGACATGGCTTCAGTTCTGACTCGGGCATGTTGGTGATTTCGTGGAGAAACCGCAGACACTCGTCGCGGTCCATCAACCGGCCACCGACGAACGGATCGAGAAAGATCGGTCCCTCGAGGCCATCCAATCGGGTCAGGAAGTGTTGCGGCGCGGCGACGCCGTGCAGATCGAGGCCGATCGCGCGAGCAACCGCCATGTACAAAATCGACAGACTGATCGGGATGCCACGCTTACGAGCGATGACGTCGGGCAAATAGCTGCTCTCGGCGAGTTGATAAGCCGCTTCGTCTCCCATCAGACCATAGGTGTCGGCCATCAGGGTGCTGAGCGCTCGCAGGGCATCGGCATCCGACCAAGCTCCGGCGGCACGACCAGAAAGTTCCGCCGCGCGAGCGGCAATCCAGTCCAGTGTCTCCTCGAACCGCAGATTTGGGTTCGCATCGCGAGCAATTTCGAGCGACACCAGCGTAAGGTCCACATCACTGTCGCGCAGCAACAGTTTGGAGAATTCAACATCGGCAGAGAAATCGCGTTCAGAAATCATGCTGCGGGCCATCCGTGGAAACGTTGCCATCTTGCTCCGCGAGGCGAAGCTGAGACGATTGACCTGATTGATCAATTTGACTGGTTCCCGATTCTAGGAGTCCGCTCGTGATTCCGGGAGCAAGTCGCTGACAATATAGTTCGCCGGTCGTGGCCGACGAATCTGGCGTCGTTGGAATACGGGACGCATCCACGACGTCTCACGAAAGGAAACCATGCGATTCTCTTTGTTTCTCACACTGGCCGCATTGTCGATGTTGCTCTTTGGCGGTTGCTCGTCGGAGCCACCGGCAGAGCCGATTTCCATTCGCAACGAGTCTCCGGCAGAAAAAGTTGATGAGGTGGAACTCGCGCTCAATTGGCTTCCCGAAGCTGAGCATGGCGGATTCTTCGCGGCCGAAGTGCATGGCCTGTTCGCGGAGCGACAGCTAAAAGTGAAGATCATCCCTGGCGGTCCCGGCGTTCCAGTGATTCAGAACGTTGCCACTGGCAAGGCGACGTTTGGAGTCACCAATGCCGACCAAGTGCTCGTGCAGCGCGCTCAGGAGGCGGACGTCGTCGCGGTCTTCGCGCCGATTCAGCAAAGTCCGCGGTGCATTATGGTCCACAAGACATCGGGGATCACAAAGTTTGAAGACCTGAAGGACATGACGCTGCTGATCAAGGCGAATCAGACGTTCCTCGGCTTCCTGCGCAAGAAGCTGCCGCTGACCAACGTGCAGATCGTCGACTACGCCGGCAGCGTCGGCCCGTTCCTGCAAGACAAGAAGATCGGCCAGCAGGCGTACGTCTTCAGCGAGCCGTTTCTTGTGGAAAAGGAAGGAGCCGAACCGCTGAACCTGATGGTCTCGGACATCGGCTTCAACCCTTACACGAGCGTGCTGATCACCCGCGCGGAAGTCATCGAGAAGCAACCGGAACTCGTCCGTCGCATCGTCGAGGCCTGTCGACTCGGCTGGCGGAAGTACCTCGACGAACCGGAGACAACCAATGAGCACATTCACTCGCTCAACAAAGAGATGGGCTTGGAAATTCTCGCGTTCGGGACGCGGACGCTGAAGCCGCTGTGCGAGACCGGCCTCTCGTCTCCAGAGAAACTCGGCGAGATGACGGCCCAACGCTGGACGACTCTGGCTGATCAACTGGTGGAAGGTGAAGCACTCAAGGCGGGAGCCGTTGATCCGTCGAAGGCGTTTGATGCCCAGTTCGAATAACGGGCAAGGGCGCCCGTCCTACGCGGCGGTTTTCTTCTTTTTCTTTTTCGCTTGATCGGGATTGGTTTTCTTCCCTCCGCCGCGATTGGCCTTGCCCCAGGCGGGTTCGATGTTGCTGTTATTCCATTCGGCGTAGGCCGCTTCAAGTTGCTTGAGCTTGTCGGCCTCGGTCGATGCGAGATCGGACTTCTCACCGATGTCCTTGGCAAGATTGAAGAGCTTCGCGCCTTCGCCGATGTCGGTCATTTTCCAATCACCGCTGCGGACTGCTCGTTGGTGGCCAAATCGCCAGAAGAGGGCGTCGTGCGGCGAGTCCTGCTTCTCGCCGGTGAGATACGGCAGCAGATTGACGCCGTCGAATTTCCATTCTGATTTGATCGCGACACCGGCGGCTGCAAGCGCCGTCGGTTGGATGTCGAGTTGGATGACCGGCCGGTCATCGACTTTTCCAGCGGGCAACTTGGCCTTCCACTGCATCAGGAACGGAACGCGGACGCCACCCTCCCAGACCGACGATTTGAAGCCGTTGAGCGGGCCATTCGTGGAAGCGTTGTTCGGCGTCGGGCCTCCGTTGTCGGTGAAGAAGACGATCAGCGTATTTTCTTCAAGCTTGTGTTCACGCAGTTTGCCGAGCACTCCGCCGATCGCGTCATCCATCGCCGAAAGCATTGCGGCCATCGTGCGGCGTTTCTTGTCGGCAATCTTCTCGAAGCGGTCGAGGTACTTTTGCGGCGCCTCCATGGGTGAGTGCACCGCGTTGAACGGCAGGTACACGAACCACGGCTTCTGGTGATGCTTGTCAATGAACTTTTCCGCCTCGCGACCGAAGTCGAGCGTCGTGTACTCGGTCTTCTCGGTCGGCTGATCGCCTCGCAGAATCGCCGCACGACCCTTACCCGTTTCCAGGTAGGTGTGTGCTCCACCGAGGAAGCCGTAGTACTCGTCGAAGCCGCGCTTCAAGGGGTGCGAGTCGCCGTCGCCCAGGTGCCACTTGCCGAACATCCCCGTCGCGTAGCCCGCCTCTTTGAGCCGGTTGGCGATCGTCGTCTGCTTGATGCCGAAGTTGTCGGGAGCGGTGGGGCCGGGATTGAACTCGTGTCCGAAGCGCTGCTGATAGCGACCGCTCATCAAACCGGCTCGCGTGGGTGAGCAGTACGGCCCGCTGACGTAACCGCTCGTGAAGCGGATGCCGTTCTTCGCGATCGAGTCGATGTTCGGTGTCGGAATCTCGGTGTTCCCCTGGCAGCCAAGTTCTCCCCAACCGAGATCATCGGCGAGGATCACCAGCACGTTGGGCCTGGCATCCGCTGCGAAAGACTCGACACCAACGAGAGAGGCAACAACCACCAGCGTCATAAGCAAAGTCTTCATGGCAATGGTCCTTGGTAACGAGAGGTGACGTCCGAAGCAGCAAACTTACCTGAAGTTTCCGCGAGGGCGAACGTCTCACAGTGCAGAATTTTTGATCGGTGAAGCGTTCGCCTTCGCTGGAACTTCGGGTTACTTTTTCGGCAGATGCGGTTCGATCGACTTCACGACCTGTCGAGCCAGCTCCTCGGACCCGGCAGGTGTAAAATGGACGTTCTTCGCAAGCTGAATCTTAGCGAGTTGGGGCAGCGCAAAGGCGTGCAGGTCGTCGATCGGGATTTTGGCTTCGTCCATGATCGTCTTGGCAACGGCGTTGTACATGATCGATTCATCGGCGATGCGATTGTCGGCTCCTTCGGGAACCGGCGTCGTCGAGCACCACACGAGCTTGGCCTTCGTCGACTGCAACTGCTTGATCAGTTCGCGGAGATTTGTCTCGTACTGGTCGAGCGGCACCTGATGCTTCCCGTCGATCAGCTTGTTGTCGTGCAAGCCCCAGTTGAAGTGAATGACATCCCACTGGCCGTCGCCGAGCCACTTCTGAAGATTCGCCAAGCCGTTCGTCGTCGGCCCGCCGTTGACTGGAATGCGATGCACGTTGGCCCTGCCATCAAGCAGCTTGCGAACCGGCAGCGTGTAGCCCATCGAGATCGAATCGCCGATCAGCAACACGCGCGGCAGGCCGGGGACATCGATGATCTTCTCCAACACCAGATTCGCTTTCTTAGCAGCAGCTTTTTTAGCGGCTGATTTCGAGTCGGTTTTTTTTACGGGAGCTTCGGACTTTGGGGTGCCCGCAGCAAATTGCTGGTTGAACAACGTCTTGAACGGATTTTCGGCGGGAGGGACGGCGTTTTCGTTGACGAGTTGCGGCTGGACCGATTCCCACCAGCGATCGTATTCGGCGTCGAGTCGTTTCACGACGTCGGGCTGCTGATCGGCGATGTCCGTCTTCTGGCCGGGGTCGGCTTTCAGGTCGAAGAGCTGCCAGTTCCTGGCCTCACCCTTTGAAGCGGTCACCAACTGGTATCTCGAGTTCCGCACGCTGCACGTCGCGTACTTGAATTTCGAGCGATCGGCTCCGACCGGCCAGCGACCGACGTGCGTAAAAAGCGTGCGCTCCGGCCACTCGAATGTTGGGTTCGACAGCAGCGAGACAAGACTGCGACCTTCGACTTGCTTCTTCACGTCATCGTTCAGTTTCGCTCCGGCGAGTTCCGCGAGAGTCGGGAAGAAGTCGATGTGTGCCGCGAGCCGATCACAGTCGGCAGGCTTGAGCGTTCCGGGCCAACGCCACAGAGAACTCGCGCGGATGCCGCCAATAAACGGGGTCCCTTTTTGGGCACGCATCCCGGCGTTGAAGATTTTCACTCCGGCGGTGCCGCCGTTGTCGTTCATGAAAATAACCAGCGTATCTCGCTCAATACCCCACTCACTGAGCTTCTCCAGCAACTTGCCGACGTTGTCGTCAATGTTGGCGATCATGCCAAAGAATTTTGCGGCGTTTGGATCGTCGACTTTGTCGGCGTAGCGAGCTTCATCTTCCGGTCGCACATGCAGCGGACCATGCGGTGCGTTCGTTGCGATTTGCGCGTAAAAAGGCTGCTGACCTTTCGTGGCTTCGATCCACTTGAACGCCTGAGCAAAAAAGACATCGGTGCAATAACCGCTGGTCTTTTCGAACTTGCCATTGTGCAGGATCACGGGGTTGAAATACGTGTTGCCCGGGGCATCGCCGCAGCTTCCGGGATACGACTGGCCGATGCCACCGGCTCCGTGAATGAACATCTCGTCGAAGCCGCGCCGGCTGGGCCACCGATCCGGTTCGTCACCGAGATGCCACTTGCCGAAGATGCCGGTGGCGTAGCCGGAGGACTTGAGCACTTGAGCCAGTGTCGTCGCCGTCAGCGTCAATCGTTCGCGCTCGTTGATCGTGTGTGTGATGCCGTTACGGAACTCATGCCTGCCGGTCATCAACGCCGAGCGTGTCGGCGAGCACGTCGGACTGACCATGAAGTCAGTGAAGCGAACGCCCTCGCGATGCAACCGGTCGATATTCGGCGTCTTCAAGATCGGATTGCCGTGACACGACAGATCACCGTAGCCCTGATCGTCGGTCAGTACGAAGACGATGTTCGGCCGCTTGCCTGCCAGCGAATCGGCGGCCAGCGCACGATCAGCCAACGACGGCAACAGCAAACACAACATCCAGGCAAACCAAGCGCGAATCATGTCTCAGTCCTTTCATCCAGGAAATTGACCGCTTCGGAATCGGGCGGATCGGTCGTTCGGCGATCGACAGCAATGACATCGAAGACCAAGCTGAGCTGCCACCGATCGCGAGGAAAGCTACGGCAATGGTCGAAGGGACCAGCATCACAATCTTCTCGGGGACAAGCGATGGCGAACGAGATTGCAACTTGAACTTTATTCTGCCTCCAATGACGATGGACTGGAATCAGCGCGGTTCGACCACCGCTTGCCAAAGTGGCGACAACGCGGAGACGTTGCCGCAGAAGTACATGGCCCGCGGGACGGACATTTCCAGCAGTTTGCGGAATTGTGTTTCGGGATCACGAGCTTGCACCGATCCCAGCAGCAGACTCATGAGCGAGACCGGGTAGTTGAAATCGACCACCCGGACGCTGGTTAATCCCAGCTTCGTTTTCAAAGCGGTGAGGGCGTCTTCTTCGTCGCCGATCTCGTCGATCAGGCCGTTGGCTTTGGCCTGTTCGGCGGTGAAGATCTGGCCGGTCGCAAGTTCTTTAACTTTGGCAGCATCGAGACCCTTGCGATTCTTGTCGATGATGTCCACGAAGCGTTGCAGCGATTCATCGAGAATGCCACGCCATAAACCTCGTTCGCGGTCCGTGAGTGCCCGCAGCGGGTCGAGGGAGTCTTTGAACTCGCCCGTCGTGAGCGAGTCAGCCGCAACGCCGAATTTGTCTGCGAGCTTACTGGCGTCGTAGCGCGGGATGATGACGCCGATCGAACCGGTCCAAGTGGTCGGCTCGGCGTAGATTTTGCCCTCCTCGCCGCAGCCCATCGCGACGTATACGCCACCGGACGCAGCGATACGTTTCATCGAGACGAACATTGGCTTTGTTTTCCCAAGATCAACCAGCTTGCGGTAAATCTGGTCGCTGTCGGCAACCAATCCGCCGGGACTGTCGATGGCCAACAGCACTCCTTTGACACGCTCATCTTCCTTGACGTGCTTGATCGCCTTCAAGAAGTGTTCGGTGAACGGCGGCATGATCGTGCCGCTGATTTCGAGCACGGCGATTTTGTCGGTCGCTTGCTGTTCCCCGGAACGATATTGCTCAGTGACGCCGTCATCTTGCTGAAAGTACTCGCGGTATTCCGAGTTCAGCCGCACGCAATACAACAGCGAAAAGATCAGGGCGATCATCAACAGACGGACAAACCAACGTCCAATCCAGAATGGCGATGGCGGAAGTTGCTGGATGATGATTGGGGGAGGAGTCGTCGTCTGCGTGACTTGAGGCGGAATGGCGGACATGGGGCAAACTCCAGTTCTTTGGGCGAGCCGCAGGGAATTGGCGGACAGATTTTGCGAGATCGCAGATGTTCGGGCGCGAATCCCATCGACTTACCGGATCGGGTTGAGAAAGAAACCTTGGCAAACTTTTCCGGCGATTCGGAATGTGCGAGCCACACGCGCGGAATCACTCGCAAGACTAGCACAGCCGTCATAGGCCGAGCACCCCGGGGTCGATAGTAACTCACCACAGGTCGGTTTTCGGAACCGGGGGAATTATTGGGTTGCAGACGGACCCCTGCAATCCACGCCACGACCGACATCACTCAATGCGTGCGGGCCCAACAGGGATGCAGGAGCCTTGGTAATGAACAAGAAACCTAGTTTGGTAGCGACGGCGTGGATGCTCGGTGGCGGACTACTGCTCAACACCAGTCTGGCGGAAGCCCAAGTGGCCTTACCGGCGGACGAGTACTTCGCTCCGCAACGCAGCGTCCCATTTTCCCTCAAGAAGGCTCCGGGGCTGCTGCCCGAAATGCTTCACAACGCGGATGCGTCCAAGAAGAGCGTCATCGCGCCGAGCGACTCGCTGGGCGCCGACCATAAGATCAACGGACTGTCCATTGCTCCGAAAAAGTCTTCAAAAAACTTCAAGATCACCCCCGCGAACCACCAGATCGATGGCGCGAACCCGCTGGCGAATCAAGGCGATTCGGCGGCCTCACCAATTCAGAAGCAACTGGAAGAGATGTATCGCAAAGACGGCCGACCGATGCCGCAGATGAATTTCAACCAAACACCGATCCCGGCCAACGGACAAGTTCCGAATGTGAATCCGAATGCCGGCCTTCCATCGAACGCGGCACCGGGCAACGTCGTGCCGCCCAAGCGCAGTCTGCTCAGTAAATTGAATCCCTTCAGCCGCTTAAAGAGTGTCCCTGCACAACTTCCAAAACATTCGGCGAATCCGATTCCGAGGATAGCGACTGTTCCAACGCATCAGCAACCAGGACTCATCCCTGGTGCGAACAGAATCAAGCCCGCTGGTGGGAATACCTCGAATGGCTTGGACAATACGGTTCCACTTGCGCTGCCAATACCGCCATCTGCAGTTCCCTCCCAGCAATCAGCACCGGCTCAAGTAAGCAGCCAGTTGTCGGACTCTTTGCCGCCAGTACCGGGCGATGCTGGATACCGGGCTCCCGTGGCGAGCGACGCGGTCTTGGTTCCGCCGGCACCTGCCTCGATCGACGCCGAAATCGACAACGTCTTCAGCGACAAGCCCAATGAGAACGTGGAAAGCCCGGCGACACAGCCAGCCGAGTCCAAGGCCAGCGACGAAGCTAATCCCTTCAGCGGTCTGTCACTCGACCAGGAATTCGGGCCAGTGTCGAAACCAGACTCGGCGAAATCCACCACGACTGAACCGATAAGGGAATTCGAGACCCCCAACGGGATCCCGCTGCCTCCGGAATCTCTGCCCGCCGAACCAACCAAGGAACAGATCGAAGCCAAGATGAAACGCATCTTCGAGCGTGGCGAACTGCGTGGACTGAAAGGCTTCTGCCCGGTCGCCCTGCGAGATGATCGCGAACTGGAGAACGCTTTGCCGGAACACCACTCCACATTCAAAGGTCGCACATTCTACTTCAGCACGGCCGACGCCAAGGCCGAATTCGACGAGCATCCACTGCAATACACTCCGATCTCTGGCGGCCAAGACGTGGTTCTGCTCGCGGAGAACGTTAAGAAGGAAGGCTCACTCGATCACGCTGTCTGGTTCAAAGGCCGACTGTACCTCTTCACCAGTCAGAAGACACTTGAGCAATTCGTCGCGACTCCCAAAAAGTTCGCCATCAGCGAGTAAGCCCCCAAGGTCTCTGACTGACACGATAGCCCCGGCCGCGCAAGCGACCGGGGTTTCTTTTTTTTAGATCAGGCTGTCCAGCATGATCTGGATGGGCATCGAATTTTGGACATTAGAGCTTGGGCCTTGGACTTTGACGCCTTGGCTGACCTACTTCGGCAGCAGTTTCTGATGGATCAGCGCGTCGGCCGCGATCCACAATTTGCGCCAGCGCGGCAACGAGACATGTTGGCGGAAGACGTCGAATTGCCGCCGCTCGATTTCGTGCAGCAGTCCGCCGTAAAGCTGTAGCATCGCTTTCATGATCGGCCGACCGTGAGGCTGCAGGCACGGCACCAGTTGCTCCGCCAAGGCGTAAAACGATTTCGCACGCTCGGCTTCAAACGCCATCAGCGCACAAAAACGGTCGTCGCAGCGTTGTGCGATCAAGTCTTCGGCCGTCACACCGAATCGCTGCAAGTCTTCGGCCGGCAGATACACACGCCCCGCCGCCGCATCCTCGCCGACGTCTCGCAGAATGTTCGTCAGTTGGAGCGCTGTGCCGCAGTCGATCGCTCGCTGAGCGGCTTCCGAGCCATGAAAACCCCAGATGTGAATGCAACATAGTCCGACGGCTCCGGCGACCAGATAACAGTAGTCCGCCAGTTCGGCGAAGGTCTGAAACCGGATCGGTGACGAATCGCCAAAAGATTCCAAATCCGATCGCACTCCGCGCACGACGGCAAAGAGATGCTCGAGAGGAATCACAAATCGTTCGGCCACATTGGACATGGCCGGCAAAACCATGCGAGCCGAATCCGACCAGCTGGTCATTTCGGCAATCGACCAATCCGGTCGCAACGACGCGGTCAGAGCGTGTTGCCAGTCGTCGAGATCGGCGAGTCGCTGTGCTGGTGCGCGAGTCGTGTCATCTCCCCAATCGTCGGTCACACGCATGAAGGCGTACAACGCGCACATCGCTTGAAATTGCGGAGCCGGCAGTCCACAGAACGAGTAATAAAAATTCCCAGCCGTCCTTTTTGTCAGCCGAATGCAATGGTCGAAGGAGTCCTCAAGCAACGTGCGACTCATGCCGCCACCTTCCGCCCAATGGCTCGGCCGAAACATTTCAGCAACAAGCCAGCCGCATCCCACTTCGTCACGACGGGACGTTGCTCCCAAACGTGATAGCCGATGGACGTCACGCGATCGCAGATCTTCAAACCTCCCTCGCCGAACAGCTCGATGACAACTTGCAGCCGCCCGCGCAATCGAGGAGCCAGCTCGCGCACAGCCAGCAACATCCCACGAGCACGCTCGACCTCATACCGCATGAGTTCAACAAACGCCTCGTTCGTGACTCGGTTTGCCAGATCCGGTCGCGAGTACCCGAATCGCTCACAGTCATCCAGAGGCAGATACGTTCGGCCGAGCTCCGCATCGCGAGCGACATCTTGCCAGAAGTTCGCCAACTGCAAACCGGTGCAGACCGAATCCGAAAGCTCGACCGAGCGTTCGTCATCACAGCCACACAACCGCAAAACGATCCGACCAACTGGATTCGCGCTGTTCCGGCAATATCCGAGCAGTTCCTCGAATGAGCTGTACGATGTGATACGCTGATCCTGCTCAAACGCCGTCAGCAGATCGTCGAACGGCTCGCGAGAGAGGTTGAATTCCTTCACGGTCCGTTGCAGCGCGACAAACACCGGATACCCCATCTCTTCGCCAGACCAACACCGAGCTAACTCGCCGCGCCATTGAGCGAGCATTCGAGTCGAGAGTTCTCGGTCGTCTAATTCGTCCGCCAGATCATCCGAGGTTCGACAATACGCATAGACATTGAAGAAAGGCTGTCGCAACCGCCCAGGCAGCAACCAGGAAATCAACGGAAAGTTCTCGTAGTGCGAGGTCGCCAGGCGCCGGCAAAACAGCTCCGACTCGAGCAACGTCGGCGGTTTGGACGACGAAGTCGGCATGTCCCAGCCGAGGTGACGGCGAGTCAAACCATCCAGAATGTTGCTGAGTTCCGGGGATGTCATGGGGTCGTAGGCTACAGCGTCGTCATCGCGTCGCCCAGCCGATAGACTCCCCGGTGATGACCTTCGGCGACGAGTGATCGCGTCGGTCACGCAAACGTAGCCGCCTCGCTCCCGCGAGGCAGAGCTACCGGCAAACACCTCCGAACTCAGACTTCCATTCGCCATTGCTCCGCCTCGCAGGAGCGAGGCGGCTTCGTTCGCAGGATGCGTTGCCGTACTCCCAATGTCCGTGTCTCGTTTTTTGTGACTTTCATCCATGCCCGTCCCACAAGTGGCCATCATTGGCCGGCCGAATGTCGGCAAGAGTTCGATTCTCAATTGGCTCGCACACAAGCTCGTCTCCGTCGTGGACCCGACGCCGGGTGTAACTCGCGACCGCGTTTCGTATTTGATGAACGAAGGGGACCGCTACTTCGAGCTGATCGATACCGGCGGCATCGGCATCGTCGACCGCGACGATCTCTCGGAAGACGTCGAGCGGCAAATCCAAATCGGGATCGACCGCGCGGACCTGATCCTGTTCGTCGTCGATGGCAAAGACGGTCCGATGCCGCTCGATCAAGTCGTCGCCGACCGGCTCCGTCCGATCGACAAGCCCAAACTGCTGGTCGTTAACAAGTGTGACTCTCCAAAGGCTGAGGACGACATCCCGCAGTTCTATCGCATGATGAACGGCCCGACCGTCGCGACCAGCGTCATCGGCAACAGAAACCGTGATCAACTGGTCGAGGCAATCCTCCAAAACTTGCCACCCGCGGCTGAGCATGAGGCAGACGACGGTGCGTCGCTCGCCTCCGATCCAGAACTGAAATTCGCGATCGTCGGCCGTCGCAACGTCGGCAAGAGCACCTTCATCAACGCATTGGCTGAGGAGGAACGCTGCATCGTCTCCGAGATTCCCGGCACGACGCGCGACAGCATCGACGTCCGCTTCGAGATCGATGGGCTGCGGTTGTTGGCGATTGACACCCCCGGCGTCCGCAAGAAGAAGAGCCTCGCCAACGACATCGAGTTCTACGGCATGGTCCGCGCCCAAAAGAGCATTCGCCGAGCCGACGTCGTCTTCATGTTCTTCGACGCCACCGAAACCGTCTCGCGCGTCGACAAGCAACTGGTCGACGAGATCGTCTCGCAGCATAAGCCGGTGATCTTCGTCATCAACAAATGGGACCTGGCCAAGGAAGCCGAAATGTCGATGGAACGCTGGGGTGAGTACCTCGCCCAACAGTTCGCCTCGTTAAAGTTCGCCCCGGTCGCATTCCTGACCGCGAAGTCCGGCCGCAACGTCCACAAGCTGATCAATCTCGCTCAGAGCATCTTCAAGCAAGCTCGCACGCGCGTCTCGACCGGCGAGATCAATCGGGTGATCCGCGCCGCCGTCGTCCGCAACCGGCCGCCCGTGCGTCGCAATCAGACGCCGAAAATCTTCTTCGCCACGCAAGTCGCCACCGAACCACCGACGATCGTCTGCAAATGCAACAACCCGGAACTCTTCGACAACTCCTGGCAACGCTACCTGCTGAGCGTGATCCGCGAAGAACTGCCGTTCCACGAAGTCCCGGTCCGGCTCTACCTCCGCCAGCGCGAACAGGCCGACGAGCGCCGCTCACCGTCGGCGCAGGGTTTCGGACTCGACCACACTGTGCATGGCGAGGCCCTCGAAGAGGAAGACTTCGATGACGACGATTGGAAAGAGGAGCTATCGTCTCTGTAATTCGCGTGACGATCAAATCTGTCCGTCGAGCGCCATCTGGTGGAAGCAGTGCGTCGTCTTCTCCTGGTTCTCCAGGAGCCAGTCGATCGATGGCTCGTTGTGCATCGCTTTGTGGATCGCCTTGGCGATGGCGGCACGGTGCGTCTGGAACAGGATCGCGTGGTCGATTTTCTCGTGAATGACGCTCGGATCGAGCCACACCGAGACGATGATTCCCAAGTCGTTGGCCTTCTCCTTCGGGATGTCGCCGGCTCGCACGGCATCGAGCACGCCGTTGGCGATCGCGGCTTGAACGGTCCCCATCAGAATGTTCGTGTACTTCTCGTTGTTAACCGTGACTTTGCTGACCATCACGGTCGCCGGACGCACCTGCACGTCGCAGTTCAGAATCGCGAAGACTTTCGAGTGTCCTTTGGATTGATCGCCGATCAGATTGGCAATCGCGCTGCCCACCGGGCCGTCCAATTCGCCGATGACGACCTCCGGTTCAGCAGCCGACCAGGCGGGGGCGGCTTCGACCAAGGCTTCTCCGGTGCGCATCACAATTCGCTGACTCATGACGGTCCTTTCGATGTCGGTGGCGGTTGATCACACTCTGTTCGACAAAGGGTAGGTACCGCGCCACAATCGCGGCAAGCATCCAAGTTCCGTCGCAGTATTCGTTCTCATTTCCTCGTCGGCATCGGAAGTCTGTCTATGGCGATTCGCGTGACGTGTGATTCGTGCTCAAAGGTGTTTGGGGTCAGCGACCAGAAGGCGGGCAAGCGTGTCCGCTGTCCGGGCTGCGAAGAGATCATCACGGTCCCCATCGAGGATGACGAACCGGCTCTGCGACCTCGCAAAGCGAGCAGTTCGAAGAGTCGGAAGAAAAGCAAGAAGTCCTCGTCACCGCCGTGGCTGGCGATCGGACTTGGTGGAGGTGGGCTGGTCGTCGGTGTGATCCTCGCCATCGTGCTGCTGTCGGGCCGGAAGGATCCCCCTCAGGTCGCGCAGCCAGCTCCTCCAGCGAATGCTGCTCCGGGAACGACGACCGAACCCACGACGGCTGTGCCTCCGGCGACGGCATCGGCTGCGCTGAAGGCTCCGGTGGCTGTCGCTTGGAGCGTGACCGTCGATCCACCGCCACAACTGATCGAGTGGCCGGCGAACTGGAAGGGAAAGATCGATGTCTACGGCGGTCCAGATGACGCTCTTTTTCCGACAACACCCAGTCCGCTCTTTGCTGATCTCGAAGCGGGTTCCGAAGTACGGTCGTGTCAGGTTTGGGATTTGATCACCGGCGAGAAACTCGGCAGCATGAAAACCAAAACCGGGCCGATGGCCGAACGGCGGTTGAGTCCCGACGGAAAAATGTTCCTGGGTCGCGCGGTCGACAAAGAGAACCCGACCAA
>Ga0194120_10000214_pt1 | contig 104880 bp, 99 predicted proteins | sample TA2MahCa65mmetaG_FD_148642 | JGI IMG/M metagenome (GOLD analysis project Ga0194120, IMG submission 148642) | Freshwater microbial communities from Lake Tanganyika, Tanzania - TA2015019 Mahale Deep Cast 65m | ecosystem: Environmental > Aquatic > Freshwater > Lake | place: Tanzania: Lake... | reverse complement strand
TGGCTTAATTCTTTTCTTCGTGACTCTTCGTGTTCCTTGCCCTTCGACTTCGCAACAAAACTGCGCCGTTGCTTCGCTCAGGGCGCTGGTTAAATTCTTTTCTTCGTGACTCTTCGTGTTCCTTCGTGGATCAACCCCACGGCGCGACGACTTTATCCACGCCCGCCAAGGGCACGCCGGTCATGGCCGAGGCTTCGAGCGTCAGCGCGCGCATATCTTCCGGCTCCAAGTTGTGCACGTTGCTCTTGCCGCACGATTTGGCGATCATCGTCACTTCCATCGTCACCGCCCGCAGAAAACTGGCAATGCGCTCACTGGCCTTTTCCGGATCGAGCCGCAGTTGCAACTCCTCATCCTGAGTCGCCACCCCCACCGGGCAACGCCCCGTGTGACAATGATAGCAATATCCCGGCGCCGTGCCCAACGCCGCATAATCTTCCTCGTACAGTGGCGCGTTGCAGTTGAGAGCGATGAGCGCCGCCGTGCCGAAGGCCACCGCGTCCGCGCCGAGGGCCAACGCCTTCGCCACATCCGCGCCGCTCTTGAGGCCGCCCGACACCACCAGCGACACTTTGCCGTACATGCCGATCTCTTCCAGCGCGCGGCGCGCGGCAGGGATGGCGGCCATGGTGGGGATGCCGGTATGGTCGAGCAAAAACTCCGGCGATGCGCCCGTGCCGCCCTCCATGCCGTCGATCACGATCACATCCACGCCGCTCTTGGCCGCGATCTTCACATCGGCGGCCACGCGACAGGCCGGGAGTTTAATGAAGATCGGCACGCGGTATCCGGTGGCGTCGCGCATCTCTTCGATTTTGATCGCCATATCGTCCGCGCCGAGAAAATCCGGGTGGCGCACCGACGAGCGCTGATCGATGCCTTTGGGCAGTTGGCGCATCTCCACCACTTTGTCGATCACCTTTGCGCCCAACAATACGCCGCCGGTGCCGGGCTTCGCGCCCTGCCCCACCGCGATCTCAATCGCGTCGGCCATGCGCAGGTGTTCGAGATCGAGCGAATAGCGGCTCGGCGTGATCTGATAGATCAACTTCTTCGAGGCCTGCCGCTCATCGGCCAACATCCCGCCCTCGCCCGTCGAGGTGCACGTGCCCACCGCCGTCGCCCCCAACCCCAGCGACACTTTGGCGTTGCGGCTCAACGCGCCGAAACTCATCGAGGCGATATAGATCGGAATGTCGAGTTCGAGCGGCTGGCTCACGAGGTCGGGCTTGCCGCCGCCCAGCACGGTTTTGGTTTCGCAAAACTCGCGGTAGCCTTCGAGCGGCAAGCGAGTCATCGCCGCCGGAAGGAAGGTCAACTGATCGAGTGTGGGGATATTGAAAAACGTCGAGAAGCCGCGAATCTGGTAATGCCCCAGTTCGGCTTTTGCCTGAATGTCTTCGATGGCGTGCGGAGTCCAAACTTTGCTCCGGCCCATCTGCGGAAGTTTTTTCATACTTTCAGCCATGTCTGGCCCTCCCGTTTATCGAAATACCAAAGTTTGCGCCCGGCCACGACCTTCTTCCAATCTCTAATCTCCAATCTCATCCCAACTTCTGCAATGATTGATTCGATCTCATCGATCTCCTCCGCCGTCGGCTTGATGATGACGGCGTCGATGCCGAGTCCGTGGATGTTGCCGCCGACGAAAATGTTGCCTTCGTACAACGAGTCGCCCACGCCGTCGGCGGCGTCCCCCAACGCGATCAGTTTTCCGCGCTGAGCCATGAATCCCGAAAGAAAGCCGATGCTCCCGCCGACGACGACTACGCCGCCTTTCTGCGCCACTCCGGCGCGCGGCCCGGCGTCGCCTTCCACCACCACCGTGCCGCCGCGCAGTGATGCGCCCACGCTCTGACCCACACTGCCGCGCACGCGAATGAAACCGCTGGCCATCGATTCGCCGATGCCCCATCCGGCGTTGCCTTCCACCACTGCCGTGCCGCCGCTGCTGAGTCCGCCGCAGTAGTAGCCCACACTGCCCTTGAAAGTGACATGCCCCGGACCGGGCAATGCCACGCCGAGATTGTGGCGCGAGCGCGGATTTTCGACAACGACTTCCTCGCCCTGCGCCATGAGCGCGCGCAGTTTCTCGTTGAGCGCGCGCGGCGACAGCACATCGACATCCAGCGTCACCATATCACCACCTCGCTTTGCCCGTAGCTCGTTGTCGCGATCTCCTCGCGCAGAACTTGCCGTATCGCCTGCTCTTCGGTCGCCATCACCACCAGTTGTTCGTTCTTGGCCGAGATCATCGGTTTGATCGCCAATCGATCTTTGGCGAGGCCGATCCCGGCGGGGATAGAAAGCAGATAGGTGAACACACCGTCCAACGCGCCGATGGAATAGCGAAGCGCCTCCTCGAACGACTTGCCGTGTTTCATTTGGTCGGCGATGAAAACGGAGATCAGTTCGGAGTCGTTGTCGCTTGAAAACTGGTAGCCATCCTGTTCCAGCAATCGGCGCGATTTGTAGTAGTTTGTGATCTGCCCATTGTGGACGATGGACACATCGGGGAAGGGCCGCGCCCAAAAGGGGTGGCCGTGCGCCACGTCCACTTCGGTTTCGGTGGCCAGGCGGCAGTGGCCGAGTCCATGCGTGCCGGTGAAACTGCGGATGCCATGTCGCGCCGCCACCGTTTGCGCGTCGCCCACGTCTTTCACGATTTCGAGCGAGTGCCCGAACGAATGCGCTTCGACTCCGCCGAGCGCGATCCACGCCGTGGTCACGCGCTCAACGTCAGTGGTCGGCGCCACCTCAAGCCGCACGAAAGCATCTTTCGCGTTGTCGGCTTTGTCCCACGTCGGCGGAGTCACGAACGCGCCGCCTGCATTTTGCAGCTCGGCTTCGATCTCCTTCAGTTTCGACTGCAATCGCTCGCGATTGTCCACGCGCAAACGCGCGATCAGTCGATCATCCCGCCATGGCCCGTAGAGCGCGAAGCCGGTGGAATCGGTGCCGCGATGCCGGAGCGCTGACATCATCTGCACCAGCTCCTCGCCGATGGGGCCGGGTTGGGTAAGTTTCACGCCGCCAATGCCGCACATAAGACCTCATTGCAGATCGCAGGTTGCAGATCGCAGATTGCTCGTCGCCATCCGCTATCTGCTATTCGCCATCCGCTATTCGCTGTTAGCCAAAGAAGCCAAACGGCTCGGTGAATGTGTAATCACTGCCGATGTAGGGGATGCCGGTCATGGCGCAGGCTTCGAGCGACACGGCGCGCAAGTCTTCCCGCTCAAGGTTGTGCACGTTGCTCTTTCCGCAAGCCTTCGCCAGAATCACCATCTCGTTCGTCATGGCTGTGAAGTAATTGGCGACGCGGTGCGCGGCCAGTTTGATATTGAGCCGCTCGCGCAGTTCAAGCTTCTGCGTGCCAATGCCGAACTCGCATTCGCCCTTGTGGCATTCGAGGCACACCGTGCAACCCATGGCCACCATCGCGCCCGTGCCCACATACACCGCGTCGGCGCCGAGCGCCAACGCTTTGGCAATGTCCGCGCCGTCGCGGATGCCGCCGGAGATCATCAAGCTCACTTCGTCTTTCACGCCCATATCTTCGAGCGCGCGCGTGGCCTGCACCAGCGCCGCCAGAGTCGGCATCCCCAAATGATCAATGGCAATCTTCGGCCCCGCGCCCGTGCCGCCCTGCATCCCGTCAATCACCACGCCGTCCACGCCCACCTTGGCCGCGATCTTCACATCCTCGTACACGCGCCCCGCGCCCACTTTCAAGAAGATCGGTTTTTCGTAATTGGTGATCTCGCGCAACTCCTGCAACTTCACCACCAGATCATCCGCGCCGAAGATGTCGCCATGGCGCGGGTGCGAAGCCAGATCGATTCCGGGCGGCAGGCCGCGAAAGGCGGCGATCTCGGCGGTCATCTTCTCGGCCATGAGGTGGCCGGAGAGGCCGGGCTTGGCGCCGATGCCGAAGACCAATTCAATCGCGTCGGCCTCTTCGAGATTGCGGAGCGAGAAACCGAATCGGCTCGGGCACACTTGCACAACTTGGCGATACGAATGGGCGCGCTCTTCGGGAAGGAGGCCGCCTTCGCCGTTGTTCATGGCCGTGCCCACTTTGGCGCTGCCCATCGCCAGCGCGATCTTGGCCTCTTTGCTCAACGCGCCATACGACATCGGCGCAACCATGATCGGCGTTTCGATGACGAGCGGCTTCTTGGCGTATCGCGCGCCGAGCACGGTGCGAGTGACGGCGTCTTCCCGGTAGGTGTCAACGGGCATCCGCGAGAGTCCGGCGGAGAGGAGAACGAGATCATCGAAGGTGGGCAGTTTGCGAGTGGTGCCGCATCCGCGCACGAGATGTTTGCCCGTCCGCGCTTTCTCTTGAATGTCGCGCACGGTGGATGAACTCCAGCCGCCGCCGGTGAGGCGCGATCCGGCGGGGCCGCTTCCGTTGCTCCCCGCGGCGGCGGTCGCGCCATCCAACGCGCCCGCAAACTTCAGCGCATCCTGCGGGCAGGCTTTGATGCACTTGGCGCAGTCGGTGCAGAGGGCGGCGTCACAGAGGATCATTGCGTCACCCTTTCATGCTCGACGAGTTGAGGCTTGAAGATCTGAAATTTCTGCTTGCCCGATTTTGGGACGAGGCACTCGAACTCGGCCGGCTCCGCTGGAATGTTGTTCTCGGTGAAGAGCAGAGCCAGTTCTTCGGCCTCGCCGGTTTCGAGCGCGCGCACGCGGATGTTGCTGCCCGTTCCGGCCAGTTGGCCGCGCCGATAATAGATCGCGCCGCCGTACATCGACTCGCCGGTGTTCGGCCCCACTTTGCCGAGCAGGACGATGCGCCCGCCGAGCATTTGCTGTCCGGTGAGCATTCCCACATCGCCGCACACGATCACTGCGCCGCCTTTGAGTCCGTACCCCACCCGGCTTCCGGCGGAGCCGCGCACTACTACCGTACCGCCGATCATCGACGGGGCGAGATTGCTTCCGGCATTGTTGAGCACGGTAAGCTTTCCGCCGAGCATGTTGTCGGCGGCGTACCAGCCCACGTTGCCGGTGACGGTGACGGTGGGGCCGCTCATGAATCCACAGCAATAGAATCCGGCGCTGCCCTGCACTTCGATCTCCAACGCGCCGCTGACGTTGACGGCGATGTTGTGGCGGGCGTGGGTGTTGCGGAGGATGATCTTGTGGCCGCCGCCAGCGCGGACTTGCAAATGGGCGTTGAGGTCTTTCTCGGCCATCCGATCCAAATCTAGTTCTTCGACCATAGGCGCACCTCCCCCGGCCCCATTTCAGTGGCGAATACATCCGGGTCCACCGCCTCGAACGACACTTGCTCGGAGCCGAGGAGGAGCAAGTCGTCGTTTTGATAATAGAGGATGGGCTTGATGCCCAGCCGGTCGCGCACCGCGCCGATCTCCGTTTCGGTGGCGGCGAGGTAACTGAACACGCCGTCGAAGTCGTCGAGCGAGGCGCGCAGGGCTTCCTCGAATGTGTTGCCCTGCCGTTTGATCTTGTGGGCAAGGTAGTGGGCGATGATCTCGGAATCGTTGAACGTTTTACAGCGGATGCCTTTGGCTTCGAGCCGTCGGCGCAGTTTGAAGTAGTTGGTGAGTTGGCCGTTGTGCACGACGGCCAGTTCGGGATACAGATCGGAACTGAAGGGGTGGGCGAAGTTGAGGTTGTCGATGCTTTCGGTGGCGAGGCGGGTATGGCCGAGAGCGTGATGGCCGCGCAGTCCGCGCAGGCGGCCAAACTCGGCCAGCGCTTCGGCAGTGCCCACATCTTTGATCACGTCGAGCTGCGCGCTGAGGCTGTGTACGCAGAGGGTGGGCTCGGCGTTGATGTGGCGATACAGCCGGGCGAGGTCGGGCGGATCGGCTTGCAGGGTGAGGCGGGCCATGGTGTACGGCGAGTTGGTGCGATACGTGTCGCACGCGCCGAGTTCGGCGTGTTCGGTGACGATGCGGCGGAGAAGCGGCAGATCGTCCGCCGGGTGGAGCATGGAGACTCGGGCGGCCACGTAATCGCGCGGTTGGCCGAGATAAATGGCCGTGCCAGTGGCGTCGCAGCCCCGATGCCGAATTTCATACAGCATCTTGAAGAGCGCGTCGCCCAGATCGCTTTCTTGTTTCACCATGATGCCTGCAATGCCGCACATGAGATGCCTCTCTTAAGGATGAAGGCAGAAGGATGAAGGATGAATTGCATCCTCCGCCTTCTGCCTTCATCATTCATCCTTCATCCTTCAGTCGGAGGCCGCTCCCGTATCATGTTGGAAGCGAACGTCCACCGGCTCGGCGGATTCCATCGCGCTGAGGTCGCGGCCAATTTGGGCCACGAGGCCGGGCTTGGCCGAACGCAGATAGACGATGTACAGCAAGCCAATGACAATCCACGCCGCCGCCACGTAGGGCATCGTCGCCAACAGGCCGGGCTGAGGCAGCAACGAGCCGTAGAGCGCCGCGCCCGCGCCGACGACAGCGACCAACGGAATGACGAGGTGTTTGACGATGTTGTATTCCTGTTTGAGTTCGCGGCGGAACCACACGATGGCGGCAATGGACACGAACACGTAGATCACTTCGATGGCGATGGCGCCGATCCCGGCAAGGTAGCCGAACTCGATAGTGTACGCGGTGGGCGCGCCCTCGGCCGGCGGGAAGGCCGCCGCAAAGCCAACGGCAACGATGAGCGCGAGCACCAGAACAGCGCCGTTTGCCATGTGCGGGGTTTTGTGAGTGGGGTGTGTACGCGCAAGAAAGCCGGGCAGTGCGCCATCGCGGGCAATGGCAAAGGCCACGCGAGCCGAGGTGGTGAGGCAGCCCAGCGCAACAGCGAAGCCGTCCACAATGGCGGCAAGGAACACTACCACTACCAGCCAATCGCCCACATACATTCCGGCCATGCTGAACAACGCCGGCACGTTGGGATCGGCCCACGCGGCAACGCCTTCGGGCGTGAAGCCGAAGCCGATGGAATAGGCGTAAGTGACGATGATGTACAACACCACCGCCGCCGTCACCGTGCCCACAATGGCAATGGGCATCGAGCGCTTCGGGTCAGCCGTCTCTTCCGCCAACACCGCCGCCGACTCGAAGCCGGTGTACATGAGGATGGCGAAGATCATGCCGAAGGCGAGGCCCTGCATACCGCCTGCCGCCGAGAACGAAAACGGCGTGAGGCTGTACCCCGACGCCCCGCCAATGATAAGCACATAGGCGGCCAAAAGCACAACGATGGCAACGGAGCCAAACACCAGCCACAATTGAGTCTTCGTCGAGATACGCACATCGAAATAGGAGAGCAAATACAGCGCCACGCACTCGATGACGGCGACCACGATCCACATGTACGCGCCGGGCAGTTGAACGCCGAGCATGGCCAGAATCTCTGTCGTCCAACCGGCCACACCGGCGATGATGGCGATGGTGAGACACAGCACGGCAAACAAATAGACCCAGCCGCCCATGAAGCCGGTCTCCGGCCCGAAGGCTTTGGCGGCATAGTTGTAGATCGCGCCTGCCGCGTGCACGCGCATGGCGAACTGAGCGACCACGTAGCCGAGCGCGACCATGGTGAGGCCGCCCAACAGCACCGCCAGCGGCACGGCGGAACCGGCGGCCATAGCGATGTAGGCGGTGAGGAACGACATACTCATCACCGGGCCGAGAAAGGCCAGGGCCTGCGAGATGACGTCCCACGTGCTGAGCACGTTCTTCTTGAGTTGATTGTGGGTTTCGGTTGTCATTGTCTCCTCCTCGTGAGCAATGGATCCAACGTGGGGGCAGGGCTTGCCCCTGCCTGCTATGGGCAACCGCGAGGGTTGCCCCTACCCGGTGTGGGCAACTGCGAAAGTCGCCCTACAAATGAAACGCGTACTCGTTGAACTCCCAATCGGTGACGTGCGCCCGAAAACGCTGTGACTCCAACCGCTTGACGGCGGCAAATGCTTTGACAAATTCTGGCCCCATCATCTTCGATAGAATCTCATCTTCTTCCAACGCGGTGATCGCTTCGTGCAAATACTGCGGCACCACCGGCGTCTTGGCCGGGTCGGCCAGCGCGTAAGCGTCGCCATCGAACGCCGCGCCGGGATCGAGTTTGCGATCGAGGCCATCCAACCCGGCGGCCAGCGCGGCGGCAAAAACGAGATATGGATTGGCGACGCCATCGGGTGTGCGGTTTTCGACTCGCGCCCCGCCCTTTCGTTCCGGTGGGATGCGGACGTAACACGTGCGGTTGTCGTATCCCCACAAAATGTAGAAGGGAGCGAACGCGCCGGGCACATATCGCTTGTACGAGTTGACGGTGGGCGCGAACACCGCCGTGAGTCCGCGCGCATGCGCAATTTGCCCGCCGATGAAGTGACGTGCCAATTCCGAAAGTCCGTCGGCGGACTTCTCGTCGAAAAACAGGTTGGCGTGAGTCTTCCGGTCGGCGAGGCTGAGGTGCAAGTGGTAGCCGCTCCCGCCGAGATCGGAGCGCGGCTTGGCCATAAAGGTTGCCATCAATCCATTCTGAAAGGCAATCTCTTTGACCGCTTGTTTGTAGAAGAACGTGCGGTCGGCCATATCGAGCGCTTCGCCGTGATCGAGATTGATCTCGTATTGGCCGGGAAAGAATTCGTGGGCCACCGCCACCGCGCGATGCCCCATGTCCTCGACGGCGTCCATGATCTTGCGGGTGATGCCATCGGGATCAATGGTCGTGTTCCACGTGTACACCATGCTCGGCTTGTCGGCGTAGGTGCGCCACGAGTCGCCGTCACGCTTGATCAAATAAAATTCCAGTTCACTGCCCACTACCGGGACCAGATTCCGTTGTTCGTATTCGGCGATGATCCGTTTGAGGATGTTGCGCGGGGCGAGGGCAATGGGCTCGTCTTTGTAATAAAGGTCGGCGATGACCGCCGCCGTGTTCGGCTCCCACGGCAAGCGGGTGAACGTGGCCAGATCGGGGATGGCGGTCATGTCGGCGTAGCCGGTTTCTTCGGCGGTGCCGGTGCCCGCCGCCGGGTTGCCAGCCAGATCAAGGGCGAAAGTGGGGAAGGCAAATTGCACGCCGTGCTCGATCACTTTCGGAAAGTGGCGGGCGGGCACGGCTTTGGCGCGAGCCACCCCGAAGAAATCGGGGAACTCAACTTTGATGGTTCGGATTTTTTCGGATTCGATTTGGCGCAGGATAGTTTCGGTGATCTGAGATGCTTCCTTAGCAGACATGATGCTCCCTCCGTATGGGGTCCCGGTATATGGGGAGATTGTAGCGGGCGCATCTCCCAAAATTCTCCCATTGGGAACCGGCTCCGTAGGGGCCGGGCTTGCCCCCGCCCCATGCGCGGGCAACAAAAAGCCCTCCCGAAGCGAAGCCTTCGGGAGGGCGGATGTGTGGGTTGGGGCAGTTCGCCAATTTCCCCTACGAACGCTCAACGAAAAATCGTTTGGCTTTCATCTCGAAACGGGGCAGTCCGCCGCGCGCGGCAACGCGGACAATGGGACGGAACGACAGCGCCGAATCGAGCGCCTGCGCGATTTGCCCCACCACCCCCGAGTCGGCGCCGTCGGCCAATTCCACTTCCACATCCATTTCATCCATGTGCTTCACCGTGCGCACCGTCACCCGAAACTCGTCCACCTCTTGGAATCGGCGCACGATGTTTTCGACTGCCGCCGGGAAGACGTTGACCCCGCGCACCGTCACCATATCGTCGGCGCGGCCAACAATGCCGCCCTCGAACCGCGCGAACGTGCGGCCACACGCGCACTTCTCGGTGTTCAACTGCACCACATCGCCGGTGCGATAACGAATGACCGGATAGCCCCAGCGACCCAGATTGGTGATCACCAGTTCGCCGCGCTCGCCCGCCGGCACGGGCTGGCCGGTTTTCGGATCGAGCACTTCCACGATGTACTCGCTTTCGATGGCGTGCGTGCCGCCCGGTTGCGCCTCGCACTCGAACGAGTGCGCGCCGACTTCCGACGCCCCGGCGTGATCGTAGCATTTGGCGCTCCATGCCTCTTGGATACGGCGCTTCGTCGAAGGCACATTCGCGCCCGGCTCCCCGGCGTGCACCGTCGATTTGACGGTGAGGACGCTCATATCGAAATTGCTTTCGCGGGCCACTTCGGCCAACCGCAGGGCATACGTTGGTGTGCAACACAGCGCGGTCGAGCCGGTGTCGCGCATGAGTTCCAATCGCTGAATCGAATCGCGCCCGCCGCCGGGAATCATCATCGCCCCGATCTGGCGCGCGCCCTCCACCGACGCCCAAAAGCCGATGAACGGGCCGAACGAAAAGGCGGTGAAGATTCGGTCGCCCGCCGACAGCCCCGCGCCCGACAGAACGTATCCCCAACAGCGGCCCCACCAATCCCAGCTCTCATCGGTATCCAACACGCGCAGGGGCGAGCCCGTCGTGCCGGATGTTTGGTGAAAGCGGATATACCGACTCGCCGGATAGGTGAGGTTGGTGCCGTACGGCAGGTTGGCAAGTTGATCGGTGACGAGTTCGTATTTCGTGGTGACTGGCAATCGAGAGATGTCAGCCACCGAGCGAATGTCGTCGGGCCTCACTCCGGCGGCTTTCATCTTCGCCGTGTAAAAGGCGTTGCGCTCCCACAGTGCTTCGAGCATCGCTCGAAGTTTTTGCGATTGCAGTGAGGCGAGTTGATCGCGGGGGAGTGTTTCGGTGGCGGCGTCGAAGTAGGGCATGGGCTGGCGGCGGATAGCGGACGGCGAAAGGCTGACGGCGGTTCTGCGCGATCAGCGAATCGTTACGCGCTATCGGCAAGGCTGAGAGGCACGCTCTGGCCTCGGTAGATCAGTGTCGGTCGCAATGGGTCGGCGGACGGTTCAACAGTGATGATTCCGCAGAAGTCGGGCTCGCCGGGATCGGAGCCGAAGGCTTCGCGGATGATCACGCGCATCGCGCCGGAATGGGTAACGCCGATCCAATGAGCACGCGCGGCGGGATTGCCATTCGATTGGAATCCGTCGCCGTTCAACACGCGCGCGAGCAATCCACGAAAGCGGCCCCACACCTCGGCGGTGGTGTCGGCCCACCCGTTGGGGTCGCGAGTCATCCAATAACCCATCGGGTCTTTGCTGGCATAGAAGCCGTTGTAGTAATCGATCTGCCCGGGTTGCAGTTTGAGTCGATAGGCCGGATCGCTGATCAAAGCATAGAGCAGTGAAGGTTCTTGCGGCGGCTGATCGGGCAGGGCGAAACGGACGTTGTGCAGGAACTCTTCGACTTGCGGAGCGTGAAGGGTGACTCCGCCCTTTGCCGCCAACGACTCGCTCAAGCCCTTCACCAACGAGTCGGCAGTTTCGACATTGCGCGCCAGCGTGGATCGATAGACTTGCACGGTGTCGCCTGCCGACACACGTTCGGCAATAGCGCGGCCCGCGGCGACGGCTTGTTCATGGCCGCGCGCAGTGATGCTCACATCGGTGCGATGATGCTCAACTTCGCCGTGTCGCACAAGATAAGCAACCGATCTCATATGATCAAGACTCCCTCAATTCGGTATAGACGGCCTGCTCCATAGCTAGCATGGCCTCTCGTTTGTCGTCCGGCCATTCGTATGCCAGCGGTGCAACGGTGACGCCCGGCCACGACTGGTCTTTGACTTCGCTCACTGCCATTTCTATGAGCGCGATTCGAAACGGCGCGGCGGCGATTCGCTCTTTGAGTGTGCGCGCCGCGCCTTTGACAAGATAGGCGAGATTGCCTGCCGCCATGATTTGCAGTGACGCTCGCTCCTCGCGCTGAAGGTTGGCGAGGCTCACACTGCCGTGATCGGCGCCGAACCGGATGCGGCGCGAATCGGGGGCGGCGGCCCACGTGTGAGCCGCGTTGGCGAAACCATCGTCATTCACCGTCAGCAGAAGGGCTGGTGTTCCAGCGCGGAGGGCGGCCAGCAATCGATCGGGAAGTTCAGAAGTGACTCGGCTCATACAGGATGATGGCGCGCATCTTAATTGAATTGCGCGTTCGCGTCAACCAGTTGCGGCGGGTCATGCCCTTTTGGGCGTGATGCGCTGCCGCAGAATCTCGACCATCTCCGGCCCGCCCGCATATAGCGGCTCAGGAATTTTGCTTCGCCCCATGAGTTCCGCGAGAACCACCGGCTTGCCGGAGGCATACCTCATCACGATGCCCGTTCGCTCGAACAACAACGACGGCAAGGCCAAGTCCCACAGATTGACGGCGGCATCGAAGAACATCCCCGCCGCCGCGCCTTTGGCGAGAAGGCACATTTGATAGATTGGGGCGCCCAAGCAATACACGCGGCCCGGAAAATCAATGGCGAACGTCTTGTGATGATTCGTGGGGCCGAAGATGAAGGTGTTTGGCTCGAGCGTTGTCGTGCGGGCTGGCTGAAGCGGCTCGTCGTTGCAATAGGCCGGGCCGGTTTTATCGGCCCAGAACAGCTCGTTCGTCACCGGGTTGATGGCCGCTCCAGCAACCGGCCGATCACCCTTCATCAAACACACCGCCGGCACCCACGCCGGAATGCGAGCGACAAAGGCCCGGCTGCCGTCTAGGGCATCCACCACCCACGCATGATCTTCTCCCTCGGCGGCCGGGCGCGATTCATCGGTCTCCTCGCCGATATAGCCGTACATCGGCGCGAGCGACGTGAGCGCCAACCGCAAATAATTTTCCACCGCCGCATCGGCTTCGGAAACCACGCTCAAATCGGCCTTCACCGAGCGCGAAACCTTGCCGTAGTAAAACAAAGCGATCTGCCCGGCTTCGGTTACGATTTGTTTGATGTCTTCGATATGGACCGGCACACTGCCTCCGTGTTCACGACTCCGGTTTCAACCGCCGTCGAATGGGAAAAATCTCCGCGCCCCAACGGCGGTGCGCCAAACCCCACAGCCCTTCGGGCGCAACCAGCATCATAAAGACGGCGATGCCGCCGAGAAGAATGAGCGACCACGGCCCAAAGTCCGCGAGGAATTCTCGCAGAGTGAAAAACACCACTGCGCCGACGATCGGGCCTTCGATCGTGCCCAGCCCGCCAATGACAACGATGAAGGCCATATACGCCGCCCACTGAATGTTGAACGAAGATTGAGGCGTGATCCGCAGAGCGTTGAGATAGATAAGCCCGCCGACGACTCCGGTGCCGAACGCGGCGATGATGAATACCAGCAGTTTGATGCGCGTGATCTTCACCCCCACGCTCATGGCCGCCACTTCCGAATCGCGGATGGCGGTGAGGCCGAGTCCCACGCGCGAGCGCATCAGCCAATACACTAGCATCACCGAGCCCACCCCGATCACCACCGCCAACCAATACGTGAACATCTCGCGCTCATTGCGCGGCATGTTTCCGGCGGCAGTGAGCGTGCGCCCAAGCCCTCCCTGCAGCCATTCGGTGGAACTGGCAATGAGCAATCGGAACCCTTCGGCGATCACCCACGTGCCAACGGCGAAGTATCCGCCGCGCAATCGAAAGGCGAGCGCGGCAGTGGGCACGGCCACCAGCGCGGTGACGACGCCCCCCACGATCACCGCCAAAAACATGTTCACGCCCAAATCATCCGCGAACACGATCAGCGTGTACCCGCCCAATCCAATCCACGTCTGCTGGCCGAACGAAACCATGCCGCTGTAGCCCGCCAGCAGATCCCACATTTGCGCCATCGCCAAAAAGCAAATGAACTCGACCAGCGTGCGCATGAGATTGGCCGAGGCCCACAACGGCAGTGACAGCAATGCGGCGACGAGGGCGATGCCCGACACCGCCAACACACGCAAGGAAAGATGAAACGGCTTCACGGGAGCGGCGGGCAATGATTCGCTTTTCGGCATCCGATTGCCCTTCATGCGTCACGAGTGCGCGCAAACAAACCGGTGGGTCGAAAGGCGAGCAATGCCAGCGTCACCAAATGTCCGGCGAGTTGGAACCACGCCGGGTTGAGCTGCGCGCCGACGTTTTGAGACACGCCGAGAATGATGCCGCCCGCCAACGTGCCCCACAGACTCCCCAGCCCGCCGATGATGACCGTCTCGAAAGCGTAGATCAATCGCGCCGGGCCATCGGAAGGCGCAAAGGTGGTGCGGACACCGAGCAATACGCCGCCCACTGCCACAACCGCCAACGAGAGTCCCATTGCCAATCCGTAAATTTGTCGGCTGTTGATGCCCATGAGCTCCGCCGTCGCCGGATCATCCGAAGTGGCGCGAAAGGCGCGGCCAAGCGGTGTGCGGGAGAAGAGCAAATTCAAACCGGCCAGTATCAATACGCACACGGCGAATGTGATTAGCGGCAAAACGCCCAATGTCACACCCGGCACAACTTGCGCGCTGGCCACTTCGAGCGATCCGGCATCCAATCCTTGAGTATCAGCAGAGAAACCGATCTGCAAAACGTTCTGAACGATCACCGACAGCCCGAAGGTAGTGAGCAGTGGCGGCAGCATCCCGGTGTTCAGAGTGCGATTCAGCAAGCCCCGCTGAAGTAAGATGCCCAGCCCAAACATCAATGGCGCGACCAACAGCACACTCACCAATGGCGATAGACCGGCCATAAACTCACGCGGCCCTCCAGCAAACAATACACCCGGCCTTTGGTGGCAACGCGGGAGGGGAGCGGGGAAATTACAACGCTCGCGCCGAGATACCATGGATAGATCAAATTGTTGCCTGATCCATAGGTGAAGAAGAGTTTGGCGACGGCAAAGGTGCGGTCGGCCTCCGTCATCCCAATCGCATCGGCGGCATACAACTGCGCGCTGATCGGCAAGTCTTTCTGCGCGTGCAAGATTCCTTTCGGTTCGCCTGTTGTGCCGCTGGAATAATTCAACATGCAGTAGTCATCGCGGTTGTCGGGGCGGCTTCCAATTCGACGGGCCGGTCGCCGATCCAATTGCGATACGGCAGATCGCCGGGGCGCGCTGGTCGCCCGATCACGATAACGTGTTCGAGAAACGGCAGACCTTCGCGGACTTGCTCGATGGAAGGCAAAAGCGATTCATGGACGATGAGCGCGCGGGCGCGACTGTCGCGCAGAATGTAATCGCATTCACGCGTGGTGAGCATGGTGTTCATGCCAATCGCCACGCCGCCAATTTTCACAATGCCGAAGAACGACGCGGCCCACTCCGGGCAATCGACCGAAAGGATGCCAACGATGTCGCCGAAGCGCAGGCCAAGTTTGAGAAGGGCGCGGCCCACTTGATTGACCTCATTCGACACTTCGCGGAAGGTCATCGCCCGCTCCGGGCTGTAGAGGGCGATCTTGTCGGCGCGTTCCTCAAGATTCCGTTCCAAAATGTCCACGGCGTTGTAGTGAAGGGGAACGTCGGAGGTCTTTCGCATACAAGTCACTCCTGCCCGATCACATCGCGCGCGATCACAATGCGCTGGATGTGCGCCGTGCCCTCGTAGATTTGCATCCCTTTGATGTCGCGGTAATAACGCTCCACCGGATATTCGGTAGAGTAGCCGCGCCCGCCGTGTAGAAGCACCGCTTCATTGGCGGCGCGCAGGGCGGCTTCCACAGCAAACAGTTTGGCGATGGACGTTTCGCGAGTGGCTCGTTGCCCTTGATCTTTGAGCCACGCCGCGCGATAGACCAGCATCCGCGAAGCGTCCACATCGGCGGCCATGTTGGCGATGGCGGCCTGCGCCATTTGCATATCGCCGATGCGCTGGCCGAACTGCCGCCGCTGGCGAACAAAAGATGCGCTGGCATCGAGGCACGCTTGCGCCACCCCCAACGCCCCCGCCGCCACTCCCAACCGCCCGTGATCGAGAGCCGACATCGCCACTTTGAATCCCTCGCCCGGCTCGCCCAACATCGCCGACTTAGGCACGCGGCACTGCCGCAATGTGATGTGCGAGTGGCTCGAAGCGCGATGGCCGAGTTCTTTGCCGGGCATCGGCTCGCGGTGGAATCCGGATGTGTTCGTGGGGACGATGAAGGCGCAGATGCCTTTGTGTTTGAGACTCCGATCGCGCGAGGCGAACACCAGCGCCACGTCGGCCACACCGCCGTTGGTGATCCAGATTTTTTCGCCGTCGAGAAGATAATCGCCGCCATCTTCGGTGGCCGCGCTTTCCATGCTCCCCGCGTCCGATCCGGCATTGGGCTCGGTGAGGGCGTAACAGCCGATCCATTCGCCGCTGGCCAGTTTGGGCAGATAGGTTTGCTTTTGAGAGTCCGCGCCCCAGGCCAGAATGCACTGCGACACGAGGCTGGTGTGCACGGTCATCAACCCGCGCACGGACGAATCCACCCGCCCCAATTCCTCGTAAGCCAACGCCAGTGAAACGGAGTCCCAACCCCCGCCGCCGTATTCCTTCGGCAATGGCCCGCCGAGCAAACCGATCTCGCCCATGCGCTTGGGAAGCGAGCGGGGCATTTCGGCCTTCTCATCCATCTCGCGCGACAGCGGCGCGACTTCGGCCTGCGCGAACTCGCGGGCGAGGGTTTGCACTGCGCGTTGAGAGTCGGAAAGAGAGAAGTCCATAACGCAACGGAAAAATCATTCCACGAAGTTGCGCGAAATCCCACGAAGACAATAGAAACGCTTGGCGTCCATTCGTGTCTCTTCGTGGATCATCTTCCCTTGAACTCCGGCTTCATTTTTTCCTTGAACGCCTCGTAGAAAATTCGGTGATCCTGCCCCATCATCATCAACGCTTGCGCCTGCGCTTCGGATTCGAGAGCCGAGAGCAAATCCATATTCCACTCGTTGTTCAACATTCGTTTGGTCATCGAGAGCGCCAGCGTGGGCCCCTTCGCCAATCGTTCGGCCAGTTCCATCGAAGCGGGCAGAACGGACTCGGGGGCGACGACTCGATTGACCAACCCGATTCGCTCAGCAGTAGCCGGATCGATATCATCGCCGAGCATGAGAATCTCGGTGGCGCGGCTCATGCCAATGAGGCGCGGGAGGAGATAGGCCGCGCCCATATCGGCGCCGGTCAACCCGACTCGGGTGAAGAGGAAAGCGAACTTGGCCTTCTCGGACATGATCCGGAAGTCGGCCGCCAACGCGATCACGGCTCCGGCTCCGGCAGTCGTGCCGTTGAGGGCGGCGATGATCGGTTTATCGAGCAGGCGCATGTTCGCCACCAACGCGCCGGTCATGCGGGTGAAGTCGATGTGCGCGCGCATGTCGGCGTCGATCAACGCGCCGATGATCTCGTGAACGTCGCCGCCGGAGCAAAACGCGCGCCCTGCGCCGGTGATGACGACGACTCGCGCGCTGTCGTCTTTCCGCAAATCGACAAACAGATCGCGCAGTTGAGCATAGATGTCCAGCGTGAGGGCATTGAGGACATCGGGGCGGTTGAGGGTGATGGTGGCGACGAAGTTGGAAACTTGGTAGTCGAAGTCGAACATAAGATTGCTGATTGCTGATTGCTGATTGCTGGTTGCTGATTGACGCTGTAATCAACAATCAACAATCGTCAATCATCAATGTTGGAGTTGTCCTCCATCAATGGTGATGGATTGAGCGGTGATGCCGCGAGCGGAGTCACCGGCGAGCATGACGGTGAGGGCGGCCACTTCCTCGACGGTGATGAGGCGGCCCTGCGGGTTGGTCGAGGCGATGATTTTGCGCGCTTCTTCTTCGGACTTTCCGGTGCGTTTGACAATGTTGGCGATGCTGGCGTCGGTCATCGGCGTATCCAAGTAGCCGGGGCAGATGGCGTTGACGGTGATGTTGGAGGAAACGAGTTCCATCGCCAGCGCGCGCACGAGGCCCAACACGCCATGCTTCGCGGCGGTGTAAGCCGTCACGTAACGCGCGCCGTGTTTGCTGGAGATCGAGGCGATAACGATCACCCGCCCCCACTTGCGTTCGATCATGCCGGGCACGAAGGCCTTCGACACGCGATACACGCTGGTCAAGTTGATCTCGATCATTCGGTTCCACAATTCATCGGGGTGGCCGACGAATTTGTGGCTCTCGGCGGCCCCGGCGTTGTTCACCAAAATATCCACCGCGCCCAACTCATTGCTCACGGCATCCGGCAATGCGGCCACCTGCCCGGCGTCCGTCACGTCACAAGTGACGGCAAACGCGCGGCGGCCTTTGGCTCTGATCAGCTCGGCCACCGAATCGAGTTCGACTTGATTGCGAGCGCAGATGGCGACATCGGCTCCGGCTTCGGCGAGGGCCAGCGCAATGGCTTTGCCCGCGCCCTTGCTTGCCCCAGTCACAAGTGCAGTGCGGCCTTGCAGGGTGTCGGTCATGAGTTGGCGATCACCTTTCCGTCGAGGGCGATGCTGACGCCGTCCGGCAGGCCGAAGTCGGGATTAACAACGACTTCGGCGACGTTGGATTGCGGGCCGCGATTGCCAGCCAGATCGTAGGGGCGGACGAAGTATGAATATTTGTTGCCGGCCAGCGCTTGCTCATCCACATGCGCCGTTGAGCGCGATGATGTGAGGTGAGCATACGGCCCGTCGTTGACCGAGCGAAAGACTTCGTAGCCATACATGCCCTCGTTGTCCGCCGCCGCTTCCCAATCCACACGCAGCCGCCCGTTCTCGCGCAGTTCCAATTGCAGTTTGCCGCCGTTCGGCCAATGGGGCGGCGCCGCGTCGGCGGATTCGGGCGCGTGCAGATATTCTTTGGGCCACAAGCTGCCGCACCGAACTTTCTTGTAGTTCTCCTCCAGTTGCTTGCAGATGTTGCCGTAAATGCAATAGACGATCTGATCTTCGCGCCCCTCCCGCGACTTCTTGGGCAAGTCGGCGTCGGCGAGGATAGCGCGCGCCATGCCGATCAAATCAGCCTTGCCGCCCTTCAGTAATTCCTCGGCTTGCCCGGCGTTGGTAATGCGCCCGGCAGTGATCACCGGCGTGTTGAAGCCGTGCGCGTTGATGAAGGCTTTGATGGCATCGGCCAGATAGACATTGACGTTGAGCGGGTAAGTGAGCGGCGGCATGGTGCGGTCGCCGGAGTAGCCGGTGTACGGATCGAGCGGGTGTCCTTCGCGTTTGACTGCATCCTCGAACTTGCCGCCCGCCGAAATGCTGATGTAATCCATGCTCAACTGCGCCATGCGCAAGGCAAAATACTTCGAGTCGCCGATGCTGTAGCCGTCCTTGATGCACTCCTCGCCGTCGAAGCGCACACCGATGGGATAGTCGGGGCCGCACATGCGGCGGGCTTCAACCATCACTTCGCTCATCAGCCTCATGCGTGTTTCGAGGCTGCGCCCGCCGTATTCATCACTGCGTTTGTTGCGAGCCGACATGAACGAGGACATGGTGTACGAGTGGGCCATGTGCAACTCCACCGCATCGTAGCCGGCTTCGCGGGTCCGGGCCGCCGCCTCCCCGTAGCCTCGAACGATGGCCTTGATTTCATCCTTCGACAGCATCTCCACCGTCTGCCGCCAGCCGCTTCGGGCAATTTTGAGGAAGTGGATGATTTGCAGAGCGACTTTGGAGGGCCCGGCGTCGTGAACTTGCTTGACGAGATCACGGTGGCCGGGAATGAATTCGTCCGCGCCGAGGCGGAGCAGTTGGCCGCTCTTGGCGGTGTGAATAGCGGTGGCCTCGACGATGATCAGGCCGACCTCCCCCTTCGAGAAACGCACGTACCGATCAATCGTGTCTTGATTGACAAAACCATCTTCGCCCGGCAGGCGCGTGACCATCGCCGGCACGACGAGGCGGTTGAGCAGAATCAAGTTATTGGTGCTGAGCGGCGAGAAAAGGAGAGGATATCGGGAGTGAGTCGTCATAGTATGCCCTAATTCTTCGTGAATGAGGTGAGAGGTGAGTTCCGGGCTGAGAGCCATTCGCAAACAGTGAACGGTGTGATAAAGCCGGTTGAGGCTTGGCTCGGTAGAGCTGGCCTCCGGCCAGAGCAGATCGGCGATCTCTTCAACCGCCGCGCCTTTCTGCCCGCGATGCAACAAATAGGCGAAGAGGGTTTTGGTTTTGAGGGTCGCCCCCTGAATCCGATTCCACTGCACCGGCGTGCCATCCTGCCGAAACACGCGCAGCTCGCCAAGACAGTGTATCTTCCATCGTTGTTGGCCGGCGTGGGCGGCGACCAATGGCGCGGGCGCTTCGAAGTTATAGATCGGCGGTTTGGGTCTGACGTTGGTCGGCGAGGGGGCATGGGGAGCGGCGCGACTCGTTTCCGTTTCCTCGCCCGGCACGAACCAAGTTGAACATCGCGCGGCTCGTGATCGTCGGCAACGTAGAGCCACTGGAAGCCGAAGCGCGCGTTGTCCTGAATGAGAGGGCAACACAGAGTCCAAAGATCGTCCGCGCGCTCGTAGAATAAGCAGCGGTGCTGATCAATCGGCATTATCCTACGGCTGCGCCCAACTCACGCAGCACGCCGTAAAACCAGTGATCGGTGGCGGTCGCCCATGCGGGATCGGGCGGCGGCTGTGGCGGCCACTCATCGAACAATCCAACCTCCACCGCATCGTCGCCAGCCGTCGGCGCGCCGCCAATCGAATGGGCGAGATAGGCGATGATGATCGTTCGCACATCCGCTTGCGAATATACGCCGATCAATCTGTCGAGCGCGATGTCCAATCCGCATTCTTCTTTGGCTTCACGGACTGTGGCTTCGGGCGCCGACTCGCCCAGTTCGATATGCCCGCCGGGCGGCGCCCAATAGCCTTTGAGCGGCGGCAGAGCGCGGCGCACGAGCGCCACTTTGCCTTCGTGCATGATCACCGCGAGGCCGACCGGCGCGGGATTGTGAAAGGCGATGAACCCGCAGGCCGGGCAGTGCTCGCGCACATGGCCGGAAACGGGGCCGACGATCAGCGCCGCGCCGCAGTGTGGGCAAAACTTGTATGCAATTGTCATCGTGAGTGGTGGGGATACTAATTCAATTGCCGCCCGCCGTCAACAATGATCGTCTGCCCGGTGATGAAGTCGCTGGCGGGCGAGGCCAGGAAGACGGCCAGCCCCACCACATCATCCGGCTGTTCGGCGCGTTTGATCGCGCCGCGATCCACGCCATACTTTTCGGCGTTGGCAATGAGCGATTGGCTGGCTTCGGTGAGGGTGAAGCCGGGCGCGATGGCGTTGACGTTCACGCCGTGATCGCCGAGTTCTTTCGCCAGCGCGCGGGTGAGTCCGATGACGCCGCCTTTTGAGGTGACGTAATGCGACCACTGCGCCGAGCCGCTGTAAAACGTGGCCGAAGCCACATTGATGATCTTGCCCGACTTCTGCGCCTTCATCATCGGGAAGACGGCGCGGGCGCACAACCACGGCCCTTTCACATTTACCGCCATCACCCGATCCCATTCGGCCACCGCAATCGCATCGAACAGTTTTCGTTCCAATCCAGCGTACACCGCCGCATTGTTGATCAAAATATCGATCCGCCGCCAACGCTCGGCGGTGGTCGCCGCCATTTGCTGAGTGGATACTTCATCGGAAACATCCACCGTCACCGCAATAGCGTCTCCGCCGCCCGCGTTGATCTGTTCGGCGGTTTCCTGCGCGCCCGCCAGATCAATATCGGCGGCGGCGACGAACGCGCCCGCCTCCGCCAACCCCACGCAAAAGGCGCGGCCCAACCCGCGCGCCGCGCCGGTGACGATTGCCACTTTGTCTTTGAGTTGCGCCATTGCCACTCCTCACAGCGTCAGATAGATCGTTTTCAATTCCAAATACTCTTCCAGCCCATAACGCGACTTTTCCCGCCCCAGCCCGCTCTCCTTGAATCCGCCGAACGGAACCTGATTGTATGAGCGATGGATTCCGTTGACCCACACCGACCCGGCCTCGCACTGCTCGGCGATGCGCAGTGCTGTCCCCATGTTCCCGGTGAAGACATACGCGGCCAGCCCGTAGCGGCTGTTGTTCGCGTGCGACACCGCCTCCTCCAACGTGTCCACTGGCATGATGCCCACCACCGGCCCGAACGTCTCTTCAGACATGATCAACATCGAGTGATCGGTGTGCGTCAGCACGGTGGGCGGAAAGAATCGGCCCGCATCGAACTCGCCACCCGTGAGTCGGCGGCCCCCCACGATCAACTGCGCTCCCTTCGCCAATGCATCGCGTACATGCGCTTCCGATTTTTGCAGTCCGCCGTCGTTCACCAGCGGCCCCATTTGGCAACCCGCCGTCAACCCGTTGCCCACTTTCAGCGCGCGCGCGCCAGCGGCGAACCGTTCGCCAAACGCATCGAACACGCCGCGCTGAACATACAGCCGATTGATGCGATAGCAAAACTGCCCGGCATTGTCGAAAGACTGTTTGACGAGCGCGGGCACGGCAACATCGAGATCGGCGTCATCGCTCACGATGGCCGGGCACTGCCCGCCGAGTTCGAGCGTCACTCGTTTGTTTGTTTGCGCGGCGAGCGCGGCGATTCGTTTGCCGCCCTCGGCGCTGCCGGTGAATGAGACTTTGCGCGGGATGGGATGCTCGACTAACGCCCGACCGATCTCTCCGCCCGCGCCCGTGACCACGTTGAACACGCCCGGTGGGAAGCCGACTCCGTGAAAGAGTTCGGCCAGCGTCAGTGTCGTCAGCGGCGTGTCCTCGGCGGGTTTGGCAACCACGGCGCATCCGGCGATGAGCGCCGCGCCGATCTTGAAAGTGAGCAGTGTGATTGGATAGTTGAACGGGGTGATGGCAACCACGACGCCCACCGGCTCTTTGATCACCATCACCCGCTCGTCGGGCAAGTTGAGCAGTGGAATGTCGCCGGTGAGCCGGAGACCTTCTTCGGCAAAGTAGTCGAGCAGATCGGCGGAGCGTTCGATCTCACTGCGCGCTCCGGCCAGCGGGCGGCCCACTTCGAGGGTGATGCTGTGCGCCAGTTCGTCGAGTCGCTTTCGCATTTCGGCGGCGGCGGCGTGCTGAAGTTTGGCGCGGTCGGCCATGGGGCGCGCGCGCCACGCGCCGAAGGCGGCTTGCGCCGAGCGCAGGGCGCGGTCGGCGTCGGCGGCGTCCCCCAGCGGAACGAAGTCAATCGTTTCGCCGGTGGCCGGGTTGCGAATCGGCGCCGCCCGCCCCGAAGTCGAAGGAGTCCATTGGCCGTCAATGAAAAACTTCATCAGAGTCTTGCTCCACGAAGGTCACGAAGAGACACGAATGGCTTTCCGTATTCTTCGTGCCCCTTTGTGTTTTTCGTGGATCGCACTCGTCAGCCGCGATCAGCGAGCGCGGCGTGAAAGGCGGGCAGAACTTCTTTCCAATCGCCCACCACGCCGTACGTCGCCATGCGAAAGATGGGCGCGTCTTTGTCGGTGTTGATCGCCACAATCGTCCGCGCCGACGAACAGCCGGTGGTGTGCTGGGTTGCGCCGGAGATGCCCACGGCGATGTACACTTCGGGCGACACCATTTTGCCCGTCAATCCGATTTGATACGAGGTGGGCACCCAACCTGAATCGCAGGGCGGGCGCGAAGCCCCCACCGCCCCGCCGATGGCGTCGGCGATCCGATGCAGAAGTTGGAACGGCTCCGGGCCGTCGAGGCCGCGCCCGCCGGAGATGATCACCCGCGCCCGTTCGAGGCTGATCGTTTCACCTTCCTGCCGCGCGCGCGACACGCATCGAGTCTTCAACGCCGCATCCGAGATCGAAGGTTGCACCGACACTACTTTGGCGCTGGCTTCGGCGCCCGGCTCGGCAGGCGTGAACGCCCCGGAACGCGGCACGACAATCCACGGCGCGCGGTTGAGGCGCACGGTGGCCGAGGCCGCCCCGCCCGCAACAGGCCGGGTGATGGTGAGCGCGTCGTCGGCCAATTGCAAAGTCATCGCATCTTGCGCCAGCGCCCCGCCGAGTCGAAAGGCCAATCGCGCGGCTACTTCCATTCCGAGAGTCGTGCGCGGCATGACGATCATCGCCGGATGCAGTTCGTGGCACAACGACTCGAGGGCGCTCAAATGCGCGTCGGGCCACGGCTCGGTCAAACGCTCATCCTCCAAAACATACACCGCCTCCGCCCCGCTCCTCAGAGCCTCGTCGGTTTTGATCTGCCAACCGAGCGCGGCCACACTCACACTGCCCAATTGCGGCGCGAGCGTCCGCGCCGCCGCCACTTGCTCCCAAAAGTTCGGAAGGATCGCCCCCGCGTCGGTCTCGGCAAAAATCAGAATGCCAGCCATCGTCACCCTCCGTTCGGGCTGATTAATCCCGCGTCGATAAGCGTCTCGGCCAAACGGCGGCCGGCCTCCGCGCCGTTCGCTCCGCCGATGTATTGGCACTCGCGCTCCACTTTCAACAGCGATACGTCGATCACTTCTGCGGCGGGTGAGCCGATCTCAACATTCAATTCTTTCAATGTCATTTCTTTGGGACGCCGCCGCGCCACCTGCAATCGCGCCCGCGCCGGAGGGAAGCGCAACTCGCCGAGTTCGCTGGTCACCGTCACCACTGCCGGGAGGTTGCTCTCCATCACTTGCGAGCCGTCGCTCAACACGCGCTCCACTTCCACCCGCCCATTGCGCACCTCCACGCGCCGCGCCAGCGTGAGGCACGGCCAGCCCAACATCTCGCCGAGGAGGAGCGGCGCTTGCGCGTTATCCCAATCGGAGGCCTGCCGCCCGCACAACACCAAATCCGCGCCGCCCAAACGGTGGATGGCCGCCGCCAACGCGCGGGCGATGAAAACGGAATCCGCTGTGTCGAAGGCGGCGTCATCCACCAACACCAGTTCATCGGCCCCCACCGCCAGCGCCTTTTTCATCACATCCAATTTGAAACGCTCGCCGAGCGAGAGGGCGACGATCTCGCACTCGCCGCCCGGCCAGTTCTCTTTGATTCGCAATGCGGCTTCGAGCGCTTGCTCGTCGTAGCCGTTGATCACCGGCGGGGTGTAGGCCGAGCCGAGAATCTTTTTGCGATCCGAATCGATGGTGAGGGCGTTGACCGGCGTGAGCGGATCGAAAACCTGTTTGATGCAAACGATGATTCGCATGATGAAATTTTTGTGGGGGCGATTGGCCAATCGCCCCCATGCATTTACGCCGGGCCTTCGGGGGCGCGCAGGCCGAGGTCTTTAGCCAGAGTCTTGTAGCAGTTATACGAACTGCCGCGCCCGATGCCGCCCGCCGAATGCAGATTCGATGAGCAGATGTACATATTCTTCACCGGCGTGCGGTAGCCCGAAAATTCGGGCGTGGGGCGGAAGCGAGTGAGCTGCGAGGCGAACATACTGCCCTCGGCCCAACCGCCCTGCAACATATCGGGATGGCTCACCTCAACATCGTACGGCGTGTAAATGCGCGTGGCGATCACATTGTCGCGAGTCATGTTCGGGGCGAGCTTCTGCCATTGTTGCAGAGCCTGATCCACAAAGTCGTCGCGGATGCGAGTCCATTCGCGGGCCGAGAAGAATCGGCTGGGGGCGCTGAAGTCTTCGATGAGCACGGTGTGCTTGTCGCCCGGCGCGCGCGTGCGATCCCAAATGCTGTCAGGCGCGGTGAGCACGAAGAGCTGCTGCGGAAAGCCGAGCATGAAGATTTCGTGCTGATACTTCGAGGCGTAGTAGTCGGGGTCTTTCGGTCCCCAGTAGAGTCGCGGCTGGTTGCCCACGCCGGGGTTGTCGGCTTCGGCAGTGTATTTGGGCAGTTCGTGCATCGCCACGTTGCCCCACAGAATCTGCGCGCGGTCGTAATGGATGTTGCGCACGCGGTGGGCAGTCTTGTCGTCGAACTTGTGATCGCGCAACATGCGGAACACGGTTTGCGGCACGCCGAGATCGCTGACGACCAACCGCGCCTTCACGGGCGAGCCGTCGCCCAATATCACGCCTTTGGCTTCGCCGCCTTCCACCATCACTCGATCCACTTCTTGCCCGGGGAAGTAATGCGTGCCCATCTTTTTGCCCGCCGAGACGAGCGCATCGGTGATGGCCTGCGTGCCGCCGACGGCGATGGAGGCCGGTTCGAACGAGAGCACGAGGGCGATGCAGTGCACCAACCCTTGCAGGCCGAGCACGTCGTCGGCGAAACAGCCGCCGGAGGTGGGCACGGCGCGCATGAACAGCGTGCGCAGTTCCGCGCTCTCGAAGAAATCGTAGGCCAGCTGCTGCACGGTCATGAATTGATGCACAGGCTCGAGGCCGCTGTCGGGATTGGTGACGAGTTCTTCGAGCGGGTCGGGCGTGCCCCACGGCGTGGGGGCAGTGAAACGGTGGCGGTGAAAGGCCGGTTTCCAGTAGCGGGTGTATTTGTCGAGATAAACGAGATACATCTCGGCGTCGCGTTTCGAGAAGCGAAGAATCTGTTCGTAGGTTTTCTTCACGTTGTCGTCGGCGTATTCCTGCCGCCCAGTTTCCGGATCGACGACGCGATAGGCCGAGTAGCCGATGAAACTGGTGTTGTCGTAGTAAATCATCCCTTCGTTTTCGTCGGGGAAGATGTAGCGCAGGCCTTCATCGCGCAGGTTGAATTCTTTGTACGATGGGTGGCTGTAGAAGCGGGTGAAGTGGGCGCACGAGTTTTGGCGGAAGCCCGGCGCGGGGGCCTCTTCGCTGATGGCGCCGCCGCCGAAGTTGGGGTGCTTCTCGAACACCGCCGTTTTCATCCCGGCCTTCGCCAAATAGCAGGCCATGATGGTGCCGTGGTGTCCGCCGCCGATCACAATCGCGTCATAGTTTGAGTCAGGCATGATGGGGATCTCCTGTGCAGAAAATTTTCGATCTGCACGGATGATAGCAGGCCGACCTTTGGTTAACCTTTGGCTTTTTGGATTACCTGCGCGCCCCTCCGTAGGGGCAGTCCTTGCGACTGCCCTGCATGGGGCGACCGCAGGGGCCGCCCCTACGTTGTTTGGGGATGGGCGCGGTGCGCGCCAGGCTGCGCCAGCGATTCATACAGCCGAACGGTTTCGGATTCGGGGGGGCGGCCTTCGTGGCGGCGCAATGCTTCGCGGCAAATTTGATAGTGGCGTTCGAGGGCATCGGGGCGGCCGGCGAGGTGAAGGCTGAGCATCATTTCGCGGTGGCCGATCTCGTTGCACGGATCGAGGGCGAGGGCGCGGCGCGCGCACGCCAACACTTCTTCCGTTGCGCCGCGCCGCCGATGGATTCCGGCCAGGCCCACAAGCAGTTTAAGATACATCTCCTGCATCCAATAGCGGCGGCTCCAACACCAATCGTCGTCGGTGCGCTCGGCGTAAATCAACGGAATGTCGGCCAGCAGATCGCCGGTGTAAAGTTTGTCGGCGGCGAGGTAACAGGCCAGCGCATTGTCGTCGTCGCCCGCTTCGAGCAATCGCTCGCCGCGATAGCAGAACTGCTCGAAGGCCTCAACATCGAGCCACGTTTCGTCGGGCAAGCGCAAAAAGCATTGGCCTTCGCGAATGGAAAGGTAGCGCGAGTCGCGCCCGCTGGTCAGCCCCGGTTCGAGGGCGAGCCGCAGAGCGTGAATGGTGTGATAGAGCCGGCCCATCGTTTTGTGGCGGTCGGGTTCGTCGGGCCAAAGCAGATCGGCTAACTGTTCGGCGGATGCGCCGGTCTTGCCGCGCTGCAAAAGATAAGCGAAGAGCGTTTTGATTTTTTTCGTCGCGCCTTTGGCCGCGTTCCAATTGACGAACGCGCCATCGTGCCGCTGGACTCGCAGTTTGCCCAAACAATACACTTGCCAGCGCCAATTGGCCGGGTCTTCGGGTGGGTGATTATCGGCGGCGACGAGCGGGATGGGTCGCCGCCGGGTGGCGGCTTCCCACGGAGAGGCTTTGGCGGGGGGCGCCGACTCCGCGCCATCGAGCGTCGTTCGACGGCTCGGATCGAGTTGCCGCAGATGCCAATAGAATTGCGCGCGTCGATCTTGGCGAAGAAAAATATCGGGAGGGATGTAAAACTGATTCTCGCGGATGCGCCCTTCGACGGCGGCGGCCGGGTGAGTGCGGAGCGCGTCCAAAAGAATCTCTTCCGGGAATCGTTGTTGATTGTAATAGCACAGCGCAGTGATGGAGGCGGCGGAAAAGCATTGCTCGGCGCGCGCTTCGTATTCGGCGAGGCGAGCGAGGCTCGACGGGTTGCGGAGAATCCACGACATATCCACGACGAGCCGCAGGCCTTTGTATCCGGCGGCAATGGCCGACTCGGCGAGGAGCTGCCATGCGCTCACTGCTTGCCCAACCGAAAAGGGGTTGGCCGTCAACCCGATCTCGTCGGCGGTGCGGATGAGGAGTTGAGTCGGAGCGGGAACGGGCAAGCCATGATCGCGCAACGCTGAGAGAAGCGTGTCGGGATCATATTCTTCGGTGACGCACAAGCATTGCTCGCCCGAGGCGAGGCCGCCGCGCGCGAAGGCGGCGGCGAGCGGCCAGAGTTCGACGAGGCGTTGGTAAAACAGGCAGAGGTGATCGCCGCGCTGAGGTTGACGCATGAAAAACTTTCCCTCACCCTGCCCTCGCGAGGGCAGGGTGAGGGCGCGCAACGCGCCTACGTGAGGCCGCGTGAGCTACTTGCCGTTGGAGACGACGGCAACCGTGCCTTTGGTGCCGTCCACGCGAACGATCATGCCAGTGGTAATCTTCTGCGTGGCAAAGCCGGTGCCCACCACGGCGGGCAGGCCGTATTCGCGGCAGACGATGGCGGCGTGCGACATCATGCCGCCGATGTCGGTGACGGCGGCTTTGATGCGCGAGAAGATGGGCGCCCACGACGGCGCGGTGATCGGGCAGACGAGGATTTCGCCCTCCTTCACCTGATCGATCTCGGCGGCGCTGGTGATCACGCGAGCCGGGCCTTCGGCGGTGCCGGGCGATCCGGCGAAGCCTTTGAGATCGGTGCTGGCGCCGAGGCCGCCTAGCCAGGTGTTGATGCTTTCGTTGGTGATACCCCAAAGCATGATGGTGAACGGTTCGGTGACGATTTCCGGCGGCTTGCCGAGCGCCGGCGGCGGAGTCCACTTGCGCAGGGCCTCCACGATCTTCTTGCGGCGGGCGATTTCACGCGGCCAGTATTTCGGCCCGCGCGCATCGGCGCCCACGGCCCAACCGTTGCTCATATCGAAGAGGGCCACGGGGATTTCGTCGCGGCGCAGGTAGAAGATGTCGTCCACTTCGTTGGTGAATTTGGCGGCGACGAACACTTTGCCCAGTTCGCGCATCTTGCGCCAGAAGACAGAGTGATGCCAGTGCTCGACGTAGAAGTTGTGGTTCTCGACGTAGGGGAAGACGGTGCGGGCGAGGCCAAGTTTACCCTGGAAGGTGGCGCGGTCTTCGTCGGTGGAGAGGAAGGAAGCGTACTCGTTGGCGACGCGTTCGCGCTCGTCGCGGATGGCTTGGAGCGGGCGAGAGAGTTTTACTCCGGCCTCCACTTGAGTGATGTAGTTGCGCAGGAAACCGAAAGGCACGTCGAGGTTTTCGATCCACACCGGGTCGTGATGATAGAAGCCGGTGCCGCTGGAGAAGTTGAACCACGGGTCTTTCGAGCGATCCAACTCGGCCAGCCATTGCAAACCGTTCTTGGCTTTCTGCATCCGGTCGAGCGCTTCAGCGGATCCCCCGCTCATCTTCAATTCGCCGGCCACGCCGAGTTCGACGGCGGCATGAGCGAGCCGCTTCAGTTCGTCGTCGGGGCGGAAGAGATCGACTTCGATTCCGGCGACCATTTTGGCGATGGCCTGATCGGGAATATCGGGGAAGTTCTGCTTGCAGAACATGAAGAAGTCGAGATAGGCGGCGTAACCCAGATTGAGGAACTCGAAGTGGAATTGCCAGCCTTCCAACCCCAGTTCGATCAACTTGTTGTAGCGCGACATGAGATCGAAGCTGGAGCCAATGCCGCGCCCATCGGTGACCCACGACAAAGGCACCATTTCGGGAAGCGGGGCGAATTCGAGTCCCTCCATGTCCACGATGACGCGCTTGATCTTCACTTGCCACTTAGCGTAGAGATCGTTCCAGTTCTGGAAGTAGTGTCCGGCCCGCGCGAGGAAGTGAGGCACGCGGGATTCAATCGTCGGCCCGTCGGTGATGGCCAGCGGCGTGAGGTAGGCGTAGCCGTTGATCACGCGGTAATCCACGCCGAGCGCGGGCGGGATGAGGTAGAAGCGGGTGTTGTATTGCGAGAGGGATTTGAGGGCGAATTCCATGAAGATGCTGTCGAAGGGGTACAGCACCTCGCGCCAGTGCATGCCGTCCTGAAACCAAAAGGACGAGTCTTCATAGTCGCGCCGGTCATCGCTGAACAAAAGATAATAGGGGTAGAGGTCTTCCCAACCTTCGGCGCCGGGCGGCGTGGTGAGGCTGAAGGGGCTGGGGAAGCTGTGATTGCCAGATGTCATGATGTCCTCCTCGGTTGCGCGTGCGCGCAGAGTATAGGGGCGGTGGATTCGGGCGCAGTCATCGAACTCAATCAATTGAGGCTGGCAAGTCAAATCATAGGCGTCCTCCCGTATCCGGTCAGGCGAAGCAGAGTCACTGGGGTTGAGTCGATCCTGAGTCAGCGCCGGGTTGTTTGATCCGCACCGGGGTGAGCAGGGTAGCCAACACGCCTGCCACGCCAGTCTGGCGGTTGGCCGTCCCCGACGCGGGAGCTTTTCGACTCCACACCGTTTCGGGGCGGCTCTGCAACAACACCACGTTGTCGGGCGCAGGCAGGTTAGCGTCGATGGCCCACTCCACATCCTGCGGGCGGCCGTAATGCTTCTCGGCCTGCCGCGCCATTCGCGCTACTGCCTTAATCTCCTCGTCGTCGAGGCACACCGCATTCTGCAACTCAGGCAACACATCGCGCTTGACCACCGTGTTCGTTTCCGGGTCGAGCGCGTATTCGATTTGCTTGGGCGAGATCGTTTTGCGCACGATCTCGAACGTCACTTTGTCCACGAGATAATTGTCCGGGGTGACTTCGCCGCCCACCACCGCCTCGCCGAATCCCCAACTGGCATCAATGCACACTTTGGATCGGTCGCCGTTGGTTGGGTTGAGGGTAAAAGCCACGCCCGCCGCTTTGGGCTGCACCATCAACTGCACACCGACGCTCATGTAAATCTTGTCGTGCGGGAAACCCATCTCAACACGATAGGCGATGGCCCGCGCCGTGAACAGACTCGACCAACATTTGGCAACGTGCCTCACCACATTATCTGCGCCGCTGATCCATAGGAAGGTATCTTGCTGGCCGGCGAAACTCGCGCCGGGCAGATCCTCGGCGGTGGCGCTCGACCGCACCGCAACGGGCACTGCGGGGACGTCGACTCGATCGCACAAGGCGGAATAGGCGAGGCGGATCGTGCTTTCGATCTCGGCAGGCATGCGTGTATTCTCGATCCGCGAGCGCAGCTCGACGCTGATCTCTTCCATCTCGTGCACGTTTTGCGTGTTCACTCGCGCCAACAGCGAATCGATCTTCTCTTTCAACCCATTGTTGTTGAGCAGGGTTTTGTAGCAATCGGTGGTCACGGCGAAGCCGGGCGGCACCGGGATGCTGGCGCGAATCATCTCGCCCAAGCTGGCGTTCTTGCCGCCGATGCGCGACACCGCGTCGGGCGTGTACTTCTCGAACCACAGCACATACGGCGACTCGCGATCCATGCGCTCCACAGCAATGGCGCGGTCGAGCCATTCGACGAGATGAGTCACGTCGGGCAGGATCAGATCGGGTTTGAGATGCGGCGGCGCGGCAGAGGCGGCTTCCTCCGTCGTGGCTCCGCTCAGCACGAGCACACTGAACAGCCCCGCCTCCCTGCCCATCCGAATATCCTGCTCCAACTGATCGCCCACCACAATGCCCCGCTCGGGCGCGATGCCTAAAACCCTCATTGCCATTTCGCCCGCCCACTTCGAGGGCTTGCCGGTGACGAGCGGCTCTTTGCCGGTAGCGTAAGCCACCGCTTTCACTGTCGCGCCGGTGCCCGGAAGAAATCCTTTCTCCACCGGCACTTTGGCGTCGTAGTTTGTGGCCATGAACTCGGCGCCGTTCCAAATGGCTTGGCAGATGAGATCGAGCTTGCGCTGAGTGAAGTCGGGGTCTTTGCCCATCACCACCACCTCGGCTTCGGCAGAATGATCCCAATCGAGCGGCGTGACGCCGCGATCACGGAACGCTTTCGACAAGGCTTCACTGCCCGCCGCCAGAATCTTCTTGCCCGGATACAGCGCGCACGCCGTTTCGGCCACAATCGTCGCCGAGGTGAGCACGTCGTCCACCGTGGCCGGAATGCCCATCGCGTTGAGGTCAGCCGTCACTTCGGCGCGCGTGCGCGCGTTGGCATTGGTGAGAAAAGCGTAGCGAATGCCGTGCGCTCGAATCTTTGCCAGCATCTCTGGCACGCCGGGCAGCACCCGGTTGCCCCGCGCCACACAGCCATCCACATCGAAAATGATCCCAGCGATCTTGTTTGGTTCTTTGATCTCTTTCATCGTGTTGCTCCACTGACTATTCGATCAGCACTCGCACCGTCACCCGGTCGCCATCGTTTACGCCGAGTGTTTGCCGAACCGGGATCGGCGCGATCACTTCGAACTTATCGGGCGGATACCCGGCCACTTCCGGAAAGACCACCGCGCCTTCCACCGACTCGTTGATCGTCACCCGAAAACATCTGGCCGCGCAGAACCCGTCAACCGGCGTGATGCCGACTCCGGCATCGCGCATCAACCGTTCGCGCAACCCGGCCCACGAGTCGCCCTGCATCTGCAAATTAAAGGTGCCGGGGTGCGGCGCGAATCCCAACTTGCGCCGGAACTCGTTCACCGCCCAATCCAACTGAGTGAACTGTGCGCCTTCACCCAGCCCCGAGCACACCACGCCTTCAACCTCTGCCAAGGTTTCCGCCATCATTCGCTCGCTCGTGTTCTTCGCGCGCGTGCGCCGTGCCCTGCCAACGGTTGAATAGAGTCACATTCACTCCCAACTGATCCAACGCTTTGTTGACCGTTTGATTGATAATGTCGTCCAGCGTTTTGGGCCGGTGGTAAAAGGCGGGCATCGGCGGCACGAGAATCGCGCCCGACTCGGTCACTTGAGTCATCAGCCGCAGGTGCCCCAAATGCAGAGGCGTCTCGCGCACCACCAGCACCAACTTCCGGCGCTCCTTCAGAGTCACGTCGGCGGCGCGCACGAGGAGATTCACGTTGAACGAACTCGCCAGCGCCGACAACGTTTTGATCGAGCATGGCGCAATGATCATTCCATCATGCTTGAACGAGCCGCTGGAAATGCTCGCGCCGATGTCGTCGATCTTGTGCACCACCGTCGCCAACGCCAACAGATTCTTCAACCCGTAATCGGTTTCCAAATCCAGCGTCAGCTTCGCCGAATTGGACATCACCAAATGAGTCTCCACCCCAATCTGATTCAGCACTTCCAAAGTTCGGATGCCGTACACACTGCCGCTGGCGCCCGATATGCCCACAACGATTCTCATCTACCCTCCATCAACTTTCCGGCAATCGCTTTCGCCTTCGTCATCGCCTCCGCCGGAACCGCAATTTTGTCGAACTCCGGCCCGGCGCCTCGCGTGGCGTCGAAACCAATCTTCGCCCCCACCCCACTCTGCGCCGACGAGGGATCGATCACGTAGCCTTCCATCCCTTCGATGATCACCGTGTCGCGGTCGGGCCGGAAGCGTGTCGCCATCGCCCACGCCACTTCGCGCGCCTCGCGGATGTTCACGTCGTCGTCTACCACCGTCGCCATCTTCAATCGTTTGTCGAGACTCAGCGTGAGGTGAATCAATCGCCGCACTTCAGTCTTCGAGCAACCGCGTACCGCAATCACCGCCGAGAACCCGGCTGTGCCCGCCGCCAATTCCAAATCCACCACGCCGCTCACCATCGTCTGCAGCTGCCCCAGCAGTTCCGTACCCGCCGCCAGCGAAAGCAAGTTATCCACCTCCGCCGTCCACGGGCACAGGCCGGGATAAATGAAATCGCGCCGATGAGTGATGGCCGTCACTTCCATCACCGGGCTGACATTGGAAAAATAGTAGCCGGTGTTTTCTCCGAACGGCCCTTCCACTTCGCGGAGGCCGGGGAGGACCCGGCCTTCGATCACAATCTCGGCCCGGGCCGGCACTTCCATTGCTACTGTCTCCCCATCGGTCAACTCCACCGGCTCGCCGCGCAACGCCCCGGCGATTTCCATTTTGTCTGGCCCCAGCGGCCCCACCCGCACTACCGACGCCAACAACATCGCCGGATCGACGCCCAGCGCCACCGCAATTTCGAGCGGGCGATTCGCCGCTTCGGCCCGCGCATAAAACTGAGAGAGCGGCGGGTTGGCCAAAAAGATACCCAATCGGTTGCCGCCCTTCGCCATCATGCGGTGAATGCCCATCCCTCGCCGTCCCGATTCCGCGTCTTTCGAGAGGACGACTCCGGCGGTGATGAACGGCGCGGCGTCCCTTTCGTAATGCGTGAGCACCGGCAAAATGGAGAGCAGGTCAACCGCTCCCGTTTTGATCTCCTCTTTGACCGGCGCTTCACCTTTCGCTGCCACCGGCGGCAGGCCGCGCTCCTTGAGTTTGAGATAAGTTTCGGCCAGCCGATCTTCGGCAGAGCCGAGAGCGCTCGCCAACCGTTTGCGGCTGGCGAGCAGATTCCCGCACACGCGCGCGCCGGGATAACCTTTCACAGTCTCGAACAACACTGCCGGGCCGCCGTCCCTCAGCTCGCGCAGAAACGCCGCCGCCTCAAACTTCGGATCAATCTCTCCCGGCACGCGAAGCAGATCACAACCGAGGCTATCGAGAAAGGCGCGAAGATCCAACCGACTTACATGCTCCGTGCCAAGAACTCAATATCGGCTTCGCCCCAGGCGTACTTCTCCGGCACAATCTGCTTCTCTCCGAGAATCTCGATGGAGAATTTCTTGTCGCTCAACTGCCCGCGCCCGAATCGCACCTGCAAGCGATCCGGGTAACGATCCAAATCCGGCGAGACCTTCGCGGCCACGCGGCTGTAGGTGTATTTGTATTTGCCCTCATTGAGCGTGCGAATCGACAGCGTCAATTCAACGTCTTGAGGCAGGTCGGCCAGACTGTTGACGTACACTTCCCACAAATTCATGGTGTCCTCTCCATCTCCCGGCTACGTCTCCGCCGGAAAGCCGTATGCGCTCCAATTCGCCAGCACCTTCTCCTGAATCTCTTTCGGATATACGGTGCGGAACGAAACCAGAGTCGGCACTTCGTTCACCGGGTCCCAGTCGGGCGGCCACAGGCAATCGAACACGACTTTCGATCCCATCGAGTAACGGCGCTCGTGCGCGCTGGCATAAGGGTTAAGCGCGGTGCCCACCGAATTCTTGTGAATGTGAATGTCGTTGGCCGGATGGCAGCGGGTGCACAACGCATGGAACACTTCGTTCCAGTTGTAAATGTCAATCGTGTCGTCCACGACGATGACCATGTGGAACCACGGCCCCAACTTGCTGCCGAAGGCCAGTTGGCCGATCTGCTGAGCGATACCGCTGTAACGCGGCTTCACGCCGACGATCATCACGTGGTGCGTGGAGTCCGGCGGCATATACACGCCCGTGATCGGGATGCCCTGACTACGAAGCAACTTGTCCAACTCCAGACCCAGCGAGAACGAACGCAGCAGTTGGCCTTCATCCGTCGGCACGCCCATGTTGGAGATGGTCATGATCGGATCGTTGCGATAGGTGATCGCTTTGACGTAAAAGGTGATCCGATTCTCGCGCGGCGAGGTGCGATAGCCGGTGTATTCGCCGAAGGGGCCTTCCTCCACCCGCACATCGGGCAGGATGACACCTTCGATGACGATCTCGGCGTGCGCCGGAACTTCGAGGTCGCACGTTTCGCACTTCACCAGTTCAATCGGCTCACCCATCAGCATCCCGGTCAGTTCGGGTTCGGGAATGGGAGAGGGCGCGCAGGCGGCCACGGCGGCCAGAGGCGGCGGCCCGATCACGGTGGCAAAGGGCATCGCCACCCCACGCGGCGCGTACTTCTCGTAAAAAATCTTTCCGAGATCGGAGAACGGAAACACCGCGCCCGACATCGTCTTCGAGTCGAACATCATCTGCCGGTACATGCCCCAGTTCACCGACTCCGTTTCCGGGTCTTTGGTGATCACCGCATGCCACGTGCCGATATATCGCCCGCCATCGCCTTCGTGCACGAGCGGCGCGGGGAGTTTGCAGAGGTCGGCGTCGTCGCCGAGGAGAATGTTTTGCTTCACCGGCGCGTCCTTCTTCTTCACCAACACAGGCGCGATGGGCGCGCTGTTCGTGCGCTTGAGATACTCTTCGGCGATCTGCGGCAGGCGCGTGCGCGGATCCATTCCCAGCGAAACGGCCAGCCGCCGATACGAGGCCAGCGGCGCGCCCATAAAACGGAAGCCGGGATAATCTTTGATCTTCTCCATCACCGGCGCGGGCGCCTTCGTTTCGCACACGCGGCGCACGATTGCGCCCGCCTCCATATCCCAATCCACCTCTTGCCGAATGCGAACAGCGTCGCCGGTCTTTTCGAGCGCGGCAATAAACTCTCGGTTGTCTTTATGTCCCTTCATCTTCGGTCATCCAATCTTCGCCAGGACACTGTCCCACTTGCCCTGCGCCTTCAGAATTACTTCTGCCGTTTCGCGCACTGCTCCATACCCGCCCTTCGCCTGAGTGACATACACCGCGGCGGCTTTCACTTCGGCCACTGCATCGTTCACTGCCACCGGGAAGCCGACTCGTTTCATCAAACCGAGATCCATCAAATCGTCGCCGACGTAACACACCTGCGCGTCGGTGATGCTCATGTCGGCGATAATCTCGGCATACGGCTCCGACTTTTTGCGGATGCCTTCGTAGAAACGTTTGATCTTAAGTTCCTGCGCCCGGTTGGCCACCGCCACCGATTTCTTGCTGGTGATGATCGCCACTTCGATGCCGAGCATTTGCAGAGCCACAACGCCGAGCCCGTCTTTGATATCGAAGTTGCGGGTCTCCACGCCGTTGTCGTCGATGATGATCCGGCCGTCGGTCATCACCCCGTCCACATCGAGTATCACGAGTTTCACCTCTTTGGCTTTTTCCATAACGATCTCCTCTCAGTCAATCCCGTACTCGCTCCACCGCGCTTTTACCTTCTTGAACGTCTCTTCGTCGAGTCTGATCTCAGTCGGCTTCTTCTCCCATTCATATGGGATGGTGGCATCGAGCAGAATGCGCGAGGTGATAAGTTTGTTGGAATTGGGATCGAGCGCCGGATCGAGCGGGGTGGAGCGCCCACGCTGAATGAGCTGTGTGCCGCGCATGGGGTCGTAGCGCACCGAGAGCGCCCACAGCACACGCTGAATGTCGTCGGCGGAAATATCGTCGTCCACCACGATCACGCCTTTGATTCCGTAACTGCCGGTCGTCGTCGAAATCACCGCGTTAGCGACGTGCGCCGAATGGCCGGGATACATTTGTTTGACGGAGACGATGGCCCAGAACCGGCCGGCCGCTTCGGGCAGCACGTACACCGATTGGATGCCGGGAATCTTCATCTGCTCCAGATCCGTCCACAACGTGGCCGTGCGGGTGAAGGCGAGAATCATGTGCGAGTCGGCCACGGGCCGCCCCACTGAAGTCGCCCACAGAATGGGGTTGTTGCGATGCATGATCCGCTTCACGGCGAGGCAGGGCTTCTTGATCTCTTTGCCGAGCTCGTCGGTGTAATAGCCGGTGTATTCGCCGAACGGCCCCTCGGCGCGGAAGTTTTCGGGATCGATCTCACCTTCGAGCACGATCTCGGCGCTGGCCGGAACGGGCAGGCCGGTGAGCTCGGCCTTCACGATCTCGGTGGGGGCGCCGCGCAGTGAGCCGGCCAAATCGTATTCGCTGGTCCCGGCGTGCATCAGTGTTCCGGCGAGGAAGAGCAACGGGTCGGCGCCGATGACGGCGGCGGCGGGCATCTTCTTGCCCATCTTCTTGTATTTTTTGAGAATGCGTTCGCCGCGCTTGCCGGGAAGAATTTGCACGCCGCAGTGCTTCTCGTCCAGCATCTGCATTCGATACGTGCCGAGATTGTGATCGCCGCTTTCGGGGTCTTGAATGACGAGGAACACCGTGGTGCCGATGTAGCGCCCGCCATCCAGCGGATAAAACCTGGGGGCGGGGAACATGGCGAGGTTCACGTCGTCGCCGTCCACCACGTTTTCCTGCACCGGCCCCGATTTCACTTCCTGCGCCGGGATCACCGTTTTGACCGTCGTCTTCATCCATTGGCGCGCGGCCTCGCACATCGAAAGGTGGCTCGGCATTCCCAACGAAAGGGCGAGGCGGCTGGGCGTGGCGAACGCGCCCGTGAACACGGGAGTTTTGTAGCCGGTGATGTTCTCGAAGAGAAGAGCCGGGCCTTTCTTCTCCTCCACCAATTTCGAGACGTGCGACAGTTCCAAATTCCAATCCACTTCGGCTTTGACTCGTTTGAGTTCGCCAATGGATTCGCATTGTTCGATGAAGAGTCTAAGATCCATAGGGAATCTCCTGTGATGGGGCTAGGCGGATTTTGTTTCGGGTTCGCCGGCAGATAAGATTTGATACGCCTTGTCGAGATGATCTTTCATGATGTCGGCGGCGGCTTGCGGATCGCGCGACGCCACTGCTTCCAGCAAACGCTCATGATCGTGGAAACGGTCGTGGGCCATTTCGGGGGTGATGCGCATGCGCCGGGCCACTTCAAGATAGAGGTCGGTGATCGTGCGATACATCAGCGCGAGGATTTGGTTGTGCGCCGCGTCAGCCAACACAAGATGGAAATCGACTCCGGCTCGGACGTTGCTTTCCATGTTGGAAAGACTCTCTTCGGACTGTCGAAGCGAGCGGCGGAGCGCTTCAATGTCGTCGTGGGTAGCGCGTTCGGCGGCGAGCCGGGCGAGCAAAACTTCCATGAACTGCCGCGCTTCCATCGCTTCAGAAATGAGACCTGTTTGCGAAATGCGCGACCAATCGATCATCAGCGGCAGGATGCCAGCCTGCCGCACAAACGTCCCCTTCCCTTGAATGACTTCAACAACGCCGATGAGCTGCAGTACCCGCATCGCCTCGCGGATCGACGAGCGCCCCACCCCAAACCGCTCGGCCAACTCCGTCTCCGAAGGCAGATGATCGCCCGGTCGAACTTTCCCCTCGGCGATGAGTCGCTGAATCTCCTCGAGAACAATCTCGGGAATGGATGGCGACTTCGGTATCGCTCTAAAATCTGACATGAATTGTCGGCTTTGTATTGTTGTCAGATGTCTGATGACCTGATAAGGTGACTATAGCACGAGATATTTGTTTGTAAAGTATCTTTACCGACTCAGTGGAATTTTTTAAGGCTTGCCGCCCGGCAAGGGTACTTCGTCGCGGTGGCCGAGCCCGAGAGAGTTGTCGATGAAATAGAGTCGAGAGGGCGCAATTTTGTACCACGCAATGCGGCTCATCGCGCTGGCGATCTCGGCGGGCGCATCGGCCAGCCTGCCCACGATGGGAAACTTGAGCCCGTACCGCACGAGCGCCGCCGCCTGCTCTGCGCCCGCGATCCGCCTCACTTCGCCCTCAAGTTGGATTCCTTTGATCGCGCGCCAATCTTTGTAATCCTCATGGATAGTGGCCGCCACCGATGGATTGGCCTCGAGGTTGTGAATGTGGCGGGTGGTGGGCGCAGAGAGGAAATACAGAGCGAAGCCGTCGTTCACGTAAAAGACGGCCGCCGCCCACAGGCCGAGCGGGCCATTGGTGGCGAGCGTCATCACATTGTGATCGCGCAGATAGGCCAGCGCTTTTTCGCGCAGTGATGGCAGGGTCATCGCTGAATATCAAACTTGCTCAGATCGACCTTCGCCATCTTCACCCGCTCGAACGCGCGCGGGCGAGGGAACGGCGCGGTGGCGTCCAATCCCAGTTTCGTTCCCAAACCGCGATCGGTCGAGGGGTTGAGTTCGTGTCCCCGCGCCGACGGAATCACGATCATTCCCGTGTCGGGTCGGAACCGAGTCGCCAGCGCCCACTCGACATCCTCCGCGTTCGTGAGATCAACGTCTTCATCCACTGCCACAACCATCTTCAACGACGGAAAGGCGGCGAAGGTTGCGAGGATGGCATTCTTGGCGATGCCCTCCATGCTTTTCTGAATCTGAATGATTGCGTGATAGAAGCCACAGCCGCCGTGACTGAAATACACCGCCTTCACGCCGCGCACCTGCCTCGACACCAGCCGATACACTGCCGCCTCGCCCACCAGCCCCACCGAGTTGAACACCTCTTTGCCGGAGAGAATCGTTTGCCAGATCGGATTTTTGCGGCGCGTGATTTTTTTGACACGCACCACCCAACGGTCGTCGCGGGCGGCGTAATAGCCAGTCACTTCGGCGAACGGCCCTTCGGGTTCGCGCACATGGGGCAGCATCTCCGCTTCGAGGACGAATTGCGCGTCGGCGATTCCTTCCACGCCCACCGATTGACTCCGAATCAGATGCAGAGGCCGGCCGGCGATATTGCCCGCCACCCCGAGTTCATCTTTGTCAAGGGGCGCCGCCGACGCCGGAACGATGGCGGCAATATGCGCCGCCGGACCAACGCCAATGTTCAACGTCACCTCGAGCGGCTTGCCCTGCTTCTCGGCTCGCTCGAAATAATCGCGCACGTGCCGACCTTCATCGAGCTGCACGGTGAGTCGATCGGGCCCGGTGACGAGCGCGCGGTAAATGGACGCGTTGCGCACTCCGGTATCGGGGTCGCGGGCGATGACAATGGCCGAGTCGATGTACGGGCCGCCGTCGCCGAGCGCGTGAGTGGGGATCGGAAGTTTGCCGAGATCAACGTCGGGCTCGATCACTTCGTTGGCCGCGCCGGAGTCGCCCACTTCGGGATCGATGGGGCGGGTTTGCCATTCGGCAACGGAGTCGGCCACCACGAAGGGGAGTTGCTCGGCGGCGCAGTCGAACAGCCGCGCGAGGGCGGATCGATTCCAATAGAGTCCGATCAACACCGGGAAGATGCGCTCCCTCACCTTTTCGCACAGCACAACTTCTTTGCCCTCGAAGCAACGCGCGACTCCTGCCAGTTCGTGCACGAGATCAACTTCACTCCGCACTCGCGCCAGATCGCCATTGGCGGCCAATCGTTCGACGCTCGCGCCGAGATCGATGAGGTGGTCTTTGTTCATCGGTTTCTCCTCGCAACGAAGAAATCACACACAACGGCAGGCGCTCTTTGTGTGTGCTAACGTATTCAGGATGACAACTTCAGGCTGCCGGGTCGGCGAGCGGCTGGCGAACGGCCAGCAACTCGCGCTGCATGGCCCGGAGTTCGGCGGAGGGCGCGAGGTCGAGTTCGGCGAGGGCCTTTTCGCAAGCGGCGTAATGTTGCAGAGCCTCACTACGGCGCCCGGCGGAGGCAAGCGCCAGCATGAGGTTGAGGCAAGCGGCCTCCGACGCATTGTCCTTGCGAAAAGCCTGCCGCAAATAGTTGAGAGCCATATCCATCTGGCCGGTTTCGGTTGACAGTTCGGTGAGGGCGCGGAGCGTGCTGAGATAGAGATCGCGCAGTTGCTCGCGGCGGGGCCGCACCCAGTCGTCGTAGAGATCGTCGGTGGAGAGGTCGTCGGTGTAGAGGGCGATGGCGGCGGCCAAGCGATCGCGCGCGGCGTGTCGGTCGCCGGCGCGCATGAGGCGGCGGCCCTCTTCCACGCCGCGCGCGAATTCACTCACGTCGCTGTTCAACACTGTTTCGGAGACGAGCCGGAGGAGGCCGCCTTCGAGGGTCACGTAGTTTGCGCCGGTGTGAGGCGAGAGAGGCTCGAGCACGCGCCGCAAGTTGTACAGCGTGCGATAGAAATTTGCATTGGCCGCTTGCGGGTCGGCGTCGGCCCACAGCAGATCGATAGCGATGTCTTTGGCAAGGGTGCGGTCGGGGCTGAGGGCAATGTATTTGAGGAGTCGTTTGCACTTGCGCCGCCCCCACTCGCGTTCTTCGATGAGGTGCGAGCCGCGCCACACGGCGAAGTTGCCAAAGCCGCGAATGGTGAGAGGGGGAATCGTTGTTGATCGGAGTCGGCCTGTGCCCGTGGGGCGCGGCGGAGTCGGAGCGGCACTGAGTCCCGCTTCGTCGATCACAGCCTGTGCGCGCTGGCGCACGGCGGGATCGGAGTGAGCGAGGAGGGGTCGCAGTGAACCGGCGGCGCGCGCGCCGAAGGCGGCGAGGATCGGAGTCACATACGAAGTCCACAAGTCGGCTTCCAGCGCGGAGACAAGCAGGGGGATGGCCGCTTGTGCTTCACTGCGGAAAAAGCAATCGTAGTTGTTGCTCACCGCCAGCCGCAAACATTCGCGCAAGTGATCGAGGTACGCGGCGTTGTTCTCGGAATGATAGAGCGCCGCCAGCCAGAAGTGCGCGCTGGTGAGGTGGTAGAGGTCCTGGCTGTCGCCGAAGATTTGCAGAGACTCGGTCAATGAGCCGTGCGCGGCGGCGAGGTCGGTCCACAGCTGCGCCGCGCCGAGCTGCACGAGGGCGAAACCCATGAGCCAGCGCAGGCCGCGCTCGCTGGCGAGGGCGAGCGCTTGCTGCCCGCGTCGGATCGCGTCGGACACGTGGCCGCCGCGCCGGGCGAACATTATCATGAACACGAGCGTGGCAATGACGAAGCGGCGGTTGCCCAACGCCTGCTCGATGTGCAGTGCGCGCTGGTATTGTTGATACAGCGCCGGGTAATCTCCGGCGCACGAGGCTTCGAACGCGTTGGCTTGATTCATCAACGCGTAAGCCTCGTTGTGTTTGTCATTCAACTCGGCGCTGAGGGCCAGCGCTTTCTCGGCGAACTTCAACGACTCGTCACTGCGGCCCAAGAAGTGAAGATTGACGGCCATGTCGTTGTACGTTTCGGCGAGGTCGCGCACGCTGTTGAGTTCGTGCGCCAATTGCTCGGAGCGGCGCAGAACGGCGAGGGCTTGAGTGAAATCGCCGAGACTGTGATAAAGCCACGAGCCGGGGTTGAGCAGTGTGGCGAGTTGGCCGGGGCGGTCGGCCTCCGCTTCGTAAATGGCGAGCGCCTCGCGATACAACGCTTGCGCCGCCCGCGTGTTGCCCGCCGACAGTTGATCGCGGGCGAGGCTGGCAAGCAGTGCGGCTCGCTTGCGGCGATGCTCTTCGCCCACGTACCCCAGCGCTTCGCGGTGCAACTGCTCGGCCTCGGCATGCTTGCCTTTGCGCCAATCGAGAATATGGCCTTTGCTTCGCAGAACATCGCTCAACCCCAACAGATCGCCGCGCTCCGTGTAGGCTTGTGCCGCGCGTTCGTAATGCTCCAATGCCTGATCCCACTGCCCCCGTCCTTCGCACATTTGCCCGCGCCGAAAATGCAGTTCGGGAAATTCTGAGAGCACGGCATCGGGCAAGCGGCCAAGCCAAAAGCCCAACGTGTCGAAACGGCCCGCTCGCAATATCTCATTCGACAGCGCGGCGATGAGCTGCGCCGCTTCGCGATGCGCCCCCGCTTCCAACCAGTGAAAGATCGCCGTCTCAAAATCCTGCTGCCCCTCAAAGTACGCCGCCGCGCGGCGATGCAGCGCCTCTTTGCGATCCGGATCGTTGTCCAAATACTGCAAAAGAAATTCGCGGAAGAGGCGGTGATACCTCAGCCAGCCGTCTTCGGTGCGCATCACAAACAAGCCATGCCGCTCAAGTTCGCGAAGCCGCTGCGCCGAATCGGAACGGGCGAGGGCCGCGTCGCACACCGTCGGCTCGAGGCGCGAGAGAAGGGCCGAGCTGGTGAGAAAATCGATCACCGTTGGAGGATGCTGGCGCAGCACTTCTTCGGTGAGATACTCGAACAAAATCCGTTGATCGGGCGAGCGCGGAAGGGAGGCCGCCTCATCCGCGGAGCCGCCGCCCCGAATGGACTGCCCGGCCAACAACAGCCCCAGCGCCCAGCCTTCCGTCTGTTCTACCAACGCCGCGAGGCGAGACTCGGGCAACTGCAAATTGAGGCATTGCTGCAACAGCACAGCCGCCTCCTGCGGCCCGAACTTCAACTCCGCTTCGCCGATCTCCAACACCTCGCCGCACGCTCGCAGTTTGGGGAGGGCCGAGAACGGCGGCGCGGAGCGCGTGGCAATGACAAAGTGCGCGCGCGGCGGCGCGTGAGCGATCAGTTGATCGAGGGTCTCACAAATCTCGGAACATTGATCAACGAGTTGGAAGTCGTCGAGCACGACGATGAAATCATGCGCGGGGCGCATGGCCGCCAGCCGATTGATGCACGCGGCCACAAACGCGGCGGGGTACACGCGCGCGTTTTCGCTCGGCGCAAAGGTCGGCTTCACCGACTCGGCGAAGCCGGGCCACTGCCGCTCGAAGGCCTCGGTGAGGTATGAAAAAAAAGTGACGATGTCCCGATCGCTGCGGCTCAGGCTGTACCATACGAGAGGCAAGCCCGCGTCTTCCAACGCGCTGGCGATGAGCGTGGTTTTTCCGTAGCCGGGAGCAGAGTACACGAGGGTGAGGCGGCGCTCGGCGCACTGCCGCACCAGCGAGACCAACGGCGGGCGCGGCACAACATTCCGCCGCACGAGCGGCGGGTGCAGTTTGGTGAGGATGATCGGAAGCGATTCCATGCATCAGTGGTGGACAGCGGATGGCTATTCGCTATCGGCTACTTCGCCACTTCGGCCACAACCATATCCCCGATCTCAGTCGTCGTCAAACCGCTTTTTGCATCCACCGAAGGAATGCGTTTCGAGGCCAGCAAAGATTCCATCGCCGACTCGATGCGATTGGCGGCGCGCTTCTCGCCCAGAAATTCGAGCATCATGGCCGCCGCCGCAATCGCCCCCAGCGGGTTAGCCACATTCTGCCCGGCATATTTTGGCGCAGAGCCGTGAATCGGCTCGAACATGCCGTGCTTGCCCGGATGGATGTTGCCCGAAGCGGCGATGCCCATGCCGCCCTGAATCATCGCACCGAGATCGGTGATGATGTCTCCAAAAAGATTCGTGGTCACGATCACGTCGAACCATTCGGGGTTCTTTACCATCCACATGCAGCACGCATCCACATAGGCATGATCCTGCTCAACCTCTGGATACTCTTTGCCGACTTCCTCGAAGACACGAGTCCACAAATCCTGCGCGCGGATAGCGTTGGCCTTGTCCACCAAAGTCACTTTCGGTTTGCGTCCGCCGCTGCCGCGCTCCTGCGCCCGCTGCCGGGCCAGTTCAAAACCATAGTGGATGATCCGTTCGGTGCCCCGGCGGGTGAAAACCATTTCGGCGATTGCCACCTCGTCCGGTTTGCCCTTCTTGAAAATGCCGCCGACTCCGGCATAGGCGTCTTCGGTGTTCTCTCGCGCTACCACAAAATTCACGTCGGCGGGCTTCTTGTCTTTGAGCGGGCACAGGTGCTCGGTGTAAAGTTTGACCGGGCGCAGGTTCACGTACAAATCAAGGCCGAAACGCAAACCCATAATCACCGAACGTTCCACCAACCCCACTTCCACTGCCGGGTGGCCGATGGCCCCGAGGTACACGGCGTCAAGTCCGCGCCACTCCTCGATCACCCGATCGGGCACCAGTTCTTTTGTTTTGATGTAATGCTCACTGCCGTACGGGTAATCGATCAAGTTGTAATCGAATCCGTCTTTGACGGCTTGCAAAACCCTGAGCCCCTCTCGCACCACTTCCGGGCCAATGCCGTCGCCGCCGAGCACACCGATGTTGTAAGTCTTCATTTCTTCTCCTCTGTGCAAGTTTTATTTGCGAGCGGCTATGGAGCGCTCGCCTATTTGCTTCACGCTTTCAGCCGCCGCGAAATCACCAGCCGTTGAATCTGCGCCGTGCCCTCATAGATCTGCATGATCTTCGCGTCGCGCATCCACTTCTCCACCGGATACTCGCGAATATATCCATAGCCGCCAAGAATCTGCACGGCATCGGTGGTCACTTTCATCGCCACATCGGCGGCGAAGGCTTTAGCCATGCTCGCTTCCTGCGCGCACGGTTTGCCCTCGTCGTACAGCGAGCCTGCGCGCCACGCCAGCAATCGCGCCGCGTCGATCTCCATTGCCATCTCGGCCAGCATGAAGGCAATGGCTTGGAAGGAGAAGATCGGTTTGCCGAACTGCCGCCGCTCGTGCGCGTAATTGAGGGCGTATTCATACGCGGCGCGGGCCACCCCAATGGCGCCCGCGGCAATATGTGTGCGGGTAATGTCGAATGTCTTCATGGCGATTTTGAATCCCTCGCCCTCCTCGCCCAGCCGGTTCGCCGCCGGCACTTCCACATCGTCGAACGAAATCGTCGCCGTGTGCGAAGCGCGGATGCCCATCTTCTTTTCTTTCTTGCCCGGGTTCACGCCCGGCCAATCCTTCTCGACAATGAAGGCGGTGATGCCGTCGGTGCCGCGTGACGGATCCACAGTGGCAAACACCAAATACACATCGGCGATGCCGGCATTGGTGATGAAGGTTTTGTAGCCGTTGAGAATGTATTTGCCCCTCTCACGGCGGGCGTTGGTGATCATCCCCGCCGGGTCGGAACCGGCGCCCGGCTCGGTGAGGGCATACGCGCCGAGTCGCGGTCGGCCACCCGCACCCGGCTCGCAGAGGCGGGAGACGTACTTCATTTTCTGATCGTCCGTTCCGGCGATCAGAATAGGGGTGGCCGCTAACGCCACCCCGCCGATGATCGTGCCGATCCCGGCGCAGCCCCAAAAAATTTCCTCATCCACAATGGCTTTGGTGGTCACGCTTTCCACGCCGCCGCCGCCGTACCGTTCGGGGAATGAATAGGTGATCAGCCCGGCCTGATGCGCCTTCTCCAAAACATCCCACGGCACCTCTTCCTTTTCGTCGGCTTCGGGTGCAACCGGGCGAATTTCCTTCTCGGCAAATTTGTGCGCCATGTCGCGGAATTCGCGTTGCTCATCAGTGAGAGTAAAGCTAATCATTGAGTCTCCTTTGGCGCTCAGCGTTCAGCCATTTGCTATCTGCTATCCGCCATTCGCTATCCGCTGCTCGCCAATCGCTCTTCGACATACGCCAACAGCCCGCCACGATCGATGATGCGCTGCAAAAAGTCGGGGAACGGTTCGGCGCGATAGGTGGAGCCGCGAGTGAGATTGCGAATCGTTCCGGTGGTCGGCTCTACTTCGATCTCGTCGCCTTCGGCAATATCATCCACCGCCGCCGGGCATTCGAGGATAGGCAGGCCGATGTTGATCGAGTTGCGGAAGAAGATGCGCGCAAACGATTTGGCAATGACCGCCGACACGCCTGCCGTTTTGATGCTGATGGGCGCCACCTCGCGCGACGAGCCGCAGCCAAAATTGGTGTCGGCCACAATCACGTCGCCGCGCCGCATCTTTTTCACGAAATCGGGATCGGCGTCTTCCATGCAATGCTTCGCCAACTCACGCGGATCGGAGGTGTTGCAGTGGCGGGCCGGGATGATGGCGTCGGTGTCGATGTTTTTGCCGAACTTCCACACCCGCCCGCGAATCCGAACGCGCTGGCGCAGCACGTCTTTTTGCACCGGCCCCCCGCCTCGTCGCGGCAGCATCTCGAAGAAGACGAACCGATCGGGCACGGCGTAATCGGTGAGGCGCTCGGCGGCGAAGGCGCGCAATTGCTCGCCCGAAAACTCCGCGCCGGGCGCGCGCACCACGCACGCGCAAGCCATCTCGCCGAAAACGGTATCGGGCACGCCGACCACCGCCGCTTCTTTGACTCCGGGAAACGAGCGCAGAACCATTTCCACCGGGCCGGGATGAACTTTGAATCCGCCGCGATTGATCACCTCGCCTTTGCGCCCGACGATCTTCACCGGGCCGTCGGCGTCGATCACGGCCAGGTCGCCGGTGTGCAGCCAGCCGTCGGCGTCCATCATTTGCGCGGTGGCCTCGGCGTCATTCCAGTATCCGGTCATCATCATCGGACTCTTGACGCACAGTTCGCCTTCCGCGCCGTTGGGGAGCGCCGCGCCCGAAGCGTCGATCACTTTCAACTCCACCCCGGGCATGGCCCGCCCCACCGTTTCGGTGGCGGTGATCGGGCCGTCGGCAAGATGAGTGATCGTCACGCCCGGAGCGGCTTCGGTGAGGCCGTAAGCGACGAGCGCATTGCAGCGCATTTGCTCACGCACGCGCTTCACCAATTCGGGCGGGCAGGCCGCGCCCGACATGATTCCTGTCCGCAGTGTCGCGCACCGCTCCGGCTTGAAGTCGGGATGGTTGAGTTCGAGCGCAAACATGGTGGGCGTGCCGTGATGCACGGTCACTTTCGCGCTCTCGATCAATTTCAATGCTTCGTCGGCGTGATACACGGGCAGGAGCGCGATTTGCGATCCGGCGACGGCGCTGGCGAGAATGGCGGCGGTAAGGCCGAACGAATTGGAGAACGGCACCGCGCCCAGAAACACATCGTCGGGCGTGGCGGCGAGGGCGGATGCGTTGGCGGCGGCATTGCGAACCAGCGCGGCGTGCGTGTGAGTCGCTCCGCGCGGATCGCCGGTGATGCCGAGCGTGAAGAGGAGCGCCGCTGTTTGATCGGGCGCGAGGGGCGGCAGTGGGGCGCCGCCGCCGCTGTTGAGCAATTGATTCCAGGCCACCGTGTCCGCGCCGCCATCCACCGAGATCACGTGTTTGAGTTCGGGCACGTCGGCGCGCAGTTCGTGAATCATGCCAGCGTGTTCGGCGTTGGTGACGATGGCCGCAGGCTGTGTTTTGGCGAGCCGGGCCAGCACGTCATTTTTGTGTCGGCGCAAATTGATCGGGGTGAAGATCAACCCGGCTTTGGCGGCGGCAAATACGGTGACGACGAATTGCGGGACGTTGGGCAGAATGATCGCCAGACGATCTCCCTTCTGCAAACCGAGTCCGAGCAATCCGGCAGCCAATATATTGGCCTGCCATTCGGCTTCGGCATACGTCAAGCGCCCGCCGCCCGCAATCAAAAACGTGTGCCCGGCGAAACGGCCCGCCTGTTTTGTAAGCAATTCGCCGATAGTAGTGTTGTGAAAAGATTCAAACGGCATAAGGGATTCTCCGGTTGGGGTTGGTGGAAAGTTGCAGGTAGCAAGTGGCAGGTAGCAGATGGCTAATCGCTGATCGCTGATCGCTGATCGCCATCGGCCAAAAACTGTGTGTCTTTTCGGTAGGCCATGCCGTGCAGTTCGGCCACCGCATTGCCTTCGGCGTCATTGACCGTCATTCGATACAGCGCCGTGCGATGCCCGCGGCGGACTTCAGTAGTTTCGCCTTCGAGCCGCGCATCGGGCGCGGGCGAGCGGAGAAAGTGAATATCCATGCTGAGGGCCACGGCGGCGCGGCCATGCGAATTGCAGGCGGCGGCGAAACCGAAATCGGCCAGCGCGAAAATGACAGAGCCGTGCGGGATGCCCAACCCGTTCACCATGTGCGGCTGAAGGTTGAGGCCCACGCGGCTATAGCCGGGCCGCAGTTCCAGCAGTTCGATGCCGAGATGCCGGGCAAACAAATCGCGCTCGGACATGAACTCGGCGACGCGGGAGGCGATGTCGGTCATCGGTGGTGGGCGGGTAGTGAGTGGTGATTAGTAATTGGGGATTGGCAATTACCAATTACTGATTACCAAATACCGATCACTGATCACCGATCATTTCACTCGGCGAGGCCAAATGCCCGGCCACTGCCGAAGCGGCGGCAACATAGGGGTTGGCGAGGTACAGCTCGCTGGTGGCGTGGCCCATGCGCCCGCGAAAGTTTCGGTTGCTGGTGGAGACGCATCGCTCGCCTGCCGCCAAGACTCCCATGTGGCCGCCGAGACACGGGCCGCACGTCGGCGTGCTCACCGAGCAGTCGGCCTCAACGAAGATGTCAATTAATCCCTCGTGCAGTGCATCGAGATAAACTTTTTGACTGCCGGGGATGATCACGGTGCGCACGCGCGGGTGAGTCTTGCGGCCCTTGAAAATCTCGGCGGCGGCGCGCAAGTCTTCGATATTGCCGTTGGTGCACATGCCGATCACCACTTGATCGACTTCGAGTCCGGCTACTTCGGTCACCGGCTTCACGTTTTCGGGCAGGAAAGGGACGGCGACGAACGGCTCGAATTTCGTCACATCGTATTCGTGCACGGCAGAGTATTCGGCGTCGGGATCACTGCGATGATATGTGCCCTCGCGCGCTCCCGCTTTGCGGCAGAACTCGCGCGTTTGCTCGTCGGCGGCGAACAAACCGGCTTTGGCCCCCGCCTCGATGGCCATGTTCGCCATCGAAAAGCGATCGGAGAGATCGAGATGATCGAACGCATCACCGGCAAATTCCATCGCCATATATCGCGCGCCGTCCACCCCGATGGTGCGGATCGTTTCGAGAATCAAATCCTTGCCGCGCACCCATTTGGGCGGCTTGCCGTGATACACGAACTTGATGCTCTCCGGCACTTTGAGCCAGATTTCGCCGAGGGCCATGGCCGCCGCCGCGTCGGTGGAGCCGATGCCCGTGCCGAACGCGCCGAGGAAGCCGTGCGTGCAGGTGTGCGAATCGGCCCCGGCGATGATGTCGCCCGGCGAGACCATGCCTTTCTCCGGCAGAAGGATGTGTTGAATTCCAGCGCGGCCCACCTCAAAGAAAATGATGCCGTGTTCGCGGGCGAAGGCGCGGCACCGTTTGACGATCTCGGCGCTTTTGATGTCTTTGGCCGGGGTGAAGTGATCCATCACGAACACCACTTTTTTCGGATCCCACACCCGCGCGCCTTTGATCTTCTCGAACTCCTCGATAGCCACCACGCCCGAAAGTTCAGAGGCCATCACAATATCCACACGAGCATTGATGAACTGCCCGGCGTGAACTTCGGTTTTTCCGCAGTGGTCGGCAAGAATTTTTTCGGCTAAAGTCATTCCCATCGTTTGGTCTCCATAGTCGTGTGGTCTGGTGGTTGCGTAGTCGGGTGGTCGCTTGGTCGGATAGTCACGGCACTCAACAGATTGACCACTCGACTATTTGATCTCTCGACTACTCGACCACCTTGACCAGCTGACTCATTTACGTCACAAAATCGGGCCGGTCTTTCAACGGCGGCGGCGACACGGGCAGAAGTTCGCCCGTTTCGATGTTCTCCACCAGCGCCGCTTCGTCGAACCAACTGGAAGGCGGCTTGTGCCCCCAAAACGTGGCCCGGCGCGGATCGTTCATGCTCCAGCGAATCGGCTCCCAATCCGGATCCGGGATGATGTAATCGTTGGTGTACAGTTCGATCCGGTTGCCATCGGGGTCGCGCAAGTAAACGAAGAAGGCGTTGCTCAGCCCGTGCCGCCCCGGCCCACGCTCGATGCAATCGGCGTAGCCGGTGGCGGCCAACACGTCGCAGGCCCGCAGAACGCTCAACTGATCGCTCACCCAGAATCCGGCGTGATGCAGTCGCGGGCCGAGTCCGTTCATCACCGCAATATCGTGCACGTTCTGTTTGCGATGCAGCCACGCCGCCCACAACTTCGGCGGCGCGTCGTCGGTGACGGTAAGCTCGGAGCAATGGAAGCCCAGCGTCTGCGTGAACCAGTCGTAAGCCTTTTGCACCTGCGGCACCTGGCAATTGAAATGATCGAGCCGCATCACGTTCGCGCCGCGATAGTGATCGAAACGCTGAAGCATTCGCTCGCGCGGCGCGACGGTGTGATAAAACTCCACCGGCAAGTCGTTCGGGTCTTGAGCGCGGAGCGCGCGCCCCTGCCCTTTCTCATAACCTTCCGGCATCCAGCGGATGGGGCAACCGTGTTTCTGATAGAGATCGGCCAATCGATTGAGATCGTCGGGATCGGAGACTCGAAAGGCGAGATGCGAGACTCCGGGGGAGGCCGCCTTTCGGAGGACGAGGCCGTAGCGTTCGCGCTCCTCGAGGCCGCCGAGATACAACCGCTCGTCGTCGCGATCCGTTTCCATGAAACCCAGCACGTCCACGTAAAAGGCGCGCGCCCGTTCGAGATCGGTGACGCGAAATTCGATGTGCCCGGCGCGAGTGATGGAAAAGGTCATGAGCATTCCTTTCTTCGTCGGGAGAGAGTCATTCTTTGCGAGCCACGACACGCAACCGCCGGTAATCCACAATCCAGTGGCCGTCGCGGAGCTGAGTGCGGCGCGCATGGTCTTCAACCGTTTCCAAAAAACGCGGCTTCATCTCGTCGGGGACGGCGCGCACGAAGGCGCCGCCAAACATATCGAACCAGTTTCGCAAGCCTCGCTCGCCGTCTTCAAGCGGAGTCGGCCTATCGAACAGCATCGCTCGCTCCACTGCGAGGCCGTGCCGCTCGAGCAACGAGGCATACTCGCCCACCGACGGAAAATACCAGCCGGGATCGACGTTCGGCAAACCCAGCTCGGCCAACGACCGTTGAGCCGCCGACACGATGGTCGCCGCGTTGCCCTTGCCGCCGAACTCCACAACGAACCGGCCACCCGAACGCAGAGCGGCGGCCATGCACACCACCGCCTTCTCCGCCCGCGCCACCCAATGCAGGGTAGCGTTCGAGAAGATCGCGTCGAACGGATCGGTGAAAGAAAAGTCGGTCACGTCGGCTTGCACAAATTCCAGCGCCGGGTACGCCTTGCGCGCCGACTCGATCATGGCCGGAGAATTGTCCATGCCCGTTACCCGCGCGCCCGATTCGGCGATGGTTTGGGTGAGATGCCCTGTGCCGCATCCCACGTCGAGAATGCGCTCGCCGGGTTGCGGATCGAGCAATGAGAGCAAATCTTTGCCGTGCTCGAAAACGAAGGAGTGCTTCTGGTCGTAGAGCGAAGCGTTCCACTTGTTGTCGAGCATCGATTACGCATCTCCTTGCCACGGATCGTAGAAAATTTGCACGGGCACTTCCACCCAACCCAGATCGGGCGCGGGAGTGGAAGCCGAGGTGTCGACCCGGCCATAGCGCCCGCCATAAAACAGCAACGGCTTGCGCGGCTCGATGCCTTGATGAAGGGCGACCACTCGCCCGATCACGATCCAGTGATCGCCGCCTTCGAGAATCTGATGCCGCTCGCAACCGATAGCGGCGGCGCACCCTTCGAGGCGCGGCCCGCCGTCCCACGGCACAAAACGGAAGGGCGGCGGAGTCGGCTCCTTCCAGCCTCCGGCGAAATAGGTTGAAAGCGATTCTTGATCCTCGCGCAGAATGTTGATCGAGAATCCTCTAGTCTCTTGTAGAAGACTCGCCATAAGCGCCTGCTTGCCCACGCACACCAACACCAGCATCGGGTCGAGCGAGAGCGACGACACGGCGTTGGCGGTCATGCCATGCACGTCGCCTTCGCGCTCGGCAGCGACGACGGTGACGCCGGTGGCAAAGAGGCCGACGGTTTGGCGAAAGGCGCGAGGGTCGAGGGTCATGGAAGGGTCGGTGACTAGTAATTGGTGATTGGTGGCATCTGATCACTGGTTACTGATTACTATTTTCTCCCTCTTGCAAGAACTCCCTCACCCGATCCATATACTTCGTCCGGTCGTGGTTGTTCACCAATGCGCCCGCCGTGCGAACCGGATCGCCGAAGAAAAAGCGCTCGTACAACACTTGGCGCGCGCCAAAGGCCGACACCGCCGTATCCCACGCCAGCCGAAAGATGGGAATGCGCTCGAGCGCGTCGGCGCGGGCGGCCTGATAGAATTTTTTGATGTCTTCGAGCAATGGCCCGTTCACATCGGCTTCGGTGGGCATCGACACCAATCCGCTCGCTCCGAGCTGTTGAATGATTTCGATCATGCGCGGATAGAGGCGCGGATACAGGTTGCGCGCCGCGTCGAGCGGATCCCACGCCGGGCGCATCGCCCCGAATTGATCGGGTTCGGCGTCGGCTTCGGCGGCGCGCAGGAAGGCCTTCATCGTTTCCATGTTCACCCAAATCTCGGCGATCTTCTCCTGCACGTGCTGAAAGGCTTCGATGCCAATGGTGTGCGCCATGAGCGAGGCCAGACCCACAAGGTATTCGGTCTTGGCAATATCTTTGACCACGACCTGATGCGCCATGTTGACGATGGCGCCCGTGGCCGCATAGGCGCGATTGCAGCGCTCAACATCGCGGTAAAGGAACACGCGCTCCCACGGCACGAACACGTCATCGAACACCACCACCGCATCCATCTCCTCGAAACGCGAGCCGAGCGGGTGATCGTAGTGCGAGCGTCCGTAATCCACCGTTTCGCGGCAAATGAATTTCAGGCCCGGCGTGTTGCACGGAATCGAAAAGCCGAAGGCATACGGCGCATCTTCCTCTTGATTGCGCAGAAACGTCGAAGGGAAGACCATGATTTCATCGGACACGGGCAGGGTAGCCAACATGCGACAGCCGCGAATGACGATGCCCGCGTCGGTCTCCTCTTTCACCCGCGCCGCGAGATACGGGTCGGCTTGTTTGGCGGTGTTCACGGCGCGGTTGGCCTGCGGCGTGATGAGCGTGTGCGTGAGGCACAGATCGTCCTCGCGCATGTGCTCGTGATATTTGCGCGCGTTCTCACCAAAGCGCGCGCCGGCCTGCGCCAAAAAATCTGCGCCTGCCGCGTAACCGGCCATGGCCCGGTTGAGATAATCGGGCGCGCGGCCCATCATGCCGAACGAGGCATCGGCCCACACTTTCATCATCCGGCTCACGCTCTGCAGTTCTTCGCGCGTGCGCGGGATCATGTGCGACCGCCCCACCTTCTGCCCGCTCGTCGGCGAGTCGAAGAGCATCACCTCCGGCTGTTCCCACTGCAAATCGTACAGCCGCGCCAGACTCGCCACGCCGTTCATCAATGCCGGGTGAGTCGTGGGGTCTTTCACTCGCTCGCCCGCGTACCAAATTTCGGGCGAAGCCTCGCGCAGTTTCTGGATGACTTGTTCGCCTTTGCGTGCGCCCATGTCTCTATCGTCTCCTCTGCTTGCGAATGTGACACGATGAGTGGGTGAAGGGGTGACAAGATGATCCGAAGTTCATCGTGTCATCCTGTCACCTTGTCATCGTGTCATTTCAGGGCTCCCATCTTCGGAATCGGATGCTGGCCGAGCGCCACGTGAATAGTGGTCATCTCGGTGTAAAAGTCGAAACTATAGTGGCCGCCTTCGCGCCCGATGCCGCTGGCTTTGCACCCGCCGAAGGGCACGCGCAGATCGCGGACGTTGTGTGAGTTGAGCCACACCAAACCCGACTCGATGGACTCCGCCACCCGCCGCCCCCGATCCTCGTCGCCCGTCCACACGTAAGCCGCCAGCCCGTAACGGATGTCGTTGGCGATGGTCAGCGCCTCGGCCTCATCTTTGAATCGAATCACAACCATCACCGGCCCGAAGATTTCCTCTTGCGCGACTCGCATGTGGTTGCGAACGTCGGTGATCAGAGTCGGCGCGAAGTAGTTGCCGCCCGGGAAGCCGGGAGGCCGGCCGCCGCCGACGGCAATCGTCGCCCCTTCGGATCGGGCCACGTCCATGTACGAACGCACGCGCGCCCAATGGTCGGGATGAATCAGCGGCCCCACTTCGGTGGCGGCATCTTGCGGATCGCCCACGCGGATCGCGCGCACGCGCCCGGTCAATCGAGTCACGAAGTCGTCGTACACCGAGTCTTGCACCAGCAAACGCGAACCTGCCGTGCATCGCTCGCCGTTGAGCGAATACATTTGGAAAATCGCGCCGTCGAGCGCGCGGTCGAGTTCGGCGTCGTCGAACACGATGGTGGGCGACTTGCCGCCGAGTTCCATTGAATACCGTTTGAGCGTGGCCGCGCCGTTGCGAATGATCTCTTGGCCGGTGGTCGTTTCGCCGGTGAACGAAATGAGTTGCGCGCCCGGATGAGCGACGAGCGGCGCGCCCGCGCTCTCGCCGAAACCGTGAACTATGTTGAAAGCGCCGGGCGGCAGATCGGCCTCTTGGATAATGTGCGCGAGTTTGTCGGCGGAGAGCGGCGACCATTCGGCGGGCTTGAGCACGCAGGTGTCGCCTGCCGCGAGGCATGGCGCAACCTTCCAGGTTTCGAGCATGAAGGGCGTGTTCCACGGCGTGATCAGTCCGGCCACACCCACCGGGCGGCGGATGACGTAATTCTGAAACTTGCCGTCGGAGGGAAACGACTCACTGCCGATCTTCATCGCCATCTCGGCGAAGAAATAAAAGTTGTCGGCGGCGCGCGGGATGGCGCCTTTTTTGATCTGGCTCACCGGGATGCCGGTGTCTTCAATTTCGGCTTCGGCAATTTCGTCGGCGCGCTTTTCGATCAGCTCGCCGATCCGGCGCAGGTATTTGGATCGCGCCTCCGCGCCCATCTTCGGCCACGGGCCGGAGTCGAACGCGGCGCGGGCCGCCTTCACCGCCCGATCGATATCCGCCGCCGAGCCGTCGGCCACGCCCGTAATCGGCGTGTTCGTCGTCGGGTTGAGAGTCTCGAACGTTCCGCCCTCCGCCGCGTCCACAAAGGTGTTGTTGATGAAATGTTGAATCATTCGGCCACCACTTTGTTTTCCAGCGCCCCCAGCCTGTCAATTTCCAATCGCATCACATCGCCGGGATACACGTGCGAGAGGCCTTTGGGCGTGCCTGTCCAAATCATATCGCCCGGTTCGAGAGTCATGATCATTGAAATGAATTCGATCAGTTCCGGCACGGGGCGAATGAATTGCGAAGTGTTGCCGGTCTGCCGCAGTTCGCCGTTGACGAACGAGCGCAGTTCGAGAGCGTTGGGGTCGGGCACTTCGTCGGGGGTCACAAGATACGGCCCCACCGGGCCGAAGGTGTCGTAGCCTTTGGCGCGCACGGGCGGGCGGTAAAAATTCTTCACGAAGTCGCGCACGGTCACGTCATTGCCGATGGTGTAGCCGCCGATCACTTCCTGCGCCTTCTCCGCTTTTACCCGCCGACACCGTTTGCCGATGGCCACCGCCAACTCAACTTCGTAGTGCATGTAATCGACTCCGGCCGGGTACACCACCGGAGCGCCGTGCCCCACCAGCGAACTGAGCGGCTTGAAAAACAACGCCGGGTCTTCAGGCGATTTCATATCCAGTTCGGCGGCGTGGTCGGCGAAGTTGAGGGCGAGGCCGATGACTTTGGTGGGCACAACCGGCGGCAGCCACACGACTTCTTCCGGCGCATACGTGCCGCCGCCCGCGACGGCCAACTGCCCATCGTCGCGCAGTGCGCCTTCGAGTATTTGACCTGCAACCGCAAAACGCGCCAACTTCAAATCTCAAATCTCCAACTTCAAATTTGTTGCTCGCTCAAAAACGTTTGTATCGGCGGGATGACGGGCGGGTTGTCGTGATGCACCATCGTGTAATGATTCACGCCGGGCACATCCACACGCTGGCAGTTGGGGAACCAGGCCACAAAGGCGGCGGCCTCCCGCTCGTCGAGAATGTGCGTCCGGTCGCCCAGCAGTCCGTTGCCGGGGCGGATGAACAGCGTTGGGCAAGTGACCGTTGGGAAGTGAACGCACATGCTGTAATAGAAATGCACGTCGAGGTCGCGCTCCAACGCTTCAGACGATACCTTCGAGCGCACCGAGCCATCAGGCAGAATGTTCACATCGTCGCGCAGATACTGCTCCAGTGTCGGATTCCATTCACGGAAGAACGGCAATGTGCGCATGGCCGCCAAATACTCGTCCATCGACGGGAACGCCATTCCCATTCGGCGCAACATGGGGCGCATGGCTTCCAGCACTTCTTCATTCGGATCACAGCCGCCGTCGATCAACACAATAACGCGGATGCGTTTGGGACGGATGGAGGCTGTGTACACTGCCACTGTTGCGCCAAACGAATGGCCGATGAACGCGAACGAGTCGATGCCCAGCGCGTCGGCGAAGGCCAATACATCGCGAGCGTGATAGGCAAAGCCGTAGCCCTCGGCGGGCTTGTCGCTGTCGCCGCGCCCGCGCAGATCGAGCGCCAGCACACGATAGCGCGGGGCGAGGCTTTGCGCGATGTGGTTGAACGTGCCCTTGTGCCCGCCCACGCTCGGCAGGCAGATGATCGGTCCGCGCTCGCCCGGCCATTCGCTGTACGCGAGGCGAATGCCGTTGACCCGAACGGTTGATGTCTGTTGTCTCTCGGCTATCGCCATTGTCTGAGCTTGCACAGCATGATCAGTTGAACGCTGATAATTGGATTCCCGCTGACACTTCTTTCATTTTTTCCGTGTTGATCTGCTCTATCCGCAACATCCGCGTACCGATCCTGACGCGCATTCACGATCATGGTTCTTCGATCAGATTGTACTTCGCCAACACGTCTTTCAGTTTTGCTTCGTTGGCCGCCGACAACGGCGCGAGCGGCAGGCGCACTTCAGGGCTGATCTTGCCCATGAGTCCCAAAGCCGTCTTCGCCGGAACGGGATTGATCTCGATGAACATGGCATCGTTGAGCGGCATGAGGTGGTAATGCAAATCCTGCGCCTCTTTCCATTTGTCGACGGCGACGAGATCATACAAGCGAGCCACTTCGCGCGGCATAACATTTCCGGTCGCGCTCACGTATCCCGCGCCGCCAATGGCCAGCACCGGAAAGCACAACAACTCGATGCCCGAATACACCAGAAAGTCGCGGCCCAGCTTGCCGAGCAAACGATTGATGTGCTCGAAATCTTTGTTGGACTCTTTGACGCCGATGATGTTTTTGCAGGCGTCGCGCAGGCGAGCCACCGTGTCGATCTCAAGGTTCACCGCCGTGCGGCCCGGAATGTTGTATAGAATGATCGGGATGCTCACCGACTCGGCGACGGCCTTGAAGTGGCGAAACAATCCCTCCTGTCCGGGGCGGTTGTAATACGGGGTGACGACGAGCGCCGCATCCGCGCCGATCTTTTCCGCGAAGCGGGTGAGGCGCAGGGTTTCGTCGTGATGGGTCGATCCGGTTCCGGCGACGAACGGGACTCGTTTGTTCACCGACTCGGCGGCGGCGCGAATCACCCGTTCCCGCTCGTCGGTGGTGAGGGCGCTCGGTTCGCCGGTGGTGCCCGTCACCGAGATTCCGTGACTGCCGCTGTCGATCTGCCAGTCAACGAGAGTCGCCAGCCCGGCTTCGTCGAATTGGCCGTTGCGAAACGGGGTGACGAGTGGAACGATGGAGCCGCGCAGAAAGGTCATGCCGCAGTCCGTTTGCTCAACCGTTCTCCGGCGGCGTTCAGCGTTTCCAGTTTTTTGGCGAAGGCGAAACGCACGGCGTTGGCGCCCATGCCCGGCGTGCCGTAGAAGCACGATCCGGGAACGACGGCCACCCCCAAATTGGCCGGCAGCCAACGGGCAAAGGCGTAATCGTCGCCGTCGAATTTCCACGCAGAGAAATCGGCCATCACGTAATACGCGCCTTCGGGCGGGCGGGCGATGAATCCGGCCTCGCCGAGAATCGACATGATCTTATCGCGGCGGGCCGAATAGTCACAGTTCAATTGCCGATAGTATTCGTCGGGCAGGTTGAGGGCGGCCACGCACGCGGCTTGCAGCGGCGCAGGCGCGCAAATGGTGGTGAAGTCGTGAACGGTGCGCAGAGCATTGCTGAGATTGTTGGGCGCGCAAGCGTAACCCAACCGCCATCCGGTGGCGGCAAACGTTTTGCCGAAACCGCTGATGGTGACGGTGCGCTCGGCCATGCCGGGCAGGGAAGCGAGCGGGATGTGCGGGCGATCATCGTAAATGATATGCTCGTAAATTTCATCGGTGATGGCGACGGCATTGAATTGCTGGCACAGCGCGGCGAGGCCTTCGAGTTCGGCGCGGGTGAAGACGTGGCCGGTGGGGTTGTGCGGCGTGTTGACGATGATGGCGCGGGTGCGCGAGTTGAAGGCGGCGCGCAGTTTGTCGAGGTTGAGCGCGTAATCGGGCGCGTCGAGCGGCACAAAGCGCGGCACGCCCCCGGCGAAGATGATGGCCGGGGCGTAGCCTTCGTGATACGGTTCGATGATGATCACTTCGTCGCCGGTGTTGAGCAGGCCCATGAGCGTGGCCGAGAGGGCTTCGGTGACTCCGCAGGTGACGGTGATGTGCTGATCGGGATCGAAGTCGAGGCCGTACCAGCGTTTCATCTTTGCGGCGATGGCTTGCCGCAGTGGCGGCGCGCCCCAGGTGATGGTGTATTGGTTGCCGCCGGAGTCGAGGGCGCGATGGGCGGCGTCGATCACTTCGCGGGGCGGATCGAAATCGGGGAAGCCTTGCGAGAGGTTGATCGCTTGATGAGTGAGGGCGAGGCGCGTCATCTCGCGGATGAATGATTCGCGCAATCCGTTAAGTCGTTGAGCAAACATGGGCAATCCTATTCGTCACCGCGTAGTGCGTGATCCGCAACCGGGCGCCTTCGGCGAGAGGGCTGTCGGGCGCCGCCGCGTCTCCGCCAAGAAACAATGGAGGCAAAGAGTCGGCGCTCTGCAAACACGGCGCGAACTTTGGGTGCCGTCTCATCACCACCTCGAGAGCATCGGCCACCGTTGCGCCGCGATAGAGCGCCACTTCGATTTCTCGTTTGCCAATCAGTCGCCAGCAGGGATCCCCAAAGCACACCGTCACCCTCATGCACTAACCGCCGCCGAGGCCGGGCGCAACAACCATGCGCCGCCCGCGCCTATAAGAGCCACGATGGCCGCCAACACGAACGCGGGCGCGAATGTTCCCGTCGCGTCGGCCACCGCGCCGGCCACACTCGGCCCAATCGCTTGGCCGAGTCCGAAAAACATGGTGATGAATCCCAGGGCCGCCGGAGCCATCTTCGGTCCCAGCAAATCGCCGCAGGTGGCCGACATGATGGCCGGGATGCTCCACGCCGCCGAGCCGAACAGCATCGTCGAGAGCAACAGGCCGACGGGCGCAGTCCACAACCCGAACAAAGCAAAGGCAATCGTGTGAACGAGGTACACCAGAATCAACGCGCGCTTGCGCCCGATGGAATCCGACACCGTTCCCCAAACGAGTCCGCTGAACAAACTGAACCAGCCCATGATCATGAACATGCCCCCCGCAGATTCTTTGCTGTAGGCCTGCTCGGCGATAAGGTATTTCGTGAAGAAGGTCATGTAGATGATGTATGAAAAACCAAAGGCGATGTACACAAAACCCAAATGCCACACCGTCATCGAACGATACACGCTCCCCCATTGGAGGCCGCCCCCCCCCGAGGCCGGGCCGCCCGCCACTGCGTCGGCGGCTGCGCCCGCCGGAGTCAACCCCATCTCCGCCGGTCGGTTGCGCAGTGCGGCGAAGCTGAGGAGGCCGAGGGCAATCGTCACGCCGCCGAAGAGAAACCAACTCACTCGCCAGCCCGCCTCGCCATAGACCGAAAGGATGCGCGGCACGAGCGGGCCGGCGACGATCAGCCCGATGGATGATCCGCCTACGGCAATGCCCGCCGCCAATCCGCGCCGTCGGCTGGCAAACCACGCCGTCACCAATCCCATCACCGGCACGTTGCTTGCGCCACTGCCGACGCCGGTGAGTCCTCGCCACAACATCGCCGAAGCGAACCCGCCCACCAATCCGGTGAGTAGCATACCGAGTCCGCCGAGCGCCAAGCCAATGCTGATCACGGCCCGCGGCCCGTATCGCGAGGCCAGCGCCCCTCCGACCACCGATAGAATCACGTAGCCGAGGAGGTTGGCCGACACGAGGGCCCCGGCCTGAGTATTGCTCAGGCCGAGGCCGGCCTGCATCGAAGGCAGGATCACGCTGTAACCAAAGCGGGCAAGCCCCAACGCCCCGAACACCACCAGCGTGCCGACGGCGAGTATGACCCATGCGTAATGAGGCTTAGTCATCTGGTCTGGTAGTCAAGTCGTCGGGTGGTCGGGTAGTCGGAAGCACGACTACTTGACTACTTGACTACTCGACCATTCGACTACAAATCGCGCTTATCCACCACGCGCCTGGCTTTGCCCTCGGATCGGGCGATGGATTTTGGCCCCATCAACTTCACGCTGGCCGAAATGCCGAGCGTCTGCATCAATTCGGTGCTGACGCGAGTCTGCAATTCGTCGAGCCGCCGGGTGTCAATCGGTTGGAACAAACGCGGCGAGGCTTCCACCCACACCTCGAGCGTGTCGAGTTGATCCTTCGGGCGATCAATGACGATTTGATAGTGCGGCTCGATGTCCTCGATGGAGAGCAGTGTCTTTTCGATGAGCTGCGGGAAGATGTTGACGCCGCGCACGATAAGCATATCGTCGGTGCGGCCCATGATCTTTTCCATGCGCACCGTTGTCCGCCCGCAAGCGCATTTATCGGCGTGCAGAATCGTGCGGTCGCGGGTGCGGTAGCGAACGACCGGCATGGCTTCTTTGGTGAGGGTGGTGAAAACCAATTCACCCTCTTGATCGTAGCCAAGCCGTTCGCCCGTGATCGGATCGATGATCTCGGCCAAGAAGTGATCTTCGTTGATGTGCATCCCATTGTGTTGGGGGCACTCCACCGCCACGCCGGGGCCAATGATCTCGGTGAGGCCGTAAATGTCGAAGGCCTCCACGCCCAATTTTTCTTGAATCTCGTGCCGCATCTTTTCCGTCCACGGCTCCGCGCCAAAGATGCCCACGCGCACTTTCATGCGCTTCTTGAAATCAATACCCATATCGGCGGCTTCTTCGGCGATGACTAACGAATAGGAGGGCGTGCTGGTCAGCACCGTCGCGCCGAAATCCTCCATGAGCATCACTTGCCGCCGGGTGAGGCCGCCCGACATGGGAATGACGGTGGCCCCCACCCGATCCGCGCCGAGATGAAAACCCAAGCCGCCGGTGAAGAGGCCGTATCCATACGCATTGTGGACGATGTCCTGATTTGTCACGCCCGCGCTCGACACGGTGCGCGCCATGACCTCGGCCCACAAGTCCATGTCGGCGCGAGTGTAGCCGCCCACAGTGGGTTTGCCGGTTGTGCCCGACGAGGCATGAATGCGCACCACTTGATCCATTGGCACGATGAACATGCCATAAGGATAGTGGTCGCGGAAGTCGCTCTTCTCGGTGAAGGGGAGCCGGCTCAGATCGTCGAGCGAGTTGATGTCGTCGGCGGTCACTTTCGCGTCGGCGAACCTTTTCTTGTAGAGCGGAGAGGTCGCCGCCAGCCGCGCCACCACCTCTTTGAGCCGCTTCGCTTGCAGCTTCTCCAGTTGATCGCGGGGCATAGTTTCATACTCAGGATTCCAAATAGGCATGGTGTCCTCCTCGATGATTGCAGATTGCAGGCTTGAGATTGCGGATTGAAGTTTCGATAGCCTTCAACCCGCAGTCTGCAATCTAAAACCTGAAATCAAATTCTCCAATCTTTTTCGCGTCCGGCAAAAAAGGCTTGCCGGTTCAGTTCCACATGTCGTTGCGGCACGCGAACAGTGATCACCGCCAGCCAATCGTCGGGCGGCATTCCCATTTGCGCCGAGAGCGCGCCGAGCAGAACGCTGTTGGCAACCCGCGCGTTGCCGAGTTCCTCGGCTGTCTTTTTCGCGTCGATCAACAACACCGTGCCGGCCACTTTTTTGATCGTGGCAACCACGTGATCATCGACGGGATATTGATCCGCGCCGTAAACGGTGGAGGTGGGCACAATCTGCTGACGGCTGAGCAACACCGTGCCGCCGGGTTTCACGAATTCGATCCACCGCAGGGCTTCAAGCATCTCCTGAGCGATGAAGTAATCCACCGCTCCCTTTTCGCACAACGGCGAGGAGACGCGCCCGCCCCAGCGCACATGGCTGGTGACCGCCCCGCCCCGCTGGGACATGCCGTGCACTTCGGACTTCTTCACGTCCGCGCCGACTCGCATCCCGATGTCGGCCACAATATCGCTAGCCAGCAGTGTGCCCTGCCCGCCGACTCCGGCTAAAAGAAAGTTTGCTGTAATCATGGGTCACTTCTTTGACAAGATGACAAGTTGACAAGATGACCATTCATCTTGTCATCCAGTCATCGCGTCATCCAGTCACATCTCACGCCACATGGGTCGTCAGAGTCGCCTCTTGTTTCAATACGCCTTCGAGGATGGCCTGCCGGGCGCACACATCGAAGCACAGGCCGCACCCCACGCAGGCCAGCGGATCGATGAGGGCTTTGGGCCGGTTGTGCTTATCGTCCATCACCGTGCTCTTGTAAATGGCCGGGCAACCGATGCGGAAGCACATCGTGCAGCCGTTGCAATCCTCTTCGACGATTGTGTACGCCTCGCGCGGATGAGAGGTGACGAACACGCACGGGGTGTAGGCGATGACCACCGCCGGTTTGTTGCTCTTCACCGCCTTCTTCACTGCATCCTCGAAGTCGTCGAGATCGCGCGACTCAACTTTGTACACCTCATCCACGCCCATGCCGCGCACCACTTTCTCAATATCGACAGTGGGATGCATGTCGTGGTGAAGTGTCATGCCCGAAGACGGATTGCCCTGATGCCCGGTCATGCCGGTGGTGCGGTTGTCCACCACAATGGTGGTGAACGGAGTCTGGTTGTAAATGGCGTTGGCCAGCGGCGGCATCCCGGCATGGAAAAAGGTGCTGTCGCCGATGACGGCCACGTTGGGGCCTTCGAGATCGCCGCGCCGCATTCCGGCGGCCACGCCGATGCTGGCGCCCATACAGCCGATGGTGTCCGAGGCGTTGAGCGGAGGCATCACGCCGAGCGCGTAACATCCAATGTCGCTGTTGACGGTGACCTTAAGTTTGCGCAGAACCCAGAACACGTCACGGTGGCCGCACCCCGCGCACAGAACGGGCGGGCGCATGGGCAACGCGCCTTTGTCGAGTTGATGCTCGATGGGCGGCGCGTCGATCAGCCCGGCGGCGTGCGCCGATTTGCGAACGACTTCCGGCGAGAACTCATCCACGAGCGGAAAGATGCTTTTGCCTTCGGCTTGAATGCCCATGATGCGGATGTTCTCTTCGAAGAACGGATCGAGCTCTTCGACGACGATGAGCCGTTTCACTTTCGAGGCGAACTCGGCGATCAGTTTCTTGGGCATCGGCCACACCATGCCCAGTTTGAGGAAGGAGGCGGTGGGAAATACATCGCGGGCGTATTGATAACTGGGGCCGGTGGCCACGATCCCCAATTCCAAACCGCCCATTTCCACTTTGTTGTAGGGGCACGTCTCGGCATAGGCTTCCAACTTTTTCATTCGCTCTTCCACCACCGGGTGGCGGCGTTTGGCGAAGCCGGGAATCATCACATACTTTTGCGGATTCTTTTCGTAGGGGCGCTTGGGCAGTGTTTTGCGTTCACCGAGCTCGACGATGGATTTGGCATGCGAGGTGCGCGTGGTGGTGCGGAGGATCACCGGCGTGTCGAACTGCTCGCTGAGTTCGAGCGCCGCGCCCACCATCTCTTTCGCTTCTTGGCTGTCGCTCGGCTCAAGCATGGGCACTTTGGCAAACTTGGCGTAGTGGCGGTTATCCTGCTCGTTCTGCGAGGAGTGCAGGCCGGGATCGTCGGCGTTGACGATGACCAGCCCGGCGTTCACGCCCGTGTACGAGGCATAGAACAGCGACTCGGAAGCGACGTTGAGGCCGACGTGTTTCATCGTCGCCATCGCCCGCTTTCCGGCATAGGCCGCGCCAATGGCCACATCGAGCGCCACCTTTTCGTTGGCCGACCACTCGGAATAAATTTCGGGATAGCGCGAGACGTTCTCCAAAATTTCGGTGCTGGGCGTGCCGGGATAGGCGGCGGCCACCTCCACACCGGCTTCCCACGCGCCGCGCGCGAGGGCCTCGTTGCCAGAGAGCAGTTGTTTTTTGGTCATCATCATCCTCCGTGTGGCATAGGGCGAATAGTGGATAGCAAATGGCAGATGGCGATTAGTAATTGGCGATCGGTGATTGGTAATCAGTAATTGGGTATTGGCAGACAGCAAACTTGCCGCTTGCTACCTGCCACTTGCTACTTGCTATCCACTCCTATTTCGGTGATTGCGCTTTCCCAAATATGCGCGTTGCAAAAGTTCGCTTTCGCTCAGTTCGGCGGCGGCGCCGCTGAGCACCACCCGGCCATTCTCCAACACATAGCCCCGGTCGGCGCAACGCAGAGCCGCCCGCGCGTTTTGTTCCACCAGCAGAATCGTCGTGCCCTGCCGGCGCAGGTCGGCGAGGATGCGAAAAATTTCCTGCACGATGAGCGGCGCGAGTCCCAGCGAGGGCTCGTCGAGCAACATCAATTTGGGGCGGGCCATGAGTCCGCGCCCCACAGCCAGCATTTGTTGTTCGCCGCCGGAGAGCGTTCCGGCCAGTTGTTTGTGTCTCGTTTTCAACACTGGAAAGAGCAAGTACACGTTTTCGATGTCGTTATTGATCGACGCGCGGCCATCGCGCCGGAAGCGGCTGTAGGCGCCGAGCGTGAGATTCTCCATCACAGTGAGCGAGCCGAAGACTTGCCGCCTCTCGGGCACGTGGCTGATTCCCTGCCCCACAATTTTTTCGGCGGGGGTGCGAGTGATGGCCGCGCCGTTCAACAGCACCTCGCCGTGTCGGGCGGGCGCCACGCCCGAAATGGTGTTGAGCAGAGTCGTTTTGCCCGCGCCGTTCGCGCCGATGAGGCAGACGATCTCGCCTTCATTCACGTCGAGCGACACGTGATCGAGCGCGCAGATGCGGCCATAGAAGGTGCTCACCTCTCGCACTTCAAGCAAAGGCATAATCCCTCGCTCCATCCCAATCGAGTCCAAGATACGCGCCGATGACTCGCTCGTCGGCCTGAATTTCGGCGGGCGTGCCGTCGGCAATTTTTTGCCCGTAGTGGAGAACCGCCACGCGCTCGGCGATGCCCATCACCAAATTCATATCGTGCTCCACTAACAGCACGGTGATGCCGCTGTCGCGGATGCGGCAGATCAGATCGTCGAGCGATTCGGTTTCCGGTCGGGTGAGTCCGGCGGCGGGTTCGTCGAGCATGAGCAGTTTGGGTTGAGCCGCCAGCGCGCGAGCGATCTCCACCAACCGCTGTTTGCCAAAGGGCAGGCTGGCGGCAACATCATCGGCGCGATTCGCCAACCCGACCATTTCTAAATAGTCCAGCGACTCAGCGCGGATACGGCGCTCTTCGGCGGCTACGCTCGGCAAACGCAGGGAGGCCGCCACAAACCCCGTGCGCCCGCGCAAATGACAGCCCACCATCACATTCTCCAGCGCCGACATCGAGCCAAAAATTTGCAGGTTCTGGAACGTGCGCACCAGCCCCAACTGCGCGATGCGATGAGATGGAAGGCCAGTGATGGAATGCCCGTCGAAGTTCACCGCGCCCCGATCGAGGGCATGCGTGCCGGAGAGCAAATTGAAGGTGGTGGTTTTGCCTGCGCCGTTGGGGCCGATGAGCGCGAATATCTCGCCGCGCCGAATGGTCAAATCCACGCCGGCCACGGCCATCACCCCGCCAAAAGATTTCTCGATGCTTCGCGCCTCAAGAATAGAATCGCTCATGTGGAACTTCAAATCTCAAACTCCAAACCTCAAACCTTGAAGTTGGGAGTTTATTTTCTCCTCTTGTCTTGCACTCTCACCGCTTTGCCTTCGGGGCGCGGCAGTTCGCCGGGGTGCAAAATGTTCACTTCGGCGCGCAGACCAATCATGTTGTAGAGATCATCCGAGAGGCGCTGTGAAAGTTCCTCGGGCCACGGCAGGCCGCGCGTTTCCACTTTCACCGTGAGTTGATCGGCGCCGTCCACTCGATCAATCACAATGAGGTAATCGTTGCCCACATCGGGGTGGCGGAGCAAAACGCTCTCGACTTGTTTCGGGAAGAAGTTGATGCCTTTTACTTTCACCATCTCGTCGGTGCGGCAAGAGAGGCGGGCCACTTTGAGATGAGTGCGCCCGCAGCGGCAGGGTTGGCGGCTCACCACCCGGGTGAGGTCGTGGGTGCGGAATCGGATGAGCGGCAGGGCTTGCCGAGTCAGAGTCGTCACCACCATTTCGCCCTGCTCCCCGTCGGGCGCCGGCTCGCCCGTCTCCCAGTTCACGATCTCCACCAAATAATGATCTTCCCAAACGTGAATGCCGTCGTGCTCGACACAGTCAATGCCCATGCCCACCCCGCCCGACTCGGTCATGCCGATGATGTCGAACGACTCGATGCCCATCTTGTCTTCGATGCGGCGGCGCATCTCGTCGCTCCAAATTTCGGAGCCGAAGACGCCCACGCGCAGTTTGCTGTCGCGCCGAAAGTCGAAGCCTTCTTTGTCGGCCACTTCCATCAGCCGCAGGGGATACGAGGCGATGGCGGCGATGGCCGTGGAGCCGAGATCGCGCATGAACTGCAATTGCAGCGGCGAGCGCCCCGCGCCGATGGGCACGATGAACGCGCCGATGGCCGTCGCGCCGTAATGGAAACCGAAGCCGCCATTGAACAACCCGAACGAGGGCGTGATCTGAAGTGTGTCACTGCCGGTGAGGGTGGCCGCCGTGAGACAGCGAGCCATGATCTCGCCCCACTGCTGGACATCGGCTTCGGTGTGCGGGCAGATGATGGGCGTGCCGGTGGTGCCGCTGCTCATGTGCATCCGCACGAACTCCTTTTGCGGAGCGCAGGCGAGACCGAAAGGATAGCCGTGCCGCAAATCTTCTTTGGTGGTGAAGGGCAGGCGGCGAATGTCGTCGAGCGTGTGGAGGTCATCGGGGCCGATGCCGTTGAGCCGCGCCGCGTATCGGGGGTTGTTGTCGTGGATGCGGCGCACAGTGGCGCGCAGGCGCTCCAATTGCAGGGCTTCCAGTTCGGGTCGGGGCAGGGTTTCGAGAGTCGGTTGATACATAGGAATACAACTTCAAACTTCAAATCTCAAACTTCAAGTTTTGGAGTTTGAAGTTTGGAGTTTGAAATTTGTTCTCGTCATCTTTCCATTCTCAACCGGCGCAAGAGTTTCATGCCGCCTGCTGTCACCCCTTCGGGCATGAAGACCATGATCACCACCAAGATTAAGCCAAACACGATGATCTCTTGTTCGCCCGATGCGCCTTCGAGCAGTTCATTCATTCGGTCGCGGATGAACTGGCCGAGAAACACCACCGCCGCCGCGCCGAACACCGAGCCCCACACGCTGGCCAGCCCGCCGATAGCCGTCATCGTCACCAATTCCACCGACACGAGAATATCGAAACTCGATGGGCTGATGAAGTGAATGGCCTGCGCGTACAACGCGCCCGACAACCCGGCGAACCCGGCGGCCAGCGCGAACACGCGCAGTTTGTAGGTGTTGGCATCCACGCCCAATGCTTCCGCCGCCACTTCGCTGGTGTGAATGGCGCGGAGCGCCCGCCCCACCCGCGAGTTGACCACATTCATCGAAATGAACAGCGTGGCCAGCGCCATGAACCACACGATGTAATACATCTTCGTGTCCGAGTCGAACACGAAGCCGCCCACCGACAGCGGCGGGATATGGGCAAAGCCCGACGGCCCACCGGTAATGTCGGCTTCATTTTTTATGATGAGGCTGAAGATGACGTTGAGGCCCAGAGTCGCCATCGCCAAATAGTGGCCGCGCAATCGGAAGATGGGGATGCCGATGAAGAAGCCGATCAATCCGGTGAGCGCGGTGGCGAGGATGAGGGCGAGCCACGAGGGGAGGCCGAACATCGCGCTCAACAGCGCGGCGGCGTACGCGCCGATGCCGTAAAACGTGGCGTGGCCCAACGATACCTGACCGGCGAAGCCCATCACCAACGAGAGGCCGACGGTGAGCATCGTGTACAGGCCGATGAGGGTGACAACGAAGATTTGATAATTATTTTTGACGAGCGGCGGGAGCGCAATAACGACAGCCACCAGCCCCCACACCGCCAATTGCCCCAACGAGAATCGCGTTTTCATCCGTCTTTGGCCCTCGTCACAACCCGGCCCGCTCCAACGCCTCGCCGCTGCCTCGCTTGAACACCCCGCCCAGCCGGACGAGCAGAACCACGAATAGCACGGCGAACGCAAATGCGTCTTTATACCCCGAAGAGATCAATCCGGCCGCCAACGATTCGACGATGCCCAACGCGAGGCCGCCCACCACCGCGCCGAACGGGCTGGTGAGTCCGCCCATGATCATGGCGACGAATCCTTTGAGCGCCAACATCAATCCGCGATCATAGGTCATGAATGTGACCGGAGTGATGACGATGCCGCCCAACGCCCCCAGGCCAGCGCTGAGGGCAAAGGCAATCAGGCCCATGCGCCGGGTGTTGATGCCCATGAGCCGCGCCGCGCCGGGGTTGGCCGCGCTGGCTCGCAAGGCTTTGCCAATGAGGGTGTATTGGAAGAAAAGAAACAGAGCCACCACCACCACCACCGTCAAGCCCATCACCCACACGCTCTGCCGGGTGATCACCGCGCCCAAAATCTTGAACGGCTTGCCTTGTGTGAATGGCGGGATGCGATAGGGATCGGTGCCCCAAGCCAACAGCACCAAGCCGCGCAAAGCAATGGAAGCGCCAATGGTGGCGACGATTTGGCTCAGGGTTGAGGCGTGCCGCGCCGGTTGAATGCCCAACCGATAGAGCAGGACGCCCACCAGCACCGCGCCGCCCACCCCGATCAGCGCCGCCACCGGCACCGGCCACTCCAATTCCACATCGAACTGCCCTCGAAACAGATTAACCTTTTGCGCGACCGTGATGGCGATGAACGCGCCGATCACCGCGAACTCACCCTGGCTGAAATTGATGATGCCGGTGACGTTATAAATCGTCACGAAGCCCAACGCAATCAACGCATAGATGCTGCCCTGCGTGATTCCAGAAACGATGAACTGAGCGAGTTGTTCGGTGAATGTCATGGTCACGTAGTCGAGTGGTCGGGGAGTCGAGTAGCCATGGCAGCTTGGCTACTCGACTACTTGACTATCACACTACCAGACTACGGAGTGTCCGCATAATTCGACGGGTCAACGTACGCCCAAGTGCCCTCGTCGATTTCCACCAGCACCAGCGATTCTTTGCCGATGCCGGTGTGATCGTCGGCGGTGACGTTGAAGACGCCGCTGATGCCGACCCAGTTCACGATATTGGTTTCGAGGTAGTCGCGGATGGCCGCCGAATCCGGACCGACGTGCTCCAGCGCCTCTTTCACCATCATGAACGCATCCCAAGCGTGCCCGCCAAAGGTGCTGGGCTTCTTGCCAAACGCGGCGATGAACTCATCCTGATACGTCTTCAACGTGGCCTTCTGTGGATCGCTATCGGGCAATTGATCGACCACCAGCAGTTTGCCGATGGGGAACAAGACCCCTTGGGCCGCGTCGGCGGCGGTGTTGATGAACGACTGATTGCCGATGCCGTGATTATGGACAATCGGAATCTCGAAGCCCATGTCGCGGAACTGCACGGTGAGCGGCGCGCCCTCGCCGGGCGTGGCGTGGACGATCAGCACTTCCGCATCGGTGCCCTGAATGGCCGTCAACTGCGCGCTGAAGTCTGTGTCGCGCGGCTCGAAGGTGCCTTCCCATACGATTTCGAATCCCTCTTCCTGAGCCACTCTCTGCATCGCCGCCATCGAGTCCTTGCCGAAGGCATTGTTGACGCCCAACGAGGCGAGTTTGGTGATGCCGTGCGCCTTCATCCAGTCGGCCTGCACTTGAGCCACCGGGTAGTTCTGTTGAGGCGTCTTGAACACCCAGTGGTTCTGCGAGCCGTCCGCCGCCGTGACAATCACCGACGACGAGGCGACCGAGATGAACGGCACTTCGGCGTTGGTGACGGTTTCAATCACGGCAATGCTGGCCGGGCTGCCGCTGCCGCCGATGATGGCAACGGCTTTATCTTCCTCGATCAGTTTCTTCACGATCTCAACGGCTTTGGTGGCGTCCGATTGATCATCGTACTTCCGTAGATCGATTTTGTGCATCAACCCATCCGGCCCGAGGATGCCGCCGTCGCCGTTGACATGCTCGGTGAGCATGGCCACCGTTCCCCATTCGGGCTCGCCCAACGAGGACACGGGCCCGGTGGTGGAGAAGAATGCGCCGACCACATACGGCTCGCCCTCTGCCGGGGCGGGCACTGCCGTGGGCGGCGGAGCCGCGGGCGCTTCGGTGGGCGGCGGAGCCGCGGGCGGCTCGGTGGGCAGCGGCGCCGATGTCGTCGCCGTGCCGCAAGCCGAAAGGATCAACGCGGCCAACATCACGCCGGTCAGCAGAATATTCAGTTTGAGTTTCATGTCTCTCCTCCTCAAGGAGTGCTATGCAGCTTTACGATTGAACGACAAACCACGATCCGTGACTCGTTGCGGCAGTGATTCACCTCCTTTTCCCTGCGGCCTACGCCGCCAACGCCATTTCCAAATCTTCGTCGGCCACCGACTCCCCTTGTTTGAGTCGCTGGTGCAGCACCACAACCATTCGCTTCATCTCGTCGTCCGTCAGCAATTTGGCCGAGCGTTTCGCGGCGGCGAGAATCTTCTCGACAACCACCGGATGCTCCTCGATGTCGTGGCGGCGAAGCCAGAAACGCACGTTGTGTTCGCCGGACATCGGCCCCACTTCGATGCCCTGCGTGCGGCCCACCATGCTGGCCGGCACGCCGCAATACACGCGGTCGCTCAGCCAATCATCTTTGCGATTGATGGCTTTGGCGATGGCGGCGGCGTGCACTCCGGTAGCGGTGCGGAACGAATCCGCGCCGACGATGGGGTAGTTGTACGAAATGGGAACGCCGCACGCCTGCGAAATCACTTGGCAGTATTCAGGCAGGCCGGTGAGATCGCGATCACCCATGCCGAGCAGATTGAGATTGACGAGCAGAATCTCCATCGGCGTGTTGCCCGAGCGCTCGCCGACGCCCAGCCCGCAGGCGTGCACCCGGTCGGCCCCGGCTTCGATGGCCGCGAGGGTGTTGATGATGTCGAGGCCGCGATCTTTGTGGCCGTGCCAGTCGATGCCCACATTGGGATTCACTTCATCCACCATCTTGCGCATCGTGCTCACCAGCGCGCGCACGCCCTCCGGCGTGGCATGCCCCACCGTGTCGGCAACGCAAATGCGGTGCGCGCCATGCCGAATGGCGCAGGTATAGATTTGCTTCAGCGTCTCCGGGTGCGCGCGAGTGGTGTCTTCGGTGACGAACATAACCGGGAGGCCGTGCTTGACGGCGAACGTCACCGACGACTCGGTGAGGCGCAGGAGCGTGTCCACGTTCCATCCTTCGGCATATTGGCGGATGGGGCTGGAGCCGAGAAACACGCACGCCTCGATGGGAATGCCGGCTTCCTCCGAAGCGTCCACAATGGGGGCGATGTCGCTTTCCAGCGTGCGCGCCGCGCTCTGCGGCACGATGCCCATTCTTTGGTTGACGATTTCCTTCGCCAACACCACCACATCTTTTTTGAATCGCTCACCCGCGCCGCACAGCCCCAAATCAGCCGCGTCGATCTGAAGACAGCGCATGAGGTAGAGCAAATACACTTTGTCTTGAATAGAGGGGTGCGTGACCGAAGGCGATTGCAGGCCGTCGCGCAATGTTTCATCGACAACCTTGACTCGCTTGGGATAGTTGGGCTTGTCACCCTTCTCATTCCAATCGTAGATGAGATCGGCGCCGGAAAGTTCTTCTGTCATGTTGTCCTCCTCTCGTAGCGCATCATCCAGTCAGCACGCCGTTGCGGCTGACGAGGCCGATGCCTGCTTCGAATGCCCTGAGATTCAGAGCGCGAATTTTTGCGGGGATGCGATCGTTCAATGTTTCCAGCCACACCTCCTTGGGGATCCGTGTCACCGATGCCGACATCGCGCCGAGCATGATGAGATTCGCCACCCGCCCGTCGCCCAACTCTTTGGCCTGCTGGGACGCCGCCAACGCGATGGCGTTCAGCCCTTTCTCGCGCAGGAAGTCGAGCGTGTGATGTGGGTATTTCTCGGCGGCGTTCGCCACCGAACCGGGAATGATTTCATGATCGTTGATAAGAAGGATGCCGCCCTGCCGATTGATGCAGTTGGCGTATCTCAGCCCTTCGAGTTTCTCCAGCCCCACCACTACATCGGCCTGCCCGGCAATCACCAGCGGCGAAAACACTTCCGGGCCGAATCGCACGTGGCTTTCCACACTGCCGCCGCGCTGCGACACGCCGTGCACTTCCGTCTGCTTCACGTCGAACCCGACGCGCACCGCCGCCCGCGCCGTGAGCTCGGCAATGAGCAGAACGCCCTGCCCGCCAACCCCTGCGAAGATGAGATTTGTCGTCGTCATATAGCCTTGTCTGCTAGTGGAGATTGGAGAATTCTCCAATCTCTAACATGCGCCACCCAACGGCCCAATGGCATCTGCCGGGCACACTTGCGCGCACACCGTGCAGGCCGTGCAATCCACCGCGTCGATCACCGGGAAGCCCTGCGCCGTGCGGGTGATGGCCGGGCACCACACTTTGAAGCACGCATCGCATTGGGTGCACAATTCCTCGTCCACCACATACGGCTTCAACCCGCGCTCCGAAAGTTTCATCTCCGGTAAACGCTGGCACGGCCCCTGCGCGATGACCACCGCCGGGCCGTCGTGCGCCACCGCCGACCGAATGGCTCGCACTACTTCTTTTCTCTGCCATGTGTCCACTACTTGCACTTGCTTCACACCGGCGGCGCGCACCAGCCCTTCGAGATCGAGTTTGGGCGCGGGCTTGCCACGCAGTGTTTTGCCCGCCGCCGGATGTGACTGCTGGCCGGTCATGCCTGTCGTCGCGTTGTCGAGGATAACGAGAGTGAGCGAACTGCCGTTGTACACCGCGTCAATCAGAGCCGGAATCCCGGCGTGAACAAAGGTCGAGTCGCCGATGATGGCCACGGCGCGTTCGTGTCCGGCGCGTTCGAGTCCGAAGGCGGTGCTGATGCTCGCGCCCATGCAGAACGTCGTGTGCGAGGCCTCATACGGCGGCAGTGCGCCCATCGTGTAACAACCAATGTCGCCCGCCACCGTCACCTTCAGCTGCTTCAACGAATCGAACACGGTGCGGTGGCCGCATCCCGTGCAGAGCATTGGCGGGCGAGGCAACAGCGGAATCTCTTTGGCGAAATCGGGTTTCTCCGGCACGCTCAGGCCCATGGCTTTGGCGATGCGCTCCGGCGAGTATTCGCCGATGACGCCGAAGATGGATTTGCCGACGATATTGGTGATGCCCATCGCCGCCAGATGATCCTCGACGAACGGCTCGCCCTCTTCGACGACGTACACTGTTTCGTGCGCGGCGCAGAATTCTTTGAGCGCGCGCGGCGGCAGAGGGTGAGTCATGCCCAGCCGAAACACCGACGCATCGGGCATGATCTCGCGCACGTATTGATACGCAATACTGCACGTGACGAACCCGACCGATCCCTTTGCAGGGGGCCGACCCGCTTCACCCAATCGCCACTCGGCATGATTGATGGGCGCCGCCTCCGCGTACTCACGCATCTCGGCCACGCGCTTTTCCACGCCGGGCCGCAACAGCGTGCGATAGATGGGCACCGAGAATCGTTTGGCGTCGGGCGTGAACTCGCGGGTGGGCGCTTCGACTCGGTCGCCCAACTCCACCAGCCCTTTGTGATGCGCCAGCCGAGTCGTCGTCCGCAGCATCACCGGCACGCTGAACTTCTCCGAGATTTCCATTCCGAGTTTGATGAAGTCCTTGCACTCCTGCGCGGTCGAAGGCTCCAGCACCGGCGCCTTCGCCATCTGCGCGAGATAGCGATTGTCCTGCTCGTTCTGCGAAGAGTGCATTCCCGGATCATCAGCGGAGATCACGACGAAACCGCCGTTCGTTCCCGAATAGGGGAAGACCATGAACGAGTCGGCGGCCACGTTGAGGCCGACCATCTTCATCGTCACCAGCACGCGCAGTCCGCCGATGGCCGCGCCCATGCCCTCCTCGAAGGCCACCTTTTCGTTGGCCGACCACTGCGAGTCTACTTCGGGATACTTGGCCGCCAGCGTTTCGAGAATCTCGGTGCTGGGCGTGCCGGGGTAACCGGAAGCGAATTTCACTCCGGCCTCCCACGCGCCCCGCGCAATGGCTTCGTTACCCAACAGAAGTTCTTTCATGTTGCGCCTTCCGTTTTCACCACTGAGAACACTGAGTCCACAGAGATTATTACTTCACTTTGTGTGCTCTGTGCGTTCTGTGGTGAAACTTACCCTCTCACTTCCACTCCCAAAATTCGCGCCGCGTTCTTCCACAGAATCTTTTCCTTCGTCGCATCCTTCAGCGGCAGATTCAGAATCGCTTCCACGTTGCGCCGCAGGTCGGGGTTGCCCGGCCAGTCGGAGCCGTACACCACTTTGTCGGCGGCGCGTTCCAGATCAGGAAAGTAGTCGAGCAACTTCTTTCCGGGTAAGCCGGAAAGTTCCATGTAAACATTCTCGTGCTGTCGCGCCATCCAAAAAGCCTGCTCGTACCAAAAGGGCCGCCCGGAATGCGCCATGAGAATCGTGAGTTTCGGAAAGTCAATCGCCACATCGTCGAGGTGCAGAGGGTCGCCGTATTTGATTCGCGCGCCCTTGAACACCGACGAGCCGGTGTGAACCAACATCGGCACGCCGAGATCCTGCGCTTTGGCGTACAACGGATACATGCGCGTGTCGTTCATGTAATGATGCTGATACACCGGATAAGCTTTGATCCCGCGAAAGCCACACTCCTTCACCAACCGCTCCAACTCGATAGAGAGATCGTTGACGATGAACGGGTTGAGGCTGGCGAACGGTATCACTCGCCCGCGCGGGCCGCTGGGCGGGTCGGGCTGGGCGTTGACGGCGGCGCACAGATCGGCCACGTAATCGTGCGGGGTCGAGCCGACGGTGGCCGGAGAATCTTCGGCCAACGCCACCGCCCAATCGATGCCGTGCTGTTGCAGAAACGGCCGCAAGCCTTCCGGCGTCAGCACCCGATCTATCAATGCCCATATGTCTTCGCCAGTTTGATTCTGACTCTCGATAAACTTCAGCACCCATTCGCGCTCATGCTCACTGCGCGAGAGGTGGAGGTGGAAGTCGATGAGCATCGGTGGTTGGTAAGTAGTAAGTAGTAATTGGGAATCTGCTACCGATCACTAATTACCAATTACTGATCACCAATTACTGTTCTCACGGCGTGATCACCGACCGAATGCCTTCGCCCCGGCGCAGAGTGTCGAAGGCGTCGTTGATGTTGTCCAACGGGAATTTGGCCGTCACCATTTCCGACACTTTGATCTTGCCCTGCCGCGCCAGTTCGATCACGCGCGGATAATCGACGACGCGGCAACCGAGCGAGCCGATGATCTCGATCTCGCGGAACATCACTTTGCCGGTGTTGAGGCTCATCGGTTTATCGGACGAGCCGACGACCACGAATCGGCCTCCAGTGCGAACCGAGTTGAAGGCCTGCTCTTGCGTGGCCGGGTTGCCGATACACTCGAAAGCAATGTCCGCGCCGCCGCCGGTCAACTTTCGAAGTTCTTTATCCAGCCGTTCAACCGCTTTGGGATTGACAGTAGCCTTCGCGCCGAGTTTGCGCGCCCATTCCAATTTGTGATCGGCAATGTCCACCGCGATCACTTGCCCGCCCACTGCCGCCGCGATCTGCACGCAGTTCAAACCGATGCCGCCGCATCCGAACACCACCACCGAGTCTCCGGGCTTCACCTGCCCACGATTGACGACGGCGTGAAATGGAGTCGTCGTCGCGTCGGCGATGATGGAGCCTTCGATGAGCGGAATCTCAGCGGGCAGTGGAATGGCAACATGCGCGGGCGACACGATGTATTCGGCGTATGCGCCATCCACGCTGCTGCCGAAGAAGGCCATGTTCTCGCACACATTCTCGCGCCCCATGCGGCACATGCGGCATTGCCCACAGCCATACACAGCGGGCAAAAGCACGCGATCGCCTTCTTTTAGCCCCCCCCTCACCCCTCCCGTCGACGACGGGGGGGAATCAAGGGGGAGGCCGAGTCCCGCCACGATACCCGAAGCCTCGTGCCCCAACACCAGCGGCGGCTTCTTCATCGTCGGCACATCGTGATCAGTGAAATGCAGATCGGTGTGGCACACGCCGCACCCGGCCACCTTCAGCAAAATCTCTCCGGCCTTCGGCGTAGGAGTCGGTATCTCTTCAACTTTGAGCGGCTGATGCGCTCCATAAAAAACGGCGGCCTTCATTTCAATTCGTCTCCGATGTCTATTGGTGTTTCCAAACCGGCGCGCGCTTCTCGATGAACGAGGACACGCCTTCGTTGGCGTCCGCAGTGGACATGAGATCGTCGAGATACAGTTTTTCGATGGCCGGAAGATTCGCCCACCCCTGCAAACCGAGCCGCGCCGTTTTCTTTGCGATGCGCAGAGCCGCCGCGCTGAGCGCGCGCAGTTTGGCAAGATATTGATCGGCAGTCTGATCGAGCTCGGCGGCAGGCACAGCGCGATTGATCAGCCCGATGCGCGCCGCCTCCACTGCCGACACGTTTTCGCCGAGCAACAGCATCTCGGCGGCGCGGCGATAACCAACCGACTCCGGCAACAGCACCGACGCGAACGGCGCGACCGTTGCCAGTTTGATCTCCGGCTGGCCGAACTTGGCTTCTTCGGCGGCGACGATGAGATCACAGCACATGGCGATCTCGCACCCGCCGCCGAGCGCGTGCCCGTGAACCACGGCCAGCGTGGGCGCGGGGAAGTTGGCGAGCGCGGCGCACACTTGATCGAACAATGGAATCATCTCGCTCACTTTGTCGGCGGTGTGATCGGCCACATCCACTCCCGCCGAAAACATTTTTCCCTCAGCCTGAACCACGAGCACGCGCAGAGATGAATCATGAGAGGCGGCGTCCATCACCGAGAGCATTTCGCGCATCATGGCGATGTTCACCACATTGAGCGGCGGCTTCTTCAGTGTGAGTCGCCCCACTCCCTCATCGGTTTGCCAATCGAGAAACTGCAAAGTTGAGTCGCTCATTTATGACAGATTCTCTCCAATTGTTGCCGTAAACACTGACGCCAGTCATCAGACTGGCGTCGGCTGCGATTCACTGTCGAACAGTTATCGATTCATGAGTGGGCGGCGCTTCATTGCTCAGGCCAATTCCTTCTCGCCTTCGGCTTGCGCGCCCTGTTCGTTCAGTCTGCGAAGGCGGTGTTGCGCTAACAGCGCCGCCCCGAGCGCGGCGACGTATTGCACGAGATCGCCCTGCGGCACGTTGACTTTCATGCCCAATTTTTCCTGCGCCACTTTCGCCATCGTCTCGAAGCGAAGGATGCCGCCCACCAACGTGAACTCCGGCTCCATTTGCACGCGCTTCATCAACTGCACCGAGCGATCCACCAGCGAGGCAATGGCGCCCTGCATGATGTCGGCGGGGGCGCTGCCCTGCGAGAGGCAGTTGATCACTTCGGATTCGGCGAACACGGCGCACACGCCGGAGATGGGCACAATGGTTTTCGAGGTGGCGGCCAGCGGCCCGATCTCTTCGGTGTTGAAGCCCATGTACCGCGCCGTCTTTTCGAGGAATGCGCCCGTGCCCGCCGCGCACTTGTCGTTGAGACGGAACGATTTCACTTTGCCCGCGCCGTCGAGGCGGCTGGCTTTCATCGTCTGCCCGCCCACGTCGAGAATGGTGAGGGTGTTGGGGTAGAGGAAGCGCGAGCCGCGAGCCGTCGCCGTGAGATCGGTCACGTTCACGTTGCGGATCGACGTTTGGAATCGGCCATAGCCGGTGCTGGCAATGTAAGTCAGATCGCTCTGCGCCACATTCGCCCGCGACAGCGCCACCGCCAACGCGCGCTCTCCGGCCTCATTCAGTTTGAATCCGGTCTTCACCAATCCGCGGCCAACAATTTTGTCGTCGTCGCTGAGGATGACTGCTTTGGTATAGGTTGAGCCAACGTCAATGCCAGCGGTATATGTCATCGCGCACCTACGCTTTCTCTCGCTCGCCGTCAACGGGGACGCGGCCAGCCATGATTCGATCCATCGCGAACAATGCCGCGCCCAACGCGCCCATGTAATGTGAATCCGGCCCGACGTTCACCGGGAAGCCGATCATCTCATTGAGCACCGTAACGACGCCAATGTTTTTAGTGACGCCGCCGGTGAAGGTGACTTCCGGCTCGATGCCCACGCGGCGCATCAACCCCAGCGAGCGCGACACAATGGATTGATGCACGCCGAGCAAAATATCTTCGATCTTCTTGCCCTTGCCCAGCCACGACACCACTTCGGACTCGGCGAACACGGTGCAAGTGGTGCTGATCTTCACCGCCTTTTCGGCTTGCAGGGCCACCTGCCCCAACTCGCCCAGCGGAATTTCGAGCGCCGCCGCCGCCGCGCCCAGGAACCGCCCGGTGCCCGCCGCGCATTTGTCGTTCATGCAGAAGTCGAGAATCTCGCCGGTGGGGCTGACGCGAATCGCCTTCGTGTCCTGCCCACCCATATCCACTACCGAGCGCGTGCCGGGGAACATGTGCACCGCGCCGCGCCCATGGCACGAAATCTCGGTGATCTGCGTGTCGCCGAAGGTGACTTTGTATCGCCCGTATCCCGTGCCGACGACGTACTCCACTTCGCGCTCGTCGAGGCTGAGATTGCGCAGAGCCTCGGCATAAGCGTTCTCAGCGGCCAGCACCACATTGGCCCCGGTGTCGATCAGCGCCCGGCTCACAATCTGCCGATTCTCGTCGAGGATGATCGCTTTAGTTTGAGTTGATCCAACATCTACGCCAGCGCCGTATGCCATGACTCCTCCTTACGCGTGGGCGGCCATTTGCTTGCGCGTGGCCAATCCCTCGAAAAATGCGTCAATACGATTTTTCAATTGGGCTTCGGACACCACCCGCTTATCCATCATGTCCGATTCGATGAACAGACTGCCCACGTCTTTCGCTTCCAACAGCGCGCGGCGATTGTCGGCCAACCCGGTGGACACCGTTCGGCACGACTTGATCGGGTGGTACACCACGCCGTCGATCTTGTAGGGGTCCACCATATCGATCAGGGTTTGGTGTTGGAAGAACATCGAGTCCATCGCGTGGCGGACGCCGATCAGCACGCCTTCGGCCAAACTTTCGAGCGGGCGGTTCACATCGTATTCGACGCCAAGATTGGTGCCGCCCGAGGCGAACCACAAATACGTCGAGCTGACGAACGCCCCGCCCCACTCGGCGAACATTTCGTTGAAGCGGCGGAAGATCGGATAGCACGGCACGCCGACAAAAATGAGCCGGTACTTTTCATCGTGCAGGGTGCCGATCTTGTGCTGCGCTTTGTATTCCATTTCTTCCACAACTTCGTTGAAGTATCGCGCCCCGTCCGCCGTGCCGCGAAAACCGTTGGCCATTCCCAAATACACGGTGCCATCGGTGACGGCGTTGAACACGGAAGGCGAGTTCTGATTCAATTCGAGCAAGCGTTTCCAGGCACGGCTCATCGCGTTGGCGTGAGTCATCACTTCGCGCAGTTTGTCAATGTCGAACTTTTTGCCCGACACCTCCTCACAGGTCGCGATCAATTCTTCCAGCTGCGCGGCCACGTATTTCTTGTCTTCCTCGAAGTCGGGGTGGCCGGGCCACGTTTGTCCGAGGTGTTGGCGCGTGCCGGGCACATCGAGGGTAAAGATCGGGATGTGATACATGCGCTCCCAGATTTCGGCCCACTTGATGTAGGTGTTGCAGGCGTTGGTGTACACGGCAATATCCGGTTTGGGGACAAGCCCCATCGGGTGTTTGCCGCCCTGCAATTGCATCGCCACATCGGCTTTCACGTAGCCGCAAATGTCGGGCGAGTAGCCGTAATCTTCGGCGGTGTTGAGGTATTCATGCGCCACTCGCCGCACCGCCGTTTGCAGAGAGTTGATCTCCGGGAAGACGGTGTGGAAGTCGAAAGTGCGCAAAATTTCGGCGATACTGCCCATCACAAACACGTAGGCCGATTTCTCGTTGCGCTCCGGCGCGTGAGTCAGATTCTCGAACCAGTCACGGAACAACGCCGCCCCGTCCCGGTTGCCGCGTCCCACAAGACTGTCTGCGCTATGTGCATCACTCATCGGTGTTCTCCCATGCGTTGCGCCTGCGCGCTACGCAAATAGCAGATTCTCCACAAACGTTTCCAATTGGATTTGCAGATGATCGAAGGAGGTCATGCTTTCTTCGAACTCGCTGACGAAATAGGGAATGTTCTCTTCGTCGAGCATCTTCACGTAGGCCACCTGCTCATCCAGACCCGGCTCACACATTTTGGCCGCCGTGATGATAGCCGCATTGGCATTGGAGTCTTTCATGCGCTTGAGCAGCATGTGTTCTTTGGGTTTTCGCAGATCGTGCTGAACCGGGCTGTACGACGATGTCTCGATGTAGGCATTGGCGAGGTTGAACAGCGGGTCGCCGTCGAGGGGCACGTCTTCCAAAATATAGCGCAGGCCGATCATCAAATCGTCGTCCACGACGTAACACGATTGCGAGATGGCGCGCAGCAAATCCAGCGGCGGCTGTTCGCAGAAGCCGCCCTCGAACACCACGCGAATGCGATCCTGCGGTTTGGCCGTGCGCGCTTCGATTTGCGGAATGGCCGCCTTCAGCAGATCGTTGTGTTCTTCGCGCGGAACCATGCCGCCAACGGCCATGAGCACATAGGCTTCGTCCGCCGAAAGGAGCCACGGCGTGTCGCGCTTGATGGCGTAAATCTTGTGCATCAGCCGGCGATTCTCGTTGAAAACTTTGAGGGAGTTGCGCAAATCGTCGTCCGTCACCGTTCGCCCGGCCACGCCTTCGATGTCGCGCTTCAGCCGGTTGTATTCGTGGCGGAGATATTTCGCCGAGTGCTTCGAGTTGGCGTTTTGCGGCAGATACAGAATCTGGCATGAGTAGGGGAAGTTGCGCCCCCACACCGCCGCAAGGTTACGCGCCGCATCGCAAATGGGGTGCGAGACGAACATATCCAACTTTACCCGTTCGCTCAACGCCAGTTCCAGCGACGTTTTCAGAATCGAGCACAGGTACGAGCCGAAACGGGCTTCGGCCTGCCGCGCCTCGATCTGCGCGCCGCGCACTTTCAGCGGCAGCATTCCCGCCGCGTGAGCGATCTCTTCGGGGAAATACACTTGGAAATGCCCCACCACTTTGCCACCGGATTCCCGCCACCGTTTCACCGTCGGGAAGTCGGGGTCTTCCAAGAGTTCCCGGCAGAGGCCGATCACCTCATCCAAAGGTTTGTAAGGCCAATTGTCCAGCACTCGTTGAGTCATAGTCATCCTCTCAAGAGATAAATAGCGCGATCACTTTTTGCCGTTCGATCCGTGCAGGGCCGCGCCGCATTTGCCGCAAAACTCAAATTCATCCGGCAAGTAGTTCGCGCCGCATGACGGGCACGATTGCGCGTAAGCCCCCCACATGAATTCCGACGACTTGCCTTCGGCGGCTCGCTGCCGCAGTTTCACAATATCGGCCGGGCGCTTTTCCACAAAGGCGTTCATGCCCTCCATCGGCTCCCACGACGTGTAGTGAATGGACAGCCAATCTTTCGCGTGGCCGACGGTTTGATGCCACGCCAAATCTTTCCAAAAGTTGGTTTGCTGTTTGGTGTAGCGCATGCACTCCGGGAATTTGTTGATCAAATCCTTGCACAGCGCATCCACCGCCTCATCGAGTTTGGAGAGATCGATGCAGTAGCCATCAACTCCCTTTTGCGCTTTCGAGATTTGCTCCGGCGTGGCGCGGGTGATGAACTCGCCGTCTTTTTTCACCGACGGCGCCACTTCGTTGACCAGTCCCCACTCAAGGGCCTGATACGCGGGGATGCGCCGATTCGTCATCAGCATATATCGCGCCCGTCGGTCGCCGACGAAAATGGGCAGCCACTGCGTGGCGCCCCCGGCGGCCACACTGCCCACGCCCGTGCCCACCTGCCCCACATGCGCGTGTTCAGCAATGATGGACAGATCGCAAGCCAAGTGGCTCTCGTTGCCGCCGCCCACCGCCATGCCGTTCAGCCGCGCAATCACCGGCTTGCCCGTATTGACAATGCTTTCGATATACGCACTGAACAGCGCCATATACTTCCAATAGTCGCGGGGTTTGCTCGTGTAGCGGGAGGCGTACTCCTTCACGTCGCCGCCGGTGCAAAAAGCCCGGTCGCCCGCGCCCGTGTAAACGATCACGGCCACTTCATCGTCAAACGACGCCTGCCGAAAGGCCGCCGCTAATTCCACCAGCGCTTCGGTGCTGTAGGCGTTATAGTTGAACGGACGATTGATCGTGATGCGAGCCACCCAATCTCGTTTTTCGTAGAGAACTTCCGCAAAATCGGTTCGTTCAGATTTCAGGGCGTCCATGTTTTCTCCGCGAGCAAAAATGGATATTTATTATCGGTAATATAAAAGCCAGCCCGTACTTCGGACTGGCTCTTCGCAGTTCCCAATTTTTGCGGCGCATTTGGCACTGCACCATAGACTCACAGTTTTGCTCCACCATCCGACAGCGATCACGGGTGTTTATGATATATGTCACTCTTTTATCGCTTCGTCAATTAAGTGAGACATGTCGAGTGTAGCATGAAAAATGAGTTTGTCAACTTCGTGATGTTATTCACCAATGTGCGATAGGACTATACTTCGGCGAGGGAAAAAGAAAAGCGGCTCATCCGACCGAACGAGCCGCCATAGTGACTGACTCCGATTCTCAAAACGATCAGCGAGCCGCCTGCCAGCCTCAATCCGAAGGGGCGTTCGGTGTTTGCAGTGGCGCCGACACCACTTTGCCGCCGCGAGTCGCCACGCCGCGCCCGGCCAGAAGTTGAATGTAGGGCCACGTTGCATTGTTGAGGGCGTGCGTGGCCGTGCGCCCCAGCACCCCCGACATGTTCGGCACGCAATAGTGGACGATGTTCTCTTCGACAAACGTGGGCGAGCGGTGGGAGGTGGGAGGTGGGGCGGCTGGTTTCCACGCACCCGCCCTGATCGATGGCAATGTCGAGAATGATCGAGCGCGGGCGCATCTCGCGCAACAGCGCACGGGGCACAAGCACCGGAGTCCTCCGGCCGGGCGCGAGCACCGCCCCCACCAGCACATCGGCGAAGTGCGCCACTTTACGAATGTTGAACGGGTGAGAGACCATGGTCGCTCCGGCGCGCGCATAATCGTCGTCGGCGAATCCGGCGCCCAACCCCGCGCCCGTTTCCACGTAGCATCGGTGCCCGTCGGCAGCGAGCAACGCGACTGCCGCGGGCGTGAGTCCCACGCGGTGTTCATCGGGGCGGCGTTCGCGCGGCACACTGATGTTCATCGGCGCTCCTCATGCGGAGGGGTGAAGTATTCCCGCCAGCGACTCGGCGATGCCGCGCGCGGCTTCGGCCAACTGCGGCACGGCGTCGAAGGCGGCTTTGCCCTCGCGGTCGGCGGCTTGCACTTGCAGGGTGGCAGGCAAAAAGCCCAGAACCGGCAAATCCGGCGAATGGGATTCGACGAAAGCGCGTTCATCCATCGTTTGGATTTTGTTGCCCACCAAAAACAATTGGGTGAGGCCGATGTCGGCGGCCAACGATTTGATCTGCGCCGCCGTTGCCATACTGCGCCCGGTCGGCTCGACGACGACGATCATCGCTTCCACTGCATCGGCGGTGGCCCGCCCCAAATGCTCCACGCCCGCATACATATCCAACAGCACCACTTCTCCCCGCCGCAAAAGGATGTGCGACACGAGTTGTTTGAGCAACACGCTCTCCGGGCAGATACAGCCGGAGCCGCCCTTCTCCACCGCGCCGAGTTCGAGCAGAGTGATGCCGCGATGCTTAACCGAGAATCGATCGGGGATGTCATCAACGCGCGGGTTGAGTTTGAAGTAGCCGCCCATCGTTCCGGGTTGGGCGCCGGTGCGTTCGTAGATCAGTTCTTCCATTTCGGCGATCGGCGTCAGCGTGTCGAGCGTTTCGCGGGGGATGCCGAGCGCCGCGCCGAGACACGGCGAGGGATCGGCGTCAATGGCCAGCACGGCATTGCCACGCTCGGCGTACAGATAGGCCAACAAACTTGTGAGCGTGGTTTTGCCCACGCCGCCTTTGCCGGTGATTGCCAGTTTCATATCGCCACAAGCCCTCTCCGCCGCGCTTCATCGCGCAAGGCCTGCAACACGGCCTGCATATCCAGCCCGTTGGCGCACGCGTGCCGCGCCGATTCGAAAACATGATCCGACCACACGGTGCGGCTGGTCAACACTTCGTCGTCGTTCATGATCACCATTTGCAACAACATTTCCAGTGTGATGTCGGTGTCGCCGTTGCTATCGAATGAGCCGCTGCAGAATGAGCAGTGCGAGCACCGCCGCAAGTCTTGCCCGGCAGACGACAGCACAACCGCGCGCAATGATGGGTAACGAAAATCGGTCATCGCAATTCACCGCTCCCCCTCTCCCAATGGGAGAGGGAAAGGGGTGAGGGCAAGAGTCTCAATCGCCCGAGCCTCCTTCGTCGAGTCTCTTCTTGAGTTCGGCCAGTTGATCCTCTTTGATGCCAAACCAGTTGTCGGGCTGAGGGAATTGTTTGCTCGTCACTTCGGCCACGTATTGCTTGAGGCCGTTGAGGATGACCTCTCCGGCGTTGCCGAACACCTTCGCCATTTTCGGCTTGAAGCGCGGGTACAGCCCGAACATGTCGTGGAAGATGAGCAATTGGCCGTGCGCGTGCGGCCCGGAGCCGAGGCTGATGATCGGAATTTTGGCCCGCTCGGTGATGATCTTCTGCACTTCATCGGGGATCATCTCGAACAGAATCGAGAACGCTCCGGCCTCTTCCAAAATTTGCGCGTCTTCGATGATGCGCAGGGCTTGATCGGAACCTTTGCCCTGCACGCGAAAGCCGCCCAACGCCGACACACTCTGCGGCGTGAGGCCGAGATGGCCCATCACCGGGATGCCCGCTTCAGAAATGGCGCGGATGCGTGAGGCCATCTGCCGCCCGCCTTCGAGTTTCACGCAGTCACACCCCGTCTCGGCCATGAAGCGGCCCGCGTTTCGCACCGCCGTTTCGTCCGAGGGCTGATACGACATATAAGGCATATCGCCGACAAGCCAGCTGGTGGGCGAGCCGCGCCGCACCGCCGCCGTGTGCCGCATCATGTCATCCATCGTCACCGGCAGGGTGCCATCGTAACCCAGCATGGTCATGCCCAAACTGTCGCCCACCAACACGATATCCACTTCGGCCTGTTCGACGAGATGCGCCATCGAATAATCGTAACAGGTGATCATGGTGATGGGCACGCCATCCATCATCTTCTTCTGCAAGTCGGGTAGTGTGATTTTCTTTCGTCCAGCCATGATTGTCTCCCTTGTCTGAAATAGATTCGCGCCAGCACGGGTGACGCGCCAACGCATTAACAACACACTTCGCAGTCCTGCGTCTCGACTTGGGCGGCTGCCAGCGGGAAGGCGGCTCCGGGTGTGATCGCTTCAACCACATCCCAACGATCGCACCGGCCACCCCAACGCGCAGCCACTTTTTTGTTGACGGAGACCTGCACGATCTCGCAATGATTGGCGCAGTGGCGGCACTCGAATGAGACGGTGCGGTAATTCAGGTCGCCGACGGCAAACCCTTTGAAGCGTGTCGCGCGCGCCTCATCGCCTCGCGGGCCAACATCACCGCCCCAATTGCGCCCATGACCTCGTGATGTGGCGGAACGTGCACCGGCATCTCCAGCGCCTCCTCGAAAGCGCGGATCATGCCTTTGTTGAAAGCCACGCCGCCTTGAAACGCCACCGGTTCGCGGGTCTCCTTGCCCAGCCCGACGTTGTTGAGATAGTTGCGGGCCATGGCCTGACATAAGCCGTACAAAATATCTTCGACCCGGTGGCCCATCTGTTGTTTGTGGATCATATCGGACTCGGCAAACACGGTGCAACGCCCGGCGAAGCGAACCGGAGTCTTGGATTGCAGGGCCATCGGCCCAACGTCTTCGATGCTCATGTTCAGCCGCGCCGCCTGCTGATCCAGAAACGCGCCCGTGCCCGCCGCACAAACCGTATTCATTCCGAATTCGACGGCGACGCCGTCGCGCAGGATGATAATCTTGGAATCCTGGCCGCCGATTTCGATGATCGTCTGCACGCCCGGCACAAAATGAGAGGTCGCCACCGCGTGGGCGGTGATCTCGTTTTTGATCACGTCCGCGCCCACGACCACGCCAGCCAAATAACGGCCACTGCCTGTGGCGCCCACCCCGACGATCTCGACCGCCGTGCCATCCAATGGCCGGGTCAGATCGCGCAGTCCTTGTTGCACTACTTCGATGGGCTTGCCGCGCGTCCGCAAATACAGCGAGGCCAGCACATTGTAATGATCATCGAGGGCGACGAGTTTCGTGGTAACGGAGCCGACATCAATTCCCAAATACGCTTTCATATCGCCTCCTTCCTCAACGCTCGTCGGATTTGAGCGCACAACCATCCGGCCTCACACCGGTCGAGGCGCGCGCGCAACGTTCGACGATCGGGCAGGCGGCGCACGCCGCCTCTGCCGGCATCTGCGGCAATTCGCTGGCCGGCGCGGCCTGCCGGGCCGACTCTTTCACTTCCCGGCGGCGAATCAACAGATCGACAAATGCCTCCAGCCGGGTTTTCATTGCGGCCCGCCCCGATTGTTCGTCGAAGATGAAGGAGAGGACTGGAATGTTGTGGAGGCGGCTGACGCGCGGCAGGATGTTCAAGGCGGCCACTTCCGGGACGCAAGTGAACGGCAAAGTTTCTACGATGCCGTCGAATCCTTTTTTCCCGTGAATGACCGTTTGCCCGATCGTCACCCAGCCTTCGCCGGAAATGTCCCAGCGCAAATACGGTTTGGCGGCCCGGTCAATTTCCGGCTTGCGAGGCAGGCCGAGAGAATCCAGAACCAACATCTCTTTGGCTCACTGCCCCATCATCAGCGTGCGATGCACTTCAGCGCCCAGTCTGCCCAGTTCGCGCTCCAAGTCGAGGTTGAAAAATGGATCCAGCACGGCGTAGTATTCGCCGGTCGTGGCGATCCGCACCGGGCGGAGGGTCGGGTCAATCGGCGTCCGCTCGATCTTTCGCAGAACGTCGGCTTTGACTCGCTTGAGGGCGTCAATGTTGCCTGCCCCGTCAATACGCAAGTTGGCTTCGCTCCACAGTTTGTCCACGAAACCCGACGCGATCTCTCGCGGACGGAAGAACTGCACGCGCCGCTCGAGGTCGTCGAGGGCAAACATTTTTGCCAGACCCAACCGAATCTGCCGGACGATTTCGCCCCACGACAGATCGGGCGCAAACTGGCGCAGAAACGCGGCCAGGCCCAAAATCTTGTCGGTGAGAATCTCGGTGCTCAGGAACTTGAACTTGTAGCCGAGATCACGCAACACGTCGCCGAGAAGTTGAGTGTAAGCGCTGTTGCGGCACAAGCCGGGGCCGTCCACATACAGCAGGGTGTTGGCCCCGGCTTCCAACATTTCGATCATGTTGCCCAAAATATATTTTGTATGGCGTGCAGATGAACTCGGGCGAGTTGCGCGCTCCGAGCGACACCGTCCGACTGCTCAAGGCCGGGCCGAGTTCCAACTGCGCGCCGATGCCTTTGAACACCGACTTGACCGCCACCACCACTGTGCCCATGCGCGGGAAGCCGATCACAGGTTTGTTGATCTGGCGCAGGAAGGCCGGGGCCGTCACCGTCGGCGGCGGGGATGAGGGGGCCGCCGCTGAGTCGGCGCACCGCATTTGCCTCTGCCGGCCCAGCATGTCAACGAACGCTTCGAGCCGGGTGATCATCCCGGCGGCGCTGCCGTGCTCGTCGAGCACCAGACTCATCAATGAGCGGCCACGAGCGTGGGCGCGGCGAGCCAGCGTCTCGACCATCACCGAATCCGGGCCGCAGGCGAAGGCCAGCACCGAGATGATCCCTGCCACTTCGGGCCGATCCAGATAATATCCGACCGCGCCGGTCATGACGTTGTCGTAGAACCACCGCCGCTGTCCCGTTGTCTTCATGATGCCCGCCTGCGCCTCGTCCGGCGGCACCATCTCGCCAGTGAAAACCCGCGCGCCCAATCCGCGCAGTCGCGAGATCAGTTGATGATTGATGTAATCGTCGTAGAGGCAGTATGGGTGGCCGACGACGGCGATGGTCAAATCGGCGGTGGAGGCGAGGGCCGGTGAGGCCGTTTTCTTTTCAGGCTCGTACAGTCGGGCCAGCGCTTCGGGATAAGTAAGCTTCTCGTCCACCAGCGAGGCCAGATAATTTCGCTCGACTTCACGGGCGCGCGCCCACGCTCGTCGAATCTTGATCGGGTTCCAACTGAAGCGATGGCCCAGCTGATGAAAGGCATCGGTCTCGGAAACTTTTCGCCGCTCCAGATCAATTTCAATGTCCAGCAGAGGCGGGCAGTTTGGCACGGTGGCTTTGATGATGTCGGGCAGGGCTTGGAACTTGGCGCAGTGGAAAGCATCCTTGACGATGTTGCGAATGGCGGGCGTGAAAACAAAATCCACACTGCCGTGGTCGCGCAGCCAGGCCACGTGCCCGGCATAGACTTTGATAGGCAGGCAGGTCACATCGGCCACTCACTTCGCGCCCGCCGCCACAATGTCGCGGTGGGTGAACGGCGGAACGAGCACTTCCGCCCCAAGCTCTTCGAAGAAAGTTCGCCAGAGAGGGTAGTGCTGATAAAAATGCAGAGCGCGCGGGATGCCGATTCGCAAAGCCATAGAACTTCCCGTTGACTTGCACGGCAGACTTTACTGCAAGAATCCTTTCTCCAAAACGGCGGTGAGTTGTTCTATCGTTTCGATGCTCACCGGCGCCAGCCGCAACCGCTGAGCCGTCGTATCATGATCATAATGCAAATGTTTGATTTGCAACTGCCCATCCTCCCACACGGCGTAGGTCGCATCGGGCGTGCCGTAACGCGGCTGACCCAAACTGCCGGGGTTCACAATGAGCCGACCGGCGAACTTGCGAATAGCCGGCATGTGCGTGTGCCCCACCACAATCACATCCGCCTCGATGCCGTCGAACAGCGAATGCAGGTCGGCCTCCGGGCACAGCGCCGGATTCAACTGCCCGCACAACGGGTCGGCGGGCGTGCCATGCGCGATGTAAAAGCGCGCGCCGCCGAGCGCGAGCGAGGCCGTGAGCGGCCAGTGGCCGATGCCATTCAACTCGCGCGCAGAGAGGCACTGATGCGAATAAGCGATCATCTCTCTCGCCGCCGATACCAATTCCGGCGGGACGCCGAAACACACCCCGTCCCGCTGGCTTCGTTGGGCGCCGTCATCGTGATTGCCGCGCACCGCCGCTGTGGTGTTTGCCAACAGCCACCGCGCGCAGTCCGACGCATCCGGCCCATAGCCCACCGCATCGCCCGCGAACAGCACCGTATCGGGCTTGCGCTCGGCTCGTTGAAGCGAGAGCAGAGCCTGCCAATTAGCGTGAACGTCGGCGAGGAGGAGGATGCGCATAACTCACACCGGCACGCCCAACGCTTGAATGAGCCTCGCCCAATAGTTCACCTGCGCCGCCGTCGTCGCCAAAATCACAATCTCGCGTTCGGAGAAGTTGGCGGTCAGTTCGCTCACAAACTGCGGCGGGAACTTCAACGGAGTCTGCGAGATCAGCCGCGCATACTCAACGGCGATCCGCTCGCGGGCCGTGAACGTGGAAACGGAGTCGGGCGCCCTCTGCCCACGCAGCGCCGAGAGTTCGTCCGGCGAGATTGGGCTGTCATCCGACTCGACGGAATTCATCCTGATGCAAAATGGGCACGACACAGCCAACGACACTTGCAAGCGCACCAATCGCAGGGTGCGCGGGTCGAGGTCGCCGCGCCCATCGGCAATGAGCGACTCGATCACGCCGGAACTGACGGCGGCTTTGGGATACCAAGCCAACAGCCGCGCCGGAAGTAGTGTGCGCCCGGCCTCGCGCTCGGCAAACCAGATGCCGAGTTGGAGATAAAACGGCAGCGCTGGCGGCGGCTCGATAAATGCTTCCCGGCTCAGAGAGTTCGGTTTCATTCTCGATAAAACTTTGGTTCGACGGTGACGAACTGCGACCAGCCCTCGCTGGCCGCCAGCGCTCTCTGCTCCGGCGAGAGGTGAAGCTTTTCCACCAGCCCATCGTATTTGAGCGTCAAATGCAATGTCTCGTCCCTGTCTTCTTCGTAATCGGTGATGCAGTAGCGATCTTCGCCCATCGGGTTGCGAAGAAAACGGGCGAAGCACCGCTCGCACTCCGGCAGGGCGTGGTCGCACAACGAGCGATCAATTTGTCCACGATCTCCAGCGTGATCTGCACGCCCTCTTCCTTCGGGTCGGCGGCCTTCTCCATCCGTTCGATGAGCGGCTTGGGCACTTTCACGCCCGGCACTTCGTTCATGATGTTGGCCGCCTTCGCGCTGCGAATGGGCGTGACTCCGGCCAGCACGAACACGCGATTCAACGCGCCCACTTTATCGAGCGCTTCGAGATAGCGCTCGAAGCCTTTCACGTCGTACACCAGATTGGTTTGGAAGAACTGCGCTCCGGCGTTGACTTTCTTGGCCTCGCGCAAGGCTTGAAAGCGCTCGGTGGAGGCGAAGGGCGAGCCGGCCGCGCCGATGAACAACGGCGGCGCGGCTTTGATGTCGCGCTGATCGAGAAAGTGCGCCTCGTCGCGCATGCGGCGAAACATCCAGATCATTTGAATCGAGTCGATGTCCCAAATGTCCATGCGCCCGTGCGGCGAGGGGCCGGTGCGCGGGTGATCGCCGGTGAGGCACAGCACGTTGCGGATGCCCAATGCCGCCGCGCCGAGAATGGTGCTCTGCGCGCCCATGCGCGTGCGTTCGCGGGCGGCGATCTGCATCACCGGCTCGAGGCCGTTTTGCAAAGCGATGGCCGAACACACCAACGACGACATGCGCGGGGTGGCCGAAGGGTTATCGGTGAAGTTGGCGGCGTCCACATGATCGCGGAGCATCACCACTTTCTTCACCACTTCTTCCGGCTGTGCGCCGAGCGGCGGCGCGATCTCGGCGGTGACGACGAACTCGCCTGCGGTGAGTTTGGCTTCGAGTTTCGAGACCGGTTCGTGCGGCGCGGCGGGATGGGGTTCCGAGTCGCCGCCCCACCAAACGGGTTGGCGGATTTCGTGGAAGAATTTTTTCCACGCCTCATCGCGCTCTTTCTTCGGCAGTTTCAGCGCGTTGAGAGTCGTTTTGAGTCCGCCCACTTCACGCCAGTGGCGATACACGTCCATCCACGTGTCGGTGCCCACCTTGTCCCAGTTGAGCGGCGGCAGCACTTCCATCAATCGATCTTCGCGCCCCAACTTTTCTGCGCGTTCGTAGATTTTGTGCCAGATGCACGGGCGCGTTTTGTCCACGTAACAGTATTCGGGAGTGGAGCCGCCACAGGGGCCGTTGCGTAATCCTTGGGACACTCCATCGGGCAGATGAAGGCCGTCTCTTGCAAGAGGCAGTTACCGCACATGCGACAGCCCCACAGCGGCCCCTTGACGGCGAGCTCGATGGTTTCGATGACTCGGTCGAGGAGGGGCTCATCGTGAAATGGAAGGTAGGCGGGCTGCCATCGCCGACCTGGCGTGAAACCGGGCATTGGGGAAATCTCCTTTAGTTATAGGACTTACGCAGTTCGGCTCATTCTTGCCCGCGAATTGCACGAATTTCTCGAGTGGTGTTTCTCAAACTTCGTGTCATTCGCGCGAAGCGATTCGTGGGGTGTTTTCGGCAACTGCGTAACTCCCAGTTAATAGGGTCGCTCGCCGTGCACCACGGGGTGCTCGGCGGGTTGCTCCAGCAAGTATTCGTAAGCCGCCAGCGCCGCTTTGGCGCCCTCGCCAATGGCGATGAGCACTTGCTCGGCGAAAGCGTCGGTCACATCTCCGGCGGCGAAGAGGCCGGGCGCGGTGGTGCGGTTGCGGGCGTCGATCTTGATGCGGCCTTTCGAGTCGCATTCCACCAGCGCCGACACTGCGCCGGAGTTGGGGATGAGATCGAGCTCGACGAAAAAGGCGGCGGCGTGCAGTTCGCGCACGTCGGGGCCTTTCTTCACGATCAACGTCCGGGCGTAATCGTCACCCAACACTCTCTCTGCGTGGAAGCCCTCCATCACCGTGAAGTTGGGCGACTGCAAAAGCCGCTGACCCAGCGGGGTGTCGAGTTCGCCGTGGGTGGGGGCCACCTGAGTCACTTTGCGGGCGATGCGCGAGAGTTCGGCGGAGGCGCGCAGGGCCAGGCCGGTGTCGCCAATCACCACCACTTCGCGGTCGATGAACAGCGGCGCATAACTCACCGCGCTGTAGCACAGCCCGCGCATCATATATTCTTTTTCACCCGGCACGTTCAGCCGCTGGGCGTTCGCGCCGCTGGCGAAGATCACCGTCCGCGCCGAATACTCTTTTTCACTGCGGGTTGACACGCGATAGCCATCGTGCGTGCGATCCACCTTTTCGACTTTATCCATCACGCGGGCAAAGTCGAGATACTCGATCTCGTTAACGAATTGGCTGATCACTTCTTCGCCGTTGATGACGAGGTGGTGTTCGATCTCCGGCAACTGCAGGCGGAAGTTGGTTTTGCCGCCGAGGTCTTTGGTGATCAGCAACACATTGAGGCGCTTGCGGAGCGCATAGATCGTGGCGGTGAGTCCGGCCGGCCCGCCGCCGATAACAATCAGGTCGTACATGGTCGCCTCCGGTGAAACTTCCAACTCCAAAAATCAAACTTCAAATCGAGTTTGGGGTTTGAGGTTTGGGGTTTGAGGTTTGAGGTTTGAGGTTTGAGGTTTGAGGTTTGAGGTTTGAGATTTGAGGTTTGAGATTTGAGATTTGAGATTTGAGGTTTGAGGTTTGAGGTTTGAGGTTTGAGGTTTGAGATTTGAGATTTGAGATTTGAGATTTGAGGTTTGAGGTTTGAGGTTTGAGGTTTGAGATTTGAGATTTGAGATTTGAGATTTGGTGTTTGTTATTCTTCCGTCTCCTCAATGTATCCTTCTTCCATCATCGTCTGCGTGATGTTGCGCGCGCGTTTGATGATGAACGACGCCCGCTCGTATTCCTCGTCGTACGTCGAATGGAGGCGGGCAATGCCCTGCTCCACTGCTTTGGCCGCCACCGCCGCCGCCTCGCGCGGGAACACTTCCCACTCATCCATCGTGGGCAAAATGTAATCGGGCGTGAGGCCGTGCTCCACTGCCATATCGGCCAGCGCGTGCGCCGCGGCAATGCACATCTCGTCGGTGATGGTTTTGGCTCTCACATCGAGAGTCCCGCGAAACAGTCCGGGGAAGCCGAGCGAGTTGTTGACTTGATTTGGGAAGTCGGATCGGCCGGTGGCGACCACTGCCGCGCCGGCCGCTTTGGCCTCCCACGGCCAAATTTCGGGGATCGGATTCGCGCAGGCGAACACAATCGCCTCTTTCGCCATTGCCTCGATCCATTCCTTCCGCAAAACGTCCGGGCCGGGAGTCGAGAGGGCAACCACCACGTCGGCGCCCTTCAGCGCATCGGGGATGCCGCCCGCGCGCTGCTCGGCGTTGGTGATCTGACACAGCTTCCATTTGTCCACGAACTCGGCTTTGCGCTTTTCGATGTCGGCTCGCTGTTTGTTGAGTATGCCTTTGCTGTCCACCATCATACACAGTTCGGGGTTTGCGCCGAGAGCAAAGATGAGGCGCGAGCAAGCCACGTTCGATGCGCCGCTGCCCACAAAAGCAATGCGGACTTTAGAAATGTTTTTATCGACGATCTTGAGCGCGTTGATCAGTCCGGCCAGCGTCACCATCGCCGTGCCCTGCTGATCATCGTGCCACACGGGTATCTCCGCTTTTTGCCTCAGCGTGTCGAGGATGCGGAAGCATTTGGGCTGTGAAAGGTCTTCGAGATTCACGCCGCCAAAGCCCGGTTGAATGGTGAGCACAGTGTCGATAATTTTGTCCGGGTCTTTGGTGTCGAGCATGATCGGCCAAGCGTCAACGCCGCCGAGATATTTGTAGAGCAATGCTTTGCCTTCCATCACCGGAAGACCGGCCTTGGGGCCAATGTCGCCGAGGCCGAGCACGCGCGTGCCGTCGGAAACGACGGCCACCGTGTTCCATTTGTGAGTGTGTTCGTAAACCAGTTCGGGGTCGGCGGCAATGGCTTTGCACGGCGCGGCGACTCCCGGGGTGTACCAAATGGCGAAATCGTCGAAATCGCGAACGCGGCAGCGCAGGGTCGTTTCGACTTTGCCCCGATAAAACGGGTGAAGCCGCATCGCATCGGCAGACGGTTTTTTCGCCTTTGCCAACAGTTCTTCTGTGGTCAGCACAGGCGCATCCTTTAACATGTGAGCCTCCTGAGCGATAGGTGGTTGGGTGGTTGGGTGGTTAGGTGGCTAATTCGAACCACCTAACCACCTAGCCACCCAACAACCCACTCATAGACGCAAATACGAATCGGTGTAAATCACTTTGTTCAACAATATCTGCACCGTCTTCCACACCTCCGCTTGCGCCGGGTCGTTCATGTCCACGTCAGTGGGTTCGAGTTCGGCTCCGGCGGCCACCGCGTCGTGCAGTTTGAGATACAGCCCGCCAAGCGGCGTCGAGTCGTCTCGCTGTTGCACGATACGAATGGCCTTCGACAAATCCTGATCGAACGGATCAATAATCGCCGCGTCGAGGCCCACCGCCATCAGCATCACCATATACACGCGATTGAGCAAGGGCCGCATGGGGGCGGGCACGGCGTTAGACACATTCGAGAGTCCCACATTCACCATCGGCGCCGGGTCGGCCACCATCTTCAACATGCGCACCGCTTCGACACACTGCGGCACATATTCCTGACAGCCCGACACAGTGAGCACGAGCGGATCGATGAGCAGGTTTTCCATCGGGATGCCGACTTCCTGCGCGCGAGGGATCAGTTTTTCCATCGCAATCCCCACACGGGCATCGGCGCTCACCGGGATTCCTTCTTTCGCCATTGTCAGCGCCACAAGTTTCGCGCCATACTGCGCGGCGAGCGGCGGCACAGTCGCCAGCCGTTCCTCCTCCGCCGACGTTGAATTAATGATGGCGTTGGCGTGGCCGTTGCGAGCCACTTTCTTCAACCCCGTTTCGATGGCCGCAATGTTGGTGGTGTCGAATGAGAGAGGCATATCGCCCACCCCCTCCACCACGCAATCCACCAGCCAATCCATCACTTCCGGCCCAGCCTTCTTTTGCGGGCCGACGTTCAGATCGAGCACGTCAGCCCCGGCCTCCTTTTGCTTCCGCGCCAACTGCACAAAGAACGCGCCGTCGCGGCTGGCCAGCGCCTCCTTCACTTTGGGTGAAATAATATGAATCGATTCGCCGATGAGCAGCATGGGCACCTCCTATCTCAATCGTGTTTCGGCCTCTCCAAATTAGCACCGTCGGGATTGGCAAGGCTATTGCCGATACTCCCGAAAACGGGCTATGAACGTCATTTACAGTTTGCCCCCAACCACCTCCTCCAACTTTCTCAAATTGGCGTCGGTGGGGATTCCATCATCATCCCAGTGATATTTGCACCCCACGTAATCGAGCAGAACGCCCTGCGCCGGGACGCCCATCGAGTCGGCCTCCCATCCCCCGCTCCAATTCGTAAGGGCGCAGGCTACGCCCACCACGCCAAGACTCCCCGCGCCCACACCCTTGCCGAAGACGCGCAGTTCATCGGGGATCATGAAAACCTCGAAGCCGCGCTTCTCGCCCAATTTGGTGATCTGGTGAACGCGGCAGGTGGGCGTGCAGGCTTGGCACTTCGCGCCGAGCGGAGTCTCGATCGCTTTACACTTCTCTTCCGGTTGAGCGCGCATACATGGCGGGACGATCACGATCTTGTGTTGGGTTGAAAGGAAACGCTGGCGATAGGCGCGGCTGAGGATTTCGGTGCCGAGCATGCCGAGATGATATTCCAGCCGCGTGCGCGACACGAACTCCGCATCGTACCGGCCAACGAAGCGGGGCGCCGACTCGGTGAGGAACTGCGGGACGCCTTCGGTGTATCGCCCGAGCGTTTGCTGGCTGGCCTCGGCGAAGTCAGCGGCAAGGGCAACACACTCGGCCACAATTGCCCGCGCTCGGCTCTCTCCGATCTCGCTGAAATAACTTTGCCATTGCGAAAGACGCGCCGCCTGGCCTGTTCGATCGTTGGCTCTCAGCCAAGCGATCATCCGGTCCACGTCGTCGCCGTCGAGCGCCTGCGCTGTGCGCCGCGCCATCCACCGCCCCACCCAGCCGCGCACCCGCTTGATGCTATCTTCCCATCGCGGCCATCGATCCTGCAAACGGATCAACGCGGTTGCCAGCCGCGCCAGCCATCCCCGCATTCGCACCGCATCGCCGCCGTGCTCGCGGAGCAGCACGCCCAACGTCAGCAGTTCGAGGGTGTATTCCGCGTCGGAGCGGTCAGCGTCCCCGCGCGCCAAACGGTGGTTCCGGAATCCGGCCACCGTCGGTTCGGCGTCACGCACAGCGCAGGCGAACCAACCATCGGCAAAGGCCGCAATCGCCCGATAGTATTCGTCGGAGTTGCGTCCGTCGAGTCGCAGTGAATAAGTGATGATGCGAGTCATCGTCCGCTGATCAGAAAACGCCAAAACTTTCCCCACTGCGCGGCTCGCGGCCAAAACGCCGGAACGTTCCGGCGATGCTCGGCATACGCCTCGCCGAACCTTTCGATCAACTCAGGCTCTTCGGCCAGCCTGAGCCACAGCGTGAGGCCGATGGGCATGAACAGCCCGAACAGAATCGAAAAGAATGTGCCGCGCCACAGGCCGAGCGCCAGCCCGACCCTTACCGCGCCCGAATACATGGGGTGGCGAAGGATGCCGTAGATGGCCGACTCGATCATGCGACTCTCGTCGGGGAAGTACACGTACAACATACCGCCGTTGTCAGCGCCGAAGTATTCGCCCGCGCGCGCCCAAAGCACGAAGCCGGTGGCGGCGAAGTAGAGGCCGAGCATGGCGGCGATCGGAGTCGCCCACCCCAACGGAACTCGCTCGCCGGGCATGTAGGCAGTGTGAAAGATGGCGGCGAACATCATCGGCAGGCCGGGTAGCATGTGCCGAAGGAAGGCGTTGCGATACGCGCGCTCGCCCCACTTGGCGCGATACTCTTTGCGCCGCCAAAAGAATTGCCCTGCCACCCCGAACCCGGCCAGAATCACAACCACCTGCCCCGCCAAAGCCCACGCGGGCAAGAAAATATCAACGGCGATCATCGCCGCCGAGGCCAGCGCGAACATCAACGCCGCGATGGACGCGGCCATGAGTCGGCGCGAGGGATGGCGCAGTTCGGGAACGTGACTCAGCAGAGCATCGCCGCCTTGCATCTCATGTCTCCGGCGAGCGCTCACTACTCCACAGCGCGGCGACTGTGGGGAAGCGGCTCATTTCGGTGTGCGGCAGGAACAACGCGCTGGTGAACGCATCATAAAACGTGTTGTCTGCCGAGAGTTCGATATACGTCATCTTCTGGGCAATGTCTTTGATTTTGGCGCGGGCGTCGCGCGAGAGCAGGGCCGTGTACGCGCCCATCACCGCCGTGTTGCCCAAGAAACTGAATCGATCCCAAGGCATATCGGGCAGTAATCCGATCTGCACCGCCTTTTCGACGTTGATGTATTTGCCGAACGCGCCGCCGATGAGCACCCTCTGCACATCGGCCAAATCCACGCCGACGCTTTGCGCCAGCACGGTGAACCCGGCGTAGATGGCGGCCTTCGCCCGCATGAGGTTGTCGATGTCCACTTTGGTGAGGACGATGCCCCGTCCCGAGTCGGTGTCTTTCGCCCAAGCCACCGTGTATTCGGAGCCGTGTTCGTCTTCGCGCAAGCGCGGGGTTGCCATATCCATTTTGAATCGCCCGCCCTTGTCCACCACGCCGGTGACGAGCAGTTCGGCCACCAGCGAGAGCAGCCCCGACCCGCAAATGCCTCTGGGCTTCACGTCGCCGATCACGCGAAAGGTAGGCTCGAACGTTTCACTGTTGATCCACACTTCTTCGATTGCGCCGCGAGTGGCTCTCATGCCACAGGCCACGCCCGCGCCCTCGAACGCCGGGCCGGCCGAGCACGCGCAGGTGACCAGCCACTCTTTCGTGCCTAAGGCGATCTCGCCGTTCGTGCCCACGTCGATGAACAGAGTCAGATCATCAGCGTCGGCCAGCCCGGAGGCCAGCACACCGGCGGTAATGTCGGAGCCGACATAGGCGGCCACACCCGGCAGGCAATCCACCGACGCGCGTGGATGGATGTCGAGGCCGACTTCGGGAGCGGCCACCGGCAGAGGATGATTGACGGTGGGAATGTACGGCGTGAGGCGAATGGAGGCAGGCGGCAGTCCGAGAAAGAGATGAGTCATTGTGGTGTTGGCCGCCACCGTCGCTTTGCATATTTGCCACAGTTCAACTTTGTTGCGCTGCGCGAGTCGTTTGATCACTTCATTGATGGTGGCGCGCACGAGTTGGCTCAACTCTTGGAGGCCGTTGGCCTTTCCGGCATAAATGATGCGCGAGATCACATCTTCGCCGCGACGGATTTGTTTGTTGTATTCGGCGGCGGTGTCCACCACCTCGCCGCTGAGAAGATCGACGAGGTACACACTGACGGTTGTGGTGCCGATGTCAATGGCCACGCCGAAGAGGCGCTGCGCCGCGCCCTCGCCGTCACCCGGAATGAGATCGATCAGTCGCGGCGGCCCGTCGGGGTTTCGCCATGTGTCGGTCTCGATGGTTGCCGTCACTTGCCACTCGGCGTCGCGCAGGCGCGCGCTCAATTCTTTCATCAATGGCAGTGGGATTTGCAGATGACGAATGCCGCGCGCGGCCAGCGCTCGTTCGAGGCGGGACACGTCGTCCACCGCATCGTCAAGGGTGGGCGGGTCGAGGGTGACGGCAAACGCGCGCACGGTTTGATCGCGGGCGGGGTCGTACGGAAACGGCGCGGCGATGGCCTTCGCCGTTTTGTCGGTAACGAGGCGGCGCTCGATTTGATCCTGTTCGGGGATGAGGATGACGGCGTCCCCCTCGACGATGGACTGGCAGGCGAGAGCGTATCCCGACTCGATGTCCGAAGCCGTCAATCGAATGGTGGAGCGCCGCCGGATACTGCCATCTTTGACGATGACCGCGCACCGGCCACAGCGCCCCTGCCCGCCGCATGGCTGGTTGATGTCGAGGCCGGCGTCGCGCAAGGCTTCGGTGAGCAGAGCGCCGGTGGCCGCCGAGACGGTTTGGTTCGAGGGTTGGAAGGTGATGGTGTGAGAGGCCATAAAAAATGGCCCCGGCCCTTTGCTCAGAACCGGGGCCACACTTTATCGGTGACCCATGGCGGCGACTCGGCGAAACGATTCAGGCCAACCGGCGCGAGGGAGCAGCGATCGCTCACCGTTTCTTTCCGCGCCGCAGAAGCGCCAGCGGCAGAAGGATCATTGTGGCAACGGGCCACACCCACGCCAGTTCGCCGGGGCCGCCGGGTCCGGTGCGGGCTTCGGTGCGGCGGATGCGCATGAGTCTGCAGGGAGCGGTCGCCCGTTCGAGTTCGGCGTCCGTCATTTTGCGCGGGTTGAGTCCGGCAACATAGGCGGCGAAGCCGCTGCCGATCATCACTTGGCGCATGATGAAGGCGCGAGAGTCGGCGTCGGTCATTTCTTCGGCCACGCCGGCCCACCAGCCATCGGGCAGCCACACTTCCACATCGGGATGCTTGAGCACGTTGCGATACCAGTCGGACACTTCGCCGAAACCGGCCACGCAATACACCTCGCCGTCCACGATGGCATAGTTCACTGGCGTGCGTCGCCGCAGGCCGCTCTTGCGCCCGGTGTGGGTGATGACCATGATCCGCCCGCTGACTTCCGGCCAGACGTTGAACTGCCACGCCAGCCCCAGCCGCCACAGCGAGACCATGAACGGGTTGAGCGCGCGCCGAAAGAATCGGCGGAGAGTTTCTTCAGTGTGAGCGTTCATAGTTGGCGGATAGCGAATGGCGATCTGCCACTTGCTACCTGCTACCTGCTTTCTCGCCCCACATCACCTTCAAGTAATTGGGAATGTCCACCGCCTCTTTGGGCCCGACCATGATTTCCCACCCGGCCAACGACTCTTCGAGCTCGCCGGATAACACGGCCACCTGCCCCGGCAGGATCAGCCGCTTGTGGTTGATCTTGCCTTCCGCGCCGGTGGACTTCACCGCTTTGGCGATGCGGTCGGCGTCGAACTTGCCCGCCGCCCACGCAGTGAGCACGCTCATGCCTTCGGCGTCGGCCACCAACAGCCACGCCGGCCAACCCGATCCTTCCACTTCGTTGTTCACGGCAAAGTACGTGATCGAGAAATTCGTCGTCACCATCAGCGGCGAGTCGGCAGTGGGCGAATTGATTTCGTACAGACCGGGTTGAACCTGAATCGGCTTTTGCGGATCGGTGTATATGTTTTGCCGCAGGACAAGCAACGGGTACAGCGTCGCCGGATCGAAGGTGTTGAGCACGATGAACCCGGCATATTTGGCGATGTGCTGTGCGGCCAACACCGTTTCATCGACTCCGGCGCCATTGCTGGGGAAGGCGATGATGGGGTAGCCGAGAGCGCGGAAGTTTTTCTTCAGCGCCAGGCGGCGAATTTGAGTGAGTGTCTTGAGCGAATCGCCGTAGCCGTACGCTAACGGATCGAGCACGATGTCCTCGACGCCCGCCTTCTTGATCTCTTCGGTGAGCCCGGCCAATTTGTCCAACGACTCGGCTTTCACTGCCAATGGCGCTTTGGCGCTCTTGGCGATCTCGGCCATCTTCTGCCAGTTGGATTCATCGGCGGCGCACAACAGCGGCTGGGTGCCCGAGGCCGCCTTCACGCCTTCGGCCATCACCTCGGGGGTGGGCGCGATGAGGATGAGCGGCTTTTTGCTCGCCGCCCGCACTGCGCCGACGGCTTCGGCAAACTTCGCGCCGTCGCCGGAGACGGCTTCCACCGCGAATCCGTCCACCCCAAGTTTGATGCCCACGTAATCGACGAGATACGAATCGGCTTCCGAGACTTTCGTTTTGATTCCCTCCGCGCCGAGTGTGTCTTCAACGCGAATGAACAAGCCGGGCTTGTGGTAGAAAGTTTTCTCGTGGCGGAAGAGGACGGTTTCGTTTCCGGCTTCCACCTTCGATCCGTTGCACGACACGGCAACGAGCCGGATCGGCGGCGCGGAGGCGGCGTCCAATTGGGCTTTGGCCGACTCGGTGACATACGGGCACAGGGCCAGTTCGGCCTGCTTCGCGGCCAGTTTCATGGCAAAGGCCAGGCAGGTGGGGTGTCCACATTCTTTGCAGTTAGTCTGCGGCAAAAGTTTGTAAATCTGCAATCCAGTTAGGGCCATAAACATCCTCCGTCGGATCGGGGTCCTTGTCAGGCTTTTTCATTCGGCGGGCGCACACAAGATGGCCCGGGCATTGACGGCACAGCTCATACGTCATCTCGTCGGGCGAGCAAAGGTCACAAGGGAAAATCTCGCCGCGTCGGCTGACGCGCGAGGCGAACATCGCCAGCAAAAGCGCAACTGCCGAAGCGAACAGCGCCGCCGCCGTGATGATGATAGCCAAAGCCAATATCATGGGCTCGCCTTCGCGGTCAGAATCGTCCGGCTCAATTCGCCGACATCAATCCATTCACCATCGCTTTCACTCGCGCCAACGTTTCCGGGTGGCGGAGCACCACAGCATCGGCTCCGGCATGAATGAGCGAGGCGGCGGTGAGCGTCTCCCAATTGATCGCCCGCCGCTTCCAGTCGCCCCAAGTTTCCGGCACGCCTTCGCCCACTTTCGACTCTTTCGCCTTCCATGTTTCTTCGCCCGGAGTCACGATCATCGGCTGTTGAGTCATGCTGTCGCCTTGCAGGGCGGCCAAGCGCAAACGCTCCATCACCGAATAGCCGTACTCGATGCCGTAGGCCAACGCGCCCGTCGTCGGATCCATGATGATGCGATCCAGCGGCATCCCCATATCGTGAATGAGGATGACCAATTGCTTGGCGAGGTTCACATCCATCGGGGTTTTGGAACTGACGTTGTGGCCGTTAGCCATCGCCGTGGCCACAATGGTGCGGTAGTTCTTGTCCTCGCAAACGCCCAGAAGCAATTTTTCGCCTTTGGCCTCTTCGGCCACAGGCACAATCAGTTCGTTATCCTTTTCGGCCTGCCCCGGCCCGAACACCGCCAGCGGCAGTCCGGTCGCGTTCAACACTTTGCGCACCACCGCCTTCGCATTCTCCGGCGTGTTCGGCTTCCTATCGGCAGTGGTCAGCGAGAGGGTGAGCACGATCAGATCGGCTCCGGCCTTCTCTGCCGCCTTCGCCCATTCGGCAGGATCGTTCATCGCCTCGCCCCACGCCTCATACACCAACGGCGACCAGTCGTCGGGGCGGCGATCTCGAACCTCAATCGCCAGCGCGGGCGGGTGCGGTATCGCGCCATCGAAATGCAAAAACGGCAGGGTGGCCTCGCCGCCAACCACCACCGTTTTGGCGCGTGTGCCGCCATCGGCGGCGGTTGCGCCCAACACCACCTCGCGCACTTTGCCCGCCCACTTCTCTTTCGGAATTTCAACTGTGATCGGCATGACTACCCTCCAAACGTTTCTCGATATCTTTCAACGAAATCACCGCCGACGGCCTCGGCTCGCCGGGCCAATCGTGCATGAGAAAAAGATGATCCACGCCGCGATCGCGCATCAACTGTGCGGCGGCCTCGGCCGGGATGCTGGGCGACACCGTTGGAATATCCTCTTCCATCATTTCACCAATTGCCCGCGTGGAGTCCGCCTCCGCGATCCGTTCGCGGCTCATCCATCCGCAGGCCATCCCATCCTCATCCAACGCCACCACCACTTCCCCGCGCGCGCCTTCGCTCTGCAACCGCGCCAACACCTCGCCGCACGTTTCGCTGTCGCGGCACACCGGCACGCCAATGGTCATCACATCGCGGACGAGGAGGGGCATGATAGGGGCGATGGATGAAGGACGGTGGACGACTGTGAGATTTCAGCCACCGTCTATCGTCCGCCGTCCATCATCTTTCTTACAGGACTTACGCAAAAGCCATTTGAATAGCTGGAGACCTGAGTTGTTGCCGGAGGTAGTCAGACAACAACCCGCGTTTGATGCGATAGACAGTCTGCTTGGTTTCATTGGCCACTTGTTTAAGAC